>Ga0137370_10000153_pt1 | contig 24654 bp, 16 predicted proteins | sample SagtaG_11_FD_104920 | JGI IMG/M metagenome (GOLD analysis project Ga0137370, IMG submission 104920) | Vadose zone soil microbial communities from Sagehorn Ranch, Mendocino, California, USA - Sage1_R_20_16 metaG | ecosystem: Environmental > Terrestrial > Soil > Vadose zone | place: USA... | reverse complement strand
TCGGCAATGGCCGGGTCGTGGCGGCGATTCCTCTCACCGGCGATCGCACGCAGGCGAGTGCCACGGTCCCGATCGCGGTCGCGGGCAGCGGCTGGTACGTGGTGCGAGCTTATGCCGACCGGGCTGAGCTGCCCGTGCTTGACCGCTACCCGTTCGGCTCGACCAGCCCGGTGTACGTGAGGGTGGGAAACGAGCCCGTGCGATCGCCCGAAGACGCGGAATTCTTCACGCGCTGGATCGATCGCATGGACGAAGCGGCACAGACGCACCAGGGGTGGAACACAGCGGCAGAGCGGGAGCACGTGCTGCGGCTGCTGGCGGAGGCACGAAGCGTGTACGCCGGGCGGCCCTAGGGTCGCTCGATCCGGATCTCGCGCCGCGCCGCGAGCGTCCTCCCCCCAGGTGGCGTGACGTCCACCTCGATCTGATAGCGTCCCGGCGCGAGTCCCGTGAGATCGATGGCGAGCGCCCGCGGGGCCACCGAGGAGTCCTGCGGCACGTCCTGCCACTCGAGCCGGACGTCGTGGCGCCGCCCCGCGAGTCCGAGCATGCGACGCAAGAACCCCGTGCCCTGGCGCGCCAGCGTCAGCGAAACCGCGACGGCGCCGCCTGCCGGATCGACGCCGTACACCTCCCAGAACACGCCGAGCTTCCGATCGGCCGCGACGCGCGTGGATCCGTATGCGCGCGTCAGGACGGCATCGAGCGTCGCCGGTAACGAATCGGGCGGGGGGTCGAACAGCAGCAGGTCCGAGATCGCCGGGTGCGCCAGCGTCCGGCGCCTGAGAGTCACGCCGTAGCGCGCGCGCGCGACGTGGCGGTCGCGGGGGGCGACGGCTTCGAGCGACAGCAGGAGCGGCCGGCAGCCGGTCGCGGCGACCACGGCGCGGGGAGCGGTCGCGACGCCCGAGTCCCGCGCGATCACGCTGGCGTGCTCGTCGGCGGCGAGCGCGAGGGCGACGCGGACGGCCCGCCCTGCGAAGAGCGTGTCGTCCGAGAGATCCGTGGCGGCGACAACCAGACAAGAGTCCCCGCGCCGGAACAGGGCTTCCTGATGCTCGAGATACGTAAACGAAGCCGTGTAGGGGGGGGCGTAGCGCTCGCGCGCCTGGGGCGTGTCGAGGCTCCAATCGTCGGGCTTCGCGTTGGCGGGATCGTCCAGCGCACGCGCTCCGGGAGTAAAGTGGAAGGCGGGCGAGGGGTCGTGTCCGGTGATGTGCGGCTCCGACTCCACGAGCGGGGACACAGACGGATCGCGTGTCCACCACGTCGGCCAGCCGTAGCGCAGCATGACGTCGCGAAGGTCGTCCGCCCAGTACCCGAAGGGAGTGCGACGGCCTTCGTGGATCCGGGCCATCACGACCCGCGCGAAGTGCTCCGTGCGGCGGTCGTTGCCCGCACGCGAGTAAAGCGGCTGCGCGAGCCACCACCACCTCGCCTCGAACGCCGACCGGCCATCGCAGTCGAGCCGGCGATAGCGCTCCGCCAGCTCACCTTCGAGGAGGGGGGAGAGATCACTCCAACGGCAACGCTCGTCGGCAGGCATGTCGGCGAGCGCGTCGGCGAAGGTGCTATCGGCGGCGGCGAAGTCGCCCGTGACGTGCCGCACGAGGCCCGTCAGTGCTTCGCACCACCAGGCCACGGCGCGGCACTGTTCGGCGACTCGGGCCGCCCGTCCGGGCTCGCTGTCCTCCAGCAGATAGCGCACGCGCTGACCCGCGATCCATTCGTCCCCGGGGAGCGCGGCGGCGGACTCCTCGAGCGCCGCGAGTAACCGCGCCCGTGCTTCGCGAATCCGCGTGGGTTCGGGGGGCGCGCTGTCGTTATCGTCGCCCTCATACCAGTAACAGATCCGGCCGATCCGCTGGCCGCAGATGCCGCTCCACCCCCCTGGGCGCTCCGGGAGGCTGAGCCGCCGGGTGGATTCGAACGCGGCTTGCGCCCGGCGGGCGGATTTGAGAACCGCGCCCGAGTCGGGCGCCGCCTGCGGGGAGCCACGGGCGAGTATCTGCAGCAGCACTGTGAGCAGGGCCATGATCGTCCTCCCGGCCAACATACCGCCGCCCCTGCCTGGCGCGCGAGCTTGACGGCGCGGCGCGCGGGGCTAACATCGCCGCGTGGAGATCCCCCGCGAATACAACGCCGCTACCTGGTTCGTGGACCGCCACGTCGCCGAAGGCCGGGGCGGCCGCCTGGCGGTGATCCACGAGGGCGGACGCCTGACGTACGGGGACGTGGCTGCAGGCGCGAACCGGCTCGGCAATGCTCTGCGGCGCCTGGGCGTGCAACGGGAGCAACGGGTGATGCTGCTCCTGTACGACTCGCCGGAGTTCGTGTGGAGTTTTTGGGGCGCGCTCAAGATCGGAGCCGTGCCCATTCCCACCAACACGCTACTCAAGCCGCGCGACTACGAGTACATCCTGAGAGACGGCCGTGCCGAGGTGGCGATCGTGAGCGGCGCCCTGGCGCCGGCGCTGGCGGAGGCCCGGCCGCGCGCGCCGGCCCTGAAGCACATCGTCGTCGCCGGCCGAGCGTCCGCGGGCGCGCTGGCGTACGACGACCTGGTGAGCGCCGAGAGCTCGGAGCTCGCTCCCGCCGAAACGACCAAGGACGACGTCGCCTTCTGGCTGTACACCTCCGGCACGACCGGGACTCCCAAGGCCGCCGTACACCTGCACCACGACATGCAGGTGTGCTGCGAGGCGTTCGGGCGGCACGTGCTGGAGATCGGCCCCGACGACCGGACGTTCTCGGTCGCGAAGCTGTTCTTCGCCTACGGCCTGGGCAACGCCCTGTACTTCCCGTTTCACGTCGGGGCCGCGACGGTGCTGCTGCCGGGCCGTCCCGAGCCCGCCCTGGTCTTCGACGTGATCGCGCGCGAGCGTCCCACGCTGTTCTATGCGGTCCCCACGGCGTACGCGGCCATGCTGCACGCACCGGAGGCCGGCGGGAGGCACGACTTGGGGTCGGTGCGCCTGTGCATCTCCGCCGGAGAGCCCCTGCCGAAGGCGATCTACGAGCGCTGGCGCGAGCGGTTCGGCATCGAGATTCTCGACGGCATCGGGTCGACCGAGCTGTGTCATCAGTTCATTGCGAACCGCCCGGGCCGCGTGCGCCCCGGCTCGAGCGGGACGCTCGTGCCCGGCTACGACGCGAAGATCGTGGACGACCAGGGACGCGACCTGCCCGTGGGCGAGATCGGGAACCTGCTGGTGAGCGGCGACAGCGCCTGCGCGTGCTACTGGAACCAGCACGAGCGCACCAAGCAAACCATCCAAGGCGAGTGGGTCCGCACCGGCGACAAGTACGCGCGCGACGCGGACGGCTACTTCTGGTATGCCGGGCGGGGGGACGACATGATCAAGGCCGGTGGGATGTGGGTCTCGCCGGCCGAGGTGGAGGGCGCGCTCGCCGAGCACCCGGCGGTCGTGGAAGCCGGCGTGGTCGGCGCCGCGGGCGAGGACGAGCTCGTCAAGCCGGTCGCGTTCGTCGTGCTCGCGCGGGGCCACGCTCCTGGCCCCGCGCTCGAGGCCGAGCTGCAGGCATTCGTAAAACAGCGGCTGGCCCACTACAAGTACCCGCGCTGGATCCGGTTCGTCGAGGAGCTGCCGAAGACGGCGACGGGGAAAATCCAGAGATACAAACTACGGGAAACAGCGAAAGGACCAGATAAGGAAAGGCAAGGCTAGACGCGTAGACGCACAGGGGTGAACAGATGGTGGGAGGCAGGTAGGTGCGTCTGTGCGTCTAGTCGTTGCAGGTCCTGCGCGTCTGGTCTCTGTCTACTGTGTCACGAGAAGCAAGACATCGTACAGCGCGTGCGTCCACGCCGTGATCCCGAACCCGCGCGTAAGGTACAGCGCCGAGAAGAACAGCCCGGCCACCATGCGAAACACGAACGAGTAGACCTGCAGCCGGTCGCCGTACGGGCCGATATAGTGAAACGCCGAAAAAATCACGGCACCGATCAGGGTGGCCGCGACGCCCGCCGCGACGGGGCGCCAGCCGAGCAGGGCGCGCGCCGCCGCGGCGAGCGCGCCCACGAGCAGCACGCGGAACAGCAGCTCCTCGTAAATCCCGGCGCCCAAGGACAACATCAACCGGGTCCAGCGGTCGAGGTCGCCGCCCGCCGGGCGGGCCAGTATCTGCAACCCCCCGAGCACACCGCTCGTGACGCCGCCCACTAGGAACCCGAACAGCAGCGCCAGCAGCAGGGCTTCCCCGAGCATACCGCAGAAGACGCTCGCGCGTAGCCGCGCGCTCTTGCGGAGATCGCGCGCCACCAGCCACAGCCCGACGGCGATCAGGCACGCCATGAACACGAGCGGGCCCCAGGAGCCCGCGACCGCGACGAACAGGCTCTGCAGGATGACGTCGGCGCCGTTCCGGACCGAGCGCGTGCCGTGCGCCAGCAGCACGGCGAGCACCTGGTAGAACAGCAGCAGCGGCAGCGCGAACGAGAGGCTATAGCGCGGCGCCCGGCTCGCCTGCCAATAGGAGCTCGGGGCGGAGAACGGCGCGGTCATAGGGTCAACAAATCTATCGCAGATGGTGGCGCGGCTTGCGGCGCTCTCGGACGGCCGGTTATCCTAGCCCACCCTTACGGACCGGGCCGGATGAAAGTTCACGCTGTGCTCCTCCTGCTCATGGCCGCCACGCTCGCCGCGGCGCCGGCGCAGCGGCGCGAGCGCGCCCGCGACCTGGGGATCCCGCTCGAGGGGACGCCCGGCCCACTCGACGCCATCACCGACGTCGCCGGTGTCGAGGTCGGGCACCGCACGCTGATCGCGGGCACGGGCAAGCTGGTGGTGGGCAAGGGGCCCGTGCGCACCGGCGTGACCGCCGTCTTCCCGCGCGGCAAGGCCTCGGACGACCCGGTGTTCGCCGGCTGGTTCGCCATGAACGGCAACGGGGAGATGACCGGAACCACCTGGGTCGACGAATCGGGGTTCCTATGGGGACCGGTGATGATCACCAACACCCATTCCGTGGGAGTGGTGCGCGACGCGGTGATCCAGTGGGTCGTACGTCAGGGCCGCATGGCGCACGACGAATGGTCGCTGCCGGTGGTGGCCGAGACGTGGGACGGGGGGTTGAACGACATCAACGGTTTCCACGTCACGAAGGAAGATGCGTGGGCGGCGATGGACAGCGCGCGCGGCGGTCCGGTCGTCGAGGGCAGCGTCGGGGGCGGGACGGGGATGGTGTGCAACCGCTTCAAGGGCGGTATCGGGACGGCGTCGCGGCGCGTGGCCGGCGACGGCTACACGGTCGGGGTGCTGGTGCAGTGCAACTACGGCGCCCGTACGCCGCTGCGTATCGCCGGTGTGCCGGTGGGCCGCGAGATCCCGGACCTGCTGCCGTGCCGCGCGCCGTGCGCCGCCGGGCGATCGGCGCGCGACGCGCGGCTCGCCGACGACGTGGGCTCGATCATCATCGTCGTGGCGACCGACGCCCCGTTGCTGCCGCACCAGCTCAAGCGCATCGCCAAACGCGCCGCCCTCGGCGTGGGTCGCATGGGGGGGCTCGCGGCCCACTCCTCGGGCGATATCTTCATCGCCTTTTCCACCGCGAATCCCCACGCCTCCCGCGACTCCGGCCTGGCGCAGATCGCGATGGCCCCCGACGAGCGCATCACGCCACTGTTCGAGGCGACGGTGCAGGCGACCGAGGAGGCGATCGTCAACGCGATGCTCGCCGCCGGGACGATGACCGGGGCCGACGACCTCACCGTATACGCGCTGCCGCACGACCGGCTGCGCGAGGTGCTGCGCAGGTACAACCGGCTCAATCCGTGACGTCGGCGCGTGCGCTGGTCCGAGCGGCCGATCTCCGGGTGCGTCCCCTGGCGCGCGCCGAGACGATTCCCTCGGCGTGGTATACCGACCCGCGCGTGCACCAGCTCGACCGCGACGCCGTGTTCGCCTCCACGTGGCAGTACGTGGCCGACGCGCACCAGCTGGCACGCCCCGGCGATCACATCGTGACGGACGTGGCGGAGCAGCCGATCATCGTGGTGCGCGGCGGGGACGGCGCGTTGCGGGCGTTCTATAACGTGTGCCGCCACCGCGGCGGCCCCCTCGCCATGAAAGACGGCAACGCCGACATGCTCATCTGCAAGTATCACGGCTGGACGTACCGGCTGGACGGGATGCTGCGCGGCGTGCCGCATTTCAATCGTGTGGAGCTGTTCGACAAGCGGAACTACGGGCTCACCGCCCTGCGCCTCGCCGAGTGGGAAGGGCTGGTGTTCGTGAGTCTGGCGGAGCGGCCCAGGCCGCTCGAGGGCTACCTCAAGGACATCCGCGAGCGCATCGCGCCGACGCGGCTCGCGGCCCTCCGGTTCGCGCGCCGGATCGATTACGAGGTGCGCGCCAACTGGAAGGTGTACGTGGACAACTATCTCGAGGGGTACCACGTCCCGTACGTCCACCCCGAGCTGTACACGCTGTACGACTTCGACGCCTACGTGACCGAGGTGCACGACTCGTATTCGGTCCAGGTCGGTCCGCTCACCGGCGACCGCAACGTGTACACCGCGGGCGGCGGCGAAGCGCTGTACTACCAGGTTTTCCCCAACCTGATGCTGAACGTGGTGCCGGGACGACTGCAGCTGAACGTCGTGATCCCGGTCGCGCCCGATCGCTGCAAGGTGATCTTCCGCTACTACTACGACGACGTGACGTCGCCCGCGGCACTGCGGCGCATCGAGGCGGACGTTGCCTTCTCGGACAAGGTGCAGCAGGAAGACGCCGAGATCTGCGAGCGGGTGCAGCGCGGGCTCACGTCGCGCGCGTACGACAAAGGTCGCTTCTCCGTACGGTTCGAGGAGGGCGTCTACCACTTCCAGAAGCTCCTGAAGACTGCGTACCGCGCCTGGCTCAAGCACTGATGCCCGAGCTCAAGCGCCAGCTCGGGCTGCTCGACTCGACGATGATCAATGTCGGGACGATCATCGCGTCGGCCATCTTCATCGTGCCGAGCGCCATCGCCCTCGAGCTGCACGCGTCGGTGCCCAGTATTCTCGTGTGGGTCGCGGGCGGCGGCGTCTCGCTGCTCGGCGCCCTGTCGGTGGCGGAGCTCGGCGCCGCGATGCCCAAGGCCGGCGGCATCTACGTGTACCTGCGCGAGGCCTACGGCCCCGTGTGGGGCTACCTGTACGGCTGGACCAGCGGTGTGGTGATCAACCCGGCGTCCATCGCGGCGATCGCGCTGGGCTTCGCGACGTACCTCGGGTTCTTCGTGCCGCTGGGCGACGGGGGCATCAAGGCCGTAGCCGTGGCGTCGATCATCGGCCTCACGCTGCTCAACTCGCTGGGCGTCCGGCTCGGGGCCATCACGCAAAACGTGCTCACCCTGACCAAGATGGGCCTGCTCGCCGTGCTGATCGTCGTGGGATTCGTCCTGCCCGGGGGGAGCGCCGCGAACCTGGCACCGCTCTGGTCCGACGCCCCGCTGGGACAGCAGATCGCGTCGTTCGGGGTCGCGCTCGTGGCCGTGCTATGGGCGTACGACGGCTGGATCGAGGTCACCTACGTCGGCGGCGAGGTGAAAGACCCCGAGCGTAACGTGCCGCGCTCCATCGTGCTCTCGACGCTCATCGGTGCCGCGCTGTACTGCCTGGTCACGGCGTCGTTCGCCTACGTGCTGTCGCCCGCCAAGATGGCGGGCTCATCGCTCGTCGCCTCGGACGCGGCGCAGGTGACGCTGGGACGCGCGGGAGCGGGGCTGGTCGCGGCGGCGATCATGATCGCCACCATCGGCTCGAACAACGGGATCGTCCTGACGGCGGCGCGCGTGCCCTACGCGATGGCCCGCGACGGGTTGCTGCCGCGGTGGCTCGCGGGCGTGCACCCGCGGTTTCTCACCCCCGTCCCGTCGCTGGGCGTGCAGGGGGTCATCTCGATCGCGCTGACCCTGATCTCGACCGAGCCATCGTGGAAGGACTCCTACAACCGGCTGTTCACCTACGTGGTGCTGGCGGAGTTCGTCTTCTACGCCATGTCCTGCGGAGCGGTGATCCGCCTGCGGCGTACGGCACCGGACCTCCCGCGGCCGTACAAGACCTGGGGCTACCCGGTCACGCCCGTCGTCTTCATTCTGTTCTCACTCTGGCTCGTGTTCAACACGGCCCGCGAGCAGCCCGCCGACGCCGCGATGAGCGCGGTGCTGATCCTGGCGGGGCTGCCGCTCTACTTCTTCTGGAGACGGCGCGGATGACGCGCGATCTCACTCCTTGTCAGTGTCGGGTTTCTCGAGCTCGTGCAGCGCCTCTTCCACGTCGTGCCTGGTGTCCGCGTGCTTGAGCCGGGCCGCCACCGCCTGAAGCCGGGCCACGGCCAGCTGACGCGGGAGCGTGTAGCGGAACGCCTCGACCACCCAGCGGCGCACGTACGGGCGGTCGTCGTCGAGGTGGACGCCGAGCAGGGTCAAGGCCCGCGCGTTGCCGCGGGCGGCGAGCGCCGCGAGGACGTGGGCAGCGAAGCGATCCGCACCGAGCAGCGTCTCGATCTGCGGGATCGCGGCGGTGTCGCCCGACTGGGCGATGACGCGATACGCCGCTTGCTGGACCACGTTCTGGTAGGAGGGCGTGGCGAGCCCCCACGCCACCACGCTGTCGCGGGCGCTCGAATCGGCGGCGACGAGCGCGGTGAGAGCGGCGGCGCGCACGTCGTAGCTCGGGTCGCTCCGCCATGTCGCGCGCGCCAGCTCGGCCGCGCGCGCGCCGCCGATCGCGCCGAGCGCCGCGACAGCCGCGCGCCGCACCGCGGCCGCGGTGTCTCGCAGGGCGCTGGCGAGCGGGGCCGCGGCGCCCGCCGCCGGGAAGCGTGACAGCGCTTCCGCCGCCTGCGCGCGGGTGAGGAAGTAGTCGGCGGAGGTGACCGCCCGCGCGAGCGCGGCGAGGGCCGCGGCATCGGCCGGCCGTTTGGCGAGCTCTTCGATCACCCATTCCCGGTTCCACAAGTCGGCGTCGCGCTCGAGCTGGGTCGCGAGCCAGGACGTGGGCTGGTCGAACGTGAGCTCCTTCAGGATCGTGTTGCCGTCGTCGAACACCACCATCGTGGGCGGGCCGGGGAGCGCCGGGACCGAGACCGTCTGCTCGCGCGCCGTGAGCTGTGCTTGGCTCACCACGTCTCCGCCGGGCGTTCCGACCCGGATGCGCAGCGGCATGTGGAACACCGCTGCCGTCTCGAAGCGCGGGCCGGTGCTGTCGTCCCCCCGCGCGGCGCTGTCGCGCTGCGTCTGCTTCACGCTCAGGGCGAGCGTCCGGGTTGCGGTGTCGTACGCCGTGGTGACGGTGAAAGCGGGATGCCCCGCGCCGTACACCCACTCGCTCCAGAACCCGTCGAGATTCTCTCCGGTCGCGTCCAGCACCGCCTGGCGCAGGTCGTCGCTGGTCGCGTTGCCGAGCGCGTGGCGCGTCAGGTAGAGGTGCAGCGCGGCCCAGAACCGCTCCGGACCCAGATAATCCCGCAGCATGCGGAGCACCAGCGCGCCCTTGGGATAGATGTTGTTCGATCCCATGGCCGCGAGCGGCATGCGGCGCCGGGCATCGATCTGGACGTACTGGCGGTACTCGTCGAGGTAGTAGTCGTCTTCCGCGTGGCGGCCGAGCTTGGTGCTCCAGTATTGCCCCGGCATGAACTCGGCGAACCCTTCATTGAGCCACATGTTCGCCCAATTCTCGGTGGTGACGTAGTCGCCGAACCACTGGTGGGCGAGCTCGTGCGGGATCAGGATCCACTGATACCAGGGCCGATCGAGGTAGGCCCGGTCGTCGGGAAGCCAATCGACCAGGGTCGTCGCGCTGACGTTTTCCATCCCGCCGAAAAAGTCCGCCACCGTGGTCTGAGCGTACTTGACCCACGGATACGGGAGGCCGGTCAGGCGAGCGTACGCGTCGATCATGTCCGGCGTCACTCCGAACAGCCGGCGGGCGCGATCGGAGTCGGCGTGATACACGTAGTAGTCGACGGGAATGCCGTGCCAGCGGTCCGCCAGCTTTACGAGCGGCGCGACGATCAGAGACACGAGATAGGTCGAGCTCGGCAGGTCCTGCCGCCACGTGACCGCGTGGGAGCCGCCCGGGAGCTTCCGGTCCGCGACCAGCAGGCCGTTGGACACCACCGTGTACTGCTGCGGCACCGTGGCGACGAGCTCCCAGCTCATCTTGTCGTTGGGGAAATCGTAGGTCGGGAACCAGAAGTGATTGTTGTGGTCTTCTCCCTGGCTCCAGATCTGCTGGGGCCGATGGGCCTGGCCCTCGGACTGGATGAACGTCAGGCCCTGTCCGTTGTCGACTCGCGCATGGTAGTCGATCGAGAAGCGCAGCGTGTCGTGAAAGGCGATCGGGCGCGCGGGGTGCACCACCAGGGTGTCGCCGTGGCGCTCGCTCCGGAGCGTCGCTCCGCGGCCGTCCGCGATCCGGGCCATGATCAGCCGCGCGCCGGCGTCGAGGATCACCGAGTCGAGGCCCGGTCGGAGCGCGACCAGGGTCGTCGTCACCCGGCCGTCGAACGACGTGGAATCCCAGTCGAAGTTCCGCACCTCGATGCGCTGATGCACGAGGTCGTAGTCGTGCGACCGGGTGTAGGCGTCGTTCGTGACCAGCTCGACGTTCGACTGGGCGAGCGCGGGCAGGGCGAGGGCGCAGAGGATCGGGCAGACGAGGAGCAGGCGCATCCGTCTAATGTAGCCTGGACGCGGGGCCCTTTCCGGTGCAGAATTCTCCGGCCGCTACTACGCCCTTCACAGGAGATTCGAGGATGAGAGCCAGGCTCGGAACCACCCTGCTAGCCGTCTGTACAGTCCCGCTCACGGTCGTCGCCGTCGCACAGGCCCAGAACCCGGTCTCGAACGGCATCCGGGCCATGGCGCAGCGCCAGACGAAGAACATCGTTGACGCCGCGGAGGAGATGCCGGCCGACAAGTACGGCTACAAACCCACGCCCGCCCAGATGAGCTACGGGGACGTGGTCGCGCACCTGATCAAGGAAGGGAACAACTATCTCTGCAGCGCGGCGTCGGGCATGAAGCAGCCGGACGCGGACAAGTTTGCGGGCGCGGACAGCAAGGAGAAGCTCGTCGCGGGCCTCAAGGCCTCGTTCAAGTTCTGCGAGACCGCGCTGGCCGGGATCCAGGACGCGCAACTGGGCGACAGCATCGACTTCTTCGGCGGCCGCAAGGTCACGAAGGGGATGGCGGGGCTGATCACCGTGGCCGACTGGGCCGACCACTACAGCCAGATGGCGATCTATCTGCGCTTGAACGGACTGCTGCCGCCGACCGCCAAGAAGGGGATGGACTAGCGGTCCTTGAGGATCTCGCGTGCGGCGTTGTATCCGCATGCGCCCATGACGCCGCCGCCCGGGTGCGTCGCCGAGCCGCACAGATAGAGCCCCTTGATGGGCGTGCGGTAGTCGGCGTATCCGGGCAGCGGCCGCAGGAAGAACAGCTGCGGCAGGGTCATGGCCCCCTGAAAAATGTTGCCTCCCGTCAGCCCGAAGCGGCGCTCCAGGTCGAGCGGTGACAGCACCTGCCGGTCGATCACGGAGCGCTTGAAGTTGGGTGCGTACTCATTGAGGATGTCGAAGCAGCGGTCCGCGAACCGGTCCTTGGTCGCGTCCCAGCCGCCGTTCCTGAGCTGGTACGGCGCGTATTGCACGAAGAACGACATGACGTGCTTGCCGGCGGGCGCCACCGTCGTGTCCACCACCGAGGGGATGGTGCACTCGAGGATCGGGTCGGCGGAGGGGCGGCCGTACTTGGCGTCGTCGTAGGCCCGCTCCATGTAGTCGAGCGTCGGGGCGAGATGAATCGTGCCGCGCAGGTGCCCGTTGGGGGGCAGGCCGCTCCGCTGTACCGCCGTGAAATCAGGCAGCTCCGACAGGGCGACGTTGATCTTGAGCGACGCGCTCGCGTAGTCGATGCCGCGCACCGCCGCGAGGAACTCGTCGGGGAGGTCGCGCGCCTCGAGCAGCCGCAGGAACGTCATGTGGGCGTCGGCATTGGATGCGACCTTCTTGGCCTGGAACTCGGTGCCGTCCTCGAGCGCGACGCCCTTTACCCGCCCGCGGCGCGCCACGATCTTCGCCACCGGGCTGTTGAGCCGGATTTCCGCTCCGTGCGCGCGCGCCGCGGAGGCGAGCGCCTGGGTGATGCCGCCCATCCCGCCGCGGACGTAGCCCCACATCCCGCGCACGCCGTTGCACTCCCCCATCACGTGGTGGAACAGCACGTAGGCCGTGCCTGGCATGGAGGGCGAGGCCATGGCGCCGATGATCGCGTCGGTGGCGAGGGCGATCTTGAGCTCCTCCGATTCGAACCAGCGGTCCAGGATCGGTCGCGCGGCACCCGTCAGGATCTCGAGGGCGCCCGGCCCGTCCCGCCCCAGCTTGAGGAAGCGCCAGCCGAGCCCGGCGAGGTGCGCCAGGTTCTTGGGACCGAAGGACCACGGGTTCGGGGGCGTCTGGAGCAGGGTGGGCTCGATGAAGTCGGCCACGCGCTCGAGCATCGCCTCGTAGCGCGGCAGGGCCTCGGCGTCCCGCGTCGAGAACTTGGCCACCTGCTGGCGCGTCAGCTCCTTGTCGGGTCCCATCAACAGGAAGCGGCCATCGGGGAACGGCGTGAACGACGAGGGGCTGCGCGGCAGCAGCTCGAAGCCATGACGCCTGAGCTCCAGGTCGCGGATGATCTCGGGGCGCAGCAGGCTGTTCACGTACGCGGCGGTGGACACCTTGAAGCCCGGCCACAGCTCCTCGGTCACGCACGCCCCGCCCACCACGTCACGCCGCTCGAGCACCAGCACGCGCTTGCCGGCGCGCGCGAGGTAGGCCGCGGTGACGAGGCCGTTGTGGCCGGCCCCGACGATGATGATGTCGTACGCGGTCATGGCGATTCCTTCGATCCCTGTCTGGGTCCCGCGTGGTGCGCTATGTTACAGACGAGTCCGACGCACCATGATGCGAACGGTCGTGCCGCTGCTGGCGGTTGCCTGGTGTGTCGTCTTTCCCTTCGCGACGGCGGAGTGCGCGCGTCATCGACCCGTCGCGACCACTCCCGCTGCCGACTCGACCCCTGCCCACGACCCGGTGACGCTCCGCGTCACCAACAGCAACTGGTCGGACGTGAGAATCTATCTCACCCGCGGCGCGACGTGGGTGCGACTGGGCCTGGTCACCACCAACAGCACCGTGGAGTTCACCGTACCGGTCGAGTTCGTCACCTCCTCGGGAAGCGTGACGCTGGTGGCCGATCCGGTCGCCGGGCGCAGGCCATGGACCACCACGCTCCCCGCGGTCATGCCGGGCGACGAATTCGAGCTGGTCGTCGAGAGCTTCCTGCAGTACTCGCACCTCGTAGTTCGTTAGCCGCACCGTCTAGGGTTTTCGCTGCAGCCGCTCGAGCAGCCCGCCCAGCCCGGGCGGCACCTGTACGCCGAAAATGTCCCTGGTCGGGGCCGTGACCACGATGGAGCGCGGCCCGGGCGCTCCCTCACCGCCGGCCGGCCCCGTGCCGCCGGCCCGTCCCTGAGGCCCGTCGGCCGCATCCGGACAGCGGCGATTGCTCTGGTCGGTCTGCCCCTTGCCGCCCTTGCCGGCTCGACCGCCGGTCCCGCCTGCCCCACCCGCTCCGCCCGCTCCGCCCGGGCTGCGAGCCTCCACCAGCCCGGCGAGGAGTGGCTGGTCCACCGGTACCACGACGCTGATGCGGCCGCCCCGGCCCCCGGACGCGCCCGGTCCACCGGTGCCGCCGTTGCCCCCCGGGGCGCCCGGCTGCGGGGGGCATCCCGCCGCGCCCGCCGCGCCGTCGGTCCCGTTCGCGCCCGGGATGCCGGCACCGCCCCGACCGCCCCGCGACTCGACGATGAGCCAGTCGGCCGGAGCGACGCTCGTCGGATCGCCCAGAACGTAAAACGGCGGCGCCATCCCGACCTGGAACCCGGCCACGTAGAGCTTGTCGTAGAACGGAGAGCGCACCGCCGCCAGTCGTATGGTCACGTCGGGCCCGTTGCCCCCTGCCTCGCCCGCGCCGCCCGGCTCGCCTGAAAACGTGAACGTATGGGGCATGCAGCCGTAGTAGGGCGGGACCACTACCGTGCTCGTGACCTTGGAATTGGCCCGCAGCGTCGCCGTGAGCCGGAACCCGGTCGACACGGTCGCGAGCGGATCGCGCTCCGTCACCCAGTCGCCGTCTTCCTGGGAGACCGCGTCGGGACTCTCGCGGTCGAGAAACACGACATGCAGGCGGGGTGGATGCTTCTTGTCGTACGACCGCGCGAACGTCACCCGCTCGCCGCTCGCGAGCACGGCTTCGTAGCTCGCCGCGATCACGCTCCCAGGACAGGCGCGAGCGTAGCTCGTGACGATCCGGATGTCCCTGATTTGCGCGACCAGGCCGGGATCGGGGGCGAAATCGGGTGGGGGAGCGTGGGAACAGCCAGAGACCAGAATCGTAGCACAGAAAGACGTCACGCAAAGACGTAGCACGGAGGCGTCGAGCACTCGCATAACGATCCTCTTGAGTCGCAGCCGGCAAGCAACATGTGAAACCGGGTGCCGATAGGCAACTTGCGGCTTGGGGCCGGCGGCTTGAGCCTTAGTGCCCATGGACCAGTCCGGGTACGGTCTCATCGAGACCATGCGCGTGCGCGAGGGACGCATCCCACTCTTGCCGCGCCACCTTGCCCGCCTCGAGCGCTCCCTGCACGAGCTCGGCCTGCCCAAACCCGCGCAGAATCTCGTCGCTCTGGTAACGCCTTTTTCGGCGACCGGCGACGCCGTACTCCGTCTCGAGGTGCGCGATGGACGCGCCAGCGTGACGGTACGTGCCACGCCGCCGCTCGAGGCGCCGGCCGTGATCGCCGCCGCGGAGCCACATCGGCCCTATCCCCACAAAACGACCGAGCGAGACTGCTTCGTCGTCGCCGCGGCCGAGGCCGAGCGGGCCGAAGTGGACGACGCCCTGCTGCTCACGCACGACGGGTTCGTGGCGGAAGGCACGGTGTGGAGCGTGTTCTGGTGGGACGGCGACGTGCTGCGCACGCCCACGCTCGACCTGGCGATCCTGCCGGGCGTCGGACGGGCCCGCGTGCTGGAGCTGACGACCCGCGTCGAGCAGGGGCGCTACCCGAAACGGCAGGTCGCTGGGAAGAGCCTGTTCCTCACGAACGCGGTGCGCGGCGTCGTGCCCATCACGTCGCTCGACGGCCTCGCGGCGTTCCCCGATCCCCGCACGGCCGAGCTCGCGACCCGGTTCTGGCCCCCACGTTGACCGTTGCGGTGCGAGACCGAACCTCTCCCGAAGCCGCGACGCACTACTCTGGGGCGATCCTGCCGCGGCGGCGCAGCATCGACCTGTGGGCCACCACCTCAGTTGTGGCGCCATTCGCTTGTGCGACAATCAGATACGACCAACGCACCAGGAGGCCCGACGCCGCCTCACGGCTCTGGCCCGGGAAGTGCGTTGCGCTCTGGGAGTGGTGCGAAACGGCTTGCGGGTCGTGCGGGGGAGGATTGATCGAGAGGCGAGGCGGGTAGCAGATGGTCACAATGGCACGAGACGCCCGAAATCGGGCGGCGTCGTTCACCGACGGCGACGTTGAAATAGTCGTGGCGCGCCCGGACGTCGGGCCCGACGCGGTGTCCGCCTCGGCGAGGCTGCTGTCGGACCGCGAGCGAGAGCGGGCGCGCCGCTTCGCGTTCGACCCTGATCGTAACCGATTCATCGTCGCGCGGGCGTTGCTGCGGCAGCTGCTCGCAGCGCGGCTCGGTGAGCAGCCCGAAGCGGTCGAGCTTGCCTCCGGGGCGCGCGGCAAACCCGCGCTGGCCGGACGGTTCGCGACCTCCGATCTGCGGTTCAACGTGTCGCACTGTAAAGATGTGGCCGTGTACGCCCTCTCCTCGAGGCGGGAAGTGGGCGTCGACGTGGAGGCGGTGCGCACGCTCCCCGATGCGGACGACGTCGCCGCCCGGTGGTTTTCTCCTCGCGAATACGCCGCGTACCGGGCGCTCGAGCCGGGCGAGCGGGCGCTGGGATTCTTCCAGTGCTGGACTCGCAAGGAAGCGTTCATCAAGGCGCTGGGCGACGGCCTGTTCCATCCGCTCGATCGCTTCGACGTATCGCTGGCGCCGGGCGAGCCGGCCCAGATTCTCCGGGTCGCGGACGTGCCGGGGGACCGCTGCCCCTGGCGCCTGGAGGCGTTCGCGCCCGTGCCGGGCTTCGTGGCGGCCGTGGTGACGGAGCGGCTGATCGAGGACGATCGATAAATGGCCGCGTCCGGGAACGACTCGCCGTGGATGAACGAGGAGCTGCGGATGTTCCGCGCGACGGTGCGCCAGTTCATCCAGAAAGAGTTCGCGCCGCAGCAGGCCCGCTGGCGCGAGCAGCAGCGTCCCGATGCGGAGGCTTGGACGCAAGCGGGCAGGACCGGCCTACTGCTCCCCGACCTGCCGGAGGCGTACGGCGGCGGTGACGGCAACTTCGCCCACGCCGCCGTCGTGCTGGAGGAGCTCGCGCACGCCGGCGTGCATTTCGGCTCCGGCATCCAGAGCATCGTGGCGCACTACGTCCTGGCCTACGGCAGCGAGGAGCAGAAATGCCGCTGGCTGCCCATCATGGCGCGGGGCGAGCTGGTCGCGGCCATCGCCATGAGCGAACCCGGCGCCGGCTCCGACTTGCGGAACATCCAGACCGCCGCCCGGCGCGACGGCGACCACTACGTCATCAACGGCTCCAAGACGTTCATCACCAACGGCGCGCTCGCAGGCCTCGTGTGCCTGGCGGTCAAGACCGACCCGCGCGCCTCCGGCGTGAAGGGTATCTCGCTCCTCATGGTGGAAACGAAGGGCCTGCGCGGATACCGGGTCGGCGGCTCGCTCGACAAGATCGGCATGCACGGTCAGGACACGTGCGAGCTGTTTTTCGATGATGCCCGAGTCCCGGTGGGGAATCTCCTCGGGGGCGCCGAGGGCAAGGGCTTCTATCAGATGATGGAGCGCCTCCCCTACGAGCGGCTGGGGGTGGCCGTGGTCGCGGTCGCGACGGCGGAGCAGGCGGTGGCCATCACGACCGATTACGTGAAGCAGCGCACCGCGTTCGGCAAACCGCTCATGGAGCTGCAGAATACCCGCTTCAAGCTGGCCGAGTGCAAGACCGCGGCGCACGTCGGCCGGGTGTTCGTGGACCACTGCATCGAGCGGTTCATCGCCGGCGAGCTCGACGACACCACCGCCGCCATGGCCAAGTATTGGCTCAGCGACTGCCAGTGCCGCATCGTGGACGAATGCGTCCAGCTGCACGGCGGCTACGGATACATGACGGAGTATCCGATCGCCCGCATGTGGGCCGACAGCCGCGTGCAGCGCATTTACGCGGGTGCCAACGAAATCATGAAGGAGCTGATCGCTTGCTCGCTCTGACGGATCTCTGCCTGCACGAGCTGATCGAGGCGCAGGCGCGCCGCACCCCCGACGCGATGGCGGTCGTGTTCGAGGAGGATCGCCTGACCTACGCGGAACTGAACCGGCGTGCCGAGCGGCTCGCGCACCACCTCATAGGTCGGGGCGTCGGGCCCGATGCGCTCGTCGGCCTGTTCGTCGAGCGCTCGGTGGATATGGTCGTGGGCATCCTGGGCATTCTCAAGGCGGGCGGGGCGTACCTGCCCATCGACACGGGCTACCCGCAGGAACGGGTCGCCTTCATGCTGGCCGACGGCGGCGTCGCGGTGGTGCTCACGCACTCGAGTCTCGTGGCCCGCCTCCCGATCGACAACGCGCGGGCGGTGTGCCTGAATGGAGATCTTGACGCGCCAGCTCCCGCGGCACCGCCGGGCGTGCGTCCCGACCACCTCGCGTACGTGATCTACACCAGCGGCTCCACCGGCCGTCCCAAGGGCGTCTGCATCGAGCACCGGAACATCGTCAATTACGTCCTGGGAGTCGCGGAGCGCCTGCGACTCGAGCCGGGCATGAATCACGCGACGGTCTCCACGATCGCGGCCGATCTCGGCAACACGGTGGTGTTCCCGGCGCTCGCCACCGGCGGCTGCCTGCACGTCGTGTCGCAGGAGCGGGCGGAGAATCAGGCCCTGCTCGCGGAATACTTCCAGCGCGAGCGGATCGACGTCCTGAAGATCGTGCCGTCGCATCTCGCCGCCCTGCAGACCGGTCTCCATCCGGAATCCGTGATGCCCCGGTCTCGTCTCGTGCTGGGCGGCGAGGCCTCTCGGCTGGACTGGATCGCCCGGCTGCGGGCGTTGGCTCCGGGCTGCGAGATCTACAATCACTACGGTCCCACGGAGACGACCGTCGGTGTTCTGACCTACAAAGTCGGGTCCGAGGTGCCGGTCACCCAGTCGGGCACGCTGCCGCTCGGGAGCCCCCTGCCCAACAGCGAGGTGCACATCCTCGATGCGAGCGGGCGGCCCTCGCCCGTCGGGGAACAGGGTGAGCTGCACATCGGCGGCCGCGGCGTGGGGCGGGGCTATCTCGGCCGCCCGGACCTCACGGCGGAGAAGTTCATCGCGGATCCGTTCGGCTCCGGTGCTTCGGGTTCCGGGGATCGCCTCTATCGGACCGGCGACGTGGCGCGGGTGCTGCCGGACGGGAGCCTCGAGTTTTGCGGCCGCGTCGACGACCAGATCAAGCTGCACGGCTACCGGGTCGAGCTGGGCGAGATCGAGGGCACGCTGCGTACGCAGCGCGGCGTGCGCGACGCCGTCGTTCGGGCGTACGACGACGCGGCGGGCGGCAAGCAGCTGGCGGCGTACGTCGTGCCGCAGCGGCCGAACCAGGCACTGTGGGGTTGGCAGGCGCCGTACGTGCTGCCCGATGGCTCGCCCGTCGCGCACCTGAACCGCAACGAGACCGAGTACATCTACAACGAGATCTTCGTCCAGCAGGCCTATCTGCGGCACGGCGTCACGATCCGGGACGGCGACTGCATCGTCGACGTCGGCGCCAACATCGGGCTGTTCACGGTGTTCGCGAGCCGGCTGGCCCGTGACCTCCGCATCGTCGCCTGCGAGCCCAATCCCGCCGCCTTTGCGTGTCTCGAGGCGAACGCGGCGGCGTGGGGTGGAGGGGGGGGCGTGCGCTGCCTGCCGCTCGGGTTGTCGCGCGAGAGCGGGTCGGCGGATCTCACCTGGTTCGAGGGCCTGTCGCTGCTCTCGGGCTTTTATGCCGATGCCGAAACGGAGCGCGAGATGGTCACGCGCTACGTGCTCAATCAGCAAGGCGGGGCCCCGGACAACGACCGCTTCGTGGCGGACGTTGGCGACGTCATCGAGAACCGGCTCCGGGCCCGGACGGTATCGGCCCGCCTGCGCACGCTCTCGAGCGTCATCGCGGAGGAGCGGATCGAGCGCATCGACCTGCTCAAGGTCAACGTCGAAAAGAGCGAGCTGGATGTGCTGCGCGGGCTCGATGCGGACGATTGGCCGAAGATCCGCCAGGCGGTGATCGAGGTCGATCAGCGCGACCACGTGGAGCCGATCACACAGCTCCTCGAGCGTCACGGCTTCGACGTCGTGGTCGAGCAGGATCCGCTGCTGCGACACACCGAGCTGTGCTACGTGTACGCGATCCGGTCCTCGGCGGAGCGCGGCGGTCTCATCCGGCACCAACCCGCCGAGGCGTACGTGCGTGCGGAGTTGGCCCCCGACGGAGAAGTCCTGACGCCCGCGTCGCTGCGCAAGCACCTGCAGGCGCGTTTGCCGCAGTACATGATCCCGTCGGCGTTCGTCCTGATGGACAAGCTCCCCCTCACGGCGAACGGGAAGGTAGATCGCCACGCACTTCCGGCCGTCTCGTTCGAACGCCCGGCCCACGCCCACGAGCTGACCCAGCCGCTCACCGAGACCGAGCAGGCGATCGCAGCCATCTGGGCCGAGCTCCTGAAGGTGGAGCACGTCGGCCGCCAGGACGACTTCTTCGACCTGGGCGGGGACTCGCTGATGGCGATCCGGGCGGTGTCACGCATCCGCGACCTCTTCGGCGTGGACATCCACACGCGGACCTTGTTCGAGAACCCGACCATCGGGGACCTGTCGGCCGTCCTGGCCGACGCCAAGGGGTCGGGGGTGGGCGATACGCCGGGGATCACGCGGCGCGCCCAGGACGGACCGTGCGCGCTCTCGTTCGCCCAGCAGCAGCTGTGGTTCCTGGACCAGCTGGCCCCGGGCAGTCCCGCTTACAACATCGTGGACGTGATCCGGCTGAGCGGCACGTACCACGCGGATGCGATGCGGCGCACGCTCGACGAGCTGGCTCGCCGCCACGACGTCCTCCGTACCGCCTTTCCGCAGAGCGACGGCCACCCGCAACAGGTCGTCGCGCCGACGATGGACCTAGCGCTCGGGGACCTCGATCTGCGGGCGCGGCCGGCGGCGGAGCGGGAGCGGGCGTGGCTGCGGGCGGTGCGGGACGACGGGCGCAAGCCGTTCGACCTGTCTCGCGCCCCGCTGGTTCGCGCGACCGTGGTCCACTTCTCCGACGCGGAGCACCGGCTGCTCCTGACGATCCACCACATCGTCGCCGACGAGTGGTCGATGGAGCTGATGCAGCAGGAAATCCTTCAGCTCTACGAGGCCTTCGCGCATGGGCGGCCCTCCCCGCTCGCCGCGCTGCCCATTCAGTACGCCGATTTCGCCTGTTGGCAGCGCGCCTGGCTGCAGGGGCCCGTGCTGGAGCGCGAGATCGCATACTGGGAGAACGAGCTGGCGGGGGCGCGACTCGTCCTCGATCTGCCCACCGACAAGCCGCGTCCGGCGGTGCAGGGCTTCCGGGGCGCGACCGAGGGCTTCGACCTGCCGCGGCCGCTGCTGGACCGGGTGAAGGCCCTGGGACGGAAGGAGCAGGCCACGCTGTTCATGACGCTCGAGGCGGCGTTTGCGGCCCTGCTGCACCGCTACACCGGCCAGGACGATCTGCTGGTCGGCACGCCGATTTCGGGCCGCACGCGCAGCGAGACGGAACGATTGATCGGGTGCTTCCTCAACACGGTCGTGCTGCGCTCCCGCTTCAACGAGGGGTTGACCTGCCGCGCGCTGGTACGACAGGTGCGCGACCGGGCGCTCGGGGCGTACGCGCATCCGGACCTTCCGTTCGAGCGCCTCGTCGCGGCCTTGGCGCCGGAGCGGGACGCGAGCCGCACGCCCCTGTTCCAGGTGATGTTCGTGCTGCACAACCCCGAAGGCATGTCGCAAGTGTCGAAGGTGTCCGGTAACCGGGAGCTGGAGACCGGCACGTCGAAGTTCGATCTGTCGCTGCTCCTGTCCGAGACGCAGGGCGGGCTCGAAGGCATGATCGAGTACAACACCGATCTGTTCGAGCCCGCGACGATCCGGCGTCTGTGCGGACACTATGTCACGCTGCTCGAGGCGATCGTGCGCGATCCCGATCAGCGCGTCTCCATGCTGCCGCTGCTCACCGACGTCGAGCGCCGGCAGGTGCTGGTCGAGTGGAACGACACGAGGGTGGCGGACGCTGCGACGGACCTGTGTCTGCACCAGCTGATCGAGCGACAGGTGCGGCAGCGGTCAAACCAGGTCGGGGTGGTGTGGGGACAGGAGCACCTGACCTACGGAGAGCTCGACCGCCGCGCCGGCCGGCTCGCCACCCAGCTGCGAGGGCAGGGGGTCGGGCCCGATGTGCTCGTCGGGCTGCTGGTGGAGCGGTCGCTCGACATGGTGGTGGCGCTGCTGGGGATCCTCAAGGCGGGCGGGGCGTACGTGCCGCTCGACCCCGCGTTCCCGGCCGAGCGTCTCGCCGGGATCGTCGAGGACAGCGGGATGAGCGTGCTGGTCACGCACCGGGGGCTGGACCAGGCGCTGTCGCTTCGCGCTCCTCGCGTCGTCCGGCTCGAGGGTGACGGCATGGCCGGGGCGACTCCGGGGAACGCCGACGCGGGCGCGTCGAATCCCGGGCCGCACAACCTCGCCTACGTCCTCTACACGTCCGGCTCGACGGGCAAGCCCAAGGGTGTGGAAATCCCCCATGCGGCGATAGTGAACTTCCTGCTGTCGATGCAACGGAAGCCGGGCTTCACGGCGGCCGATACGATTCTCGCCGTGACCACGCTTTCCTTCGACATCGCGGGCCTCGAGCTGTTCCTGCCGCTGGCGACGGGCGGGCGTGTGGTGATCGCCGGCCGCGACGACACGCTCGACCCCGCGCGCCTGATGGAGCGGATGCGCGAGTCCGCGTGCACCGTGATGCAGGCGACGCCCGCGCTGTGGCGCGCGCTGGTCGCCGCCGGATGGAGCGGCTCGGCGAATCTCAAGGTCTTGTGCGGCGGCGAAGCCCTGCCTCCGGACCTGGCGCGGGCGCTGCTGCCGCGCTGCGCCGAGCTGTGGAACATGTACGGGCCGACGGAGACCACCGTCTGGTCGACCATCGAGCGCGTGACGCCCTCGGACGGACCGGTGTCCATCGGCCGACCCATCGCCAATACGCAGGTCTTCGTGCTCGACGCCAACCGCCAGCCTACGCCTCCCGGCGTGGCGGGCGAGCTCTACATCGGGGGCGACGGCCTGGCGCGCGGCTACGTGCGGCGCGACGAGCTGACGCGCGAGCGCTTCGTCCCGAGTCCGTTCGCGCCGAACGCGCGCTTGTATCGGACGGGCGACCTGGCGCGCTGGCTCCCGCAGGGGCGCCTCGAGTGGCTGGGGCGGATCGACCAGCAAGTGAAGATCCGGGGCTTCCGGATCGAGCCGGGAGAGATCGAGGCGGCCATCAAGCGGCATCCCGCGGTCGGCGAGGTCGTGGTCATCGCGCGCCAAGACGCGGGCGACAAGCACCTCGTTGCGTACTTCGTCGCGCAGCGTCCGCCCGCCGACCTGCCAGCCGATCTGATCGACCAGTTGCGCGCGCTGGTTCGCGCCGCCTGCCCCGAGTACATGGTGCCCGCCCACTTCGTCCGTCTGGACGCCCTGCCGCGTACCGCGAACGGCAAGCTCGACCGCAAGGCGCTGCCCGCACCGGACCTGAGGGGGGGGACAGCGCCGCGCGCGGAGCGAGTGGCCCCGCGCACGCCGGCGGAGCAGACGGTAATGGCCGTCTTCTCGGCGGTCCTGGAGCGGAGCGACTTCGGCGTGGACGACAGCTTTTTCGATCTGGGTGGCCATTCCCTCATGGCGGCGCGACTCATGGCGCAGCTGCGCGCCGCATCGGGCGTCGACCTCCCGTTGCGCAGTCTCTTCGAGTACCCCAGCGTGGCCCGGCTGGCGGACGCGATAGACGCCGTGATGTGGTCGACCCGGCGCCACACGCCGATCGAGGTCGCCCGGCAGCGCGAGGAGATCGAGTTGTGACGTTGCAGCGCTTCCTGGCCGACCTGCATGAACGCGGTGTTCACCTGCACGCCGAGGGTGATCGTCTGCGCTGCACGGCGCCGCCGGGCGTGCTGACGCCACAGCTGCGCGATCGGTTGCAACAGCACAAGGACGAGATTCTGGAGGTGCTGCGCTCGGGCGCAGCGCTGGCGCGGCAGCAGCGCGCGATCGTGCCGCTGGAGCGACGCGGCACCCGCACGCCCGTGTTCGCGGTGGCCGGGCACAACGGCGACGTGTTCTGCTACCGCGCCCTGGCGCAGCACCTGGGCGACCACCAGCCCTTCTTCGGACTCGAGCCGCCCGGGCTCGACGGTCGGAGCGAGCCGCTCACGCGCGTGGAGGATCTCGCAGCGTACTTCGCGGAGCAGATCAGGGCGTTCCAGCCGGACGGCCAGTACATCCTCGCCGGCTTCTGCGCCGGCGGCACTGTGGCGTTCGAGCTGGCAAGACAGCTGCTGCAAGGCGGAGCGAGCGTGCGCTTTGTGGCGCTGTTCGGCAGCCCCGATCCGACCTGGTACCGCCTCCCGTCACAGCTCGGGTGGCGCCTGCGCCAGCTGCTGACCCGGGTCGCAGGGCACACGCGCGCGCTCCGGTCGCTGCCATCACGGGAGCTCGGCGGCTACATCGCCGAGCGCATGCGGCAGCGCAGGGAGCGGCGTGATGTCGCGCACGCGGCCGCGCTCGACCCGGTGCTGGTGCGACGTGCCGCGGTGGAGCGCGCCACGATCGCGGCGATACGTCGCTACCGGCCGGCGCCGTTCGCGGGCCGCCTGAGCCTGTTCCTGCCGAGCGAGCGGTGGCTGCCATCCGCGACGCCGGTGTGGGCGTCCCTGGCGCGGTGCATCGACGAGTACGTCGGCCCCGTCGGCTGCGACAACGACACCATGCTGCGCGAGCCCTTCGCCGCGCACTTTGCCGCCCTGTTCCGGCGCTGCTGCGCCGAGGCGCAGGGGGATGCCGGCGCGGAGCCGTCCCCCCAGGCGCTGGGCGCGCCGCTTCTGGCCACTGGCTCGACCCATTAGATTTGCCACCGCCCGTGGTGGCTGTAGCTCAATCGGTTAGAGCGCCGGACTGTGGCTCCGGAGGTTGCGGGTTCGATTCCCGTCAGCCACCCTGACACCTAGATGGGTAGACCGCGAGACGGATAGTGGTGGCTAGGTGCAGGGCGTGAGATCGTACGAAGGGGACGGGGACGGGAAGGGACACGATGATTGCTACTGATCCGCATACCGCCTGGCCGCCGCCAGGTCCCGGCGCAGTTCCTCTGCCGTTCGACGCGGACCGTAACCGGGGGTATCGCGCTGGATACGCCATCCCTCTTT
>Ga0137370_10000145_pt1 | contig 24979 bp, 22 predicted proteins | sample SagtaG_11_FD_104920 | JGI IMG/M metagenome (GOLD analysis project Ga0137370, IMG submission 104920) | Vadose zone soil microbial communities from Sagehorn Ranch, Mendocino, California, USA - Sage1_R_20_16 metaG | ecosystem: Environmental > Terrestrial > Soil > Vadose zone | place: USA... | reverse complement strand
TCGCCGAGCGCCGCGGCGCCGAGCTGTCGGGAGGGCAGAAGCAGCGAATCAATCTGGCACGGGCTTTGGCCGCCGAGCCGGACCTGATTCTCTGCGACGAGGTGACTTCGGCGCTCGACACCGTGGTCGCGGCGGCGATTCTCGACTTGCTGGCAGAGCTGCGCCGTGAGCTCAATGTCTCGTTTCTATTCATCAGTCATGACATCTCGACGGTGCGCGCGGTCTGCGATGAGGTCATCGTGCTGTACGCGGGATGCAAGGTGGAATCGGCAAACTGCCACGCCCTGCGGTCGGCGCCGTTGCATCCTTACACGGATCTGCTCATCGCATCAGTTCCAGAAATGCGGCAGGGTTGGCTCGAGCAGGTCGGCCCACCGGCATCGCTGCCGCCTGTCGGCGCGAGCTCCCACGGGCCGCGGCTATGCAGTTTCCTGCAGCGTTGCCCGGTGCGTATCGATGGCGTGTGTAACGTAACGGCCCCATCTCATGTAGTGAGCCGGAATGGGAAGGAAATACTCTGTCATCACAGCGACGAGCAACTTCGACGTCTGCACGATCCTTTACGAGCGATCGTGCGCGAACGGGGTGCAGAGGGCAGGCAATGACCGGCGCTCGTTTTGTCAGGCTGGCCGAAACCGGTCGGCGCCCGGTGTCGATCGTCGTAGACGGAAAACCGGTGCAAGCACTCGAAGGCGATACGCTGCTCGTCGCGATACTGAGTGCAATGGGATACGTGCGCACGTCGGAATTCGGCGATGGCCGGCGCGCGGGGTTTTGTCTGATGGGGGCCTGCCAGGACTGTTGGGTCTGGACTGCAGCCGGTGAGCGGCTCCGCGCCTGCACGACTGCGGTGGTGGACGGGATCGCGATCAGCACGCAACAACCGCAAGGCGCATGGGCGAATCTCGAACTGTGAGGCTTTGTCGGTGACTGTAGAACATGCGGGTCAATTCTATATCGACGGTCGGTGGCGGGCGTGTACGACCTTGGCCAGCACGCCAGTGGTGGATCCCGCCTCCGAACAGGTCGTTGGCCAAGTCGCGGCGGGTGGTCCCGACGATGTCGATTTCGCGGTGGCCGCCGCTTGCCAGGCGTTCCCTGCGTTCTCGCAGACTTCGATGGAGGACCGCGTGGCGTTGCTGGGCCGGATCCTGGAGCTGATCAAGCAGCGCGCGGAGCTGTTCGTCGATGCGCTGGTGACGGAGATGGGAGTCGCGATCACCTTTGCCCGTGCATCCCAAGTGCCGTTTGCGGCGGAGCACGTCCGGGTGTCGATGGACGTCCTGCGCCGATACCGGTTCCTCACGGTCAACGGTACGACCGCGACAGCCAAGGAAGCGATCGGTGTCTGCGCGCTTATCACGCCGTGGAACTGGCCGCTTTATCAGATCACGGCGAAGGTCGCACCCGCCATCGCTGCTGGCTGCGCGATCGTGCTGAAGCCGAGCGAGCTGTCGCCGTACAGCTCGCTGCTGTTCGCCCAAGTCATGCATGATGCCGGAGTGCCGCCTGGCGTCTTCAACTTGATTAATGGCACGGGCGAAGTGGTGGGCGCCGCGCTCGCCGCGCACCCGGATGTCCACATGATTTCCATCACGGGGTCGACGCGCGCCGGCGTGCTAGTGGCGCAGGCCGCGGCGCCGACGGTGAAGCGGGTCGTGCAGGAACTCGGCGGCAAGTCGCCTAACGTGTTCCTCGACGATGCCGATTTTGCACAGGCTGTTGCCAAGGGCGTGCTAGCGGCATTCCGCAATGTCGGCCAGTCGTGCAGCGCGCCGACCCGGATGTTGGTCCCGGTCGCCCGGCTTGCCGAGGTGGAGGTGCTGGCGGCCGACGCGGCAGCCCGTATCCGGGTCGGTGATCCACGGCTTGGAGAAACGACCATGGGGCCGATTGCGAACGCCGCGCAATATCACCGCGTCCAGTCGATGATCGCGGCCGGGACCGACGAGGGGGCCAAGCTGGTCTGCGGTGGTCTTGGCCGGCCGGAGGGTCTCGACCGCGGCTTTTTCGTGCGCCCGACGATCTTCTCGGAGGTGATGCCCAGCATGCGGATCGCGCGCGAGGAGATTTTCGGACCGGTACTCTCGATCATGCCGTATCGCGATGAGGAGGAAGCGGTCGTGATCGCCAACGATACGGTTTACGGCCTCGGATCGCACCTCCAGTCCCGCGATCCCGAGCGCGCGCGTCGTTTCGCGTCGCGTATCCGGGCCGGGCAGGTGCACATCAACTATCCGGCATGGGACGGGCGAGCGCCTTTCGGTGGCTACAAGCGTTCAGGCAACGGCCGAGAATATGGCGTGTTCGGACTGGAGGAGTATCTCGAGACCAAAGCGATCATTGGCTATGAAGGGCCCGTCGGGTGAGGGTCGATGGACGAAACAACGCTGATTGATCGGACAGTCAACAATTCGGCTGTAGCCACGCTCGGAGAGCTCGACACGCCCTGCCTCATCCTCGATGTCGATCGGATGGACCGGAACATTGCGCGGCTGCGAGGGCGACTCGATGGCCTCGACGTGACACTGCGTCCGCACCTCAAAACGGCCAAGTCGGTCGAGGTCGCGCGGCGCGTGATGAGCTCCCCGGCGGGCCCGGCGACCGTGTCCACGCTCATGGAGGCAACGCAGTTCGCGGCGGCAGGCGTCCGGGACATCATCTACGCTGTCGGCATCGCGCCGGCGAAGCTCGCGAGGGTTCTCGAACTGCGTGCCGAGGGTGTCGACCTCGCCGTCGTGCTCGACACCGTCGAGCAGGCGGAGGAGGTCACAGCGGCTTCGCTCGGGGCGGGATTGCGTATTCCCGCCCTGATCGAGATAGATTGTGACGGCCATCGTTCGGGCGTGCTCCCGACCAACAGGTCCCGCCTCGTCGAGATCGGTCGCGCCCTCGAACGTGGTGCGGAACTGCGCGGAGTGCTCACCCATGCCGGCGGCAGTTACACCGCGCGCGGCGTTGATGCCCTTCGGCGGTGCGCCGAGGCCGAGCGGGCCGGTGTCGTCGATGCGGCTAATATCCTGCGTGAGGTCGGGCTGCCCTGCCCGGTGGTGAGCGTCGGCTCCACACCGACGGCGCACAACGCTACCGACCTGACGGGCGTCACCGAGGTGCGCGCGGGTGTCTTTGTGTTCTTTGATCTGGTGGTGGCCGGTATAGGGATCTGCCGGACCGAAGACATTGCCCTTTCGGTGCTAGCGACCGTGATCGGCCATCAGCGCGAGAAGGGCTGGATCCTGATCGATGCCGGGTGGATGGCGATGTCGCAGGATCGCGGCACCTCCAAGCAGGGCGTGGACCAGGGCTATGGTGTGGTCTGCGATACCGTCGGCAACGCCTACGACGATCTGATCGTCGCCGACGCTAATCAGGAGCATGGCATCGTCACGATACGGCCGGGATCGAACGGTGTGTTGCCGAATCTTGCGATCGGCGATCGCGTCCGAATCCTGCCGAACCATGCCTGTTCAACGGGTGCTCAGCATCGGAGCTACCACGTCGTGCACGGAGGGTCGGAGGTGGTCGAGGCCGAGTGGCCGCGGTTCGGAGGCTGGTGATGGACTCTATCGAAGTAGTCGCGAAGATTCTCACCGATGGGGCCCCCGTGCCCGCCGGACATTATTCGCAGGCCACCGTCGCGGGCGGGCATATCTATATCTCCGGGCAGTTACCGATCCGGCCCGACGGCACTGCCCCGCCCGATGGCAGCTTCGACGCGCAGGCGGCGCTGGCGATCAAGAACATGCTTGCGATCCTGGCGGCCGCCGGCGGGACTCCACAGCAGCTCGTAAGGGTGACGGCCTACATCGTCGGCGTCGCCAACTGGCCGCGCTTCAACGCGATTTATGCCGCTTTGCTGCCCGATGTGCGTCCCGCCCGCACGGTCGTCCCGGTGCCCGAGCTTCACTACGGTTTCCTGGTTGAAATTGATGCGATCGCGATCTTTGCGGACAGCGAGCAACGTGAACCGCGACCAACATGACGACTTTGGTGAACGACAATGCTGTGGTTAGCCGTACGCCGGCACGAGACGGGTCGGTATCGGGCGCGCGATTGATGAGCGATCCTTGCGTGATCATCGTCGGCGCGGGGCCTGCGGGAACGCGCGCGGCCGAAGCGCTGGTTGCGGCCGGGCTGCGGCCGATCGTCATCGACGAGGGCCCGCTTTCCGGCGGGCAGATCTATCGCCGGCAGCCGACAAACTTCACGCGGCGGCACGAGGCGCTCTATGGTGCAGATGCCGGCAAGGCGCGCGCGCTTCACGATGCCTTCGATGCCTTGCGCGATCGCATCGACTATCGCCCCCAGACACTGGCCTGGACCGTGAGCGACGATAGACTCCACATCGTCTCCAACGGGATCGCGAGCGTCCTGCGCTTCGATGTGCTGATCCTGGCGACCGGCGCGACCGACCGGATCGCGCCCGTCGCGGGCTGGACAAGGCCCGGTTGCTACAGCCTCGGCGGCGCCCAAATCGCACTCAAGGCGCAGGCATGCAGCATCGGCGCCCGGCCGGTGTTCCTTGGCACAGGTCCGCTCCTTTACCTCGTTGCCTTTCAATATCTGAAGGCGGGTGTGATGCCGGCTGCGGTGCTCGATACAGCCCCCTTCACGGCACAACTGAAGGCGTTGCCGGACCTCGCCGTGCGCCCGGACATCCTCGCGCGTGGGCTCATGTTCCGTATGCGCGTGTGGGCCGCCGGCGTCCCAATCGAGAACGGCGTGGTGCCAATTGCAATCGACGGGACCGAGGAGGTGGCGGGCGTGCGCTACCGGGCCGCCGACGGCACTGAGCGGCGGGTCGGCTGCGATGCGGTCGGTATGGGGTTCCACCTACGCTCGGAGACGCAACTGGCCGACCTCGCCGGCTGCGTATTCGCTTTCGATGTTGAGACCGGACAGTGGCGACCGGAGGCCGACAGTGATGGGCGCACCACACGTCCGGGCGTCTACGTTGCGGGCGATGGCGCTCGCGTGCTCGGTGCGGACGCGGCCGAGGTGGCCGGCAAACTCTCCGCGCTCGCAGCTCTCGCCGATCTGGGAGCCGAGGTGAGCATGACCGAGGTGACCCGCCTGCGGAAGCGGATGAGCCAACTCGATCGCTTTCGGCGTGGCCTCGCCACGGCTTTCCCGTGGCCCGCGCGGCTAGCGGCGGCATCGTCAGATGAGGTGATCGTCTGCCGCTGCGAGGCGATTACCGCAGGCGACATCCGCGACGCTGCCATCGCAAAGGATGCGCCGGAACTGAACCGTGCCAAAGCGCTCTCCCGCATCGGGATGGGGCGTTGCCAAGGCCGTTTCTGCGGCTCGGCCGCCGCTGAGATACTCGCGGAGGCACGCGGCGTACCCCTTGCCGAGGTGGGCCGACTGCGCGGCCAGCCGCCGATCAAGCCTTTGTCGATGGGGACAGTCAAGAGGCAGGATGCTTGAACGCTGCGGATGTCATCGTCGTAGGCGGCGGCATCGTGGGTACATCGGCCGCTTTCTTCCTGCGCCGTCAGGGGAAATCGGTCATCCTGCTCGAACGAGGCCTGATCGGCCAGCAGGCGAGCGGTGTCAATTTCGGTAATGTCCGCAGGCAGGGACGCTATCTACACCAGCTTCCGCTCGCAAACCGGTCGCGCGCGATCTGGGAGCACCTGTCCGAGCTGGTCGGCGAGGATTGCGAGTTCGTCACCTCCGGCCACCTGCGCGTCTGTTATACCCGCGAGCAGGCTGACAGGTTGGAAGCCTATGCCCGAGACGCGCGGGACTACGGTCTCGATCTCGAAATGATTTCGACTAACGCGTTGCGCACCCGCTTCCCTTATCTGGGGCACGAGATCCTCGCGGCCTCCTATGATGCGACGGGCGGGCACGCCAATCCCCGACTCACGACGCCTGCCATCGGCCGGGCCGCCAAGCGCGCCGGCGCGGATGTGCGTGAGGAGTCCGAGGTGACGGCAGTCGCAAAGGTTGGCGACGATTTTGTCGTCGCGGTAGCGAGCCAAGGTGAACTGCGCGCGCCGGTGCTGCTCGTCACCGCTGGTGCTTGGAGTGGAAAGCTCTCAGCTATGTTCGGGGAGCCTGTCCCGCTTGAGGTGCACGGGCCCCAGATGACCGTCACCGAGCCCCTTCCATACCGGATCGGGCCCACAATCGGTGTCGCGACACCGCACCTTCACGAAACGGTGTATTTCCGCCAGGTGAAGCGCGGAAACATCGTCTGCGGTGGCTCCGCGCGTGGGCCGGCCTCGAACGAGACCAATCGCGCGACGGTGCTGCCGGAGGCCATTCTCGACCAAATGGAACAGCTGCGCCGCGTGATGCCGGGTTTCGCCAGGATCAACATGATTAGAAGCTGGAGCGGGATCGAGGGCTACCTGCCCGATGACGTGCCGATCATGGCATCCAGCGCTACAACTCCCGGCCTGTTCTATGCCTTCGCCTTCTGCGGCGCTGGTTTCCAGGTCGGTCCAGGCGTCGGCGATGTCATGGCCGAGCTCATCGCTCGCGGCACCACGACGACGCCTATCGCGCCCTATGGCATATCACGTTTCACTAATGCCAAGGTGGTGGAATGTATGGAATAAGAAACCTCGCATGCCGCGCAATGCAGCCGAATATTGTTCCGTACAGCGCCTAAGTTATGCGGGGGTCTTAAGCTGCGAGCATGCCCATGAAAAAGATGCACTCGACCGTATGAGCACCTCAACCCAAGCTGCTGTGGCGACTGATTACGCGCCGGCGCAAGCGACTTCAGTGCCGCGGGTGGTCGCGATGCCTGCCCGGTCCCGAATCGCCTCCATCGACGTGATGCGGGGCCTCGTAATGGTGATCATGTTGATGGATCATGTACGCGAAGCAATCTACCGGCATCTGCAGGTCGGCGACCCGATGAATGTTGCGACGACTGCACCCGATCTGTTCTTTACGCGGCTGTCAGCACATCTGTGCGCTCCGACTTTCGTGTTCCTCACGGGCTTATCGGCCTGGTTGTATGCGCATCCGCCCGCGGGGAGCACGCGTCCCGTGCGCGGCTTTCTGCTGAAACGGGGTCTGCTGCTCGTGGTGCTCGAGCTGACGTTGGTCAACTTCGCGTGGTCGGGAGAATTCCCACCGACCGTCCTGTGGCTACAGGTGATCTGGGTCATCGGCCTGAGCATGATCGTGCTCGGCCTGCTGAGCGACTTGCCGCGTTGGGCCCTGGCCGCCCTGGGATTTGTGATCGTCTTTGGACACAACGCGCTCACGCCCGTCACATTTGCGCCTGGCAGCGTGTTGCACATCCCATGGGCCATTCTGCATGAGCGCGCATTCCTGGTCGCGGATGGTCCGCTGAAGATCAAGGTGACGTATCCCTTGTTGGCGTGGATCGGTGTCATTCTCCTCGGATATGTCGCGGGGCCGTTGTATTCGCGCGCAGTGGCGGCCGCTCGGCGTACCAAGATCCTGGTCGCGCTCGGTATTGGATGCCTGTGCGTGCTCGCCGCGCTGCGCGGCCTCAACATTTACGGCGAGACGTTGCCCTGGGTGCAGGGTGCGGATTTCGTCCATACGCTGATGTCCTGGGTCAACTTCACCAAATATCCTCCATCTGCGGACTTTCTGCTTCTCACGCTGGGCGCCGCCTTCCTGTTGCTGGCGGCGTTCGAGTCCCGCGACAATCACATGACGCGCGTGCTGGTGGTCTTCGGCGGAGCTCCCATGTTCTTCTACCTGCTGCACCTATACACGTTGTTGCTGTTGTATCGGGTGTCCCTTGGATTGTTCGGGCCGAATCACGGAGAGCGCTTCGGTGTGGATCACGTCTGGGCCATCTGGATGGTAGCCGTTGCCCTGGCATGCCTGCTCTACCTCCCGACTCGGGCGTTTACCCGCTTCAAACGGACTTCGCCCCAAACATGGGTGCGCTACTTCTGATGGAAGGTGTGATGCTGCGTCGCCTCCAGGCAGGCGATCTCGCTGAAGCCTTGAAACTCACCGAAGCGGAGCGCTGGTCGCACCGCATGGAGGATTGGGAGTTTCACTACCGTCTGGGACTTGGTTGGGCGGCTTGTGATTCCAACGGCAGGCTGTTGGGCACGGCTTTGTGGTGGACATACGGCGAACTGTTCGCAACGGTGGGGCTGGTTTTGGTTGACCAGACGTGTCAGGGGCAAGGCATCGGTCGGAAGCTGATGGAGGCTGTGATCAACGAGGCGGCCCCGCGTACGTTGCAACTGGTGGGGACGAAGGCGGGAATGAAGCTCTACCAGCGGTGCGGCTTCCGCGAGGTACGCGGTATCGGGCAGCACCAGGGCGTCAGGGCGGAAATCCCGGCCGCGAAGATGCCGTCCGATACTGTGTTGCGGCCCGCGTCTCGAGGCGATCTTGCCTTGCTGTGCGACCTGGACGCAGCAGCCTTTAGTGCGAGCCGCCGAGAAGTAATCGGCGCGGTTTTGGATTCGGGGACCGGCGTACTCGCTGTCCGCCGCAGACAGCCAACCGGATTCGCGCTCGCGCGCCAGTCCGGGCACGGGACGGTTATCGGTCCGGTTGTAGCCCCTGACGAGTCCCTGGCGATTGCCCTGATCGCACATCAATTGAAAGTCAATAGCGGCTTCGCGCGCATCGATATACCAACCGATGCTGTGCAACTCGCGAACTGGCTCGAGGGGGCGGGGCTCGTCTGTGTGGATCGTGTGACTGTGATGCTGCGTGGCGATGTGCCCAAGCGAAGTTCCAGTGGGCGCGTCTTTGCACTCGTCTCCCAGGCACTGAATTAGGAAGTTTCGAGGCGATGCGACTTACCGACTTCGAGGTGCTCAGTTTCGGCTGCTACGGGACGCTGGTCGACCGGGACACCGGCATCTACGCCGCGTTGCGGCCGCTGCTTGAAGAGGGGCACGTCACACTGGGACGGGAAGAGGTGCTTGCGGTGTTTTGCCGCCATGAGGCGGCGCAGCAAACGGAAACACCCGCGATGGCTTATTCGGAACTGCTGGAGCAGGTACACCGCCGTCTCGCTAGCGAATGGGGTGTACTCGCTTCGGACGATGACCACGTCCTGTTCGGCAAGTCGGTGCCCCAGTGGCCGGTATTTGTCGATACGCCCGCCGCCCTCCAATACCTGAAACGGTACTTCAAGCTGGTCGTGCTCTCGAACATCGATCGCGCCAACTTCGCGGCCACCAGCCGGCGGCTCGAGGTCCGCTTCGATGATGTGATCACGGCCGAGGAGCTCGGGTCCTACAAACCCGCTCTCGGGAATTTCAGGCGCCTCGTGAGCCGGGTCGGCCAACTGGGGTCCGAGCGGCGTCAGATCCTTCATGCTGCCCAAAGTCCTACCCGCGATCTGGTGCCAGCCGGCGGCTACGGGCTGGCTACGGCCTGGATCGACCGAGGCCACGAAAGAGCGGGGGACGGTGCTACAGTAGAGGGGGAACCCGCGGAGGCATCGGTTCGCTACGATTTCCGTTTCACGAGCCTCGTGGACATGGTGAGAGCGCATCAAGAAGAATTGCGGGCCTGAAGCCTCGATCGCGGCAGCGCGTGTCGAGCCTGGATTGCCAGATGAGGATCACGTCCTGATGGCCGCACTCAAGCTCGATCGAATCGATATCAACATACTGGCTCAGTTGCAGCGCAACGGTCGCATCACCAATACCGACCTCGCCAAAGCTGTCGCTCTGTCGCCGAGTCCGTGTCTGCTGCGCGTGAAGCGGCTCGAGGAAGCCGGCTACATCGTGAGCTATAACGCGCGGATCGACCTCGCGAAGCTGGGCGAGACCATCACTGTCTTCACTGAAGTCACGTTGAACGACCATCACCGGGAGGATTTCATCAAGTTCGAGGCGAGCATCCGCACGATCGACGAGGTGATCGAGTGCCATCTGGTCAGCGGTGGTTATGATTATCTCCTGAAGTTCCTGACGCGTGGCGTCTCACACTACCAGAAGTTGATCGAAGACATCCTCGAGCGCGACATCGGCATTGCGAAGTACTTCAGCTACATCGTCATCAAGTCGCCGATCGAGAAGCTCTACTATCCGCTCGCCAAGCTGTTCAGTACATAACGTTAGAGATCTAAAGGGCCCCTGTCGGCTGCCGCAGCGGCCGGCAGAGGTGACCCCCGGCGATCAGAACTTGTAGGTCCCTCGGGCCATGAAGCTTCGCGGAGCGCCGGGATTGGCCCAGAGCTGCGCATAGGAGTTGGGGTAATAGCTTTTGTCGAGGAGGTTGTTGACCTCGGCCCAAAGTCGCAGCCTTTCCGTGACATCGAAGGATGCGACCAGCTTAACGAGCGTGTAGGCCGGCAGGAAGAAGTTTGTTCCTGTCTCCCCCAGACGGCTGCTCACATAGTTCACACCTGCTCCGAGGGTCAGTGTCCTCTCGCCGAAGACGATGTCCTCGAACAACGTGGCGTTGCCGCTATTGTTCGGAATGTTGATCAGGGGTGTCCCGGCGGCGAGTGGTCGCGAAAAATCAGGGTCGAGAATCGATTTGGAGATGAAGGCGTCCACGTACGCATACGACAACACTGCACGCAGGTTGAGCGGCAGCCGAGCCGTCATGTCCGCCTCGATGCCTTTGCTTTCGGCGGCGCCCACGGCCAGTGAGTAGCCTGCGTTTGCCGGATCGGATGTCAGCACATTGGTCTTGTCCATCTTAAAGAATGCGAGCGTGCCGCTCAAAGCCCCTGCGGGGGTTTTCAACTTGGCCCCGACCTCATAGGCCTTCGTCGTCTCGGGCGCGAAAGCAACACCGTGGGCATCCTGGCCGGTATTCGGTCGGAACCCCCTTCCGTAGCTCGCATACAGCGTCAACGCCGCGCTTGGCTCATAGGCCAGCCCCAAACTGGGACTGGTCGCGGTCACTTTCTGGTGCGAAACTGAATGTGCTATGCCATCCTCGAGACTCTGACGGAAATTGTCATAGCGCACGCCGGCATGAAATTTCCATTGAGCCGTGAGATCGATCTGGTCATGGAAGTAGGTTCCCCAAGCATTGTCCCTTTCCGACGTATTGGTGAACGGTGATAGCGGGGGAAGTATCCCGTATACAGGGTCAAATATGTCGATGGCGTTGAGCTGTGTAAGCGTCGAGGTCGCAGTGACCACAGGCGGCCGATAGCGGCCCTGCACTTCATCCAGTTTGAAATTATCATAGTCTGCGCCGAACAAGATGTGATGCTCCAGGCTTCCGGTGGCGAATCGGCCTGAGATTTCCGCGCGCGGGACAAGGTCGTTGCCATGGTAGTCGCGCGAAATGCGCCGTCGTGAGAGGATGTTGGTCGGCAGGAGAGTGCCGGTCTGCAGGAAGGGGTTGCGAGCGGCCCCCAGCTCGGGATCCTCTGCAGTGCCTTTTAGGGCGGTATTAATCGCGCCAAATCCCGCCAGCAAGCTCCAGTCACTGTTGAAGTCGTGCTGTAAGCTCAACTGGTTGCTGTAAGCATTGACAGTCGTCGGTCCATTATCGGGCTCGCCGAGGAAAGTAGAGACCGGAATGACGCCCAGCACGCCGTGACGTCCGACGACACCGCGATCGAAGGGTGCTTCCTGGTGCACGTACTCGAACTCATAGGATATCGAGCTGTTCTCACCGAGGCGCGCGAGGAGCGATGGCGTCACGACGTACTTTTTCGACGTGACGGTATCGCGAAAGCTGTCCGCGTCCTCGTACGCTCCGTTGATCCTTCCGGCGATCGATTCCGTAAGCGGCCCGGTCAAGTCACCTTCGGCGCGGTAAGTTTGCCACCTGCCACCAGAGAGCGCGACGCTCCCCTGCTCCTTGAACAGGGGCTTCTTTGTAATGATGTTGACCGTGCCGCCCGGTTCGCCGCGCCCGAAGAGGGCGGAAGACGGTCCCTTCACAACTTCTATATGATCAACGTCCGAAAGGTCACGTGGGCCGCCGAAACCACGCCCGGCATTGAAGCCGTTCACCAAAAAGCCGCTCGGGAGATTCTCGTTGCCAGCAAAACCACGGATAGCGTAAGCATCCCAGAGCCCGCCGAAGTTGTTCTGTCGGGCGACGCCACTTACCAGGTCCAACGCACCGTTGAGCTCGGTGACGCCGACATCCTTCAGCAGTTCTGCCGGTAACGTCGCCACGCTTTGGGGCAGTTCCTGCAGTGGCGTATCACCGCGGTAGGCCTGTCTCTGAGCAGTGACCACAACCTGTTCTGCTTCGGCTGGACTGGAGGCGTCCGCCGCGAGAGCCGCGGGCAGACCCAGCAGGCTGGTGGCGGTAGATATCAAAACGGTACGGAAATAGCGTGTATCACGGAAATAGCGTGGCCTGTCCACGAAATTCTCCTGCGCTCTGCGCGATACTGAAGTTGTAGATGTCCCGCTGCCGCTATGGAGTTGAGCCCCGAAGATCGCACACAGGAACATGTAATTCCGCTGTCGTTGAGGCCGGTTCGAACCGGCCGGGCGACACAACGCGTCCGTGCCCCCTGTGTTTCTTATCTGCACGTGCGTCCTTGGAATGATTGTGTCGCGGGCCGCAGAGTCGATTTGCTCAAATTGCCCCGCTTTTCAAAGCAGTTATTCCGCGCGGTCGGCCAAATGCGCAGTAAATTTCGCCCGCCGCGCCTCGCGCATCATGGCGGATTCGGGTCGACCGGCAGCTGATCCGTGAGAGCGCTGGACTTTTAGAAATACCGTCGATCCTTGGCTTCCGAACGGCTGGCTCACCTACGCGACGTGCCCGCGATGTGCGAGAGCCCCTCGGTGCGGCGCAGGGTACCTGCGGCTGGGATTAACCTGGCGCTGATTCGCCTGAGAGGACACAGCGGATCGCTAAGAGAATGACCTGCGCACCCGTCGAAAGGCTAGCACTGTTCCGGTGCAACTGAATACAAATCCTGCGCTCGTTGCCACGAGTAACAGTACGTGCCACAACGACCCAGCTTTATTCAGGAGCGGAAAGTCGAAGGTGTGTGGGCCGTCCACCAACCATCGGTGCACCCGGCGGCTTGTGTCCATGATCGATATGACCTCGCCGGAAGCCGCATCCACGTGAACCCAGGTTTCGGTTGTGTCGCCCAGCACGAAGCGTCGCGTGGTGGGCGGGAATGGGCGGATTCGCAAGCTATACGCGTCGCCGCTGTCTACCTGCTCGACCCTGAGCACCTTGAGCTGCGGCCAAGCACGTTGAACAGCTGACGACAACAACGCGTCGGATACCGCCGCATCAGTCCGCACAGACCTCAAGACTGGATCGGTGGACACCACGCGCGAAGCGCTGGCGCCCTGGCCGCGAACTAATAGCAGCGGTCGGGCGGCCACGGCTGTGAATTCGAATTCGCGAGCCGTTCCGAGTCGCGCGAGCAGGGAGACTGGGAAGGCGCCCGCTGCCTCAGTGAGGGAAATGCCACGCATTCGCTCGATGCGTTCGACGCTCGGCTGATCGTTTGAAAAGAAGACAATTCCGTCCAATCCAAGCCAGCCTGTAAGGATCCAGCTCAAAACAAGCACGCCGACGAACAACCCGAGCGAGTGGTGCCAGCGCAGCAAGCCGCGAAAGGGTGAAAGTCCCGAACGCTGCTGCCTCTTCAAGTTCACGTAACGTAACAGTCCGACGAAGATTCCAGCCGATGCCAACGTAACCCCGCTCAGTGAGAGGATCCAGATGACCTCGCGCCATGCTGGGTAGCTTCTCCTTAGGAAGGTCGGGTTGATCCAGTGAGCGACTGCGCCGACGTAATTCCAGGCTCGCTCGCTGAGGCGGGTCCTTTGCAGCACTTCGCCGGTCCGCGCCGATACGTACAGCTGCGTACCAGCGACATCGCGCATACTGAGCTTGTAAAACGGCCGGTAGGCGTCGTAGGTGTTGTGCACGATCCATTGATCGTAGTCGAAGGGACCCCGTAGTGCGCTGACTTCGAGACCCGAAAATTCCGTAGCAATGGCACGCGCTGCGGAGCTGCTCACAAGGGGAAGAGTTCGCCCAGTTTGCGCGCTTACCGAAAGCGCCGGTTGGCCGCGCAGTGACAACACGTATCTCGGCTGCCCCTGCACGTTAATCAGGCGGGCGCTTTCGATGAACGAGGTGCCTGCTGCAGCAAGGGCCGTGTTGGGGTCTACTCGCAGCCAACTCGTATTGACGGGTTCGTTGCGCGCAACCCGTTCGTCGCGACTCAGAGACGGGAATGGCACGAAGCTCAGCACACTGCCGCTCGCAAACCACATCGCAAACAGCAAACAGAGCGCGATGCCTGCCCAGCGATGAAAAACGGACACGTATCGTGAGAGCCGGGGCAGTAGCGGTTTCTTGGTCGAGCCCTTGGCCGTTGTCACGTTCATAGCGAGACTATCGCAGCGTTGATATCCTCTGCACGAGCGCAGCACATACCGACCCCGCGTAGCACAATACACACTAGGGTTTCTACGCCGAGTTTTCTGCCGAGATGGCGGGGCGACCTGCAACGGTAATGCGTTTTCGACCGGCCATTTGGCATCTTCGGGGAACACGCACCCGCCACGTCCCCACAATAGTGAAAATTACAACACGGGCTACACGGTGGTACAGAAGTCGAACGACGTTCTGTAGACGGCTTAGCGCACGTTCCGCGCAGCGTGCGTTATCCAGGAGAGTTGCGCGATTCCGTCGAGTCCGAAAGGGGGTCCCGTGGCAGAGATTAAGCGTTGCACCTCGGCACCGTCCTAGCGAGTCCGCCCGGGTAACAGCCGCGCCGAGTTCAGAATGAATGTAAGCTCCGAGGCCACGTGAATAAAGGCCGCGAACAGCGGGTCGAGGAGGCCGAACGCTGCCAGAAGAATGCCGACCGCGTCCACTCCGAGCCAGCGACCTCCCGCGCGCGATCACACGCCTCTTAGGATCACGCCCGTGCCAAGGTCGAGGCTGTCGCGGACTGCAGCTGGGTCGGCGGTTGAACGCTGGACCGAGGGGGGAGCAGTCGCGCGGAATTCAGAATGAACGTGAGCTCAGATGCCACGTGAATGAATGCCGCGAACAGGGGGTTGAGGAAACCGAACGCCGCAAGCCCGATGCCCAGCGCATCGATCCCAATCGTGCCGACAAAGTTAGCCCAGATGATTGCGCGTGTGCGCCGCGCGATGCCTAGCGTCTCGGCAAATTTCAGCAAATCGTTCCCGAGCAACACCACATCTGCGCTCTCGCGCGCGACATCGGTACCGGAGCCCATCGCCACGCCTACCTGGGCTTCGATCAACGCGGGCGCATCATTGATTCCATCCCCAACCATCGCCACGATGCGTGTTTCATTGACCAAGCCCTGGACGCGTGTGCGCTTGTCTTCGGGTAGCAGATCGGCTGCGACCTCGGAGATCCCGAGGTCTCGCGCGATGACCTCGGCAACGGCTTTCGCGTCGCCGGTCAAGAGAATCGTCCTGATTCCCATCGCGTGGATTGCCTTGACCGCGTGCGCCGCCTCCGGGCGAACGGTGTCGGCGATCGCGATCGCGCCGAGCAACTTCCCGCCCCGTGCCACGAGGACTTCCGAAGCCTCCGGGTGGCGGTCGAGCACACCAGCGGGCACAGTGATGCCGCGGTCGCGCATCAGTGCCTGGTTGCCGATCAGAACGAGCTCACCCCCGACCACGGCGTCGATGCCGCGACCAGGCGTGTAGCCGAATCGCTCTGGCTCCTGGAGAGTGCGGCTGAGGGCTTTCGCATGCGCGACGATGGTCTTCCCCAGTGGATGCTCTGAGCGAAGCTCCGCCGATGCCGCCGTATCCAGGAGCCACGCGGCGCTTACACCCTCTACGGGAACGAGCGTGCGCACCTCAGGCTGGCCGTATGTCAGGGTGCCCGTCTTGTCCAGGACGACCGTGTTCACCCGGCCGAGCTGTTCCAGAAACAACCCGCCTTTGATGATTGCGCCGGCGCGCGCCGCGCGACCGATGGCGCCGAGAATTGCGAGTGGCGTACCGGCCGCGATACCGCAGGCACCCGCCACGATGACCACCGAAATCGTCGAGCGGATGTCGCGCGTTAGCAGATAGGTCAACGCCGCTGCGCCGAGCGCGAAGTAGACTAGATACCCCGCCAGGCGGTCCGCCAGGCGTTGTACCGGAGCGCGCGAGCGCTCGGCTTGCTCCACCGCCTCGATGATCTTGCCGTAACTCGTATCCCGGCCAATGCGCTCGGCGCGGATTTCGAGCGCGCCGGACTGATTGATTGAGCCAGCGAATACACTCGCACCCACGCTTTTCTCGATCGGCATCGATTCACCGGTAATGCGGGCCTGGTCGACGAATGAGTGGCCGGCGATTACCGTGCCATCCACCGGGATTCTTCCGCCTGGGTTCACCAGAACGGCGTCGCCAACGGCAAGCGCGTCGGTATCAACCTGCGCAACAGCTCCACCGCGGCGCACGGACACTGCGCGCGGCAAAAAGTCCAGAAGGTCACGGATCGCGCGCCGCCCGCGGGACACCGTCATCCCCTCGAGCACCTCAGCGATCAACACGAACAGCGTGATAACGAGTGCCGTGAAGAACTCCGAAATGGCGGCCGCCGCGACGATGGCGATCGACATGGATAGTTCCATGGTCATTCGCTTCGCGAGCAGGTTCTCCAGGGCCTCCTTGAATATCGGCCAGCCACCAATCAGTAAGCCTGCGACCCCTATCAGGCTGATGGCGGGGAGCGGCTCCCACACGCGCCACCAAACCGCTGCCGCCGCCAAGGCCACGAGGCCTATGCGCAGCATCTCCGGCCATTCCAATGCGTGGTCGTGCGCTTCATCGTCGTGAGCATCGCCGACAGCGGTCTTCCCGGGGCGGGGCGCTGGCAGCGCCACGTGTTCTTTGTGCGGGCTCATTTGAGACTTCCCCGTCCTTAATGCCGATCCCAGACTTACCTAAGGTACGTGCGCACGATCTCGATCAGTTCGTTGGCACCTTTTGCGCGGCCGGCTGTGCTCGTGATGGACGGGCTCGCGATGTGCGTGCGCACGTGCTCCTCGATCACTTCCGTCATGAGTCCGTTCGCAGCTCCGCGGAAGGCCGCGATCTGCTGCATGATCTCCGTGCAGCCCTTCTCCGCCTCGAGTGCCCGCTCCAGGGCCTCGACTTGGCCACGAATACGCCTTACCCGCGCGAGCAAATCGGTCTTGTTTCGGATCGTGTGACTCACGGCTACCTGCAACCTTCTGATACTATACATAGGTATAGTACATTACATCGTCCCATGGGATTCGCTTCCCTTGGCGTGCTCCCAGCCGAATCCCGGGTCATATTCCGGCCGTGGCCGAACCTACATATGTATAGACATACAGGCAGGTCGCAGCAGGGAAATCACACCATTTCGATGCACGTGGGCGAACACAGTCGTCGGGATTCTCGCCGCGGTGGGGCTCAACTGTTCCAGGGCGGCTTGACATAAGACCCGCGGGGCGAGAGTCTCTTATGTATAGACAACATCGTCCATGACTATCAAATAGACAAGTGGACCGAGACAGGGGTAAAGCACATGAGCAACGAAACGGTAGCCCGGGGAGTTGTCGTCGGTCTGCTGCTCGCAGTGCTGGTAGGGATGTCCGTTTCGGCCCGTGGCGCGGACACGGCAAGCACGGGTCAAGAGAGTGAACTACAGACAGTCACAGTCACTGCCGCCAAGATTCGGTCGCTGGAGCAATTCACGCCGACGGGAAGCCGTCTGGGCCTGAGTGCACAGGAGTTGCCGGCGACCCTGGATATCATTGACAACGACGAGATGCTGGGACGCGGGTTCAACAACGTCCAGCAGGCAGCCGACAGCCAGGCGGGGGTGATATCCGGAGGCTCGCCTGGTGATCAATCGCAGTTTTCGATGCGTGGCTTTACGGGCAACCAGATCACGGTTCTGCGAAACGGGCTGTATATCGGTCCGTCGAACATGACTACGCGGGACCAGAACGCTTTCAACGTAGCGAGCGTTGAGATCCTCAAGGGACCGGCCTCCGTCCTCTACGGGCAAGGCGCTATTGCTGGCGTGGTTAACGTCGTCGATAAGGCGCCGAGTTTCACCAAAACGCAGCTCGAAGGCCTGGCCTCAAGCGGCAGCTTTGGATCGACAAACGTCGGCATCGGCGGGACGACGCACGTGGGGGATGCGTTCGCGCTACGTGCTGACTTCAGCCGCACGGCAACTCAAGGTTATATCCAGCACGATCCGTCGAATACCACCGAAGCAACAGTCACGGGACTGTGGAAGGTTTCACCGACGTTGGACGTACAGGTCACGGTCGATTACCTGGAGGACAATCCATCGACGTACTTTGGCACGCCACTCGTGCCGGCCTCATTCGCGGCCGCACCGCTCGGCGGGGTTGTCAGCGGATCTGCCGGCCTGGCGCTCGACAGGCGTATGCAGTTCGTGAACTACAATGTCGCAGACTCAGCCATTCACTCGTGGCAGATCTGGCCGCAGCTGCTGGTCAAATGGATGCCCAATGAGAGTCTGACTCTGCAGAATTTCGTGTACTACTTTCATGCTCACCGGACTTGGATGGACGCCGAGACTTACACATTCACGACCGTTGATCTCAATGGCAGCCCGCTTCCCAGTCCGCAGATCAATCGCGACCGCTTCTACGTCTTTCACCAGCAGAACCTGACTGGCGACGAAGCCAGTGCGACGTATAAGGGGTCGTTGTTTGGCCTGCCCAATACCGTGGTCGGCGGCTTTGACTACAGCCACCTCAATTTCCTACGCACTCGGGGCTTCCCGGCGAATGACCTGGTCGATGCCTTCAATCCCTCGCCGGGCCTGTTCGGCCCGCTTCTCGAGCCGGGTGACCTCGTGTCCCGAAAGAGTCCGACGTATTGGGATGACTACGCCGTCTTCGGCGAGGACGTGCTGAATCTTGCCGCGCCGCTGAAGGTGGTGACGGGGGTACGGTATGACCGTCTCGAACTGACGCGGCAGAATTTCAATACGCAGGGTGTCGAACTTGCCAATGGGTTCAAACAGACCTATACGTCGGTGAACTGGCGCGTCGGGCTGATCTACAACCTCACTGCTTACGTGACCCCCTACGTGGCATGGACTACGGGAAGAGATCCTCCCGGCAGCAACAACATCTTTCTGGTGAATGCACCCGAAGGTAACTTTGCCCTCAGCAACTCTAAAGAGATTGAAGCAGGCGTGAAGGCCAGGACCCCTGATGGCAGGGCGGACCTCACGCTGTCGGTCTATGACATCAAAAAGAAGAACCTGCTCGTGCAGGTCAGCCAACAGCAACAGGCCACGGCTGATCAGACCTCCAAGGGAGTTGAACTGTCGACCGATTTCAAACTGACACCGCACTGGACGGTGAGCGCCAATGCGGCCTACACCGACTCGGTTTACACCGCGTTCACGGATCCATCGAGCGGAAACACTTATAACAACGTGCAACCCGCGAATATCCCTCGCTGGACGGCGAATGTATGGACCAGCGTTCGCAATGTCGCGAACCTACCTCTCGAGATTGGCGGCGGCGTGCGCTATATCGGCAATCGTCCTGGCAATACCGCGAATACCCTGGAATTGAACGACTACTACCTGTCCAATCTGTACGTTTCGTACGAGGTCAAGCCCGGAATGGTCGTTTCGGGCCGTGTGAACAATCTGTTCGACAAGACCTATGCGCAATGGGCGGACATCTTCTACCCCACGGAGGTGATGCTTGGCCAGCCCCGCTACTACGAGTTGGGTGTGTACGTGAAGCTCTGACTGTATGAGCTCGCTCTGGCCCAGGGTGAATCGATGGCTGGTATGGTTTCATCGCTGGGCCGGGGTGGCGCTGTGCCTGTTGGTTGTAGCCTGGTTTGTGAGCGGCGCGATCCTGCACTTCATTCCGTATCCTTCGCTTGCGCGCGCCGAGCAGCTTGCGCACAGCGAAACGATCGAGCTGCCCCGTGTCCGGATCGAGCCTGGTGCCGCCCTTGCACGTATGCCGCAAGTGAGCGATCTGCGTCTGGTGAGCGTCGGGGGGCGCCCGACCTATGTCGGTCGGACCCCGTTGGATGCCTCGGTCAGCGTAGCCGCCGACACGGGAGAGGTCCTAGGGCCCCTGTCCGCGGCGAAAGCGCGGGCGGTCGCGGAACGCTTCGCGGGCACGAAGGCGACCCAAGTGGCGGGTCCGCTTGCCTATGACCAGTGGATCGTGCATCAGCGTTTCGACCGCTATCGCCCCCTGTATCGCGTGCGCATGAGTGACACGGATCGGACTGATCTATATGTCTCGGCGAGCACGGGCGACGTCGTGCAGCGCACGAGATTTGCCGAGCGCGCCTGGAACTGGCCCGGGGCCGTGCTGCATTGGATTTATTTCACACCCCTGCGCAAGAGCTGGTCAGTGTGGAATCAGACCGTTTGGTGGGTGTCGCTCCTCACACTGTTGAGCAGCTCAGCGGGAATCTTCCTCGGCGTAGTGCGCCTGATCTCGAACCGCATGGCGGGCCGGCCGGGGCTGTCACCGTTTCGTGGCTGGATGCGTTGGCATCACGTCATCGGGCTCTTTGCTAGCGTCATCGTCTTCGGCTGGATTTTTAGCGGCTGGTTGTCGATGGACCACGGACGGCTGTTCTCCAGAGGGCAGCCCACCAGCGAGCAGGTGGCGCGCGTGCGCGGCATGGCGCTGTCCTCGGCGGCGGCTGCCGCACCGCTTGAGTCCGTGCAGGATGTCGGGCCCGCGAAGGAGGTCAGCGTCCACGCCATAGCCGGTCGTCCATTTCTTGCCGTGCAGGGCGACGTCCCGTCCGCCTCGCGCGTCATCTGGCTCGGTAGCGGCGATGCGACCGCCAATTCACTGCCCGATCGGCTGCTGCTGGCTGCCGTGCGAGAAGGCTGGACCAGTGCAAGGCTGGCTGCCGAGTCTGCCGGCGGTTCTGACGACATGTACCGCCTCGCAGAGTCGCTACCACCGAGCGCGCGGGCATTTCTGGCGCCGCAGGACGGATCCACGCGAATCTACCTCGATCCACTCTCGGGCGAGATCCTGACCGTGATGGATCCGGGTCGACGTACTTACGCCTGGATTTACTACGCCCTGCACACTCTGAATTTTCCCGGTCTGATTTCCCGGCCGTTGGCGCGAACCTCCGTTGAATTGCTGCTCCTTGCCGGCGGGCTTGCATTCGGCGTGACGGGGATTGTGCTTGCGGTACGGCGCCTGCGCCGTGAGCTGGCGCACTGACATCGACACTGGAGGCAGCTCAATGAAAGATCAGCTCTACCTGCTGCGACCCGGATTCATGAATGCAAGCCTCGGGCCGCTGTATTGTAATGACTCCGCGCCGGTGGAAGGCATGCTGAGTTTCTTTCCGGAGCTGCGCGAGCTGCTCGACGTTCAGTACGTGGAGTTTGCTCGGCCGCGTGTGCCACTGGTCGAGACGCTCGGGGCCGGACATCAGTCGTTACCGGTTCTGGTACTCGCGCCAGGCCGCAAACTTAAACCCGGAGCCCCAAAACCCGAGACGGCAAAGGGTCGATCGTTCTTTGGAAATGAGCGCAGTGTCCGCGAGTATCTGTCGATTCAGTACGGCTTCCCGAGGGCGAGCTGAAGTCACGCGGGCAAGAATTCGCTCCGGTGGACTATCCGCGTGCCGGTTGAAAATGGCCGATCAAGCTGTGGTTCACACCCGGGTTCCACAGACGGGCGTAGGTCACCGGCATGCTGCCGTTCCAGGTGCGTCGCTCGACCACGAGACACGCCGTGCGGGGCCGGATCTGCAGTTCGACCGCCACTTCGGGCGGTGCCTCGCGGGCCAGGATCTTGTGCTCGGCGTCAGTCCACGGTACTCGCGCGAGCAGCCACCGACCCGGGCTCTCGGTCTCGAGCGGATGGCACGTGATTCCAGGTGCCGCGTCGATATTGACCAGGCGTTCCTCGAGCTGAAAGGGTTTGCCATCAGACAGATGCAAGCATCGTAACCAAAGCGTCGGGGTGCGCGACGGGACACCGAGCAGCTCCCGCCGTTCGGGATCCTGCGCCAGCTTGCGACACTCAAGCAGCCGAAATGCATAGGTGCCGCCAGAGCGTGTGACGAGATCAGCGATGTCCCAGATCTCGAAAACCGGCCGTTCCAACGCCCGTTCGGCTACAACTGTGCCCGACTTGCGCCGGCGCTGAACCAGGCCGTCGGTGGCTAGGCTCTGTATGGCCTTGCAGACGGTCATGCGGGAGGCGCCGAAGCGCTCGGCCAGTTCCATTTCCGATGGAATGCGCGTCCCCGGTGGCCATTCACCGTCAAGAATTGGCCCCACCAGCGCCCGACGGATCTGTTGCCATATCGGCCCGCCTCCGTCGAGCGATGGCACGACGGGGCGGCGCGCCCGAAGGGACGACGGAACGTTCGGTATCAGTTGAACGGTCGTTGCGGGTGGCTGTTTAGCGAGCGTTTGCTTCGCAGCGTGCATTAGCGGTGCGGTTGGGCCGTCAGCGGAACGGTGGACAATCAAGGATCGGGAAAATTGCTATCGAAAATGGGTCCCAAACCAGCTCCTTTTGTATAGTCTACTTTGAGATTACTTTCGACGCCAATTCGCCCGCACCTGCCCGCCCGATCACACCCACCGCCGCACCTGCGCTTTGTAGGCGCGATACGAATCCCCGAACTTGCGCTCCAGATAGCGCTCCTCGCGCGCAACCGCCGACATCACCCATAACAGCGGCGCCACCAGCACTATGTTGGTACCGGCGGCCACAAAGCGCCGTGTGCCCATGCCGATCATCACGAACCCGCCCGCCGCGGGCGCGGCACCGGCTTGGTAGCGGGCGAGCGCGTGCGCCGCCAGAAACCGGAGCGGAAGGATCGCCTCGAGCACCGTCGCCGCCATCAGGAAGCGGAAAAAGATCAAAGGCGACAGTGCGATGACGCCGGCCCACGTCGGCCGCGCCCGATCGGCCCGCAGCCGCCGCCTCCCCGCCATCCGATTGGGGCGCCTTCGCTGCGCCACCCGCCGCCCGCATGGCAAGGCGGATGCCGAACAGGATCGACACGACGGCGATGCCGCCCGCGAGAATCTGGACCGTTTCGGAAATTGCCATGGATTTGACGCTCAGTCGCTCCGACTCTGTCCTTGCGATCCTGAATTTCCCGTCATTTGCTTACTCAAGGTTGCCGCGATCTCACCTTGTCGGTCAGGTTTCGCGGCACTCGGTAGCTGGCTCATGTCAACTACTACGTCGACGGCCGTGGCTTGTGCGCACAGGTCGCCTAACTCGGCCTCGGCGACGCAGTAGCGATCTCGGCATGTCCTCGCACGGATACTCCCAGACTTGTCGCTCGCATCAATGCGCCGGCGGCCGCGCGAGCGACCGGCTCTCAGCGTCATCCAGCAACTGCGAGCATGTGGTATTGGGCGGCGTCAGGTCGCCGGGGTCGCGTCAAACTCGAGGAACGGCCGCTTTTCAGAAATTTGTGCGGTTCTGAGGTGCTCCCCGATTTAGTACCGCCTGGAGCTTGAGTCCGCGGTTGCATTGAGATTGGTCCCGTTTTGGCAGCTGTCGGAACCCAACCCGCGCTCGATTACCCGCCAGATCTCTCGCGGATTGCTTCTTCACAGAAAATGCGAGTCACTCTGAGTCACTCTCTCCGGGGCCCGATCTACTTTTCGGCTCAAGCGCGTAACGTGCCGTGTTGATCGCGATGACAGTTCGGTTCGGTGCTGTGCTGATTCCAGGAACCGAACCTTCAGGAACCGAACTTTTTATTACCCCCGAAATTACCCGCTACGGTGTGTTCGCTAGGCTCCCTCCGGAGCGCTGGTCGCCGGCAGCCCGATCGCGATCGACGCTCTGCGAACGTCCTGCGAAGACGTAGAAGAATCATCTATGATGCGCGCGAAAGTTCGAGTCCTGTCTCGGACTCGGAAGCAATTGAAAAATATGAAGAAAATAGACCTGGTGCCCGGGAGAGGACTCGAACTCTTCTGTATCTTACTGATTCCCCGAGAACTTTTTGCGCAGCGGCGCGATTTACCCCCTAATTTACCCCCTTTCAGCACGGCGCTTGACCGAGCGTTTTCGTCGCCCCGTAGCGGGTAATTCCCAGGCCGCTTTCCCGGCTTGTTTCCCACTCGGTGCGTCCAACTCGAAGGTCGTACTGCCTACTTCCAGAATATGGAAGCCGTGGTTCCATTTTATGGAACCAACGGCTACGATGGGTGTCCATGATTGTGGTCGGTACCGACGTCGTCGAGCGCTATTTCGCGGCGCGACCGGGCCACAGAGGGATCAAGGCAGCCCGAGCGCAGTATGACGCCTGGCGTGCTATCGCGGAAACGTCGCGGTGGAAGACACCGCAAGAGGTGAAGAAGTCCCACCCGAAGGCGAGCATCCTGAAAGGCGGGCGGGTGGTCTTCAACATCAAGGCAAATGACTATCGACTGATCACCTTGATGCACTATGAAAGCGGGATCGTGATGATTCGATTCTTCGGAACGCACCAGGAGTACGACGACACTGACGCGGAGACGGTGTAATGAAAGCCACGCTGTTCATCATCGAGAATGACAAGGACCATGCCCAGGCCAAGGCGCTGATCGAAAAGCTCATGGGATCAGACGATGTTGCAGATCGGGCGCGGATGGCGGCCCAGGCGCGTTTGGTCGAGGCCTATGAGCGTGCCCGTTGGCCGCGACGGACTACCACCCTGCCCGATCTCCTCACCTACCTGATGGATCAGCATGGTCTCTCGCGCGCTGATCTTGTGCCGCTTCTGGGTACGGCCAGTCGGGTAAGCGAAGTGCTGAACGGCAAGCGCGAACTGAGTATGTCAATGGTGCGGAACCTACGCGAGCGATTCCAGATTTCAGCGGATCTGCTGATCTCTTCGAAGCGATTGCGCGGTCTGGCCGCATAGCGCACCCGGACTGAAGCGTTACCTACCCCTTGTCCGCTCTTGCCTCATTTAGCGAATCAACGGAACAAGGGAGGAGGCGAGTCGCCGAGACTGCCGGGAGGTAGCGGCGGCTAGAGACTAACGTCGCGCATCTAAAAACGCCGTGGATGCCGTGCAGTACCAATCGGCGAACCTAACCACTTTGCTTTCAG
>Ga0137370_10000132_pt1 | contig 25850 bp, 24 predicted proteins | sample SagtaG_11_FD_104920 | JGI IMG/M metagenome (GOLD analysis project Ga0137370, IMG submission 104920) | Vadose zone soil microbial communities from Sagehorn Ranch, Mendocino, California, USA - Sage1_R_20_16 metaG | ecosystem: Environmental > Terrestrial > Soil > Vadose zone | place: USA... | reverse complement strand
GCCCTAAGTCCCGAACGGGACACGAAGCCGACCGCCTGCTGGCCCTCGCGAATGAGGCCCCGGGGGCCTATGCTCCCCACCTGCGGCCGACGCCGGCTGACGAGGGCGCAGCGGCTGCACTCGCAGCTGAGCCGTTTGTCGCACTGGCTCCCGGTTCCATCTGGGGCAGCAAACGCTGGCCATACTACGCCGCGTTGGCGGTGAAACTGGCGGCGCACGTGCAGGTGGTGGTGATCGGGGGGAAGGACGATCTCGAATTAGGGGCCGAGATCGTTGCGGCCGTCGGGCCCCCCGCGTTGGGCGGTCGGGCCGTGAGTGCCTGTGGGCGATTGACGTTGCGAGAATCGGCCGCTCTCATAGGGCGAGCGACGGCTCTGGTAACCAACGACAGCGCGCCCCTGCATCTGGCCACCGCCATGGGGACGCCCGTGGTCGCGCTGTTCGGCCCGACCGTGACAGAGTTCGGATTCGGCCCGATGCGCGCCGGGGACGTCGCGTTGGGAGTGGACGGCCTGTTGTGCCGGCCTTGCTCGTCGCACGGCCCGCCGCAGTGCCCGCTGGGTCATCATCGCTGTATGCGTGAGCTCACTGTTGCGGCCGTGTTTGCGGCCATCGAGGATATGGGTGCGTTACGTCGTCGGCGTTGACGTTGGAGGAACGAATCTCGTCGCCGGAGTCCTCGCAGAGGATGGCTCCGAGATCCACGCCGTTGTCTCCGAACCAACCATGGCCGCCCAGGGAGCCGACGCCGTTACGTCGCGCATCATCAAGCTCGCGAAGGCGTCGATCGCGGAATTCGGCAAGAAAGTGGAAGGGGTTGGCATTGGCTCGCCCGGCCCCCTCAACACCAAGACCGGTGTCGTGCTGCTCACGCCGAACCTGGGCTGGACGAACATGCCGCTGCGCGACCGTGTCAGCGAAGGGCTGGGCCTCCCCGCGACGCTGGACAATGACGCCAACTGTGCGATCTACGGCGAATGGTGGCGAGGCGCGGCGCGCGGCGCGAAGTACGTCATCGGCCTCACACTCGGCACGGGGATCGGCGGTGGCATCGTCATCGACGGGGAGATCTACCACGGCGTCACCGATGTCGCGGGAGAGTTTGGACACGTCACGATCGATGCGAACGGACGCCGCTGCAAATGCGGCAACTATGGCTGCATCGAGGCCTACGCGTCAGGTCCGGCAATCGCCGAGCGCGCGATCGAGGGGATCGAGTCAGGCGTCGAGACGTCGCTGTCCCAATACGTGAAGGGCGACCTCTCCAAGCTCACCGCGCAGATCGTGTACGAGGCGGCCAACGACGGCGACGAATGGGCGCTGGACGTCGTCCGCGAGACCGCGTCGCTGCTGGGAGCGGCGGTGGCGAGCTTCCTCAACATCTTCAACCCCGAAGTCGTCGTGGTCTGCGGCGGCGTCACGCAGGCGGGGGACAAACTGTTCCAGCCGTTGCGCAGTGAAGTGAAGCGACGGGCGTTCAAGCCGGCGTGGGAGGCGTGCAAGATCGTGCCGGGGACGCTCCCCGGCACCGCCGGCGTCTACGGCGCAGCGGCCGTGTTCATCCAAAAGCACTGGGGTTTGCGCTGAAGCGACTCGGCGTCATCGGGTCCATGGTGTGGGACACGATTTACGGCCGCGATCCCGCGCAGCCGGCGGTCCAGGAGTGGGGCGGGATCTCGTACGCACTCGCCGCCCTCGACGCGACGCTCTCGGAAGACTGGGAGATCGTGCCCCTGATCAAGGTGGGTCGCGACCTCGCGCCAAAAGCCAACGAGTTTCTCCGTAGTCTCCGACGCACGACGCACGACGCACGATTCCTCGAAGTTCCACAGCCGAACAATCGCGTCACGCTGCGGTACGAATCCACAGAGCGGCGCTGCGAGCAGATGACCGGCGGCGTCCCGCCCTGGACCTGGGCCGAGCTCGGGCCACTCGTCCGGGATCTCGACGCGCTGTACGTCAACTTCATTTCCGGATTCGAGCTGAATCTCGAAACGGCGCAGCTGTTGCGGCGCGGTTTTCCGCGCACGATGTACGCCGATCTGCATAGTCTCTTCCTGGGCAAGGAGCCGAACGGCCTGCGCGTCCCGCGCTCGCTGCCCCAGGCGCCTGCGTGGTTCGGCTGCTTCGACATCGTCCAGCTGAACGAAGACGAAATGCTCCAGCTCGGACCCGACCCGCTCGCGATCGCCGCCGACGCACTGCGGCAGGGCTGCACCACGTTGTGCGTGACGCTGGGAAGGCGCGGCGCTGCCTACTTCACGGGGAGTCCGATTCGGACCGAGCTGATTCCGGCTCCAGTCATGCACCCCCCCGCCTTCGATCGGGTCAGCGACCCGACCGGGTGCGGCGATGTCTTCGGCGGGGCGGTGGCCGCGGCGCTCCTGGGTGGCGCGGCACTGGAGGACGCCATCCGCCTCGGGAATCTGCTCGGCGCGCGCAACGTGAGTCATCGCGGCGCGAGCGGGCTGCGCGATCACCTAATGGGCAAGCTCTCGCCGGCATGACGCGCCTCATCGAAGTGCCGACGCAGTTCGACGATCGCTCCTTCGATCAATTCGCGGCGGCGTACGCCCAGGCGGCCGACGGGGAGCGTCTGTTGTTCGACGCGCACGCGGCCGAGTGGGCGTCGCCCTATGGACTCGTGAGCCTTCTGGCCGCGGGCGAGGCGGCCACACGCAAAGGTGAGCGCCCCTTGCTCACCGTTCCGGCGAACCCCGATGTGGTGAGCTACTGGGCGCGCGCCGGTTTCTTCCGGGAAGCCGCGGAACTGTTCGAGGTCCACGGCAAGGTGCCAAGGGCGAAGGTCGCGACCGAGAGTGAAGTCTTGTTGCCGGTCACACCCGTCCGGGCCGCGGAGGACGTGCACGCGGTCGTGAGCACCATCCAGCAGCGCGCATCCGCGATTCTCAGCTCGGAGTTGGGACTGGATCCGAAGGCGACCATGGGATTCGCTATGGCGCTTTCGGAGTCTTGTCAGAATATTGTGGAGCACGCCGGCACGGGCGGCTGGGTTGCGGTGCAGGCATACAACTGGCGGCGCAAGCTGGCGCGCCGCGTCGTGGTGATCGCGGTCGCAGACGCCGGTGTCGGATTCCGGCACTCGTTGGAAGCCACGCAGGCCAAGCGGTTCGGCGAGCGTTGGGGCGATGCCGCGGCGCTGGAAGCGGCGCTGGTTCAGGGTGTGAGCCGCTTTCGCGATCCGGGCCGCGGGCAGGGATTGGCCGGGATTCGCCGCTACGTCGCACGCTGGGAAGGCAAGGTCGCCATCCGCAGCGGCACAGCACGGATCGCGATCGTGCCGCGCTGGGACGACGATGTCCCGCTGAAGGAAGGCTTGCCGGCGTTTCCGGGATCGCAAGTTCTGCTGATCATTCCAGAGCAAGTGGCAGAGAAGGCAGGAGGATCGTCGAAGCGGTGATTCCACATATCATGGTGCACGCCGTTCTGCAGCAAGCGGTCGCCGGTTTCTACACCGACCTCGTCACACGGCCCACCGGGCGCGCGGTTCGCGAAAATATCGAGCGGGATCTCCCCCCAGCCACGATCGCCGTCATGGATTTTACGGGCGTCGGCTGCCTCGACTATTCCTGCGCCGACGAGATCGTGGCCAAACTCGTGCGGGACAAGGTCAAAGTGCTGCTGCTGCGGGGGCTGACGGACGCCCATCGCGAGGCGATCGAGCCGGTCCTCGCCGGTGCCGGGCTCGCGGTGCTGTGCGAGCGGGCCGACGGTGTGCTCGAGGGGCTCGGCGCCAGTGAGCCCGCGCCGGCGCTCCTCGATGAGCTCATCGAGCGGCGGCTGGCGGCACGCATTCCGGGAGGCTCCATCAGACTCACCGCGGCGTGAAACGACGCCGTCTGGGGCTGTCCACCCGCGCCATCCACGGCGATCCCAAGGCGCGTGCCGACTGGACGGCTGTCGCTCCCCCGCTCTACCAAAGCTCGACCTTCACGAATCCCGTCGGCTCGACGGCCGAAGTGCTGTACAGCCGTTACGGGAACAACCCGAACCAGGTCGACATCGGGAAAAAGCTGGCGCTGCTGGAGGGCGCCGAGGCGGCCCTGTTCTTGTCGAGTGGCATGGGTGCATGCGCCCTCGCGCATCTGGCCGTCCTCCGGCCGGGCGATCATCTCCTCGCGAGCGAGTGGATTTACGGCGGCGTCCATCGCCTGTTTCGCGAAGAGTTCGGGAAGCTGGGGATCGACGTCTCGTTCGTGAATCCGACGCAACAGCGTACCTGGAAGAAGGCGATGCGGAAAACGACGCGCGCGGTCTTCCTCGAGACGCCGACCAACCCGTTGCTGCGGGTGATCGATCTCGAGCCGGTCGCGACGGTCTGCAAGGCTGAAGGTCTCGCGTTGATCGTCGATTCGACGTTTGCGTCGCCGGTCAATTTTCGCCCGCTCGAGCACGGTGCCGATCTGGTCATTCACTCGGCGACGAAGTACCTGAACGGCCATACCGACGTCATCGCCGGGGCCGTGGCGGGGACCGATCAGGTGGTCGAAGAAGTTCGCCGCTTGATGCAGGTATGGGGACAGGCGATCGATCCGTTCGCCGCCTGGCTCATCGATCGCGGGATGCGCACCCTGCCCGTGCGCGTGCACCGCCACAACGAAATCGGCCTCGCGGTCGCCGAGTGGTGCGCGAAACAGGATGCCATCGCGCGCGTGCACTACCCGGGATTGCCGTCGCACCTCGATCACGAGCTCGCGAAACGGATCCTCGGAGGCTTCGGCGGCATGCTCGGCATCGAGCTGAAAGGCGGCGTGCGGGCCGCCGAGCGGTTCCTCAAGGCGCTGACGATCGCGACCCACGCGCCCAGTCTCGGTGGTGTGGAGACGCTGGTCTCGGAGCCGCGGCTCACCTCCCACGCGAGTCTCACGGCGGAACAGCGCGCGCAGGCTGGCATACCGGACGGATTTCTGAGATTTTCCCTGGGACTGGAGGATCCCGATGACCTCATCGCGGACTTCGCCCAGGCCCTGGCGCGACACTAGATGATCAAGTTCACGAACGTCTTCAAGGCCTTCCCCAAGGGTGGCCTGGCGCTCAAGGATGTCTCCTTCCACGTGGCCAAAGGGGAGTTTGCGTTCCTCACCGGCCACTCCGGCGCCGGCAAGTCGACCGTCATGAAGCTGATCTACGCCGAGGCGCGCCCCACGTCCGGCGAGGTGCGCGTCTCGGGCTACAACGTGAACGAGATGCGACCGCGCGACGTCCCCATGCTGCGCCGCAGGCTCGGCATCGTGTTCCAGGATTTCCGTCTGCTCGAGGACCGCACCGCCGAGGAGAATGTCGCCTTTGCGCTCGAGGTCACGGGCGCCAGGGTATCGACGATCGCGGCGCGTGTGATGCGCGTGCTCACGCAGGTCGGGCTTGCCGCCAAGGCGCAGGCGTATCCCCGCGAGCTGTCCGGCGGCGAGCAGCAGCGCGTCGCAATCGCGCGCGCATTGGTGAACGAGCCGACCGTGCTGCTGGCGGACGAGCCCACCGGGAACCTCGACGAGCGGGCGACGCGCGGCGTGTTCCAGCTGCTGCGCGACATCAATGCCAGCGGCACGGCCGTGGTCATGGCCACGCACGACCTCGACCTGGTGCGGCAGGCGCCGTATCGCGTGATCGAGCTGCAGGAAGGGGCGCTCGTCTACGACTCGGCGGTGGATGAGGCGTCCCCCCGTGACCAGGCGGCAGCGCCATGAATCTGACGTTCCGTGAGGCGATGCTGACGTTCAAACGCGCCCCGCTCCTGTCGGCGCTCTCTGTCACGACCATCGCATTCTCGCTGTTCGTCCTGGGATTGTTCGGCCTGGTCGTCGTGAACCTGCAGGATGCGCTACGCGGCGTCGAAGAGCGCGTCGAGGTCGTCGCCTATCTGCTGCCCGGTGCGCCCGTCGAAGCCGTGGCCCAGGCGCTCAAAGACATTGAAGCCTTCCCGGAGGTTCAGTCGGCGACCTATGTCTCCGAAGACGACGCGCTCGCCCGTGCCCGCGCCGAGCTGGTCGAGCTGCGGGACGTGATGCAGGAGCTGGAGCGCAATCCGTTGCCGGCCTCGATCGAAGTGAAGCTCAAGCCGGGCTTTCGCGATACGGATCACGTCAGCGCCGTGGCCGAGCGGCTGCGGGGCTTCGGGTTCGTGGATGATGTGCGCTTCGGGCGTGATTGGGTCGAGAAGCTCGATCGCCTCCGCGGCCTGGCGGCCGCGGTCGGGATCGTGGTGGGAGCGGCATTCGCGGTGGTGGCAATCATCATCATCGGCACGACGATCCGGATGGCCGTGCTGCAGCGCAGTCGCGAGATCGCGATCATGCGGCTCGTTGGCGCGACGGACGGTTTCATCCGTCGCCCGTTCCTGCTGCAGGGCGCCATCAAGGGGTTGCTCGGCGGAGGCGTGGCCATAGGACTGTCGTTTGGCGCGTACGTGCTGATCAATCGTTATCTGTTGCAGTCGGCGTTCTTTACTCAAGAGCAGGCTGCCGCGATCGTCGGATTCGGCGCGCTCATCGGGCTCATCGGAAGCGCGATGAGCGTCGGCCGGCACCTGAAGCGCGTATGAAATGGGGACGGGGGACGGGGGACGGGGGACGGGTGCTTTTCGGCGCTGCGATCGTCGCGTGCATCACCCTTCCCCCGTCCCTCGTCCCCCCTCCCCTTTTTGGTCAGCGCCCGACCTATCAGCAGCAGATGCAGGAGAATCAACGCCGGCTCGAGGGAATCCGCCGCGAGCGTTCCGAAGTCGAGCAGGAGCTCGACCGCCTTCGGACCCAGGCGCACTCGCTCTCCGACGAGATCGCGAACATCGAGCAGCAGAAGCAGAGCACCAACCGCATCGTGAACGAGCTCGACCGCCAGATCACAGGACTCGGCGGGCAGATCGACCAGATCACGGTGGATTTGCTGATTGCCCAGGACGCGCTGCTCGAGAAACGGGCCGTACTCGAGCGGCGGCTCGTGGACATCTACAAACGGGGCGCGCTGTACGGGTGGCAGGTACTCCTGGCCGCCGAGAGCTTCGGTGACCTGTTGTCGCGCTATAAGTACCTGTTCCTCGTGAGCCGGCAAGACCGCCTGCTCACCAATGACATGTTCAAGCTGCGTGACCGCGTCGCGCGCCAGCGCCAGCTCCTCGTGGATGCGCGTGAGACGCTCGCACGTCGCCGCCAGGAGCGGACCGATGAGCTCGGCCGTTATCTCGCGCTCGAGCGCGACCGCGAAACCAACCTCCGCGCGACCCGCCGCAGCGCGCGGGCGGCGGAGCAGCGGCTCACGAGCCTGGATCGCGATGAACGCTTGCTCAACGATCGGATCGAGGCGTTGGAACGCGCCCGGCGCGAGGCGGAGGCGCGCGGCATCACCGCTGGAGCCGGCGCGATCACGACGCGCGACCTCGGCGGCCTCGATTGGCCGGTCGAGGGCACCATCATCTATCCGTTCGGCACGACGACCGGCCCCAACAATACGCGCATCCCACGCCACGGCATCGGGATCAAGGCGCCGGTCGGCACGGCGGTCCGCGTGGTCGCGAGCGGCACCGTGAGTCTCGCGGGACCGCTGGGGCTCTACCTGACGTCGGTCTTGATCGACCATGGTGGTGGCTACTACACGTTCTACGCCTATCTGAACGACGCGACCGTTCACAAGGGCGATCGCGTTGTGCGCGGCCAGGTGATCGGCCATGTCGGCGGTGAGTCGAGCGACGAAGGCCCCCACCTCCATTTCGAAATTCGCGGCCAGGGCGGTATCGCGCTGGATCCCGGGAATTGGCTGCGCTCTCCCCGCGCCCGGCGTTAACCCTCACCGCGGTTCTGTGGGCCGCGGCGTGTTCCGGTTCCGCCAATACGCTGACCGTCGCCGGCACCGTCGAGATTCGCGAGGTTCGCCTCAGCCCGCTCGCGGCCGGCCGGTTGCAGCGCCTGCTCAAAGATGAAGGCGATTCGGTGCACGCCGGAGACACGGTCGCCGTGCTGGAGCAGCCCGGCCTCTCGGCGCTGATCGAGCAGCGGCGCGCGCTCGCCGAAGCAGCCGCCACGCGGACCGCCGACATCCGCGCCGCCGAAGCGGACAGCGCGCGGGCCGCCAATGACCTCGCGCGCGCGCGGGTCTTGCGCCAGCAGGGGATCGCGTCGCCGCAGGAGCTGGACCGGCTGCAGACGGCCGCCGCCACGTCTGCCGCCCGTCTGTCGTCCGTCCGCGCCTCGGTGCGCGAATCGCAAGCCGCCCGCGCGGGCGCGGCGGTCACCGAATCGATCCGCGATCAACTCGTGGTGCTGTCGCCCGCCGACGGCATCGTGTTGACCCGCTTCGCCGAGCCCGGCGAAGTCATCGCCGCCGGCGTGCCCGTGGTGTCGGTGGGCTTAGTGCGTGAGCCGTGGATTCGCGCGTATGTCGGGGAGCGGTTCATCGCGCGTCTCACCGCCGGCCAGGAAGTCCACATCCGCGTGGATGGATATCCCGACACGGCATTCGTCGGTCGTATCAGCGAGATCGCGCCACGCGCCGAGTTCACGCCGCGCGCCGCCTTGACCGAGCGCGAGCGTGCCGATCTGGTGTTCGGCATCAAGGTCACGACCGACGGGGGGGGCGCAGGCGGACGCCTCAAGGCCGGCATGCCGGTGCGCGTGGAGATACCGCTGCAGCCGTGATCGACTCCGCGGTTGCGGTCGACATACATCACCTCACGCGCCGGTTTGGCCCCATCGTTGCCGTCCGCGACCTGAACCTCACGATCGCGAAGGGGGAAGTCTTCGGCCTGCTCGGCCCGAATGGCTCGGGCAAGACCACCACGATTCGCATGCTCTGCGGCCTGCTCGCCCCATCTGAAGGCGGCGCGACGGTCGCCGGCGTGGACGTCGTGAAGTCTCCGGATCTGATCAAAGAGCGTATCGGCTACATGTCGCAGCGGTTCGGGCTCTATGAGGATCTCACAGTCGCCGAGAACATGGACTTCTTTGCCGGGATCTATGGCCTCGAAGGGCCGAGCCGCCGAGGGCGCGTCGCCGAGGTCGTGAGTTTTCTCGGGCTGAATCGCCGCCTCAATCAGCTCGCCGGGACGCTGTCGGGCGGCTGGAAACAGCGCCTCGGCCTCGCGTGCGCGCTGATGCACCGCCCACCCGTCCTCTTCCTCGATGAGCCTACGGCCGGCGTGGACCCGGCGGCACGGAAAGGGTTTTGGAGCACGATCACCGCGCTCGCGGGTCAGGGAACGACGGTCATCGTGACGACACACTATATGGACGAAGCGGGGCGCTGCGGGCGCATCGCGCTCATGAGCCAGGGACATCTGATCGCGCTTGGCTCGCCAAGTGAAGTCGCGAAGCAAGTGGGTGGGAATGATCTCGAGGAGGCGTTCATCATTCTCCAGGAGCGCGACGAGCAGGAGCAGGAGGCATGAGGCGCTTCGGTCCGATGTTCCGCAAGGAGTTCATCCAGATGCGCCGGGACCCCCTCACGCTCGGCATCATGACGGCGATCCCGGTGATCCAGCTGCTGCTCTTTGGTTTCGCGATCCAGACCGACGTGCGGCACATCCCGACGGTCGTGCTGGACGAGTCGCGGACCCCGACCAGCCGCGACGCCATCGCCGCCTTCGAAAACACGGGCAATTTCCGCATCGTGGCGCACGTCGACGGGCGCGATGCGCTCGACGCGTCGATCGCGCGGGGAGAAGCCCAGGCCGCTATCGTGATCCCTCACGACTTTCCGCGCGATCTGGGCCGGGGCACCACCGCCACCGTCCAGGTCATCGTGGATGCGTCGGATCCGCTTTCGTCCCAGGCCGCGCTGGCGGCCGCCGCGGGCGTCGCGCAGATACGCAACCTCGCGATCCTGTCGGCGGCGGCACACACCCGCGCGCTGCCGCTCGAGACCCGGATCCGGCCGCGTTACAACCCCGGGCTCCGCAGCGCCAACTACATCGTTCCGGGGCTCGTCGGGGTCATCCTCACGATCACAATGGTGCTGGTGACCGCGATGGCGATCGTGCGGGAGCGCGAGCGCGGCACCCTGGAGCAGCTCATCGTCACACCCATCACCAAGACGGAGCTGATGCTCGGCAAGATCGCCCCCTATGTGGGCGTCGGGCTCGTCCAGATGACGACGGTGTTGTTGCTGGGCAGATTCGTGTTCGACGTCCCGCTCACTGGCAATGTGCTGCTCCTGTACGGCCTCGCGTTCATTTTCATCGTTGCCAGCCTGGCGCTCGGACTGTTCGTCTCGACGCTCGTGCGCACCCAGCAGCAAGCGATGCAGGCGAGCTTCTTCTTTGTCCTCCCCAACATTCTGCTGTCGGGGTTCATGTTTCCACGCCAGGCGATGCCGGCGCTATTTCAGTGGATCGGTGCGCTGCTGCCGCTGACGCACTTCCTCAAGGTGCTGCGCGGTATTCTGCTGAAGGGCGTGGGCGTACCCGAGTTGTGGAACGAGATGGCGATCCTGCTGGCCTTCGCGGTCGTCCTCATCGCACTCTCCGTTCGGCGATTCCGGAAAACGCTCGACTAGGGCGTGCGTGGTGCCGGGGCCACGCTATGTTCAGCGCATGCCACGGCTCGCACGTCCCGCCCCCAACACGCGCAGCGCCCGCACCCGTATGGTCATGCGCCAGCTGGCCGGCCGAGGGATCCGCGATCAGCGTGTGCTGGCGGCGATGCGCTGGGTGCCCCGCGAATGGTTTCTTCCCCCACATCTGGCCGGAGACGCGTACAACGACGCGCCCCTGCCGATCGGGAGCGGCCAGACGATCTCACAACCCTATGTCGTCGCGCTCATGACGGAGCAGCTCGCGCCACGTCGCACGCACCGCATTCTCGAAATCGGAACGGGATCCGGGTATCAGACAGCCATCCTTGCTTACTTGGCGGCCCGCGGCAAAGTCTTCACGATCGAACGCCTGCCGGACCTGTTGGTCGAAGCCGAGGAGCGATTCCGGCGTCTGGGTCTCGAGAACCTCGAAACGCGCCTGGGCGACGGCGCCGGAGGCTGGCCGGAAGAAGCCCCGTTCGACGGCATCATCGTCGCGGCAGCGGCCCCGCGCATTCCCGAACCACTCACGGCCCAGCTCGCGCCGGGTGGCCGGCTCGTCATCCCGATCGGTGACCTCGCGTCGCAAGAGCTGGTCATCCTGGAACGGTCCGAACGTGGGGAGCTGGTGCAACGCCAGGCGGGCGGCGTGCGATTCGTCCCGCTGATTTCGCGGCTCGCGTTCACGGAGCAGTCGCCACCGTGATGCTCGGCGCGCACGTTTCGAGCGCCGGTGGGGTTGCTGCCGCGCCGCACCGCGGCGGACAGCTCCGTGCCACGGCGATTCAGCTCTTCACCAAGACGCCGAATCAATGGCGTGAGCGAGTGCTGGATGCGGACGAAATCGCGCGATTTCACGGCGAGGTGGCGCGGCACAAGCTCGTGGCGGCCCTCGCGCATGACAGCTATCTGATCAACCTGGCCTCGCCCGATCCGGTACTGCGCACCCGCAGCATCGAGAGCTTCAAGAGAGAATTGGAGCGGTCACAAGCGCTGGGCCTGCGTGCGGTCGTGTCGCATCCCGGGAACTACATGGACGACCGCGACACGGGACTCGAGCGGAATGCACGAGGATACGCCGAATGTCTGGCAGGCGTGCCGGGCGACCTAGAGGTATGGATCGAAGGAACCGCGGGATCGGGAACCGCCCTCGGGGCGCGGTTCGAGGAGCTGCGTGATCTGCGCAATGCGCTGCCTGACGAAAGCCGGACGCGCGTCGGATTCTGTCTCGACACGGCACACCTCCACGCGGCGGGGTACGACCTGTCGCGCGTCGAGTCGGTGTGGGAGGAGTTCGACCGTGTGATCGGGTTCCATCTGCTTAAGTGCTTACACCTCAATGATTCCCGCGCTGCCGCAGGCTCGCGCGTGGATCGCCACGAATGGATCGGCGAGGGGAGGATCGGACCGGAGCCGTTCCGGCGCATCATGCGTGACCGGAATCTCACCGAGGTCGTTAAGATTATCGAAACGCCGAAGCGGGATGATCCGCTGCGGCACGATCGCCGGATGCTGCGGCGGCTGCGGGCCTACGCGCGCGGCAACACCCGGGCACCGGCCGGCGTATGAAGGAGATCATGCTGAAACGGATCCCGCTCGCGATTCTGATGGCTCTCCAGGCCCTGGGTGGCGGCGCCATCACGCTGGCGCACGCCCGCGACGCGGTCGCTGCCCCGCCGGGCTTTGAAGCGAGCCACAATGCGCGCTGCGCGATCCTGCACGACGAGATGCGCTGCGCGCTGTGCCATTACGCGAGCAGTCGCGTCATTACCCCGCAGACGTTCACGATGCCCGAACCGATCGGCGTCGTCCGCTTCGCCCCCGAGCCGCCGGCCGTTTCGCTCGCGGCCGTCGTTCGACTCACCGCCCCCGCTCGAGCCCCTCCGCCAGTTCTCTCCTGATCCGCTCGGACCGCTCCGCACCGTCGCGGAGCGACAGGATTTCGTACACACAGGAGAGGACAATCGATATGAGACGCACATGGTACGCGGTGGTGACTGCCGCGATCTTCTTCACGACGTCCGCCCATGCCCAGCAGCCGACGCAGCGCCAGATGGATTCGCTCGCGGCGCAAGTTCGCCTGCTGCGGGCCAGGCTGGACAGTGCGCTGGCCGCCATGGCACGCCGGCCTCTCGTCCCTGCGCCGACCGCCGGTGCGCCGGTCGGCGACGACCTTGCGCGGTTACGCGCCGCGGCAAGCGCGGCTGCGGGCGCGGGCGTGAGTGACACGACACGAGCGGCCGACACGCTGACGCAAGCGATGGGACGAGAGCGCAACCAAGCCCAGCTCAATCCCGAAATCGGCGTCACGGGCGATGTCCGCGGCTACGCGACCGGGCGCGGCGTGCAGCGGGACAACTTCGACCCGCGGGAGTTCGAGGTCGGCTTTCAGTCAGCGCTCGACCCATATTCGCACACCAAAATTTTCATCAGTCTCGAAGGCGGCAACGTCAGTGTCGAGGAAGGCTACGCGTACTGGACCGGGCTACCCGGCCACATTCGACTCGATCTCGGCAAGTATCGGCAGCAATTCGGCGAGCTCAATCGCTGGCACCTCCATGCCGTGCCAGAAACCGAGTATCCCCTCGCGATCACGACCTTCCTCGGAGAGGACGGCCTCTCCGGGACGGGGATTTCGCTCTATCGCGCGTTCGGTGGGTTCGGAACTCACGAGCTCACGGCGCAGCTGACGCGGAGCGCGAGCGACTCGGAGCTGTTCGGGAACAGCGGCAGACCGACCTATCTGCTGCACCTGCTCAACTTCTGGCAGCTCAATCATTCGACGTATATGCAGATCGGTGGCACGGGGCTCTATGGCACCGATCCGGGCTCGGCCTTGCGCACCAAGGTCGGCGGGCTCGAGTTCCGCCTCACGTGGCGGCCGCCGCTGCGCGCGATGTACCACGAGTGGACGCTGCGCGGCGAGCTGCTCGCGCTGCAGAAGCAGGTTGCCGGCACCGGGCCGACGCGCCTCGGCGGCTACGTCAGCTCGACCTACAAGCTGAACCAGCGATTCATCCTTGGTGCTCGTTACGACTACGTCGAGTCACCGGATTTCGGGGTGATCACGAGACAGTTCGTCCCCTCGCTCACGTTGTGGCAGAGCGAGTGGGTTTTCCTTCGCGCTCAATATCAGTGGCAGCGAGTCGCCGATGCTACGGCGAACCACCAGATCGCCCTTCAGGCCGTCTGGGCCATTGGACCTCATAAACACGAGACCTACTGACATGCTGACCAAAATCATATTGCTCGTCCTGGGCCTGCACGACGGCACGCTACCCGTCCCGCGAACAGCAGCACCGGTCAAGGTCGTGACGTCGCTCACCACGTACGCCGCCATCGCTACGGAAATCGTGGGCGATCGTGGCAAAGTCAGCTCGATCGCGGTGGGCGACGAGAACCCGCACTACGTGCAGCCCAAGCCGAGCTTCGTGCCGACCTTGGCGCAGGCCGACCTGTTCGTGACGACGGGTCTCGACCTCGAGCTGTGGGTGCCGGCGCTGCTCGACAAGGCGAACAACGCAAAGATCACGGAAGGCGGACCTGGATACGTCGCGGCGTATCAGGGCTTGCCGCTGCTCGACGTCCCGGTCAACCTGTCGCGCTCACAGGGCGACATCCACGTCTACGGCAACCCACACATCTGGACGGATCCGCTCAACGCCGTGCTCATCGCCCGCAATATCCTGCGCGGGTTGAAGCGCGTCGCGCCGCAGGACGCGGACTACTTCACGACGCGCGAAAAGGATTTCGAGGACCGGATGTACCGCGCGCTGTTCGGCGACGACCTGGTGAAGTTGATCGGCGGTGAGACGCTGGCCGACCTCGATCGCCAGGGCAAGCTCTTCAACTTCCTCGGCCAGCAGCAGTATCAGGGCGCGCCGCTCATGAACCGGCTGGGCGGCTGGCTGAAACAGGGGATGCCGTTCCGCGGCAAGCTGGTGGCCTGCTACCACAAGGAGTGGGACTACTTCTCGCGTGAGTTCCAGGTCACGTGCTTCGACTACATCGAGCCGAAGCCGGGTATTCCTCCAACCCCTCGCCACGTGCAAGAAATCATCACCGCGATGCGCGATCAGCACATCCAGGTGCTGTTGTCGACGAACTACTATGATCGCAATCAGGTCATGGACGTAGCGCAGCGGACCGGTGCGAAGGCGGTCATTGTGCCGTCCAACACCGGCGGTCAGGCGGGTATCAATACCTACTTCGATCTCATGAATCTTTGGATTACAGAGCTCGGCCAAGCCTTCGGCGCGAAGGAGGTTCCGTGAGCGGCTTTGAGCTGATGCTGCCGCCGTTCGTCGCCTGCATGATCCTGGTGGCCATGCTGTCTTACCTCGGCCTACACGTGATCGCCCGCGAAGTGATCTTCGTCGATCTCTCGCTCGCGCAGATGGCCGCCCTGGGCAGTTTGTCGGCGCTGCTCTTTCACGTGGCGCCGGAATCGCCGATGACGTACGTGTTTGCGTTACTGGCGACGGCCATCGGCGCAGTTCTATTCGCGTTGACGCGGACGTCGGGGCACGCAGGAGCCAGCGAGAGCCGAGTGCCACAGGAGGCGTTCATCGGCATCGTGTACGTCGTGGCGTCGGCGGCTGCCGTGCTGGTCGCCAACAAGGTGCCGGGCGGCGGCGAGGCGGTGGAGAAGACGTTGGTGGGCAGTCTGTTGTGGGTCACGTGGCCGACGATCCTGAAACTGGCGATTGCGTACGCGGCACTGGGGGTGTTTCAGTTCGTGCTACGCCGTCGCTTCCTCACGATTTCCTTCCATCCCGAAGAGGCGGAAGCGCAGGGATGGAAGATCCGGTTGTGGGACTTCTTCTTCTACCTCTCGTTCGGTGTCGTCATTACACTGGCGGTTCCCATCGCCGGCGTTCTGATGGTCTTTAGCTTCCTCGTGGTCCCGGCGGTGATCGCGAACCTGTTCACGACCGACAAGCGGCGGCTCACGATCATCGCGTGGAGCTCGGGAGCGCTCGCATCGATCCTCGGGCTCTGGCTCTCCTATACCAAAGATCTGCCGACGGGACCGCTGGTCGTCTGCATGTACGGACTACTCCTGGTCCTGGCGGCCGTCGTGCGGAAAGTCTCAGCGAATCCGCAGCACAACTAGCCGCGGAATCACCGCCGGCGATACTGCGGTTCCGCCGGCACCGCTCAAGTGCAGCGTGAACGCCGCGCCGTTTGGCGCCTGCACGGCGCGGACATATTCGCCTGATCCGGACCAGAGCTTGCCACTGCGGTTCACCACATTCCCCGCCGAGACCGTCGGCACCAGAGGATAGGCGAGCGGAAAATCAGTCGGGTCCTGACTGTGCAGATTGCTGTACGTGCTGCGGAAGTGCCAGGCCGTGTACTGCAGCTCGCTCGGCGCCGAGAATCCGGGCAGGTCCGACACCCAGTTCGCGAGTGCCCAGCGGCTCACTGTTTGGGCAAAGGACTGACCCGTCTGCGCCTGGACGTTCGCGGCCCCCGTGAACGAGGTTCGTACCAGGCGCCCCGGCAGTGAGTCCCCGAACTGATCAACGATGTAACGCGTGAAGAGCCAGCTCGCACCGACTTCCGCCAAACTTCCCGTGTCTTCGGGAATCAGCAGCGGCGAAGTCCCCGTCGCCGCCAGGTACTGGTAGGCGTCGTAGACGTCCCCGATCGCGAACTGGCTGAAATGCGCGTTGTCGCCGAAGCTGCGCCCGGCGATCTCTTCCGCGTATTTCGACAGACCCTCGTCCAGCCACCCTTCCTCGGAATTGGCGTTCTTCACCAGCACGTGCTCGACGAAGTTGATCATGTGCTGGAATTCATGTGTAAATGTGACGGGCGTGACGTTGTTCACGTCGGAGGGCTTGTGGGCACAGCTCAACGTGGCGTTCGAGTCAGCCACAATCGAGTAGAAGATCTCCCCGTTGTTGTAATTCGTTGAAATCCCGGGAGCCACGTCCGCCGGGAAGAAGAACCCGGCGATATACCCGCTGCTCGTGCAGCGCGCCTTGCTCACGAGCTTGTTCACGGTGTTCGTCATGAGCACAATGACGACCGTGTTGGAATCGATGTCCGACACATGACCGAACGTCAGCGTGTCCAGCGGATAGAGCCGTGTATCGAACACACCTTTCAGGGAATCGAGATCCGAAGCGGTCAGCCCAGGTGACGGCGCCAGCGTATCCACATAGATGGCGATGTGGGCGCCCACGGACCGCACGACGGCACCGACATTATCGAAGGACGAGCACGTGGTGTTGGCGCACACCCTGAACGTGCGGAGGCTTCCCACAGTTGGTGGACCGGCCAGCGACGCTCGAGACACTCTCCCGGCCCCGCCGGCCGAGCGCGCGGGACTCGAATAGCGCCCCGCGCGTGCCGATTCCCGCAGGAAGCGGTCGAACGCGACGGCCAACGGCCCATGCGCGCTCCGCGCGCCGCCGGAGAGTGCTGGCGCGAGCCGCGCGATCTGTTGCATCGCGATGACAGCCTGAGGCCTGGCCGATTGCAGCGTGAAGGGAGCCGACGACGCCGGCGTGCCGCCGGCCGACCAGGGCAGGACGAGATACTCCGCCGTGTCGGGCGATGGGTTGGCCGGGAATGTGACACATCCGGAGTCGGTCGCCGGATCGATCGAGCTGTATCCGGCGACCGCGAGGGAAAGCTGGGTAGCGCCGGCCCCGCAAGACGCCCCAGCCCGTGGACCGGTAGATGAGCTGCAGGCGGCAAACGCAAGCATCCCGGCACATCGCCAGACAGTGTGTCGACCTACCATGGTTTCTCGAACCTTTCACGGGCTTGGGACTTGATACACCGGGACTTGGCTTGACATCACCGGGTCACGCGCCTAGCATAACCCCTTCTCCAAAAAGGACTTCTGTCCTTGGTCCCTCCGAGCCGCCGCCAGGAGGCCCTCGACTATCACTCGCAGGGCCGGCCCGGGAAGATCCAGGTCACCCCTACAAAGCCGTTTAAGGACCAACGCGACCTGTCGTTGGCCTATACCCCTGGTGTAGCCGAGCCCTGCCTGGAAATCGCCAAGCGGCCGGAGGATGCCTACCTCTACACCTCCAAAGGGAACCTCGTCGCCGTGGTCTCCAACGGCACGGCCGTGCTTGGCCTGGGGAACATCGGCGCGCTGGCCGGCAAGCCGGTGATGGAGGGCAAGGGGATTCTCTTCAAGACCTTTGCCGATATCGACGTGTTCGACCTCGAGGTGGGCTCCGAGAATCCCGAGGACGTCATCCGCTTCTGCCAGCTGCTCGAGCCCACGGTCGGTGGGATCAATCTCGAAGACATCCGCTCCCCCGACTGCTTCTACATCGAGCAAAAGCTCCGCGACACGCTCGGCATCCCCGTGTTTCACGATGACCAGCACGGCACCGCCATCATTTCCGGCGCGGCGTTGCTCAACGCGCTCGAGCTGGTGAAAAAGGAGCTCGACCACGTCAAGATCGTGTTTGCCGGGGCCGGTGCGGCGGCCATCGCGACCGCGGAGCACTACGTGCGCCTCGGCGTCAAGCGCGAGCACATCGTGATGGCCGACCACAAGGGCGTGATCTACAAGGGGCGCGACGGGCTCGATGCGTTCAAGCAACGCTTTGCGGTCGACACGAAAGCGCGTACGCTGGCCGAGGCGCTGCAGGGGGCGGATGTATTCGTGGGGTTGTCGGTCGCCGGCATCGTCACAGGAGAAATGCTGCAGGGCATGGCGAAGAAGCCGGTGATCTTCGCGCTCGCCAATCCCACGCCGGAGATCATGCCCGACGAAGCGAAAAAAGCGCGGCCCGACGCGATCGTCGCGACGGGCCGGTCCGACTTTCCGAATCAAGTGAACAACGTCCTCGGCTTCCCGTTCATCTTCCGCGGTGCGCTCGACGTGCGGGCCAAGCAGATCAACGAAGAGATGGAAATGGCGGCCACGCGCGCGCTCGCCGCGCTCGCGAAAGAGGACGTGCCTGAGGCAGTCACACGCGCGTATGGGATCGAGAAACTCAAGTTCGGGCCCGACTACCTGATCCCCACGCCGTTCGATCCCCGCGTGCTGTTGTGGGTCGCGCCGGCTGTGGCGTGGGCAGCAGTCGCATCGGGGATCGCCGGGCGCATCATCGACGTGGAGGAGTATCGCGCGGAGCTCGAGGCACGGCTCGGCCCGGAGCGCCAGGTCATGCGTGGGCTCATCTCGCGCGTGCAGCAGGATCCACCCAGCATCGTCTTCCCCGAGGGCGACGATCCCCGCATCCTGCGCGCCGCGCGCATTCTCGCCGACGAAGGCATCGCGCGGCCGATCCTGCTGGGCGATCTCGACGCCATCCGCCGCCAGGCCGATGACGCGTCGCTCACGCTCGAGGACATCGAGCTGATGAACCCGCGCACCGCGCCCGACCGCGACAAGCTCGCCGAGGAGCTCTGGCAGCTGCGGCGGCGACGGGGGATTACCGTCCGCGAAGCGAAGGAGCGAGTCCTCGATCCGATCTACTACGGCTTGATGCTCCTGCGGGCGGGCCGCACGGATGCGCTGGTAGCCGGGGAAGAAATCGACTATCCCGACTCGATTCGGCCGGCGCTCGAGGTGATCGGTGTCGAGCCCGGCCGCAAGCACGTCAGCGGCATCTATATGATGATTTTCCGCCAGCAGACGTTCTTCTTCGCCGACACCACTGTAAACATCGAGCCGGACGCCGCGACCCTGGCTGAGATCGCGACCGCCACGGCGAAGTTCGTGACGCGACTCGGCATCGAGCCGCGCATCGCGATGCTGTCGTTCTCGAACTTCGGCTCGGTGAAGCACCCGGCTGCAACAAAAGTGCAACAGGCGGTCGCCATGTTGCACGAACGCGAGCCAGAGCTGCAGGTCGATGGGGAAATGCAGGCCGATACGGCGGTGGTGGAACGAATCCTGACGCGGGTGTATCCCTTTGCGAAGCTGCGCGGGCCGGCTAACGTGTTGATTTTTCCAGACTTGAACGCCGCCAACATCGCCTACAAGCTGCTCGCCCGGCTTGGCGATGCCCAGGCGATCGGCCCCATCCTTGTGGGGATGGACCGCCCGGTTCATGTCTTGCAACGGTTGTCAGAGGTTCCCGACATCGTGAATATGGCGGTAATTGCGGCCGTCGACGCCTTGGAGCATCGCCGCCTCGCTTCAACCAAATAGACCATGGGTATTGCGACCGAACAGCGACTGTACCGGAATCTGACGCCGTCTCAGCTGTATGAGCACGCCCTCCGCCGCGGCGAAGGGATCGTGACGAACAGCGGGCGCGGGGGGGCGAGGGGGGGACCATTCGCCGCCGTGACGTCCCCGCACACCGGCCGCAGCCCGAACGACAAATTCCTCGTGCAGGAGCCTGACTCCACACACCTCATCTGGTGGGGGAAGGTGAATCAGCCGATCGCGCCGGAGCAGTTCGACCGGCTCAAGGCCGCTGTCGAAGCGCACCTCGCCACTCAGGAGCTGTTCGTACGCGACGTCTACGCGTGCGCCGACCCCAATTACCGGCTGCCGATTCGTTTTATCACGCCGAACGCGTGGCACGCGCTGTTCGTCTACAACATGTTCTTGCGGCCGGCGGACGGCGAGCTATCGCGGTTCGTGCCCGGGTTCGAAGTCCTGCACGCGCCCGAGTTCCACGCGGACCCACAGGTTCATGGCACGAAATCCGGTACCTTCATCGTCGTCAGCTTCGCGCAACGGACGATCCTCATCGGCGGCACCCGGTACGCGGGTGAGCTCAAGAAATCAATCTTCACGATTCTCAATTACCTGTTGCCCCTGCAGGGCGCGCTCTCAATGCACTGCTCCGCCAACGTCGGCGAGCAGGAGGACTGCGCGCTCTTCTTCGGTCTGTCGGGCACCGGGAAGACGACGCTTTCGGCGGATCCGGAGCGGCGCCTGATCGGCGACGATGAGCACGGCTGGTCCGACGCGGGCATCTTCAATTTCGAGGGCGGGTGTTATGCCAAGGTGATTCGGCTGTCGCGCGAGGGGGAGCCGGAGATCTACGCGACGACCGAAATGTTCGGCACGGTACTCGAGAACGTGGACGTGAATCCCGCCACCGGCGCCGTGGATCTGAACTCGCAGCGGATCACCGAAAACACGCGCGCCTCATACCCGATTCACTACATCCCGAACCACGTGCCGGAAGGGATGGCGGGACATCCCAAGCACATCGTCTTCCTCACCTGCGACGCCTTCGGGGTGATGCCGCCGATCGCGAAGCTGACTTCCCAGCAGGCGATGTATCACTTCCTGTCGGGGTACACGGCAAAAGTCGCGGGCACCGAACGCGGCGTGACCGAGCCCAAGGAAACGTTCTCCGCATGCTTCGGTGCGCCCTTCCTGCCCCTGCCGCCCACCGTCTACGCCAAAATGCTCGGCGAGCGGATCGCGAAGCACACGGTGCAGTGCTGGCTCGTAAACACCGGTTGGACCGGCGGACCATATGGTGTGGGACATCGCATGGATCTCAAGCTGACGCGCGCCATGGTGCGAGCGGCGCTCGCGGGACAGCTGGACAACGTGCCCACGCGGCGCGAACCAGTATTCGGGTTGCATGTGCCGCGGCACGTGCCAGGGGTCCCGGACGACTTGCTGGATCCACGCACGACCTGGAAAGAACCCGCCGCCTACGACGCCCAAGCCAACCGGCTGCTGGCGCTGTTCGAGAAAAACTTCGAGCAGTTCAAGGATCTCGTGCCCGACTCTTGAGCTCCAGCCAGTTCGAGGTCATTCGCGACCCGCTCTGGAACAACATCCGCCTCGAGCCCCAGGCGCTTGCCGTCCTCGACACGCCAGCCGTACAACGCCTGCGCTACGTGCGCCAGCTTGGCCACGCGTTTCTGGTCTATCCTGGCGCTACCCATACGCGGTTCGAGCACGCCCTCGGCGCCTATCATCTCGCGCGCCGTGTCGTGGCGGAGCTCGGGGATGCCGATTCGGAGGAAGGCCTGGCGGTGCGTCTCGCCGCGCTGCTCCACGACATCGGCCACTATCCGTTTTCGCACGCGCTCGAAGAGGCGGGACTCCCGCATCATGAGACGCTGGCGGCGCGGCATCTGGGCAGCGGCGCGCTCGCCGCAGCGCTCGACAACCTGGGGATCCCGACCGAGCGCCTGCTCGCACTGATCCAGGGCACGAGCGCGGCGCGACTCGCCGGGCTCGTCTCGGGATCGATCGACGTCGACAAACTCGATTACCTGTCGCGCGATGCGATGATGTGCGGCGTGCCGTACGGCGTCATCGACGTGGACCGGCTGCTCACGTCCCTCACGGTGTCCGCAGAGGGAGTGGCGCTCCACCCCAAGGGGCTGGCCGCGCTCGAGTCGCTGCTGTTCGCGAAGTACCAGATGTATCGCAATGTGTACTGGCATCACGCGGTCCGGAGCGCGACGGCGATGTTCAAGCGGCTGGTGCGCCGCGCAATCGCCGCGCGCCGGCTGACGGCCGAGGATATCGCGGCCTTAACCGATGACGCGTTGATCCACGAGCTGGAGCGGCACGACCAGACCGGCCTGGCCCGGGGGCTGCGCGAGCGCCGGCTCGCCAAGCGCGCGCTCGACATCCCGGCCACGGAGCTGCCGGCCCAGACGTACGACTGGCCGTCGCGCGACCCGGAATTGCTCGAGCGCGTCGAAGAGCGGCTCGCGCGCAAGCTCGGCATCGGCATGGATCAGTTGTTTCTCGATTTTCCGTCGAAACCCGACATGTTCGACGTGTCGCTGCCCGGGCTCGGCACCCTGGGACTGCCCCGCGTGGCCGCGGAGCTGCACCGCGCGGCGCAGCGACTGCGGGTGTTTGTATTGGCGCCGGTAGAGATTCCCGCCAAACAGGTGATCGAGCTGATCACCTTGCCGCGCGAGGAAGTCGCGGCGCGACTGCTCTAGCGGGGTTTGGCCGGCGTCTGCTGCGTCGTGACGTTCTCTTCGGGGGGCGGCGGATCGACGGAATCGATGCGCACGATGATCGCGGTGATGTTGTCGAGCCCGCCATGCCGGTTCGCTTCGGCGATCAGCGAGTCCACTTCGTCCTGGGGCATGCGGTCGGGCGAGAGCAGCTCCGCGAGCTGATAGTCTTCCAACATGCCGGTCAGGCCGTCGGACCCCAGTAAAAACACGTCGCGTGCTTTTACCACGCCGCCGTAGACGTCGGGAGTCACTTCGCTGTTCGCGCCAACACAGCGCGTGATGACGTTGCTGTACGGATGGGTGCGCGCCTGCTCCGGCGTAAGGTAGCCGGCGTCGACCTGTTCCTGCACATACGAGTGGTCCTTGGTCAGCTGGTTCAGCCGACCGTCGCGCAACAAGTACGCGCGGCTGTCGCCGACCTGCCCGACCAGGAAGCGCGTGCCGTAGAGCGTCAGCGCCGTGACCGTCGTGCCCATGCCGCGTTTGTCGTGCTCGGTGAGCGTGCGCTGGAAGATCGCGCCGTTCGCCGCGCGGATCGCGGTGCGCATGCGATCCGCCACTTGCTGGTCGGTCAGGCCCCGCAGCGAATGGATTTCGTCCGCGACGATCTGCACCGCCATCTCGCTCGCCACTTCGCCCGCGGCGTGACCGCCCATGCCGTCGGCGACGACAAAGATCCCCCGGTCGGGAATCATGCGAAAACTGTCTTCATTCCCCGACCGGATAACGCCGACGTCGGTGCGGCCTGCGGAAGTGATGTGCACGTGATCTCTAGATAAACAGCCAGTACGCCAGTCCGACCATCCCGAGCAGAAGCACAGCAGCACTGCCTCCGCACCCTTTGCCTTTCTTCTCCTGCGCCACAGGAGGTTGCTTCCCGGCTACCTTCGGCTTTGACGGCGCCGCTCTTGCCGGCGCTTTGGGACGGGGAGGAGGGGGCGCGGGAGTTGGGGCGGCCGCTTTCGATGGCTGCGATGACATCGTCAGCACTTCCATGACCCGCGTGCCCCCGCCCTTCGCGACGCTCTCCCCATCGTCCGTCGGCTCGAACACGAGCGAGATCTCCCCGAACCGAACCGTTGCCCCCGGCGCGAGGGGCGCTTCCCCCTTGATCTGATCCCCGTCGATAAAGGTCCCGTTTGTGGACTCGAGATCCACTAATACCCATACGCCTTCTCGACGCTGGAGCTTCGCATGGCTGGTCGAGACGGACTCATCGGGCAGCACGATGTCGTTGTAATCCGCGCGTCCGATGTTCACGATTGGCGTCTTCACGCTCAGCCGCTTTCCTTTGAGCGCACCGCCGCGTACCAGGAAGCTCGCCAGAGCGGCGCCGGACGGGCGAGGTGCCGCAGGCGGTTGTGCGGAGGGTGCCGACGGAGCCGGGGGACCGTGCAGAGTCTCGCGGAGTTTCGGAACCTCGCCCCTGGTGGGGGTCACGGCCGCGGGAGTCGGAGCGCTAGCGGCCGGCCCCGGCTGAGGGTTTGGGGCAGGCGGCGGAGCCGGCGGGGCGGTATCGGCGTAGAACCGGAATTTCTCCTCGCCAATCGTGATCACGTCGGCTCGCGCCAGAAGCCGCTGCCCCTCGACGCGCACGTCGTTTACTGACGTCCCGTTGGTGCTGGAATCGACCAGCAAATAACCTTTGGGACTCGGGACGATCTCGGCGTGACGCCGTGAAACATCCTTTCCAGGGACGACGACGTCGCAGGACGCATCTCGGCCAAACACCAGCGACGCTCCCGCGATCGCGTACTCGCGACCGTCGGTGAGCGAGACGACTCGCCCCCCCGTGTTGCCGGTGGCCTTGCCCGCTTTTGCGTCGGCCTTGGCTTGGGCCATTGCCTGCGGGAGGTTCATGGCCTGGACGTACTGCGTGCTCCCACTGCGGCGCTCGTCGACGAACGTCAACTCCTGACCGCCGACCTCGACTTTGTCGCCATGGAGTAACGGCGTCGGCTCCGCGCCGAGCCGCACGCCGTTGATCAGCACCTCGGCTTCAGGAACTGCCTTGCTGATGACGACTTGCCCGTCTGGCAATGATTTCAACTTCGCATGTTTGGGAAGAACACCGGGGAAGGCGAGCGGGATAGCGCTGCCGGAATCCGCGCCGAGCAGCACTTCGCCTTGTGGAAGCGTGAAGCGCTTCCCCCCCATTTCAAGCAACGCCATGCAGGTGTGCTCCCGTATCCTTGGTCAGGCCGTGAAGTTACGCCCCCGCCTGTAAGCGGGCAAGGAAGATGAGCTTAGGTGACTCCGACGGATTCTTCACGTCCGATCAGCCCGCTCCTGAGCCAGTACCAAAAGATCAACGAGCCGACGATCACGGTCGCGTAGCTGTTGATAAACCTCCAAATCAAGGTGTAGCTGGGCGTCAATTCGCGCGGAACGTAGATCGACATGACCGCGGCGGACGTCAACTCTGCCAAACCCGACCCTCCGGGCGTTGGCGCGAAGTAGAGGAGGAACGAGATGAGGATCTGTAGCAGCAGGATGTCGGTGAAATCAGCAGGAATGCCAAGGACGCGGAGCGCGACGTAGCCGGCCAAGAGCTTGTTCGCGTGCGAGGGGGCCGAGATCACGATGGCGAGTAGGAGCGTGAACAACCCGCGAGGCGAACCGAACGCCACCATGCAGTCGTGCGCGCGGTCGACTCCCCCGGTCAGCTTCGCCATGCGCTCCGCCATCCTGGGACTTCGCCGGCTCAGGCGCACGGCAAGGCGCTGAATGACGCGTTTGACCAGCCCGGGCGCGATGATGGCGGTCAGCATCAGGAGCCCGATGAAGCCGAAGATCGTCAGACTGGTCTTGAAGAGATCGTAGAGGGTGATGCCGAGGACGAGTCCGTGCTGGGCGAGCGATTGCCCTGCTCCCAACCAGACGGCCAGCGGGCCGGCGATCGCAAAAAAGCCGACGGTGGCGATGAAGGTGACAAAGATCGAGCTGAAGGCGACCGGCACAGGAACGCCGGCCCGCTTCATGACCCAAATGGACATCGGAGCGGAGCCGGATTGAAATGGGGTGAGATACGCTCCCCAGGCTCCGAAGCCGCCCGCCAGAATCATGTCCCGCAGTCGGACGCCCGGATGCACGTAGCGGGTGCAGACCCAGAGCCTTAACCCCCCGCCGACCCAGTCCATGGACGCGAGGACCAGCCCTACGAGTAGCCACCCCCAATGGAGATGCAGAAAGGGAGAGAGAAACGTGTCGACGCGATCGCCCTTGAAAACGACGTAATAGCCAACGAGGAGGGCGACTCCACAGAGGGAGATGAGGGCGAACAGCTCGAGGCCACGACGAAGTAGCCGCGGGGTCAGGGCGAGGGCCATCTAACGCGCAAAGCTGTTATTTTTGTGGGTTATGCGCCATCCCCCCGAGCGCGTCGTTCTCCGCAACGTACGCCAGCATAATCTGAAGGGCATCACCGTCGAGTTCCCGCG
>Ga0137370_10000126_pt1 | contig 26252 bp, 20 predicted proteins | sample SagtaG_11_FD_104920 | JGI IMG/M metagenome (GOLD analysis project Ga0137370, IMG submission 104920) | Vadose zone soil microbial communities from Sagehorn Ranch, Mendocino, California, USA - Sage1_R_20_16 metaG | ecosystem: Environmental > Terrestrial > Soil > Vadose zone | place: USA... | reverse complement strand
CATCTGCGTTTGAGCGTCGCCGCCATCTCCGGCGAGATCGCCGTGCCCAACGGAGGATAGCGGCTGCCGCCGTACTGCTCCTGTGGCTCGAGCTCCCAGTTGATGGTGGCGTCGATCAAGACGCGGGTCCACTTACCGTGGCCGTACTTTACCGAATCTCTCTCCTCCAACGGCACGCTCGGATCGAGCATGGAGCCCGACGTTCCCGGAAACGTCGTGATATCGCCGAGGCCGGCGTTGAGCCGGTAACAGAGCGCCCACTCGATCGCTTCCCAATCGTGAATGTCGATATCGTCGTCGACGACGATCAGATGCTTTCCCGCGTAATTGGCGAGATGGCAGCCCCACAGTGCTGCGGCAACTTGCTGCGCGTGGCCGCGATGGCTCTTGCGAATCTGCACGCGCAAGAGCTCGGGCCATTTGCCGCGCCACACTCCGGTCACATTCGGCACCCCAGCCTCTTCGAGGTACTGCCATGCCATCGCGGAAAAAGTCGCGGGCGTCCAGGTCGTCCCTTCGTTGGTTCGTCCCGGGCTCGACCCGGTTAAGCAGCCATGAAAGATCGGGTCGTTTCGGTGAGTGATGCATTCCACGCGAATGGCGTGTTTCGGCGTTGTTCGACCTGCGTAATAGCCCGGATATTCGCTGAACGGACCTTCGGGTTCGAACGTTTTCGGATCCGGAGAAATGAATCCTTCAAGAACGATTTCCGCGGACGCTGGAACCAGCAGATCGTTGGTTTCGCATTTGACCAGCTCCACCGGCGCGCCTCGCAGCGAACCCGCCATTTCGTATTCGGGATGATTGACCGGCGTCGAAGCCGCTATGAACAAGCTCTGGTCCCAACCGATGACAACGGCAACGGGCATCTCTTGGCCGCGATTTTTGTATTTGCTGAAGTGCTTGCCCCATCCTTGGGTCATCGCAAGCAAGACGCCGATGGTATTCTTTTTCGCGATCATGCCGCGATAGGTACCGGCGTTGAGCCTCCCGGTTTCCGGATCTCTGGTAACGACGCTAGCGGAGGTCATGATAAAACGGCCGCCGTCGTGGGGATTCCATTTAGGAACCGGGAATTGCAACACATCGACGGCGCTCCCTTTGACGATATTCTCTTTGACGGGCCCGCTGCTCACCGTGAGCGGCTTTACCGGTTTCGAGAAACGATCTTTAAAAATGGTGACCAGCTCACGGTAATAGGTCTCTTGCGAAACACCGAGAATTCGGCAAACCCTTTCTCTCGTTCCCGTGCCGTTGGTGAACAACCGCCGGCAGACGGTCTTGCGATGATCTTTGATGTTCTCAAATAAAAGCGCTGGCCCGTGCTGGCTCGATATTTCCCTCGTAATCGCGCCGATTTCTTCGTTCCAATCCACTTCCGCTTTGATACGCTTGAGATCGTTTCTTTCTTCGAGGTCATCGATCCATTCGCGCAAGTCTCTTACCGCCATTGACTCAACTCCATTCAGTTAAGATATTTCTTGTCCTTCGGCACCCAACAAGACCAATCGGCGCCTTTTTAACAGCTCCCTCTGTTTGACCTCTCCCATTGTGAGATTGTGTCGCAACGTCAATCGGTCGAGATTCTTCACTCCGTTCAGAATGACAGCTATGTCAATGTCGCGATTGCAACACAGATTCATTCGACCAAGGCCATCAAAGCTCTCCGTACCAGAGTTCTGCTCAAATCGACTTTGTAGCCGTTCATTTTAAGCGGCTTTGCCTGCTGGAGCGCCGCGTCCGCCGCCGCCGTTGCCAACCCTTCGCTCATCGGCTGGTTCCGCAAAAGATCTTCAGCCTCCCGGCTTCTGTAAGGAGAGGTTGCGATACCACCCAGAACGATTCGGACGTCGTCCCACATGCCACCCTCAATCACGGCGCTCACCGCGACGCTCGCGATGGCGAAATCCCACGACTTTCGCAAGGCGAACTTGACGTAAGCACTGCGCGTCGGACGAAACGGGATTTCTATTTCCGTCACGATCTCGTCGGATGGAAGAGAGTGGGATTGCAGCCGGCCATCCACCCAGGTGTGTCCGGGAAGAAAGTCACAGATCGCCGCTACGCGGTGACCTCGCGGAGAGGTCACGTGAATTCGCGCGTCCAGCGCGGCGAGGGCCACCGCGGTATCCGATGGATGATTGGAAAGACAAAGGTGGCCACCCATGATGCTGCCGTAATAGCGGCTATCGCCGCCCGCCAAGTCACAAAACTTCCCACCGGATTTCCAACAGGAAAATCCGTCCTGAAGATACCAACACCAAACATCTTGGCAGATGTTTCCTCCCAGAGTTCCCATATTGCGAATCTGGGGCGACGCGACGACGCTTGCCGCCTGGGCCAAGACAGTGTAGCTCTGCTGCAACGCGGCAGAGTGAGCGATCGCCGATAAGGTCGTGAGCGCGCCGATTCGGAGATTGTCCCGCGGATTAGAGTGGATGTAATTTAAGCCCGGGATGGTCTTTAAATTAATCACGCACTCTGGCTTGACGATGTATTTTTTGATCCGAAACAGAAGATCTTGGCCGCCCGCCAAGAGCCGCGCCCCTTGACCGTATTGAGCCAGGACCGACAAAGCATGTTCCGTCGAAGCGGCGTCGATATGCTTAAAATCGATCAAACGATGCTCCTCCTCGCATCCTGCAGCGCCTTGAGGACAACATCGGGAGTCATCGGCAGCTCCGTCACGCGAGCTCCGGTAGCATGGTAGATCGCGTTAGCGATGGCCGGGGCGACTCCGACGTAAGAGATCTCCGAGCATCCTTTGGCGCCGAAAGGATGCGTCGGCTCGCCGAGCTCAACAATTACCGGCTCGATATTCGGTGTGTCCAGGATAGAGGGAGTGTGTAAATCGAGAAACCATTGATTGAGCGCGGTGCCGGTCCTCGGATCGAAATAGAATCCTTCGCTCAGTGCATATCCCAGTCCCTGGGCTGCGCCGCCCAAGATTTGCCCCTCGACGATCATAGGATTGATGGCGCGTCCCACGTCATGCGACGAAACCAAGCGGAGAATCTTGACCTCGCCCGTCTCCACGTCGACTTCGACTTCGGCAAAGGCGGCCGCGAAGCCGTAGGCGAATAACTGATCGTTCTTGCCATTGTAAATCCCCTTGCCGCTGATGGAGCCGCCGGCTAGACGCGCAAGCTCGCCCAGCCGCACTCGCTTGGAAGAATCGGAACGCGCCCAAACGAAATTGATGCCAATGTCGAGATTGCCGTCCTCTTCGTCGAGAAGAAGCGACGCGCCCTCGAGCAATTTTCTTTTCGCCTCCTCTGCCGCTCTGCTTGCGGCGATGCCCGTCGCGTAAACCGTTCTGCTGGAAAACGGACCTGAATCGAAAGGGCACGTTAAGGTATCCGCGTTGCAGCCACCGACCTCCTCGAGTCTGACGCCCAAAACTTCAGCGACCATCTGGCGCAGGGTCGTCTGCTGCTCCGAGCCCTGATCCGCCGTTCCGGAGAAAAGAGAAATCCGGCCTTCGCTGTCAATGGTGACTTCAGCCTGCGAAGTGCCCGCGGGATTGCTCCCGCAACTATGGATCACCATGGCCATGCCCATTCCTTTTTTACGCGCTCCTTGACTAGAAGTGGACAAGGACGCTCTTCGTTCCCAACCGATAGTCTCGGCTCCCTTGCGCGCCGCTTCTTCGACCCACACCGTCGAGACGACTTTCTTCGGGGCGGAGCACAAATCATCCCCCTCGTGAATTCGGTTCTTGAGGCGAAATTCGATGGGGTCCATCTGAATTGAGTGAGCCAGCTCGTCCATCACCGATTCTATGGGAAAGTGACTTTCGGCATCGGCCCGGCCTCTGTAGGGACCGGTGCTCGGACGATTGGTCCTCACGGCAAAAACTTCCCATTTGACGTTCGGGCAGCGGTGATACAGATCGATGGGCCGAGTGCAGATTGCAAAAGCGATGTTTTGTCCCAAACCTCCATAGGGCCAATAGCCGTTGTCGAGAAACGTGCGAACCTTGATGGCGGTAAGCGAGCCGTCTTTGTTCGCTCCTGCTTTCACGTAATGCGTCAGTGCCGACCGGTTATGTGAGTCAAGGCTTTCCTCTTCGCGGGTAAACCAGATTTTGACCGGCTTTCCCGTCTGGCGCGCCAAGAGCGCGCAGAGAATCGCGAATCGACCGGTGACCTTGACGCCGAAGGCGCCGCCCAGGTTGGTCGCAACGACCCTCACGGCGTCCATAGGTAAATTGAGAACCCGCGCCACACTGTCTTGAAGGCGATAAGGATCTTGCACCGAACACCACAGAGTGCACTTGCCATTTTCATAGAGGGCGACACAGGCGCGCGGCTCATGGCTCACCGCGTTGACCTCGGACTGTCTAAATATTCGCTCGACCACGACGTCGCTCTGCTCCAATCCCCTCTCCACATCGCCTCTCTCGTTCACCACCGTCGGACCGCCTTCCCGGAGACCGATGATATTGCCGACTGTTCCCAGCTGCTCCGGCCTGATGTCGCCGGCCTGGATCTCATGAGCTTCGGGATAGTTCAGCACGGCGTCAGGAGCATCCGGTTTTGCGCCGGATTCCGCATCATGGATCGCGGGCAGAACATGGTACGTGACGCGAATAGCTCTCACCGCCTCTTCGGCGACATTCCAATCCTCCGCCGCCACTGCCGCGACGGTGTCACCGACAAACCGCACCTCTTCATCCAGAGGATAGATTTCATTTTGGTACGGGCCGAAAAGCACTCTGGGCACGTCGTTATGCGTCAAGATCGCGACCACGCCCGGGAGTTTTTGCGCCGCCGCCGCATCGACGTCGAGAATTTTCGCGTGGGCGTGCGGGCTCCTAAGGATCTTCATCCAGAGCATGTTCGGAAGGTTTACGTCGGCGGGAAAGCGCAAGGTGCCTGTCGCCTTCTCGATACCGTAAATGGGCGGAACCGGCTTTCCAACGGTGAATAGTTCTTGCCTCACGTCTCTCCTCTCATGACGCATGCGGCGTCAAGCACGGCTTGGACGATGGACGAATAACCCGTGCAGCGGCATAACACGCCGGAAAGAGCCGCGCGCACCTCCGATTCAGTCGGGCGGGGATTGCGATCGAGCAGAGCCTTGGCCGACATGATCATTCCGGGCGTGCACCAGCCGCACTGCGCGGCATAGGAGAGCGCAAACGTCTTCTGTAATGGATGGAGGTTTTCACTATCGCCCAGACCTTCAATCGTTTGAATTTCCTTTTTTTGGGCCTCCACGGCCAGGATGGAACAGGAGTAAACATCCACGTCGTTCATGAGCACGGTGCAGGAACCGCAGCCACCGTAATCGCACGCCCGCTTCGTGCCGGTGAGATCCAATCGGTTTCGGAGAACGTCGTTCAAGGTCCAATTCGACGGGATGCTTAGTTGATGAACGCGACCGTTTATTTTAAGCGTGATCTCATGAAACTCGGGGGATTCCATCTCCGCCTCGCAAATTGCTAATCCAAAAGCTTTCGTGCCAGCTCCGCGCCGGGGTCTCTCACTTTGAAGATCTTCTGTTTCGATTGATTTTCGCGTTTATAAAATTTCTCCATACTCATTGTGTCTTTCGCGGCACTGATGCGGGCATCGGCTGTTCTTTTATCTTGTGAGCTTCGGCTCGGTGGCGGCCGTTTCTCCTCTTGCCACGGCCTCTGCCATCTCGTCATCTTCCGCGCTCCACAATCCCAGCGGGTAACCGTACCAGGGGTTTTTCAGCGCCAAAGGCGGCAGTCCCTCTTGCTGCCAGATCTCCAGCGCTTTCTCCATGAACGGCTTCTTCGGCAATCCGACCGGGGGATAAGGCCCCTTACGCGTCGCATCGATGAGGATTCCGGAGCAACCGTGAGGCGGCGGATAGCTGCGCTCTTCCGGTTTGCTGATCAGTGAGTAGGCCGAAGGGTCCAGCAACGGCACTCGCCCGGTGATAATTCTGACATCGCGATGCGGCTGCATGGCAAAGCTCAACGCCCACATCACCATGTCAGGATCTTTCGGATCGATATCTTCGTCGACCACGATGATCACTTTGTTGGCCGGATCCATGCCAGAGGCTGCCTGCAACGCTTGCTGAGGTTTGCTTGGGTGGCCCTTGCGCATGCGGATGACCCACCAGTTCCAACCTCCGCCCATCTCCGGGCAGCAGACTTCCAGGACGTCCGGCAGATTGCAACTGTATTTCAGAAAGCTGTAGAGCATCATCTCCCGGCAGGCGCGCGAGATGCCGTTGGACTCGCTCGGCGGCAGCCCGACCAAGATCGCCGTCAACATCGCGTTGCGCCGGTGGGTGATTGCCGTGACTTTCACGACCGGCCGGCGATGCCGCTCCACCATCAAATATCCGGGGAAATCGCTGAACGGCTGCTCCTTTTCCAGCTCCTCCGTGGATATTTCTCCCTCAATCACGATTTCCGCTTCAGCGGGAACTTCGAGCGGCACCGTTTTACAAGCCACGAGCTCCACAGGCCGGTGTCTGATCGCGCCCGCAACAGCCAGCTCGTCCAAGCCATAAGGGAGATTGGCCGCCGCCACATAGTTGATGTCGGGGAGCGCACCCAAAACGATCGCCACGGGCAGAGGCTCGCGGCGGCGCTTCGCGTTGGGATAATGATAGAGCATGGCGTGATGCGACGGACCGATTCCGGCAAGCAAACGATTCGGCGGTCGAAAGTGGCCGCTGTACATTCCCACGTTGCGGACGCCGGTCTCGGTATCGCGCGTAATAAATGGACCTGTGACACGCGTATCGCCGCTAAATCCCGGTTCCTCAACCGGCGCCGGAAGCATCGTCAAGCCAATTTTTTCAAGCTCCGCGCCGACATGAACTTGTTCGTGAGCAGGTCCGCTCGCCACGATGACCGGCTCGATCGGCCGCGCGACTGCATGGCGCCATCTCTCGTAAATATCCCCGGGGTCTTCACAACCCATGCCTAACCCTACGATTCTGCGCGAAGCTCCATAGACCCCGGTTAGAAGCTTGACATCGTAGCGCCGCCCTTGGCCGTCGGTCACGTTCTCATATAGAAATGCCTGACGCTCCGCGTCCGAGCGGCCGCGATACTGTAGCCTCATGAGCGGCATCAGCTCGCTGTCTTTGTTGACCGAGCGATTCCAGCGGTAAAGTAAACCGTGCTTTTGAAGTACTTCGAGAAAATCGCGGAGATCATCATAGTATTTCTCAGACATCGTTCTTTCCTCTCAGTCCAAAAGCTTCCGCGCCAATTCCGCCTCCGGCTCGCGCACCTTGAAGACCTTTTCCTCCGACTGGTTTTCCAACTTCGGATACTGGTCCGGTGTCAGACTGTCCTTGGCCGCGATGACACCGAACTCCTTCAACCATTGAGTATCGACATCGAGGCGCCGAGTGCCTTGTCCCATCGCTTTGGAAAATATCTCCTGCCCGTCCTTGCCGAGAAACCAGTTGACGAACGCTTTCGTCGCATTGGGATGGGGCGCGCCCTTGATAATAGTCAGGTGGCCGCTGCCGCCGCTGACGTAAACCTCGTCGCGAGGGTTGGGAAGCGGTTTCACTGGGAGCCCGGCTTTAATAAAGGGCAGAAACGAGTAATACGTCAGACCGACCACCAGAGCGATCTTGCCCTTGGCGAGATTTTCCGCCAACACACGTTGATCGCGGCTGATGAACATCTTCTGGCTCACCAATTTTTTTAGGTAGGCCTCCCCTTTGAGCTGCCAGAGGAATGACCAGATCGAGGTGCCCGATCCGGGGGTGCGCGGGTCGAGGTAACCGATTTTGCCGATCCACTTTGGGTTTAGCAGGTCATTGAAGGAGCGGATCTCATCCAGCTTTACGGCGTCCGTGTTGCACCAGATGTTTTCCGTTTGATAGGCCTGAGAGGAATAGATGTAGCGCTTCGCGTTGTCGACCCAAATGTGGCCTCCCCACCAGTTGCTCGGGTTTTTTACTTCCGGAATCATCATCGACGATTCGAAGGGCGCCACGATGCCTTCCGACAGAAGGCCCGTGACCATCGACTCGCTGCCGCCCATGTGGAGATCAAAGTTACGCACGCCCGACTTGAACTCTTGCTGGATTTTTCCCACTATCGAAGCCGCCCTTCCGGCGATCAACTCCGCGTCGATGCCAAAGCGCTGCTCGAAAACTCGTTCGACCTCCTTTCGAAGCTCGGCGCTGGAAGGAACCGAAACGACTACTTTTCCCTCTTTCTTCCCGGCTTCAACGATCTTGTTCCATTCACTCTGCGGCGATTGAGCCAGAGCCAATGGCAGATGCCAGCCAACCAGCAAAACAAAGACAAAGATGTGTTTCATAGCTCACCCACAGAGCCTTTATTGCCCCAGAAGTTTGCGCGCCATGGCGGCGCCGGGCTCCCTGATTTTGTAGATCTTGTCCTCCGATTGATTTTCCAATTTATAGTAATGTTCGAGTGTCAATCCGTCTTTCGCTGCAAGTACGCCGAACTCTTTGAGCCACTTGGTATCGACATCCAGACGCCGCGTGCCTACTCCCATCGCTCTAGAGAAAAGCTCCTGGCCGTCCCGGCCCAATAGCCAGTTCACAAAAACTTTAGTGGCGTTGGGATGCGGCTGATTTTTGAGAACGGTGACATTTCCATAGCCGCCGCTGACGTAGAGGCCTTCTTTGGGCACCGGCAGCGGGGCTAGCGGAAGACCGGCTTTGATGAATGGGAAAAACTCCGAATATCCGATACCGGAGGTTATGGCGATTTTCCCCTTGGCCAGATTCTCCGCAAGCAGACGAAGGTCCCGCGTGACGAATAATTTTTGCGCCACGAACTTTTTCAGATAGTCCTCACCCTTGGTATAGAGCATGTACGACCACATGGATGAGCCGGAACCTGGAGTGCGCGGGTCGCTGATGCCGATTCTTCCTTGCAGGTTGGGATTCAAAAGATCGTCGAAGGAACGAAACTCCGCCGCCTTGTATTCGTTGGGGTTGGCCCATAGACTTACCGTCTGGTAGGCGTCGAAAGCGTAGACGAAACGCTTGGCGTTATCGACCCAGATGTGGCCGCCCCACCACTGCTTGGGATCCTTGACCTCGGACAAAATCAAGAACGGTTCCAGCGGCTCAAGAACATTCTCAGGCAAGAGACCGCTGATAACAGATTCGGTTCCGCCGATGTGCAAATCGAAATATTGGGCGCCGGCTTTTGCTTCGTCGACCATCCGGCGGATAATCGCGCCGCCGCGCGCGGCAACGAATTCCACCCCGATTCCATAGCGCTTCGAAAAGGCCAACTCCATGAGCTTTCTCAACTCAGCGCTGGGCGGAATCGACGCCACCACCTTGCCTTCTTTTCTGGCGGCTTCGACGATTTTTTCCCAGTCGGCGGGCCGCGGTTGGTTCGTTTGAGCCGACGCCGTGCCGGCGACGAAACCCAACAGCGACAGCACGATGATCCGATAAATATTTTTCACATTACAGTTCTCAATGCTTCGTCATTGAAAAAGCTTCTCTGCCAACGCCATCGCTGGTTTGCGAACTTCGTTCACCACGTCTTCGGAGCTATTTTCCAACTCATCAAATTTTTCCCGGGTTAGAACTTCCTTCGCGGCGACATGACCGAATTCTCTGGTCCATTGCGTGTCCACATCGAAGCGGCGCGTAGGCTGCCCCAGCGCCGTCGTAAAACCCGTCTGTCCTTCTTTCGATAGAAGCCAATTCAAGAATACTTTTGCCGCGTTAGGATGAGGCGCATTCTTCAGCGCTGTAACATTGCCGCTGCCGGAGGCTGCATAGAAACCTTCTTTGATTACCGACAGGGGCTTGATGGGAAGACCGGCCTTCACGAACGGCAAATACGTATAGTACGAAATACCAATCGAGAGAGACGCTCTGCCCCTCGCTACCATTTCCGCCAGTTGGCGGAGATTTCGACCGACGATCATCTCCTGGGCCGCAAGCTTATTTAAATATTGCTCTCCTTTGATTTTCCACAAAAAACCCCAGGTGGACTCTCCGGAGCCCGGCGTGCGCGGGTCCAAAATCGCGATCTTGCCCTTCCACTTGGGATCCAAAAAATGATCGTAGGAGGTAATCTCTTCGGGCTTGACCAGGTTCGTGTTATACCAAGCGGTCTCGGTCACATAAGCCGTAAAACTGTAGATATATTTCTTCGCATTATCAGCCCAGATATGACCGCCCCACCAATTCTTCGCCTCTCTGATATCGGGAAGGATCATCAAAGGCATGATAGGTTCCAGAAGATTCTGTGCCAGAGGGCCCGTGATGATCGAAGTCGTCCCGCCGATATGGAGATCATAGTTACGCACGCCCGCCTTTTGTTCTTCCACGATTCTGTTGATGTTGCTTGCCCCGCGCGCCACGCTGAGCTCAAGCGCGATGCCCGGAAACTTTTTCTGAAATCCCGCCTCCAACTCCTTGCGTAGCTCCGCGCTCGTCGGTACAGACACAACGACTTTCCCTTCGCGCTTGGCTGCCTCGAGGGTTTTTTCCCATTCAACTTGCCAGTTCGGTTTGGCGGTCTGCGATAACGAAAGGGCGGGCAGTAAGAGAAAAAGAATCGTCGAAGCGATAGTTCGACCGCGGACCGTTCCGATTTCCTCGAATGACATGCCTATCTACAGATCATTCAGATAAGTGAAAACCGGCATCTCCATCGGCACACCGACCTGCGCAATGGCAGCTTCGAAGTCTGAGCGAATCTGCGGATCTTCGTCTTCGTATTCGATCAGCGTTCCACCCTCGCGTATGCTGGTACGCACACCTTCCTTGTTGATCGCTTTCCAGACTCCGAAAAGATATTTCCCGGATTGGCTGCTGTAGCGGAATGCTAATTGGCGCGCCTTTTCCTTTCCAGTGTTGAAGTGTTGATGAAACCAACCGGTCGGCGGACTCAAAACACTGCCCTCGCGCCAATTCACTTTGACAACTTGATCGCCATTGCCCGACTGGTACGGGCGTATCCCGGCCTCCTGCGGCCACATGAGGGTGTACCCTTCGGAGCGGAGTATCAAAAGAATCGCGCCCCCCGTGTGGTAGTGCGCTTTGTGATAACGCCCCACCGGCCACTCGGCGAGGTGACCGACCAAAGTGCTGCCGCCCATATCGAACGAGGTGATGCGCACCCCGTACCCCTTCGCCTCGGAAGGATCCACGAGCGCCCCGCGAGCATCCGCGATAAAGTTGGATTCCCAGTTAAAAAAGCCCCCCTGAAATTTCCGCTCTGAGGTCGGCACGAAATAATCGGCCCGCCCGTCAAACCGCTCGTCGAATCTGTAATCGCAACCAAACACAAACGGGACGTCGTGCAAGAGGTCGATCATTAAAGGCGCGCTTGTCACCGCCAAGAAAATCGCCGGCTCGCGGCTACCGTTGATCATTCGGTGCGTACAGTTAAGCGGAACGGCGAATAGGCTTCCCTGCTGCCATTCGAATTGGATTTTCTTTCCGTTGTTGCCCGACCATACTTCCGTCGCGCCAAAGCCATGAAGAATACAAATGACTTTTTCATAGAGATGCCGTTCGATATGCAGGGCTCCGCCGCCGGGGATCTCACAGACGTACATGCCCGTGAACCCTTCCATGCCCTTGAGCTGAATATAAGCGCCCTTCCCGCCTGTTCGCGCCCAAGGCTTTCGCGGCAACGTCGTAACGTCTTCGATCCCGTACCCCTCGGCGACTGGGATATTTTCCTCGCGCATCCATTTTTCGTAGCTGGTTTCTCGGTTAACCACGTTAACCCCGTCCTTTCTCTTGCTTGGACTGAAAATAATCCCCGCGTGTTACGGCTTCAGCCAGCGCGTCATCCTGAGCATCCCAGTGCCCGAGCGGATAGCCAAACCACGGAGTTTTGAGTTTCAGCTCCGGCAACTTTTCCTCTTGCCAAATCTTCAACGCGCCTTCCATGAAAGATTTCTTCGGCAATCCTACGGGCGGATAGGGCCCCTTGCGGGTTGCATCGATCAACAATCCGGAACAGCCGATGGGCGGCGGAAAACTCCGATCTTCGGCATTCGTCATCAATGAGTAAGCCGAAGGATCTAGTAGAGGCACTCGACCGCTAATGATTTGCACGTCGCGATGCGGCTGCATGGCGAAACTCAGCGCCCACATCACCATGTCCGGGTCCTTCGGATCGATATCTTCGTCAACGACGATAATGACTTTGCTCGTCGGGTCCATGCCCGTGGCCGCATGGAGCGCCTGCTTCGGTTTGCTGGGATGGCTTTTTCGCATCCGTATAACCCACCAGTTCCACCCCCCGCCCATTTCCGGACAGGACACTTCCAACACCTCCGGCATGGCGCAGCCATATTTAAGAAAATTGTAAAGCATCATCTCGCGGCAGGTGCGGGAGATTCCGTTCGATTCGCTGGGCGGCAATCCCACAAGAATCGCCGTGAAGATCGGATCACGCCGGTGGGTTATGGCCTTTATATGGATCACCGGACGCAAGCCTCGCTCGGTCATCAGATAGCCGGGATAATCGCTAAACGGTTCGCCACGCTCCTGCTGGTCGACAGACATCTCGCCTTCGATCACAATCTCGGCTTCGACTGGAACTTCGAGGGGAATGGTTTTGCAGGCTACGAGCTCCACGGCTCGACCGCGGATACCACCGGCGACGGCCAGTTCATCCAGCCCATAGGGGAGATTCGCTGCCGAAACGAAGTTGATGTCGGGTAGCGCTCCAAGAACGATGGCGACGGGCAGCGGCTCGTTTCGGCGCGCCGCGCTTGCGTGATGATAGAGCGACGCATGGTGGGTGCGCGCGATTCCAGCGATCAGTTTCTCTTCGCCACGGAAGTGGCCACTGTACATGCCGACGTTTCGTGTCCCGGTCTCCGGATCCTTGGTAATAAACGGCGCCGTAACGCGGATCCCGCCGCTAAACCCCGGCTCTTCAACGGGCGCGGGCAAACTCGTCACGCCGAATTCGCGTAGCTCGCTGCCGCTGTAGACCACTTCTTGAACCGGAGCCCGGTTGATCAGCTGGGGTTCGATGGGTTTCGCAAGCGCTTGGCGCCACTTTTCATATATTTCCAGCGGCTCACAACAGCCCAATCCAAGAGCGGCGATTTCCCTCGAAGATCCATACATGCCGGTGACGACTTTGATGGCATGCTTTTTTCCTCGGCTGTCGAACACGTTGTCGAACAAAAATGCCTGCCGTCGCTCGTCCGGTATTCCTCGATACTGGAGGCGCATCAGCGGCATCAGTTCGGTATCTTTGTTGATCGCCCGCTTCCAGCGGCGGAGCTTCCCGCGCTTATCAAGTTCTTCTAGATAGGACCGAAAGTCAGCGTAATAGGTTTCTGGCATCCCAGTCAGTTTCCTTGTCCCCGATTGATTTCCCCAAAATTCTTGCGTCGATAAAGATCAAAGGTGTATGAATTTCGAAAGGGGCGTAAGCGGTGCGTCCCTTGACCGAACATGCGAAGTGCCTTGATTTGCGCGTTCATTTTTTCACGCTGTCCTAAGCGTCAGATGGGCGGGAACGGCTTCTCAATGACTTGTTGATTATTTATATTCAAATATTTTATATGTCAAGAATTCTTACGACCGTATTTTCAAGAAATCTGACCCAGAAGGCGAGTTCTTAGATAGGACAGGGAAAATGCAGGCGATTTTTTGGCGCCGTTATTTATGTTGACGGAACTATGTACCGAATTCGCTTATCTTTGAAGGTATCCACAGCCAGCGAGGCTCACCGCAGGCCAGGCAGTTTCCGTCCCCAGAATCGATGTCCACAATCAACGCAGCGGAAAGGAAGGATTGAAATATTGGTTAGAGCCTTTTCCCATAGGTTTCTTCGATGGGATCGTCTGACAAGTTTGCTACGACAGGCGGGACAACGTGGTTCGGTGGTCACGCCAAATGCCAGTGCTATCCTCAAAAATAGGTTAGCAACCGCTGCTCTTAACTGTTTCAGAATAGTTGTAGCCGAACAATTGCCGGGCTGATGATTCAGCGATCGACGGTTTCAAATAAGTCTGTCGCTTCGTTCGGTTGCCCTAGCGAAGAAGAACCTATGTCCCATCTGCTAACGGCATGCATCATCCCAAGATAGCGCACGTATAATTAATTTGAGCCGGAGCCATGAGTCAAGACCGCTCCTTTGATTGTTGTTTTATGGATGCTCAGATTCAAGGAGGTATCGAAAAGAAGCCACTAAAAATACTTCTCGCGGGAGTTTTTAGTATTGCTGTCGGATCGTTCCCTGCCTGGTTAACAGCAGCCACTGAAAGCAAGGTAAAAGCTGCCACGACCTTCGAGAGGAAGAAGATTGTAAAGAATCGTCCTTACAAAAGAAAAGTTGAGCTTGTTAGAGTGGAGGCGCGCCGCTTACGTTCCGCCTCCCTAGTTGATTATCTTGTCAGCTCGTGCCGTCTTCTTACTCGCTCGAAACTTATCTCTCTGCGTCCGGGTGGTGGATGTGCGAATTAACGTCCAGTGAATTTGGTAGTGACAACCAAAGCACAAACCGGTTACCGGAATCTCACGGAAGAGGCGCGGAACCTCGCCGATGATCACGCCGAAGCAATTACCACACTTTGGACAACGGCGCGGAGTTAAGTATTTGGCCATGGAACTGGCGCATATATATCGCCAGAGATGAGGAAGAGTCAAGGCTCTCGGGGCAACTGCCAGAGTCCATGTCTCTGCTCCCGTGCCTCGCGTTCCCGGCGGGGAAACTCCTTCATGCGTGCAAACCTGCCCATATCCGTGTTGATTCACCAAACAATTCCCTCTTGACAATGAAAAATGAAATGGATTATGAGTTGGTTCTCGGGCCACTTGCAGCAAAAACATTTTCTTCTCGTACGAGTCTTGGTTGTCCCAAAAATCGGACGCGAGCACAGACGAGTCTGCAAAGACTGTGGGAAATGATTCCTTTTTGTAAAGGAGACAGAGAAAATGACCGAATTTCTTAGTTTGGATGAAGACGTTGAGAGTCACTTTGGGTTTCGAGAGATACCATTTGGCGTAACGCCGGACCCGCGATTCTTTTATAGCAACCCGGTCTATGTGAAAGCTCTGGCTGCTCTGGTTTATGGGATCAAAGCCAAGAAGGGGTTTATGCTCCTCACGGGGGAAGTGGGGACGGGCAAGACGATCCTCCTGCGTAAACTTATGCGTAACCTCGAGGCAAACGTCCAGTTTGTCTTCGTTTCCGCTAGCCATCTTACTTCTCACGGCCTTGTTGAACTTATGGTCCAGGACCTTGGGCTGGCGAGTAAAGAAAAACCCGGATCAGAAATGATCCACGAGGTTCACGGCTACTTGCTACAGCAACTCAAAAACGGGCACACGGTCGCCTTACTGATCGATGAAGCGCAAAATCTTAGCGATGCGGCGCTCGAAAGTCTCTGCGGTCTCTCAAATTTGGAGACAGATAATGCAAAACTGCTCCAGATTGTGTTGGTGGGACAGCCGGAACTAGTGACTAATTTGAGTAAACACTCGATGCGGCGGATCAAGCAAAGAATCGCTATTCAACACCGTCTCTGCGCCTTGCAGACGATGAATGAGGTAGAACATTATATTCGTCACCGGCTGCACGTCGCGGGCTACGACGGTCCACAGATTTTCACTAAAGAAGCCATCGAAGCTATCTGGCTCTATTCCGTAGGAACGCCCCGGCTAGTCAACATCATTTGCGACAACTCTCTCGCGTTAGCCTGCGAGGCTGCTAACAAAAAGGTTTCCGCCTACATGGTCATGAAGGCGGCCAGCGGATTTCAGTTGGAAAGGGGAGCCGAAGTCCCGAAGACCGCAGCACCGGAGATAGCAGTGGCTCCAACGGCAGAGATCAACCCGGAAACTGAAACAAACGAAACCGAGGCAAAGATGGGCGATCGAAGTGAGGCCCCAGAGATAGCAGTGGCTCCAACGGCAAGGATCAACCCGGAAACTGAAACAAACAAAACCGAGGTAAAGATGGGCGATCGAGGTGAGGCACCACCCGTCTCTCTTCGGGCGCCTGAGCCGGCGGCGGCCTCTCCGACTGAGGCTAAACCACCCGCTGTCTCTCCAGAATTTTTTGATCACACGACTCCCGCAGCGACCGAAGCTACGGCACCCATGTTCGACGATCAAATCACTGCGCGCGGCGAATCGCAGGATACCTTCCGACGGAAAAAGTTTGGAGAGCTGACCGCATTGGTTGGGCGGATGAATGAGACCCGTTTCCAAACACGTGTCGGACTTAAGTGGAAGATCGGTGGAGCCTTTACAGGCGTCATGCTAATTTTGTGCACTTTTGTGGCTGCCGCGGCATACCAGATCATCCAACACACGCTTCGAGATCAACTCGATAAACGAGCCCTGGCTATAGCCACCAACTTGAGCGATGCCGCCGCAGGCCACATCGTCGGAAAAAATCTCCTAGCGCTTAACGCTCTGACAGGAAAGTATACGCTTCTCGATGGCCTGGCGTACGCTTTTATCGAGGATAGTGAAGGAGAGATTGTTGCCCAAACTTTGGGAACCTTTCCCCCGGAACTCCGCCAAGGGCTTCCTGTCGGCGGACAGCGCTTGCCCTACCGGCGCGAATTATCATTGCAGAACAAAACAGTATACGAAACCGCCGTCCCAGTTCTTGAGGGGCAGGTTGGTAGCGTCCATGTCGGGTTTTGGGCAGATGCCATACAAAAAGAGATCCAACGCGCTCTGCTTCCTCTCATCGGAATAATTGCCATCGTGCCCTTCATCGGCGCGCTGCTCTCGTTTCTTGTGGCCCATTGGTTTGTTCGGCCGATTGTTCGGTTAACGGAAGTCGCGGAAAAGGTCACCAGGGGTGATCTGGAAGCACGTGGAGAATGCGTACAATCGCGTGACGAGATTGGAGACTTGGCCCGTTCTCTGGAACGCATGCGTGCGAGTCTTAAAGCGGCCATGTTGCGTCTAGGTCCGAAATCAGCGTGAGTTAGCGGATAAGGAAAAAATATGTACCTCAAAAACAAACAGTATCCTATTAGATTAGCGACCCTGGTCTTCATGCTTATAATTCTTTTCGTAAGTACCGCCGGCGCGGCAGAGCAACTGTCAGATCGTCCCTTGGAAAAGGTCACTATCGCCTACAGCTCTATTTCGGGCCACATGGCTCCGTTGTGGGTAACCTACGAGCGCGGCTTTTTTCGTAAATACGGGTTGGATGTCCAGCTCGTTTTTATCGAGAGCGGAAGCACTGCCGTGAAAAGCCTGATGTCGAAAGAGGTAGCTTTCGCTCAGATGGCAGGGGCGGGCGTCGTCCAAAGCCGCCTCCAGGGAACCGACGTTGTGATGATAGCGGGATTTCTCAATACGATGGACTATCAGCTCATGGTCGATAAGAGCATCACCCGGCCCGATCAACTCAAAGGCAAGACCATGGCTGTAAGCCGCTTTGGCTCTTCGTCGGATTTCGCCACCCGCTATGCCCTCGACAAGTACGGGCTGGTGCCCGAAAAGGACGTGACGATTCTAGAGATTGGCAGTCAGCCAGCCCGGTTTGCCGCTCTTGGGACAGGAAAGATTCAGGCGGCGATGATCGCGGTGCCTCTAACGCTGAAGGCGAAGGCTCTTGGCTTTCATGCTCTGGCCGATCTTCAAATGCTCGGACTCGAATATCAACACACGGGTTTGGCGACGACCCAGACGTTGATCAAGTCCCGGCCCGACCTTGTTCGGAACACCATGAAAGCCTATGCGGAAGGGATTCATTACTACAAGACCCATCGTGCCGAGTCGTTCACAATTCTGGCAAAGTATCTGAAGACAAATGACACGGAAGTTCTGACGGAAGTTTACCAGGGTATAGGACTTACCCTTACTCCCCAGAAGCCGTATCCCACGCTGCGCGGAATCGAGGTTATGCTCCGGGAATTAGCCGCCCGAGATCCGAAGGCCAAGGCGGCACGGCCCGAGGAGTTTGTTGACCTAACTTTTGTCAAAGAGTTGGATAGCTCTGGATTTATTGACCGTCTGTATAAAACCCAGCCGGTCGTGGCGAGTCGTGAAGACGCCGGTTCTTCACCTGCTTCTCCGGTCATTAAAGAAAAACCCAAACCGGCACCCGGCAAGGAAGCCGCTTCGATAGCACGTGGTGCGTCGAGTCTGCCGCAAACGTATACAGTGACGGCTGGTGATACACTTAGCCATTTGGCGTTCCGATTTTACGGTTCGTCGAATAAGTGGCCCCAGATTCACCAGGCCAATGCGAACACGCTAAAAAATCCCCATTATCTGTACATCGGACAGCAACTTATGATCCCTCCAGATGGCAAGGCAGGGGGATGAGGAAAAAAATTGCGGCAGTAGAATCACCAAAGCATTGCATAAATCCGTTACTTCGCGGTCCCAACGCGCTATGACAATTCCAAACCCTGGTCGTCATAAATATGCTAAAGGAGCTTGGTCTATTACGGGCCGCTTCTTAGTCTCTTCATGAGGCTCCCGGAACAGTTGCGGTAAATATAGCCCGGTACCTCTCACCAACTCCGCATCATTGTTCTTCAGTTGTCTGAGCCGCCCTTGGATGAACTGCTGAGCAGTTAAGCAAAATTTCGCAAGCTTTGCGCGGATCGTTCGGCGAGCTTACACGGTATTTGCAAACAACAGCGCCACCGAAGAGAGATGCTAATTAACTCACTTAACCACATATAGGAGGTGTTCAACATGGCCACGAACCGAAAGGCAATCGATCTGCAAAAAGAACAAAAAGTCGAATATGAGTGGGGCACGCTCTGGCCGCACTATCATAAGGAAAAGATGAACTGGGCGACAGGGTTTAGAACCAAAGGAGACGTCGATATTCTTTTCCTTTCCGGATCGACCGGAAGAGATCCCTTTGAAGATGGTCCCTGTAGAACTCCCGATGAGGAGCGGGCCGGGAAAGGTAAAGTCGTAGGTGGCATAAAGGAGCAGACACGCCAGACGCTGGAAGACATTAAGAACAGTCTCGAATTGATGGGTGCGACGCTCAAACACATCGTCATGTTCCGTTATTTTCTTAAGCGGAGAGAAGATGTATTTGACATGCGCGATGAGATGTACAGATTCTTTGAGGAGAATGAGCCTGATTTGCGCCAACATCCCAGACCGGCCACGTTACTTCGAGGAGTGGGAATAGACTTGCCAGACATGCTTGTCGAAATCGAAGCGTGGGCCGTCGTGCCGAGGAAAAAATAAGTTGCGTCTCTCCGGTTGGAGGGTTCCTGAATGGTTGCATGGCGCGCCCGCATTGGTTTGATCAAGCCGACCCATCGCGGCAAGTCGTTCGCTTACTGGTACAAACATGCGCCGGAAGGCGTTGAGATCATTCCGACGTTTATCGGCTTTCGCAGCGAGAAGCGGGAAAGTTTTCTGGAAGGTTTTAAAAAGGCTGAAGCGCTGGCCGTGCAACTGAAGGAAGTCGGTTGCGACATTGTCTCGGTCAGCGGGACGCCGCCGTTTTTGCTCAAGGGCCTGGATTATGAACGGCAGTGGGCGGCGGATCTGTCGGCGAAAATAGGTCTGCCGGTGGTGACGCCGATGGAACCGCATGCGATCGCTTTGCAGACCCTGGGTGCGCGGAAAGTGGCGGTGGCGACGTATTACGGCAACGAACTGAATCAGGCGATCGTGAACTATTTCTCCCGTTTCGGCCTTCAGTCGGAACTGATGCCGGGTTTGAGCATGACCGGCGAGAGTTCGGGGCTTTATACCACTTCACTTCTGGCTTTGGATGAAGTGTCGCATATGGATGTTTACCGCCACTGCAAGAGGGCTTTGGCGAATATGCCGCCGGTAGACGCGCTGTACATCAACGGCGGTGGTTGGGACGCGGCGCCGGCGATCGAATACCTTGAACGCGATCTAAAAATTAAAGTCGTGTGGGCGTTGGCTGCCGAAATGTGGCTGACCTATCGTATCCTGAAGATCGAAAATCCGGTGCCGGGCGGCGGAGTCTTGCTAAGCGGTGACTACGCGTGAACTCGAGAACAAATTGATCGCGGGCCGCATCGCCGCCGGCTTCGGCAAGCACAGCGATTGATACGGCTTCAGCTTACCGAAAGGGATTTGTTGCTTTGGATGAGTTGCAAGATATAGTCGGGCCTTAACGGCAGCTTTTTCACCTCAACGCCAAGCGCGTTCGAAACCGCATTTGCCAAAGCCGCGCCGGCGGCGGTAATGCCCCCCTCGCCCGCGCCCTTGACCCCGAGCGGATTGTGCGGCGTCGGAAAATCTTCAGTGGAAATAAACTGTGCTTGGGGCATTTCCATCGCCGTTGGCATCAAGTAGTCCATGAAGCTTGTCGCCAACGGTTGCCCGTCTTCATCGTAGACAAAATCTTCTAGCAACGCGCCGCCGATGCCCTGGGCCAAGCCGCCGGCCATTTGGCCCTCGATGATCATGGGATTGATTTTACGTCCGACGTCCTCGGTCACCAGATAGTCCAGGATCGTAATCATGCCGGTTTCGCGATCCACTTCCACCGCCGCCACATGCACGCCGTAAGGGAACGGTCGCTTGTCGGTCGCAAAGAAGTCTTCCTCTGAGATTCCCGGGGTCATGCCGCTCTTGAGCGCTGGACCTGGCAACGCCAATGCAGCGATTTCGGCAAATCCAAGGGATCGCTCCGGCGCGCCGCGCGCCACGACCCTGCCATCGCGGAGAAAAAGATCGCCCGCATCGATTTCCAGTGCGCTAGACGCCAAGCGCAAAAGCTTATCCTTTACCTTGCGTGAGGCGCCCACCGCGGCGCTACCCGCCATCACCGTCGAGCGGCTGGCGTTGCTGCCGTTGCCGTACGGCACTTTCGCGGTGTCGCCGTGCACCACGCGCACGTCATCGATGGAAACTTGCAATTCATCGGCGACGATTTGGCTCAAGGCCGTGGCGATGCCTTGGCCGACCGAGTTGCAGCCTGAGTAAAGCACCACCTTGCCGGCATTGTCGACTTCGACTCGGGCGTATTCCCATGGTCCGATGCCGCTGGTTTCGACGAAACAGCCGATCCCGACACCAATCGCGCGGCCTTCCTTCTTAGCGTCGGCGCAAGTTGTCTTGAGCTTTTCATAGCCGATGCGCTCCAGCGCGCGTTCGAACTGGCCGGGAAAATCGCCGGTGTCGTAAACCATATAGTGAAACGGGTGCTTGCCGAGATCGTAGGGCATTTCTTCGTGGCGAATCAAATTGCGTCTTCTGATATCCGCCGGATCCATGTTGAGCCGGTGCGCGACAATATCGAGCAAGCGCTCGCGCACGAAATTCGCTTCGTAGCGCCCGGGGCTGCGGTAGGTCCCGACGGGCGTTTTGTTGGTCAGCACGCAGAAAACGTTGCAGCGATAGTTTTTCACGCGAAAGGGACCGCGCAGCATGGCGGAAGCCGCGATCGCCGGAACGCCGCCGTGGGTCCGGGTGTAGCCGCCCATGTCAAATAGAATCTCAGCATCCATCGCCATGATCGTGCCGTCTCTCTTGACGCCGATCTTGACGCGATGCTGTTGCTGGCGCGACTGGTTCATCGCCTTGAGATTCTCCGAGCGGTCTTCGATCCAACAGACGGGCTTGCGAAAACGCATCGCGGCGAAGGGAATCAAAAAATCTTCCGGATAAAATTCGCCGCGGGCCCCGAAGCCGCCGCCGACTTCGGGTTCGATGAAATGAATGCAGCTCTGCGGCAGGCCGATGAGGTCGGAGAGAATGCGCCAATTGGTGTGCGTCATCTTGGTCGGTCCCCACATCGTGAGGAGCCCGCGGCCTTCGTCGAATTCAGCAACTAAGCCGCGCGTTTCCAAGGGCACGGCCCCATGACGTTGGGTTGAGAATTCTTCTTCCAAGATCAGGTCACAGTCGGCGAACGCGCCATCGACATCGCCCACGTCGACATGGAAGTTGGCCGCGATGTTGTTTGGCACCGCGTCGTGAAGTTGTGGTCCTCCTGGTTGCATGCTCTGCCGCGCGTCGGTCACCGGGCCAACCGCCTCATATGCCACGTCAATCAGCTCGATGGCATCTTCGGCGATGTAACGGCTCGCCGCCACGACGACGGCGACAGGGTCGCCCACGTAACGCACTTTGGTTGTCGCAATGGGAAATTGTTGTGACCGTTCCAAACCTGGAATACGGCCCGTGCGCATGTGTATCGTTTTCAATCCCGGCATGTCCGCAGCCGTGAGTACGCCGATGACGCCCTCCGACCGAAGAGCCTGGGAAGTGTCAACTTTGGAGATGCGCGCGTGAGCATGAGTACTGCGCAGGATAGCGGCATGAACCATTCCGACGCGATGGATATCTCCAACGTATTTGCCCACTCCGCGTAGGAGCCTTGGATCTTCTTTGCGCTTAATTCTCGAGCCGATATACGCCACGGGTCTTTTACGCTCTGACTACGATCCAATCCTGTTGCCGTCATGGTAGTCCATCGGCAAGCCTTGGTCATTGAGAGTCGACGGCTTCATCTCCCACTCCCACCAACCGATGTCGTGCTCGCCGGCAGCCAACACCACAGAAGAGTAGGGCTGCGGCCTGTCGAAGTCTTTGTTACCCCAATGAGCGGCGAAATATCCTGCAACTCGGGAGTGATCGATCTGCAGCGCCAATAGGATCCGAGCATCGTCAAAAGGATAGGCCATCATAATTGCGATACCTCCTTGGCTATTAGAAATTATCTTTCTCGATCGGGCTCACCAAGTTGATCATAAAGCAAAAAATTCGTCGCTCGTCGAGGCAAGAAAAGTCCGAGGGTTGCCGATAAGTTTGTCCAATTTTTAACACTTTCCGTGTATCAACTAGAACTGATTTCGCCTCACAGACCCTTGATCGCATCACGGACCACCGTCGTATCTATCAGGGCGCTCGGGGGAATGTTCCGAGCCTCGGGACTGCTTCTGGCAAGATCTTCCAAAATGGTTTTTATCCCATCCTCGAATGGATACGGGAGGTCAGGAAGAATTCTCAATTGGTGATCGAGCGCCGCTTTTACAGTCTCCTCATCCGTTGTTCGCACGTACTTGGCGAGAACCCTCTCAGCGAATGGATGGTCGTTCTTGATCCGTCTGATCGCCTTGATGGATGCCTTCATAAAATTCACAACAACCGACCGATTTTTTTCCAGATAGCTGCGCGTCGTCCCGTGGCCGGTAAGCAAATAGGGAACCTTAAGTTCCTCCAAATCGAGCAGGATCTTCATCCCCGCGTTCTTCACCGCGGGAGCAATGGTGGGAGAAAAAACCGACACGGAAATGTCTCCTCTTTGCATCGCGATCAGCCGATCACCCTCAAGACCAATCTGAATCATGGAGACGTCGCCCTTTTTTAGCCCCAGGTGCTTCAACCCGTACTCAGCAACGAAGTCAGACGTCGAGCCGAAGCGACTGACGGCTAATTTCTTACCCTTGATGTCCTCCGGTTTTTGGATCTCCGGCTTTGCGGCCAAAATATATGCCATGACGTTCTGGAGCCTGCTGATTATCACCACGTCCTTGTTGCCTTGAAGGTACGCATAACCCATGGCGGTTCCCCCGACCAGGCCGATGGGACTTTCGCCGGACACCAGCACCTGGACGGCGAGAGAGCCCCCGCGGATAAGAAGCATGCGGACATCCAGTCCCTGTTCATCGAAATATCCTGCGTCCTTGCCCACCCAAAGACTCAGCATGTTGGCATTGAAGGCGGAAAAGGTTACCGGCAACACGAGCTTGTCTTCAGCTAGAACCTTGGGATGAGCGGAAAAAAGCCAAATCACGAGCGACAAAACCGCCGAGAATGTTCTCATCAGATGAATCCCTTTTTTCTTGCCGAACCCCTCTGATCGAAAGTAGTCCACTTTGAGATCTCCTGTCAATTTCACCGGCGTCGCGGAGATCCGCTCGCTTGACAGAGCGCGCAAATCGCATGGTATAGGTTGCGCTAGAACAATCGTCCTTTTGGGGCATACTCGCATCTGAGGAGGGATTCACTGATGATCACCGATAAAGCGGGCCGCGCTCACTTCGTCATGGATCAGCACGTGCATGTCGGGCTAAGGCCTGCTCGGTCGACGACCGCTTCGAGTTCGTACTTACCGGGCGAGCTGATCGTTAATATGAACGCGAACGGCGTCGACATGGTGGTGGCGTTCCCAAAGGCGAACCCGCACACCGACTACCGGGTCGAGAATGAGCGTATCATCGCCTCGATGAAGGAGCATCCGACTCGGATCGTAGCCTTTGCAAGGATCAACCCCTACTTCGGCGCGAAGGCGGTTGCCGATATCCGGGAGTATGCCGCGATGGGCGTGCGGGGTATCAAACTTCACCCGATCCGAGACTTCTCCGGTAACCGGGTAAACGATCCAGAATTGATGTTCCCGTTAATCGAGGCGATTCAAGAGGCGAACCTGCTGGTGCTCGTTCATAGTGGCGAGTGGTGGAACTGCTCGCCGGCGCTCATCGCCGACCTCGCCCGCAATTTCTCCAGGACCAACTTCGTAATGGCGCACTCAGCGGGGTTTGGCGGCCATCAGGAGGCGATCGCGGTCGCCCGTCACCAAGACAACCTGTACGTCGATACAGCCTCGAATGGTTATCCTGACATCACCTCGAACGTCGTCCGCGAGCTCGGCCCCGAGCGCGTCTTATATGGGTCTGATCATCCAACGTTGCCGTTCGGCTTCGAGCTCGGGAAGATCGTCAAATACGCGCATCTGAATTCGGAGCAGCTGGATTTGATCCTGGGTCGGAATCTCGCGCGTCTGCTGAGAATCGAGCCGACGCCATCGGCTCCAACCACGATGGATATCATGCAGCTCTGATTTTTGATTGACGTCTGATGGGCGCTCCCAATACGCCTGCACAAGAGACTCAATGACTTCTTAGGTATCCTGTTGATGACAGCTGTCGAAAGCTTCGCAAATTTAGGCGTTGGGATTGACGGCACGACCTCCATGGCCGAGACGTTAGAGCTGGCTAAGGAGGCTGATGCATTAGGTTTCCACAGTTTCTGGCTCTCAGAGGGATACCATTCTAGAAGCGCGGTTGTTAGAGCCACCGTCATCGCGACCTCGACCAATAGTATACGGATAGGCCTAGGCATCCTCAGTCCTCACACAAAGCATCCCGCGCTATTGGCCATGGACGCAGCTTCGCTCGATGAAGTAGCTCGCGGGAGGGTGATCCTGGGGATCGGAAAGGTCTTGAACGCGCTGCGGAAGCACGGGCTCGAGCGCGCGGGAACAACGCAGTTGGTCAAGGAATCAATTGACGTCATAAGAGGATTCTTGAGCGGTCAATTGGTTCAATACGAAGGTGCCAAATTTAAGATTTCCTCGCCGGGTAGCCGGCTCGAACTCGAGCCGTCCAGAGATTTACCCATCTATGTCGGTGCGACCGGGCCGGCCATGCTCAGGCTAGCCGGTCAGTATGCGGACGGAGTCGTCTTCAACTATCCCTGCACGCCGAGCTTCATCAAATATGCGATGCCCTTCATCGAGGAAGGACTCAGTCTTTCGGGAAGGACGGTAGAAAACTTCGAGGTCGCGGCATACCTGCTCGTGGCGGTCGACGAGGATGAAAAAAGGGCCCTCGATGCGGCCAGGCGTTTTGTCGCGCAGAAACTGCCTACCAGGCATTCACAGATGCTCCGACATGCCGGCGTGACCGCGGAGGAGATCAGTATCGTCAAGGAGAGCGTCGAGAGGCTCGGCGTGGTCGGAGCGGCCGCGGAACTCGATGATGAGCTGGTGGGCAAGGTCACGATAGCGGGCACGCCCCACCAAGTGGTAACAGGTCTAAGACAATTTCTTGGTTCAGGTCTTAAGCTCCCGATCGTATGGGAAATAATCGGCTCCAATCGCCGGCGTTCGCTCAGCCTTGTAGCGAAAGAGGTGATGCCGAAACTACTTTAGGGAAAGTAGAGCGAAACCGATCAGCAAAGAGGACAATCGCAAATGATTTAGTTAGTTTTTCTATCTGAGCGGCTCTTCAAACATCGCGTCGCTACGGTTTCCTCGCCAAGGCTAACAGCGCCGGCATCGGCAGTTCGACAATGTCGTCCTTCGTGTAGGCAAGCGTGTCCCGTCGAATCCCTTCGCGGATCTTGTTCAACGCCTCCGGCTTCTGCGCGCGGAGCAAACCGGCGGTGCGTACCGTGCTGTCTCGCATCGCTTCGAAAAGTCCATCGCCAGCGGGCAAGCGCCAGACCTGCTCGACCTTATTCACCTGTGGCGAGTCGAAGCCGGCGGCGATTAACGCTCTCTTCGACTCATCCGGATCGCTGAAACGAAAGAAAGGTGGACCGGGAGGCAGCGGCACGTTCGCTTCTCCATGAGCCTCCACCGCTCTCAAAACAAT
>Ga0137370_10000122_pt1 | contig 26421 bp, 21 predicted proteins | sample SagtaG_11_FD_104920 | JGI IMG/M metagenome (GOLD analysis project Ga0137370, IMG submission 104920) | Vadose zone soil microbial communities from Sagehorn Ranch, Mendocino, California, USA - Sage1_R_20_16 metaG | ecosystem: Environmental > Terrestrial > Soil > Vadose zone | place: USA... | reverse complement strand
TTGCGTAACAGCGGCGCGCGATCCGGTGATCTTGTCGGCGTACTTGGGATCGGCGGACTTGGTCATCTCGGTGTTCAATTCGCGGCGAAGATGGGGTTTAACACGGTGGCAATCGCGCGCGGAAAGGAGAAGGAGCCGTTGGCGAAAAAGCTCGGTGCGCGGCTTTACATCGACAGTCAATCGTCGGATCCCGCGGCGGAACTGAGCAAGTTAGGTGGCGCTAAAGTTGTCATCGCGACCGTGACCAACGGCGACGCGATGGCGGCGGTGCTGGGCGGACTTGGACCTAGTGGGACGCTCATCGTGATCGGCGCGGCCGGCTCGCTCTCTGTCGATCCGATTCTACTGATCACGGGACAGCGTTCCGTCAAAGGCTGGTACTCGGGAACCTCAATCGATTCACAGGATACTCTCAAATTCAGCGCGTTAAATGCCGTGCATTCAATGAACGAAGTTTTTCCGCTCGATCGAGCCCCTGAGGCCTACGACCGGATGATGAGCGGCAAAGCACGGTTTCGTGTCGTGCTTGATATTGGAGAAAAAGCTGAGCGCTGAAACTTGCGAAACGCGAAGTCTCCTGGCGCGAGTTGCTGAAATGGAAATTTCGAAACACTTTATTCGCTGCGTTTTCCGTCTGCAGCTTCGCTTTGCTTGAAAGCAATTGTCAGTGGTGTTCCCTTGCGGATGAGCAGAGCGATGTCCGCAATATCCTCTTTCATCATCGCAATTCCCTGACGCGCACGATTTGCATCGCGAGAGTCCATTGTTTGCTCGTTGTCATCGGTGGTGATAGCAATTCCGGAAGTGCTCGCCTGTCGCTCTTCCCCGACCCCGTAAAGCACATAGCCAGTGTGCTCCAGATCGATTTGCGGCGTGGCTTGTTTCTGCATTCCATGATCTGCCTGCAGCGCTTCGCCGTTTTGCCAAAAGATTTCGCCCCTACTTTCGTCTCAATCTCTGACCTTCGCGTCGGCGGCAGCTGCGCGGAGACAATCGGATATTGGGTAAAAAACCCACGGTCATCGTGCACAACCAGGCCTTTATTTGGAAGATCAATCGTGATGGCGAAGTCGAGCCGCGGCACCAGCAGTTTTTCTCCCGGCCGGATCAATGGGGAATCGAGATTGTTGACACGCATAATCGCGTCGGCGCTCGAGTCGAGGTTTCGCGCGATTGACGAAAGCGCGTCGCCCTGCTTCACGATGTATTCCGTTTTGCGAGGCGAAGGTTCTTTCGAGAAAAAGATTTGCGTATTGACGTTGCCGAGAAGGTCGCGCAAGTCACGGGTCACCGGCGATTTGGGCTCGAGGATGAGCGCCTTTACCAGAATTTCGCGGGCTTCGTTCAATTTTCCTTCACGTACCAAGTCCTGCGCCTATTTCAGTCTTTTTATGTTAGGGTGAACGTACTTTACCCAAGGAATCGACTGTAACCTCGCCAGTTCCACTGGGCGAAAAGCGATTTGCGCGAAATAGCCAGCGCCGCCGAAGATCGCGATGACCAACAGGACAACCACACATTTTTGCCATAATGACATTCCCGTTCACCTCGCCCGGGGAACAACCGCCCTTTTATATAAATATCGTATTCCGGGCGCGGATTATCCGTGTTCGCTACCGCTTAGGTTTGCGAAGATATGCTCGGATTAAGGCTGTCAGCGCTCGGCCTTGGATCCCCAGTTGAGCCTGAAGGATCTCGACTATCTCCGGCACCTCGATTCAAACCAGTGTCTGAAAAATGAATAAACTGATGATGAAGGTTTGGAGGAGAAAGAAGACGGCGTAGAACTCGTGATAACGCTGGTTACGCGTGATTGCAGCAGTCATCAGACCAGCGAAATAGAGCAGGCCACTAACGAAGTATACTGGTCCTAGTGCGAGAAAGTGAGGCACGCCTTTCAGCAGCGAATCAACAATATCGACGGGCGTAAACAGCCCGAAAAGGACAAAGAACGCGCGGTGATTCGCATAGTAGTGCGTCTTGTAATCGATGGCACGATCGACGTCGCTTTCCCGCGGAAACAATAAGAGCGACGCCAAATACAAGACGGTTGGCGAGATAAGGACAAAAACGAACAGAAAAAAAGTCCACGGCTGCTGGTTGCGCCATCGGTAGAAAATCCACCAGGCGATCACCAGGTAGAGGAAGAGATTAATGATCCAGATGGCATGGACCCAGTAGATCCGTCGATGAGAGCGAGCCTGCAGCATTTCGCCCACGCCGCCCAGCACACGAGTCATGCCCAGGGCGAGAATGATTGAGATAAGAACGGAGAGATACTCAAATGCGGCCATCAGCTACAAAGTTTGCCGTGCGATCTTCCTGCGTGCGCGAATTCGCAACTGGATCCGGATTATATCTCACCATGAAATTGCATTGCGAGTCGCTTTTCTGTCCCCGCTTCGACGCACGTGTTCAAGCACGGGTCACCTTTTACGGCTCCCTTGTGTTGGTCCGATGTTTCACGTGGCGGAAGTGACGCCGATACTGGCCCGGAGCAATCCTTAGCGACCGCTGGAAAACGCTGCGCATTGAATTCACATTTCCAAAGCCGCACTCGCTTGCGATCGATTCCATGCTGTTCGGACTTTCTTCCAGTCGGCGACGAGCAGTCTCGACCCGAAGACGCTCGACGAACTTCGCGGGCGTGGTTTTCATTTCTTTCGTGAATACGCGCGCGAAATTGCGCGGACTCATTGCCACACGTTGCGCCAGCAGCGGCACCGTCAGCGGCCTGTTTAGATTATCAAGTACCCATGACTCGAGTTCGCGTAATGGTTTTTGATCGCTCAGTTGCAGCGACAATGCAGCGCTGAATTGAGATTGTCCGCCGGGCCGGCGCAGATACAGGACGAGATTGCGCGCTACCTGTAACGCCAGGCGGGAGCCGTAGTCTTCTTCCACGAGCGCGAGGGCAAGGTCCATTCCAGCCGTGACGCCCGCCGACGTATAGACGTTTTTGTCACGAACAAATATTGGATCAGGATCGACATGAGTATGCGGCGCACGCCTGATTAAAACTTCGCACCAATTCCAGTGCGTCGTGGCGCGTCGGCCGTCCAGCAAACCGGCGCGCGCCAGTAACATGGCGCCGGTGCAGACTGACCCGATTCGCCGAATTCGTCCCGCGATGGTTTTCAACCAACGAATGACTTGAGTGTTTACTTCGTCATTTTCAATTGCGCTGCCGCCAGCCACGAGGAGCGTGTCGACATTTCCGCGCAGCTCACGAAACGTTTTGTGCGCGGTGATTCGCAAACCGCAATTCGCGACCAATGAGCGGTGAGGGGAAGTAGTCACGACTTCAACGGAATAGATTGGAAAGGCGCCCGGATTTTGTCTGACAAAGATCTCCGATGCTCTGGCAAAGACTTGCAGTGGTCCCACCAGGTCGAGAATCTCGGTACCGGGCGCGGCTACGAAAACGATTCGGCGCGTTGTGCGAGACGCACTTTGATTCATCGACTCCTCACCTTAATCCTCTCCTCGATCGAAAAGGAGAGGAGGAAAACGCGTCGGACTCCAATATCTCCTCTCCACTTGCCGCTCATCAAAATGTCACAAGCTTTTCTTGCCGGCGTTCACAAATTTATCCGGCGTAGCGTCGAATGTTTTCTTGTCGTTGTCGGAACAGAAATAATAGGTCGCGCCTTTAAAAACGGATTTTGGCGCCGTAGCAGGATCGACATCCATTCCGCAAACTGGACAGACGGGATGTTCGGCTGTGGAAACCCGCTCGGCGGCGTAAAGCTGATTCGACTCGGGATTCATCCAGCCTTGTCCCTGATACTCCATGTCATAGGCTGTCTGCTGCGCGACCTCGCGGCCGAAGTAGCGCTCGACCACGCGAAGCGCCAGATCTATGCCGGAGGAAAGTCCACCCGCCGTAGCAAGGTTTCCATCCTCGACGAACCGGGCGCCACGCTTCAGTTGGATGTCCGGAAACTGATTTGAAAAGGGGACAAACGCTCCATGATATGTGGTCGCGGCTTTGCCTGACAGAAGGCCAGTCCTCGCCAGCACAAATGCGCCGGTGCAAACCGACATGGTCACGTCGGTAGACTTCGTGGACTTACGAATCCATTCCAGCGTTGCTTCACTTGGTTTACTCTGGGCCGGGATAACGATTACTTTCGGTGGAGGAGCATTTTCAAAGGTGTAATCAGGAACAATTTTCATTCCACCGCTTGCGTGAATGGGAGAAGCCGACTCGGACACGGTGTAAAGACGAAAAGGATGATCCGTCCGTCCGGGAACCATGACATCTTGAAAAACTTCCCAGGGTCCCGTGAAATCGATCACTTGTGCGCCTTCGGAAATGAGAAAAGCAACAGGTATGCTGCCTTCCGCGGGCGGCTTGAGAGGGTTGGTCTTGAGTGGGGATTGATTGCCTTTGGTGTTGCTTGGAGCTTGGGATGGGCTTGATCCAAAAAGTTGACCCAAAACGGTAAGCGTAATTGCAACTAGCAAACCGAATTCCGGTGCTGTTCTGAGTAATCGTCTCCAACTGATCGTGTTTGTTCGTGCATTCATGACACGCAAGTTCTCGCGGCGCGCGGCTGGCAGCAATGACAATTATCATCATATTTCTGCCAGAGGTAGCCAAATAAGTTTTACGCGTTGAATACGCTCTCAGCCTTTGGATTGCGCCGGTGAACGATCCTCCAGGAACGCCTCGAGCAAAAGAACGTCGGCTGATGTTTTGGATCAGTTCGACAGCGTCATAAGGCTTATGTGCTCCGCCGTAAACATGATCGCCAAGTGGATTTGGCGCGTACGCGCGCTAGTTGTGACGAAAGACCAATTAGTTGATCGAAAAACTATTTCGCGTCCGGTTTCGGAGACGGAATCGAGGCTTGCCCAAATACGCAACGCCAACCAGTGGGCGTCCGAACGTAAGTCTCACTGAACCAGACTTTGAATGGGGGTTCGTCTTTCGTGCCTTTGATCCTCAACAGCTCAGTGACAACAGCCGTATCGTGCCATACTCGCACCTTCTGCGTGCCTTCCTCTACCTGCTCATCGTCATAAATCGTCCGTTTCTCTCTCGCTTGGTTGATCAAGTCGACTTTCGTCAAAGAAGCACCGCGATCTGACACCAAAACAAAGTCATCGGCCAAGATCTGATCCATTATCGCGATGTCATTAGCCTTAAGTGCCGCTCGGTATACAGTATCCAACGCACCAACCATTTGCGCGTCCACAGTTAGCGGCGGCGTCGGTAAAGGGGTTGGCAGGGGTGCGATTTTGCTTTGGGCATCAGGTTGCCTGGCTTGTTGCTCCGCCGTTCGGGTCGCCTTCTGTTCCTGCGCCGCGCTGGCGGTATGTTGTTGGACTGAAGTCGCTGTTTCTTGTGCAGCTGACGAGAGGTTACGCTTTGCCGGCCGCTTACCTCCGTTAACAAAGGCCGAATGCAATCTTTTTCCATTGGGATCGACGTAAGTGACAGCTCCTTCGAATTTGCCTTCCACCATTTTGCCTGAACAACGGCTGATGACGACGGCGTATCTCCTGGCATCCCGAATATTGGAGCCAGTGACGATTGTTGGCTCAACTTGATACCACGTCAGAGTGCCAGAGCCAGCGGCAAATCCATTCTTGTCGCGCCTGCCGGACCACGTCGCCTCCTCGCCACGTTTAGGTGAATCATTCCAGACGAGCGTTTTTCCGTTTCTCGTGGGCTGATAAGAGCCGGCACCGTAAACGACGCTCGCGAATATAAGGAGGGCGCCACAAACAAAAAGCGACCGCATGGTCGTACCCAAATGATCGAGCAAGCGGGCCAATACCCTCAACGTGTTGGCGTGATCTTCGACAACCAAAATCCGCAAGCTTTTGCCCCGAGGAGGCAGAACTTCTGTTGGATCATCATTCATTTCTCGGCTTAGATTACTTAAGTGCATTTTTACGCCCACATCTCCCGAGTGCCGGGCCGGATTTGGCTTAGTTGTGGACAGAAATCTTCGTCCTGACAGGCAAGAGGAATCCGACACGGCACAAGAAGGAAATTGGTTTTCATATACGGTTGTCGTCCACGCCCTTAGGTGTATTAAGAATCCGCCTGGACTGTCAAGCCAACTTCCCGGGCGTTGTGACGCCATCGCGCCCCTGATGCCTAAGTTGCAGATAGCCGCGATGGCGTTTTCGCAGTACCGACCGCGTCATCGCATAAGCGGCTGTAACCGTTCGCGCAGCCGACAGCGTTTGGCTCCAAAGGAATAGGTCCTTACGCCAGGAAATGTTTAATGGTTGCTTTGCGATGTTTGATGTAAGCATGAAGTCTCTACCAAATTCAAGATGAAATCGCAGTACGACGTGGTAATCCTCGGTGCGGGACACAATGGCCTGGTAGCAGCAAGCTATCTCGGACGCGCAGGCCTGAGTGTTTTACTTCTCGAAAAAAACAACTACGTCGGTGGCGCTACGACTTCGCAGAAGGTGTTCCCCGATTATGATGCGCAACTGTCGCGATATTCCTACCTCGTTAGTTTGTTCCCGGAAAAAATCATTCGAGATCTTGGGCTGAATCTCGACTTGCGACGACGCGCCACAGGGTCGTTCACTCCTTATCTCAACCATGGACAAGACGATGGGCTGCTGTTGAGCAACGTGGACGAAGAAGTCAGTCGCCAGTCGATGTTTGAGCTAACCGGAAACAACAAGGAATTCGAGCAGATGAAAGCCTTCTATAATCTCTCGCGTGTGTTTGCCGAGAAGGTCTGGGACACGATGTTGGAACCATTGCTCGCCAAAGAAGAATTCCGGCGTCGCTTTGATGCGGACGATGTCTCTCGTGAAGCCTGGCGTAGCCTGGTGGAGGAACCGCTCGGGACCGCGATTGAGCGGTATTTGAAGAACGACCTGGTGCGCGGACTTGTCTTCACGGACGCAAAGATCGGTGTTCTAACGGACCCGCATGATACATCGCTGCTACAGAACCGCTGTTTCATTTACCATCTTATCGGCAACAAGACAGGCGAATGGAAGGTGCCGGTGGGCGGCATGGGTGCCGTGGTACGCGAACTGGAGCAGGCGGCGCAGCAAGCCGGCGCGGAAATTTTGACAAATGTCGACCTTCGTACGCTCGGCCTGCCCGGAAAGCCGCGGACAGTTGAATTTTATAAGGACGGAGAGCAACAAACCGTCGAAGCGCGATACATTCTGGTAAATTTTGGGCCTAATGTATTGGCAAGGTATATCGGCCAGCTGTACCAGCCGGATGCCACGGACGAAGGATCGGTGTTCAAGATCAACATGCTCCTGCGCCGGTTACCAAGGTTGAAGGGGACGAGGTATAGGTCGGATCAAGCTTGGTGCGGAACATTTCATAGTGATGAAGGCTACGAACAAATGAATGCCAGCTACGACCAGGCATGCAGCGGTCGGCTGCCGATCAAAACACCATGCGAAGTTTATTGCCACACGTTGACCGACAACAGCATTCTCTCGCCAGAGCTCCGAGAGAAAGGTTTTCATACGATGACCTTGTTCGGATTGGATGTGCCATGGAGCTTGTTCGCACGCGATAACAGGAACATGCGCAAGCACGCGGAGAAAAGATTTATTGAGAGCATTAACCAGTGGCTCGATGAGCCTCTGGAGGATTGCCTGGCCGTGGCGCGCGACGGCAGCCTTTGTATCGAGAGCAAAAGTCCCGTCGATATCGAGGACGCGCTGGGGATGTTTCAGGGAAACATTTTTCAGAACGCGCCGACTTTTCCGTTTGCCCAGCGCAAAGACCAGGTCGGAACCTGGGGTGTCGAGACCGGTTACGAAAATGTGTTTTTCTGCGGATCAAGCGCCCATCGCGGCGGCGCCGTCAGCGGGATTCCCGGACACAACGCAGCGATGAAAGTTTTGGAAGAAATAAAGAAAACGCCGAACTCCGATAAATCGAGAACAGGCGCTCAACGTCCAACGCCCAATGTCGAAGTCAGAAGCTGATCCGCGTGACGTCGAATCAATCGACGCGATTATCACAGCCGCGTACGACGTGATTTCCGGTCCGGCGGGGACAAAGCGCGATTGGGATCGAGAACGATCGTTGTATTACCCAGGTGCGCGTCTAATTCCGACCGCTAAGCCGGGCGCGAATGATGGTCTTGTCCCTCAAATACTGGATGTAGATGGTTTCATCGCCCGCGTGGAACCCTTTTTTGCAGAGCACGGATTTTTCGAAAAAGAAATTGCCCGGCACACCGAACAATTCGGGCACATCGCTCAGGTGTGGAGCACATATGAATCGCGTCACAGCGAGGACGACCCCGAACCGTTCATGCGAGGAATCAACAGCATTCAGTTGTTTAACGATGGCAATCGCTGGTGGATCGTAAATATCTATTGGCAGCAGGAGAGCGCAGAGGATCCAATTCCAGAAAAGTATTTGTAGCGAGACTGCTTTCAGAGATCACGCTACGAGCATCGCGGTTATGTCGGTGATTCTCTCTCCGGCAGAGCCCGTAAAACGTCCGCCAGCGCGCTTGCAAGAATTCTTCTTGCGCGCGCAATCTGTTTCGCAAACCGAACCAGGTGTGGCACGCGACCTGGATTTGCAAGCAAGTGAGTCGCCAACTTCGATATTCGAGTTTGCTGGCGTTCGATGTCGAAAAGGACATTCGCCGGGACCGGGAAAAGATGATGCGGTGTATCGCTGATTACTCGCAACGAAAGCAGCGGAATGCCGCGAGCAGAGCACGCGTGGGCAATAAACTCCGTTTCCATATCTGCTGCTGCCGCGCCTGATGTGAGTCCAAGTTTGTTTCGCTCCTCGCGGGAATGGATCAACGCAGGCACCGTCAAAAGATCCGCGATGTGAATCGGTGAACCTGACAACAATGCCGGCGTCTCACTCAGGTCAACTGTCGAAAAATTCTTCGCCAGAAGAAGGTCACCGATTTGCAGATCATCGCTGAGTGCTCCTGCAAACCCGGCACTGATCAAATAATTGAAATGCTGTTCTTCTAGAAATTTTGCCACGCGCTGCCGGCAAACCTTTTCTCCCACGCCGGTATGAAGCACTTCGATCGCGTGATGATCGCTCCTGCCCCGAATTGTCCGAATGCCATTGCGATTCACTTGGGACTTACTGCCTAGCGAACGCAGGAATTCCTGGCTCTCCGCTGGCAAAGCAAACGTGACCGCAATCACTTTTGTCCGCCTGTGGCCGCCTCGACGATTTGCACGACAAAACTCTTCTTTTCGCCTGCAGCTGCTGCTGTAGCCGAAGCCGCAGTGCCTGGCGGTGTTTCCCCCGCGATCGACGAAATCGCCGCGCGAAATTCCGGCTCGCGATTCGATGGAATATCCACAAGAACACTGAGCCGGCCTTGATCCGGGAAACCTTTCGTAGCGACACCGCCGTATCGATTTGCGATGGTGACCACTTCATCAGCAACTGCCTCCAGCTTTCCAGTTGCCGCGAGAACCTTCATTTCACTAACCCCCAGAGGCGCAGGTGTGAATGCCGCCGCTGCGTGCTCCAAGGAATTCGCGATCTGGTCCCGCATTTGCTTTTCGAGCAACGGTCGATTCGGATTATTTGTTTCGTGTCTGGCGATTAACCAGAGACCGATGCAGACGTTGACCGCCATGAGAACTATAAACGCCGCGCCCACCCGAAGCGCCATTTTGCGGCCTTGCTCGGTTACATCCGGTTGTGGTGGCAACACAACTTCGCGAGAATCCCCGCGCATTCCGGCGTGAATCTGTCGGGCCACGGCGAGCTCGCGTTGCAATTGTTTGTCTGACATTAATCGATCTTCCAACGCGGCGCGCTCCGGCGCGGGCAATCTGCCCTCGAGGTAATCAAAAAGCTTGTCGGGATTCATTATTGAATGATCGGGAGAGTCACGCCAGACACGCGCCAGTGCAATCGAGAACGATCGGCAGCGTTACTCAATCAGCCGGTCTTAACCAAAGCGATTCGCGGTTTCAGTCGTGACTCTTTGGAGCAGATGCGAATACGATTCTGCCATATGAGTCATACGTTGACGATTCGTCTTCCAAAAAGCCTCGCTACCTGGATCGAGGATACCTCAGCGCGCACGGGAATCTCACAAGGCGAGCTTATTCGGCGACATTTGGAGCATGCTCGATCAAGAGATAGTTCGTCGAAGAAATTTATGCGCCTGGCAGGCAGAATTCAGGGTCGCCCGCGAGGCGATACAAAGATCGGACACCTGACTGGACAGACCCATGTCTTATCCGAATGAGCGAGATATATCCCAAACACAGTGTCATTACCATAGATGCCGAAGATTTTTCTGTTTACCGGAGAAACAAGCGAGAAGTCATCCCTGTGATTTCTCCGCCCCGGTGATAAGTTATTTTATGGCCCGGAGATTCCCGGCGATTATGACAGCGCCATTTGCTCTCTGAGAGGGCGGTAATACAATCGCTCTGGTGGCCGAAAACGATCAGAAGGAGGTGCGGCGCCACAGGCGAATTTGGCATCGGGTGTTGGCCGGCCTCGCTGTTTGCGCGGCGCTGCTGATCATTTTCCATCGTCCAATTTTGCTGGCAATCGGGCGGCAGATCGTTCTGCGGTACGCTGCGCGAGAAAATCTAAAGATCGATTTTCGCTTGGAAGGCAATCCTTTTAGTCATCTGACTGTACGAAACCTTCGTGCCTTACCGACGGGGGCATCGGCTATCGAATCGATCGATATCGACCAGTTATATGTTGATTACAGTTTGTTCGGATTAGCGCGACATGGGCTTTCTCATTTTTTGGAAGATGTCGAACTGCGTTCTGCGCAAATTGTGTTGAATCCGGCGAGAGCGCCCCCACGCAAACCGCATCCGAAACAAAAGCTGACATTGCCTTCGATATTTCCGGAGCGGATTCGACTTGCAGATGTAACACTGGTAGTCAGAAATAACCCTAACGATTTCGTAGTCGAACACGTCGATCTTGATTTGAATCCGCGCAGTCCGGGCGACGTGCGGATCCAAAGGTTGCAGCTTCCCTCCGGCGACAGTTGGTCCAGAGTTTCCGGCCAAGCTTCTTACGCCAGCAAGAACCTCGTTTTGCGTGATCTGATTCTGAGCGACCAGGAACAGGTCCGTCTCTTAAATATTGATGCATCGCGTATCGACGACAAGACGCTCGGATTCAAACTCGATTGTGCGATTGGCGGTGGCCAATTATCCGCATCGGCTGCGTTAACCGAAACAGGATCTTCGTTGAACACTAAAATAAACGTGGCCGCGCAAAAAATTGCGACAGAATCGTTGAACAAATTCTTGTTGTTACCGGAGGAATCTCTTTCCGGGAGAATCGAGCGACTCACTGTTGATGGAGCTGGGACAATTGATGTTCCGCGTACGTGGACTGGATCGGTGTCGCTACAGATTAGCAATGTGGATCGTCCGGAAATCCATTTCGACAGCGGCGTTTTCGAAGTATCGGCAGAACAGGGCAGAGCGATTTTGCGATCGGCGGACATTGTCCAGGACAAGAATGAGCTTCATCTTCGCGGCACAATGGAGTTGCCTTCGGTTATCGAAGATTTCGGCCGAACTCCTGCGGCTCTGGAAATTGCCGGGACTGCACCTGACCTTCAACGACTAACCACAGGAACACCTGTGCAATTGACTGGCTTGGCTCAGTTCAACGGCAAGATCGACATCGTTAATGCGAAAATAGAAGCGGCTCTCGGCGTGACGGCACAGTCAATTGGGTTTCCGGATGGAACAGTTGAGAAACTGAACTCTACGCTGCGCGCGTCCAAGAGTGTAGCGCGCACCGATACCAAGAGACCATGGTACGCAGACCTTCGTACGGCAATGGAGTTCGATTTGGCCGGAATACGTTATCGAGATCAAATCATTGATTCAGTGGAAGGATCGTTAAATGGGAGCGATGACATTCTCGGGCTTGATCGGTTGACTCTGCGGCGAAGCCAAAACGAACTAAATGTTCGCGGCCACTACAAGCTTCCAGAGGAAGTTGGCAAAGCGCGGTCGCAACCTGCGGATTTGGATATTGCGTTCAACGCGCCGGAACTTGGCGATTTCTGGGTTACGGATTCTGCGAACAAGTTGAGTGGGCCATTGCAACTGACGGCGCAAGTCGAATGGAAACAGCAGACAGCGAACGGTCAGATTTCGATTTCCGGTTCAAACCTCAAAATGCGCGACTTGGTTTTCCGGCAAGTAAACACGCAATGTTCAATCTCAAATAACATCGCCTATCTAAACGATTGCCGGGCCAGTCTGAACGATTCGGACTTCGTTAACGCTACCGGAAATCTGAATTTGCGACGGCCTTATCATTACGACAGCAAGATTTCAGCGAGCGTAGCGAACTTAGCGACGCTTCAACCTCTACTTCGCACTTTTGGCAATCAGAATGAATTGTCAGGTTCTGTTACCCTCGACTGGGAAGGAAACGGTGACACGCAAATCTCCAAGAGTTCGGGGAACCTGAAGTTCGCGCTCGAGAAAGGACGCTACGGAAATGCGCAATCGCTTCGGGCGAATATCGATGCGTCCTATTCGCCCGACGGTCTCGACGTACCGATCATATTTTTTGCCAGCGGAAACACGGATTTTCAGGCAGTCGCGCAGGCAAAGGGGGGGACGCTCGAGATAACCAGGATCCAACTTGATCAAGGGCAGGCGAGGTTTGCATCGGGATACGTCTCTTTCCCGTTGGAGTGGAGAAATCTTGGAACGAACGCTGGGACAATTCCGTCGTCGGGCAAAGTGTTCGCCACAATTCAGTCGGAGAACCTTGATCTTAAAAAATTGTTCGGCGATCTCGGGATCAAAGGAGGAACATCGGGCATACTGAACGCGCGGCTCGATGCGGACGGAACAATCGGGGACTTGAACGCGAGTCTCAACGTGCAGATGCGCGATTTGCGAAACGATCGCTGGCCGAAGATGGAGCCAGCAACCTTCGAGCTGAACGCGCAAGCCGTGCACGATCGTCTGACAGTTTTGGGCAAACTACAACAGGCGCGGATTCAACCTCTGGAACTAAATGCGAACATGCCTTTCGATATTCCGAAGATCGCGCGTGCCGGGAAATTACCAGACGACACACCCATCACTGCGAAAGCGCGTCTTCCTCGCAGTTCCGTGAATTTTGTCCGGCAATTTGTTCCAGCACTCGAGCAACTTGATGGCAATCTTGGATTGGATGTTGACGTAAATGGAACGATCGGCAAACCGGTCTTTAGCGGGGCAGGGGACGTGACGGTAAATGTTGCGCGGTTTACGAACGCAACTCTTCCGGCGCTAACGAATTTCAGTGCGCGTTTAAGCTTCGCCCAGAATGCTGTTAGCTTGGAACGATTCGGTGGTGATATAGCTGGCGGCCCTTTTAAAATGAGTGGCCGCGTTACTTTTCCAAAGCTGACTGAACCGACTTTGGATTTACAGCTAAAGGCCAACAGTGTGTTGCTGGCGCGAAACGATACCTTGACCGCTCGCGCGGACGCCGACATCACCGTGAGAGGGCCGTTCGCGACCGCAACAGTTAGCGGCAACGCCGCAATCACAAACAGCCATATTTTAAAGAACGTCGACCTTATTCCCATCGGCTTGCCAGGCAGGCCCGCGCCGGAGCCGCCATCGGAACGCCCGCAAATTTCTTTCCCGGATCCGCCGCTCCGCGATTGGAAATTTGATGTCGCGATTAAGACAAAAGATCCAGTGTTGATTCGCGGCGATCTGGCGACCGGCGGTGCGATCGCTGACATAAAACTTACCGGAACAGGCCTGCATCCGGAATTACAAGGAACGGTGCGTCTGGAAAATGTAGAGGCCACGCTGCCGTTTAGCCGGCTGGAGATTTCTCAGGGGTTTCTTTATTTTGATCCGAGCGATTCAATGAACCCGAGACTGGAGCTGCACGGCACCTCCGTGATCCGCGATTATACCGTGCGCGTGTATGTTTACGGAACCATGCTTGCGCCGGAGGCCATTTTCACCAGCGAACCGCCGTTGCCGCAGGAGGAAATCATTTCTTTGATCGCTACCGGCGCCACCAGACAAGAGTTGTCCGGCCGTGGCAATGTTTTGGCCGGACGCGCCGCCATGTTACTGGTTCAACAGCTTTACCGGAAGGTTTTCAAAAAAGGCGAGCCGACTCAAAGCAACGAATTGTTTAATCGTCTCGACCTGGACGTGGGCGCTGTCGATCCTCGAACTGGCCGTCAGCAGGTCAGCGCCAGATTTAAGATAAGTGATCAGTTTGTGTTGGTCGGCGATGTCGGCGTCGGCGGCGATTATCGCGGGATGCTGAAGTATCTCATTCGCTTCCGGTAGGAGCCTAACGAATGCGGCACGGGGTCCTTCTCTGTCTTGGCAGCATGGCCCTCGTATTCAAAGTCGCAGCGCAAACTGCGGTCGATGTTGCGCGCCCCGAAGAGAGGCAAAAAGCGCAGCAGGCGGTTGTGAAAGAACAGGAAAAGCGCGCGAAGCAGGCTGGGATCATTGAATTTCGCGGTGAGCAAGCCTTTAAGGAAAAGGAACTGCGCACCGCGTTGAAGGAGGAAATTACCACCGTCGAAGATTTCGGGCTAAGTCCCGCGCGCGCTGACGATCTCGCGTTTTTTCTCGAAGTCTTCTACCGCAAGCACGGCTATGCCGACGTCAACGTGCACTACACGATGGAATCGCAGAACCGGGTGCGTCTCGATATCGCTGAAGGCCCGCGTTACACGCTAGGAACGATCGTCTTCGATGGGAATGCGCGGGAGCCAAGCGACAAACTCTTTGAGTACGCGGTCGGGCCCACGCGCGAACGGTATTCAAGGACGGAGAAGCGATTACCTTTCGTTGCTGCGGACATGCAGGAAGGAGCTAACCTGGTGCACCGTTTCTATTTGGCCCAGGGCTTTTTGGATGCGGTAGTGGATGCGCCACGTTACACGTTTAATCGCGAAAGGGCCCAGGCAGACGTCGTCATCCCGATTCACGAAGGACGTCAATATTTCTTCGGCAACATCTCGTTTAACGGGCGCACCATTTACGGGGCCGAAACGCTGCGCGGGCAGATGCTTGATCTACTGCAGCAGCCTTACACAGATGCACGGGTCGAAGACATCCCGCGGCGTCTCCAGGCGTATTACAAGACACGTGGTTATTACGACGTGAAGGTCGTTGCCAAGGGCACGCCCGACGATGCAGCCAATGGCCGGGTGCCAGTGGACATCACGATTTCGCCGGGGCCGGTTTACTATTTCGACGGCGTTACCGTCAGCGGGCTCGATCGACTGCGTCCCAGTTATGTGATCAAACGTTTCACGAGGCTGGAGGGAAAGGCCTACAGCCCGGAAGCTCTCGACGAGCGATTTCGCACGCTGATGCGCACCGGGCTTTTTAATGTTCTTCAAATCAAGCCTGTCCCTGTGGATGGACATCTGCTGCGGTTGGATATTTCGGCCGAGGAAGCCAAGAGCAAGGAATTCGGTTTTTTGATCGGCTACGGCACATTCGAGGGCGCGATTGCCGGTGTGCAATGGCGCGATCGCGATCTTTTCGGTTATGGCCGGCCGCTCACGACGTCGGTGGAGGTCTCACAACGCAGCTACAAAGGCGAGATCCTGTATGAAGATCCGTTCTTCTTCGATACGGATTTTTTCTTCCGAGCCCGGCTCGCCGCCTTCACTTTCGCTTACGATGGCTACACGAAATTCGAATTGGGCGGGCGCTTCGAGCTTAATCGTAAAATTACCAAATACGACGAAGCCGGTCTGAGTTTCGCGGTTCGCCACGTGAAAATCACCGACTCCGAGATCAGGCCGAGCTTCCTCCTTGGGTCCACGACGAATTATCAGGTCAACACGATCGGACTGACTAACACTCTGGATATGCGGCAAAGTCCGTATGTGAATCCGCGCGGACTTCTGATCAAGAACACCGTGGATTTGGCACCGAACGCGTTAGGAAGCGACATCGAATATATCCGGGGCACGATGGGCGTATCCTATTATCTGCCATTCTCGCCGAAGGTGACCACGCCCGGGGTGACGGAAGACCAAGGAGGCAGTGCATTGCAGCGATGGGTCCAGCAGTCTTCGCTCGCTTTCGGGTCGCGGGCCGGCATTATTCATTCGCTTACGGCGAACGGCTCGGATGAAGCAACTGCGATTCCGATAGACGAACGTTTCTTCAACGGTGGCGCGGATACCGTGCGGAGCTTTGGCGAACGCGAACTAGGCCCGCACGACAATCATGGACATCCCGTCGGCGGAGAATTCTTCACCGTGTTCAATGTCGAATACACATTTCCCATTCTGGGGGAATTGCAGGGCGCCGTCTTCGTTGATGCCGGGAATCTTTTGCCGACATCGGAGGACATCGGACTAACCGACATGCGTTACGCGATAGGCACTGGTCTGCGTTACAAGTTGCCGGTCGGTCCGATCCGCCTCGATTACGGCGTCAATCCTGATCCCCATCCCGATGAAGATTTCGGAGCGTTCCATTTCAGCTTTGGCTTTGCGTTTTAATGCTTCTCATCAACACCTCGCTTCAGCGCGGTGACACCGCAATACTGCGCGAAGAAACCGCTTCAGAGGTTTTCCAACTCCGTCTCATAGAAAACCGACGAAGCGGTTTCCGAGTTTTTACTGGCGGCTAGCACCCAGCTAAAGCAGGGTGTTAATGAGAGGAGAGCATGCAACATCGACGAGAAGGTCGGCGCGCAAGCCATGGTCAACATGGTGACACTTCGCCTGAGGAATTCCGCAACCAACTACATGAGTTAGCGGATTGGATTGCGGATTTCCGACAAAATTTGGGAGCGTTGAAAGTTGCGCCTAACGAAAAACCGGGCGCGATTCTGGCTGCGCTTCCCGCTAAGGCGCCGGAAGCAAGCGAGCCGTTTGAAACAATTCTCGCCGATATCGATCGGCTCATCGTGCCAGGGATGGTGCACTGGAGTCATCCGATGTTTTTCGGGTATTTCGGTTGGACCACGACCGCTCCTGCAATTCTTGGTGAAATCGCCACTGCGCCGCTCAATGTGAACGCGATGACCTGGCGCACCTGTCCCGCCGCAACAGAACTGGAAACACTGGTTGTCGATTGGATCCGGCAATGGATGGATTTGCCCCAAGAGTTTGGCGGCGTCGTATACGACACTGCATCGGTAGGCGTCATGCATGCGCTGGCTGTAGCGCGTGAGGAGGCTGCGCCATCAGTTCGCAAACGTGGGCTGGTTGGCGCAGGAGCGCCGCTATTTCGCATTTATGCGTCTGAACAAGCGCATAGCTCGGCTGAAAAAGCAGCGATTGCACTTGGGTTGGGTGAAGAAAACGTGCGACGCGTTGCGATCGACGCGAACTTTTGCATGGATCCCAAGGCACTGCGCGAAATGATCGGGCGGGATATTCGGAATAACTTCAAACCATTGGCCGTAATCGCGACAGTCGGCACTACATCAACCGCCAGCGTTGATCCTGTTCCTGAGATTGCGAAAATCTGCAGCGAAAATAAGATGTGGCTGCACATTGATGGCGCTTACGGCGCGGGCTTCGCCATTCTGCCAGAGAACAAGTGGCTGACTAGCGGCTGGAGCGAAGCGGATTCCATTGTTGTGAACCCGCACAAAAGTCTTTTTGTCCCGCTCGACTTCAGCGTGCTTTACGTGCGCGACCTTGAGAGGCTGCGTCGGGTCTTCACGCTGGTGCCTGAATATTTGCGCGGCGACACAGTCGAGGCGCAGAAAAATTACATGGACTATGGCATCCAGTTGGGCCGCCGATTTCGCGCGCTGAAAGCGTGGATGATCTTCCGGAGTTTTGGCCGTGAAGGAATGGCTGCGCGTTTGCAAGAATTCATTCGGTTGGCCAACCTCTTCGCCGATTGGGTCAAGGCCGACCAACACTTCGAAATTGCCGCGCCGGTAAGCATGGGAGTGGTTTGTTTTCGTTTTGTTGGCCCTATAGCCGGCGGCGCTGACGCCGGGCCGAGGTCAGCGCCCTCTACTACAACAGAAGACAATCTCGATCAGCTAAACAGCGCGATTGTTGAAGAAATAAATGCAAGCGGTCGCGCTTATCTTACGCAGACGAAATTGCAAGGGAGAACAGTGATGCGAATCGGGCTGGGCAATGTTCTCACGACCGAAGATCATTTGCGCGAGGGTTGGGAACTGATCCAGGAAGCGGCAAGGAAGTTAAATCGTGAGGGTGAGAAGTGATTAGTGAAAAGTAGTCGATCTCATCGCCTCTCACATCTCACTTTTTACGTCTCACTTGGTTGCGGCTGAGGACAGCCGCCGCTACAATTTTCTCCGTTATGATGAAGTTACTGCGCAAGCACCGGGACTGGCTGATGATCGTGATCGCGATTCTGGCGATTCCCTTCATTTTCTATTTCGTTCAACGGCCGGACTACGGAGCGATGCGCTCCGATAAGTTTGCTCGCATTTATGATCGGAACGTCTCGATGTTGGAAGCGCAGCAAACGGTGCGTCTGCTCACCCTGGCCCAGGCACTCGGTATGTCCGATTTTGTGCAAACGCTGACGGCAGGCGCCGGTAGGGACCAGAACCAGACTGCCGTCCAATTTATCGTCAACCTGCTGGTCCTGCGGCATGAAGCGGCCCAGCTCGGCATTCGTCCGGGTTACGCTGAGATTGCCAATGTGGTACGCACATTGCCGGCGTTTCAGGGCGATTCGGGATTCGACATGAAAAAGTTCACCGATTTTGCGCCGACTTGGTTGACGCCTATGGGGCTTTCCGAAGAGCACATCGAACAACTCGTCCGGGACCAGCTGTCGTTGAATCAAATCAAACAGCTTTTAGCCGCCGGTGTGACGGTTCCCAAAGGGGAACTCGATGAAAATTTTCAACGCAGTCACGACACATTATTTGTGACGGTTATTCGATTTCAGTCCGCTGATTTCGGTAAAGACATCCAAGTTAGTGACGAAGACGTGCAAAAGCACTATGACGCTCATAAGGCTGAACTTAAGACTGATGAAAAACGCAAGGTCGAGTTTGTCAGCCTTGCACTCACCGATGAGGAAAAGAAATTAACCGGCAAAGAGCGCATCGAGGTTTTGCAAAAACTTTCCGACCGCGCGACTGATTTTACCCAGGCGTTACTAGAAAAAGGGGCAGATTTCAAACAGGCTGCTGCGAAATTTCAGTTGCCCGTACACGAGACAGGCGAATTCTCCAAAACAGAACCCGACCCGCAGTTGAAAATGGATCCGGCACTTGGTGCCGCAGCTTTCAAGCTTTCAACACAGGAGCCGAACAGCGATCCCATTCAGGTAGCAGATGGATTTTATATCCTGCATCTCGCAGGGATTAACGAGGCGCGTCCGCTCTCACTGGAAGAAGCGAAACCGAAAATTGTGGAGACGATAAAGAAGTCGAAAGCGCGCGAAGTGATGTCAACCAAAGGTGCGGAGGTCGTACAACAATTGCGCGAAGCGAAGCAGTCCGGACAACCACTCGAAGCGGCGGTCCAAAAAACCGGCGGGAAAGCTGAGAAGATCCCTGCATTTTCAATAATCGAAGAGGAGAAACCAGAATCTCAAGCGAAAGAACCGAAGAAGAATGAACCGTCTGATCTTCCCTTGATCAAACAGGCTGTAGCGTTTCTGAACCCGGGCGAGATCGGCGATTTTTTCCCGATGGGTGAAAACGGATTTGTAGCGATTTTGGAAAAACGAGAGCCGCCAGGCGAAGCGGACGCTTCTGAGAAGAAGGCGACATACGAGAAAAGGCTTCTCGATAATAAACGGCGAATTGTTTTGATGGAATGGCTTCGTGACCGTGGGCAAGCAGCCGGCCTGCAATTTACGAAAGGCTGAGGCTCAAGGAACGGCGGTCTTGAGACCACCGCTTCTTGATGAGTCACTGAATTCGATAAAAGGTGGAAACCCCTGACGAAATCTTTGACGACGCCAACGGCGATCTGGCGGTCGGCGATCTGGAGAGTGCTGTGGAAAAGTACGGGCGTTGTGTGCAGATTGCGCCCGATTTCTTCGATGGCTGGCACGCGCTCGGGATGGCGCTGATGAAACTGGGTCGATTCACCGAGGCGATCGAAGCGGGAAAGAAGGCCGTTGAGCTTCGTCCCAATGATCAAATCGGCTGGACAAGTCTTTCGTTGTTCTACAATCGTGCCGGCAACATCAAGGAAGCCGAGGCAGCCGGAACGAAGGCGAAGATTCTTTCGTGGGGCGGGAAGGTTGGATAGGAGTGAGTGTTATTTCAAGACCCTGTCTTGCGGAAGCTCTCAGTGACACCGCGGCTTGATCCCGGTGTTTTTTGTACTTCGGGAGGTGAAAACCGTTTAAACGGTTTTTCTCGGTGCACCGCAGCAACACACCGCGCTGAAGCACGGTGTTAATGTCACCAGATATTCACCCGCTTATCCGGCGGTCTAACCATTGGCGATCCGTCGGGAACATTGAACGCCTGCTGGAATTCAGGCATGTCCGATATTGGGCCATTGCACCGATAATGGGTCGGGGAATGTGGATCAGTGTTTAAGCGCAGACGCAAATCGTCTTCACGCTTATTTCCCCGCCAGACCTGGGCCCAGCCGAGAAAGAAACGCTGTTCGGGCGTGAACCCGTCAATCTTTTGCTCGCGCGCCTGCGGGTTCTTATCGAGTGCTTTTTGCAGCGCAGCATAAGCTAGTTTGATTCCGCCAATGTCTGCGATGTTTTCGCCTTGGGTTAGTTCGCCGTTGATGTGCAGTCCCGGCAGTGGTTCATACTCGGAGTACTGATCCACCACTGCTTTGCGACGCCTGTCGTATTCTTCCGCTGATTGCTTGGACCACCAATCGCGCAAATTTCCAGTCGCATCGAATTGCCGGCCCTGATCGTCAAAGCCGTGCGTCATTTCGTGTCCGATTACTGCACCCATGCCGCCGTAATTGACTGCGTCATCGGCTTTCGGATCGAAGAATGGCGGTTGCAAGATTCCGGCCGGGAAAACGATCTCGTTCATCATTGGGTTGTAATAGGCGTTCACTGTTGGCGGCGTCATTCCCCATTCGCTGCGATCGACCGGTTTGCCGATTTTCTTGAGCTCGCGGTTGACCTCGAAGTTCGCGGCTCGCATGGCATTCGAGACGTACGAGCCCCTGTCAATCTTGAGTGTTGAGTAATCGCGCCATTTATCGGGATACCCAATCTTGACGTTCATGGCGGCGAGTTTCTTGAGCGCTTCCTGCTTGGTCGGTTCGTCCATCCAATCAAGCGCCTTGATGCGGTCCGCCAGGGCGGCTTTCAGGTTATTGATCATCTCCAGAGCACGCGCCTTGGCTTCGGGCGGGAAGTAGTCGGCGACATAAAGTTTGCCCAGCGCTTCGCCCAACGCTCCGTTGGTAGAAGCGACGACGCGTTTCCAGCGCGGCTTGATTTCCTTTGTGCCGCGCAGAATGCTTTGATTGAAGTTAAAATCTTCGTTTACAAAATCCTTCGAGAGTTCCTCGGCCGCATCATTAATTAAGTGCCAGCGCAGATAGGTTTTCCAATCGTCAATGGGTGTTTTGGTGAAGATTGCATTTGCGGTCTTGAAAAAGTCAGGCTGACCCACATTGATGTCACCCGGCTCTGCCAGATCAATCGCTGTGAAATAATCAGTCCAATTCCAATCAGGCATGAGCTTTTGAAGATCGGCCTGGGTCATTTTGTTGTAGTTCTTTTGCGGGTCGCGCAGCTCCACGCGCGTGCGGGACGCTTTGGCGAGAGATGTCTCCAGAGCCATGATTTTTTTGGCGTCGTCGGCAGCTTTGCTGGGCGCCTCGCCAAGCAGCGTCAGCATCTTTGCGACATGCTCAACGTAGGCGGCACGTTTCTTTTTCGAGTCGTTATCCGTCTTGGTGTAATAATCGCGATCGGGCAGACCGAGTCCGCCCTGATGCGCTTGCGCAATTTCCCGGGTACTATCCTTCGCATCCTGACCGGATCCGAACTCGAAGAATGCGCCGACGCCGATTGCGTGGAGGCGAGCGATAGCTTTGAGCAAATCCGACCTGTCTTTAATTGCGTCGATGCGCTTTAGCTCATCTTCCAACGGTTTCGTCCTCGCGGCTTCGATTGCCGTTTCGTCCATGCCGCTTGCATAGTAGTCTCCCACTTTTTGGATTTCGGGGGCTGCTTTTGCATCGATGTGAGTATTTGCGGCCTTCTCCGTGATCTTACGCAGCGCATCACTGTTTTTCTCGGTCAACTCATCAAAGGCGGCCCACCGCGAATATTCGGGCGGCACAGGATTTCGCTTTAACCAGCCGCCATTGGCATACAGATAAAAATCATCCTGCGGTTTGACGGACGTATCCATGTTCTTTGGATCCAGCGGCGGAGGATTCTGATTGGCTGGCGAGACGCTTGGAGCTGGTGAGGCCGGCGATTCTGCCTGAGCGTGCAAACTAAACGCGCTCGAGAGCGCGACGATAAGAAAAAATGATTTCATGATTTTTGAACGAAAACGAACAATCCGGGTTACTTATTCGGGATTAGACGCTCAAAATGCAGTTCCGTTGAACAGTGCTCGCAACGAAGGCGAAAAATCCTGGTGGCATTCATTGTTCGTGTCACAATTTGGCCAACTACGGCCCATCCTTGAACTTTCGGCTCCACGGCGCCTTGAACCAAGTGAGGGATCTCACACTTGGTTTTGGACTACTCAAAGTAAATCGTCCGTCTTCCGCTCATGGGCGAGCTTCCGCGCTTCGCTTGGGATGACAGGGCTTGGTGTCAATGGCAGCTTGAATCCGTCATGTTTGTAGATCGGATCAAAGTTTTTGCCCAAGCTGGGAACGGCGGTCGCGGCTCTGTAAGTTTTCGCCGGGAAAAATTTGTGCCTAAAGGGGGGCCGGATGGCGGGGATGGCGGACGCGGCGGCGACGTGATCTTACATGCCGACCGGCATGTCGATAATTTAACGAATCTTTTTTACGAACCGATTATCAAAGCTAAAAATGGCAGCCACGGTAAAGGGAAGAAAATGGCGGGACGCACAGGCGCGAACAAGATCGTGAAAGTTCCCGTCGGCACAATCGTTTGGCGAGCAGGAGAAGAACAACGCCCAACGCCAAACGCCGAACGCTCAACGTCCAATTCAAATCAATCCGCACTTCGCACCCAGCCATCCGCAATCGATCTCATGGTCGATCTTGTACGCGATGGTGAGGAATTTGTGCTTTGCCACGGAGGGAAAGGCGGGAAGGGGAATGTGCATTTCAAGAGCTCGCGTAATCGCGCGCCGCGGCAATACACCGATGGTGAAGAAGGCGAGCATGGATATTTTCTACTGGAGTTGCGAACCATTGCGGACGCCGGATTAGTCGGTTACCCGAATGCCGGTAAATCGACATTGTTGCGGAGAATTTCAGCAGCGCGTCCAAAAGTCGCTCCGTATCCGTTCACGACTTTGCATCCGGTTGTTGGCGTCATGGAGTTGCCCGGTTATCGCCAAGCTACGATTGCAGACATTCCCGGTTTAATCGAGGGAGCGCATCGTGGACTTGGCCTGGGTCATGAATTTTTGCGCCACGTCACACGCTGTCCCATTTTGATATTTGTGGTTGATGTTGCCGGAAGCGAAGGACGCAATCCGGTGGAAGATTTACAGAACCTTCGCCAGGAAATCGATTTGTACGATCCGACTCTTTCATCGCGCCCATGGTTAGTGGCCGCGAACAAGATGGACTTGCCCAATGCGAACGAAAATCTCGAGATTCTACGACAAAGATTTCCGAGAATCAGCATCGTTCCAATCTCAGCCGCGAAAGGAGAGGGGATCGACGCGTTAAAGAAGGCGCTGACAGAGAGAATAAGCGCCGACAAGGATGCCCTTGTTCCCAATTAAAAGTGGACAATCCTCGAATCTCTAGCGAGACTGGCCGCTGTTTTATGGGGAGACGGGTTGTAGCTAGCTATTGCTCCAGCTTTCTGAAGTCGGAGATGTTGCACATTTACCGGCAGGTAAAAGCGCTGCGCGGGGTTGATACGTTTGTTGTCACAAAAGAGGTCCAGAATGCGGAACGATTTCCGTTTGAGAAGATAGAAGTCATTCCAAAACGGCGCACAAACCTGTTCGTGCACGGCTGGCTAAAATTCGTGGAGCGACGTCCGCCGATTGTCTATCGAGGCGAGTATCAAACGCTTGATTCTTTGTTGGAGCGGCATGGCGCCGACCTGATGCATATCTACTTTGGACATACCGGTGTGCACCTTCTCCCTTTTATCGAACAGTGGGACAAACCTTGCGTGGTCTCCTTCCACGGCGCAGATGTTGCCCACAAAAAGGACATTAAAGATTACCCCGCAAAATTACGTCGTCTTTTTAATGCGGTTCCGCTCGTGTTTGCTCGTTCCCAATCGCTGGTCGACCGATTGATCCAGTTGGGTTGCCCGCCTGAAAAACTGCGGATTAATCGCACTGGGATACCACTCGGTGAATTTCCTTTAGTGGAAAGACAACCGCCGCGCGACGGAAAGTGGAGAGTCGTCCAAGCGTGCCGGTTGATTCCGAAAAAGGGCGTCGCGACGAGCCTGCGCGCTTTTGCGATTTTCAAGAGAGATAATCCCAAAGCGGAATTTTTCATCGCTGGCAAAGGACCTCTCCAGCCAGAACTGGAGATGCTCGCGGACGGATTGGGAATTCTTAGAGATGTACATTTTGTTGGATTTTTGTCACAACGGAAACTGCTCGAGCTTTACGCAAGTTCGCATCTGTTTTTGCATCCCAGCGAAATATCCGGCAATCAAGATCAAGAAGGTGTGCCGAACTCAGTTTTGGAAGCGATGGCGACCGGATTGCCCGTGGTTGCGACGCGCCATGGTGGGATTCCCGAAGCGGTCGACGATGGACGCACCGGGTTCCTCGTGGCCGAGGAAGATCACGTCGGATTAGCGAACGCCATGCAATTTATCACGCGTTCGCCGAACCTGTTGACGCAAATGGGAGCGCGGGCGCACGCCACGGTGGTTGAACGATTCGAGCAGGACGTTCAGATCGATCAGTTGGAATCGTTCTATGAGGAAGCGATTATTCTGAATGGCGCTTCTGAACCCGTGAAATCGAAGCGCGTGACCCGTCTTGCTCCGCAGTTTGCCGAGGGATTACCGGCAAAATAGCGCGGCTCGTAAGAATTTTGTTTGTCATTCGGGCAAAACGCGCTTTGGTATGCGCGTCAAGTTGTACCCGGGGTGGCCTTTTCGCCGTAGTCCCGTAAATGCGGGACAAAGGCGGATGACCCCGGCAGGTCGGTATCACCGATGCCGACTACAGCTGTGCTTATAAAAATGCGCAATCGTTGTTTTCTTTTGGTAGTGGTGATGTTGTTTTGCGGGTTCGCGCTCGCAACAACAACGCTCGCTGCCGAGCCGGCGTCACATCCAGGTGCGCACGAGGGTGTCTCGTTAAAGCCCCAAATGCTGGTTCAGTTGGGCGGCTTCGGAATCACAAACTCGATGCTGGTTACGTGGATCGTCGCCGCCGGCATTATCGTTTTGGCACAAATCGCAACCCGGCGGGTTAAGCCGATTCCCAGCGGGATTCAAAATTTTTGGGAGTGGTTAGTCGAGGGTTTACACAGTTTTTTGGAAAACATCATCGGGCGTGACTTAGTAGCCAAAGGATTTTGGTTCTTTGCAACGGTTTTCATTTTTATTCTGTTCGTGAACTGGTTTGGACTAGTTCCAGGAATCGGAACTATTGGTTGGGGACAATACGACGCGATAGGAAATTTTCATGTCGATCGGCCGCTGCTGCGCGGTGGCAATGCAGACCTAAATATGACGACCGCCATGTCGGCCATATTTTTTGTGATGTGGTTTGTCTGGGCTATTCAGGCCAACGGCGTTGGCGGATTCTTGAAACATTTGTTTGGCCCAAAAGGTGAGACATCCGGAATCGTAAGGATCCTCATGATCGTCATTTTTTTCGCTGTTGGCTGGCTCGAAGTGATCTCGATTCTATTTCGACCGATTGCGCTCAGCTTTCGGTTGTTCGGAAATATTTATGCCGGCGAAAGCATTCTCGAAGCGATGTCCACGATGGTTCCGTGGCTGTCGCCGATCCTGCCGATTCCGTTCTATTTCCTCGAAGTGCTTGTGGGATTTGTTCAGGCGCTCGTTTTCATGCTGCTGACTGCGGTTTTCACAATGTTGATTGCGGAACACCAGGAGGGACCGGAACACGCGCACTGATTTTTCGGTGATCTCATGACGAGATCCCAAAACCAACTAAAAATATGATACTACCAATACTAGCAGAACTGAGCGGAAGCATTCACGTCGGGCTTGCCGCGATGGGCGTCGGAATCGGAATCGGCTTGACCGGCTTGGGAATGACCAGCGCCGTCGGTCGCAATCCAGGTGCCTTCACGCAGGTGCTCGTGCACGGAATTCTCGCCATCGCGTTGACCGAGGCGATCGTTTTCTACGCGCTGTATCTCGTTCACTAATTTTCACCGGGAG
>Ga0137370_10000119_pt1 | contig 26593 bp, 27 predicted proteins | sample SagtaG_11_FD_104920 | JGI IMG/M metagenome (GOLD analysis project Ga0137370, IMG submission 104920) | Vadose zone soil microbial communities from Sagehorn Ranch, Mendocino, California, USA - Sage1_R_20_16 metaG | ecosystem: Environmental > Terrestrial > Soil > Vadose zone | place: USA... | reverse complement strand
GTGTGCTCGAACCCTTTACGGCTCACCTGGCCGAGGCCGGGCTCGGCACGATCAGCGAGATCTTCGAGCCCGAGGAGCCCTTTCGCCCGGTGGGCTGCATCGCCCAGGCCTGGAGTGTCGCCGAAATCCTGCGCCACGCGCTGGCCGCGAAGTGAAGATCGTTGACGTCAGCGTTCCGCTCGCCGACGCGATGACCGTCTATCGCGGAAATCCCCCGGTTCGGATCCGACCAGCCATGACGCTGGGCACGGACGGCGTCAACCTCAGCGAGCTCTGCCTTGGGTCGCACACCGGAACGCATGTCGATGCGCCCAGTCACTTCATCAAGGGCGCAAAGGGGATCGACCGCGTCGACCTGCAACGATTCATCGGCCCGGCGTGGGTCGCGGACCTTCGAGGAGTTCAGTCAGGAATCGGCGCGGCCGAACTGCAGCGGGCGCGTATCCCGCGTGGTACCAGGCGGTTACTCCTGCGCACCACCAACTCGGGCTGGTGGCATCCAGCGCGGCCATTCCGCACGGACTTCGTCTACCTCGCGCCCGACGGTGCCGACTGGATGGTGGAGCACCGCGTCGAGCTGGTCGGCATCGATTACCTCTCGATTGAAGGCTTCGGAATCCGGGGAGCTCCGACCCACAAACGCCTGCTCGGCGCGGGCATCCCCATCCTCGAAGGTCTGGACCTCTTCAGGGTTCGGCCCGGCCGGTGGCAGGTGGCAGCCCTGCCCCTGCGGATCGTGAATGGTGACGCTGGGCTGGCCCGCGCTGTGCTGTGGGCGGGCTGATGTAACCAGGCGCCGGCTGGCCCGTTATGCAGGTCTAGGGGCCAACCATGGTAAGGCTAGTCGCCGTCGCTGCGGTCGCCGTGATTTCCACGGCGTGCAGCCCTGGCCAGCCGGCTGTCTCGGATCAGCATGGACCGACCGCCATCAGGGCCTCGGCTACGCTCCCGGATGCCGCGCCAGTGGCGCCTCCTACCCCATCCAGCGCGCCGCCAACTGCCTGTCCGCCGCCCTGGGGAGTCTGCGCGGCGAGTCAAGCCATCGGCAACTTCGACGGGACAGGTCAGAAAGAGGTCTTCAGCGTCTCACCCATCCGGGCGACCAGCGGTGCCATCCTGGACTGGCTGCTTGAGGTAGACCTTCCTGATGGCCGCAGCCTTTCAGCTCGTCTCAGTGGCCTGGTCGGCGCGCGCGGCGGCTGCCCGACGCTCGACGCCCAGTACGCCATCGCGCTGGGGGCGGCGAACTTCGCAGGACCTTCCCGGGATCTCGCCTTTGTCGAGATCAACCATGGGGCCTCGACGCGGTTTGGGATGCTGGTCGGCATCCAAGCGGCGACCCTCCGGCTCGCTACGGTCGCCAACGGCGCTGAACGCTGCCAGCGCGTCTTCCCATTCTCTGGCAGCGTCACCCACGGCAATGGCCTTGCCTGCGGCTGGCGGGACTCCACCCAGGTCCTGTGGGTTCGCCAGGTCGCCAATCACCCTCCCAGCGACTACGCCCACTACGACTGGTACCAGGCAACCTATGGCTGGCAAGGCTTGCAGCTCTACCTGCTATCGCTCGAGCACGCGGTCATCACGAGCGACGACCCACGCTTTGGGACGTCCTATGCGGTCGCCTGCGGCAGTATCGGCATGTGACTTACGCAATCGTTTGGGACTCCGCATTGGTGGGGCCGCTCGAGGTCGCGACTGCCTGAACCGTGTCGGCCGGCGCGTTCTGACGCCGGGACAACGCCAGGCAGGGGATGGCGAGGGCTGAGATCGCCGCGCCAACGACGTAGGACGGTCCATAGCCCCAGACATCGGCAACCCGACCGAGAAGTGGCTGGGCCCAGACTCCCCCCGTGGATGCCATGAGCGAATCGAAGGAGAGGATCGTGGCCCGCTGTCGCGATGGGATCATGCCGTTCATGTAGGTCTGGCGGATCGGCATCGAGGCGGCGAAGATGAGCGACCAAATGATGACCAGCCCGATCACGATCCAGAAATTCTGGAGAATCCCCATCAGGCCGAGGACGACCACGCCCACTGTCGCGGTTGCGATCAGCGCTGACGTGCGCCGGCTGAATAGTCGTCGGATCCGGGGTGCCGCGATCCCACCGAGGATTTGCGCGCCGGCAACGATAGCCGCCGCCAGGCCGGCAATCAAGTAGGCGTGCGGATCACCGTAGAGTTTCAGCAGGTACGGCTGCAGCGCGTAGAAACCGTAGATGCCGACGCCGCCTGTGAACAGGGACTCGATCATCAGCCAGCGGACCGACGGTACCCGGAGGCCGTATTCGATTGAGGCCGAGGCGATCTTTCGTATCTCGGTCAGGACGCGCCCACCCTTCTCGGGAGAGAACCCGACATCGTGCATCAGCCTGAACGCCACTACGAACATCGCGACGAGAATGAGACCGCGGAGAACGAAGGGAATTCCAAGATTCGTCTCCTGGGCGATCAGCCCTCCTGCCACCGAGCCGGTGAGCATCGCCACTCCGGTGACCACCTGGCCACGCCCGAAAACCGACTCGAGCTCGCCGGTGAAACCGGTCGCCTTGAGCGCATCCACCAGCCACGCCTCTACGGCACCGGAAAAGAAGGTGAACCCAAGGCCGATCAGCATGGAAACGACCGCCCACTGCCAGAACGGTGCGTGGATTCGCCAGAGCAGCACGTACAGCAGGGTCGACGCCGCCAGCGTTACCGTCCCGAGCAGGTACGACGCGCGGCGCCCGACGGTGTCGGCGACAACCCCGGTCGGCACCTCGAAGATCACCATGCCCGCGGTAAAGAAGGCATTGGCGGCGAACGCCTCCAGGTTTGAGAGCCCCGCATCGAGCAGGAAGATGGTGTTGATGCCCCAGATCAGGGAGGCCGCCAGCGTGTTGCCCAGCAGGAGTACGAGGTATGTCCGCTGGACGGAGCCGGGAGTCGGCATCTACATCCTCCCGCCTTCGGTGGTCGAAGCCCTAGAGAATGCTCTCGTCGGTGGCGACCTGGTCCAGGATCTCCTGGCGAAGGGCGGTCTCATCTCGCTCGCGAACGCTCTTGAGGTTGCGAAACGGTCGGTCCAGGCCCATCCGACCATGGATTACCCAGGCGCCTCCCTGGGCAAAGGCCATCAGGTTGACCTCGTAGCGCCTGCGTTTGGTTTTCCAGGCCAGCGTCCAGCGCGGCGGCCGCGGCTCGTAGCCGATGCTTCCTATGCCGCCGAGCTTCTCGCGGTTGACGGCCTCCAGCTGGTCAGAAACCAGCCGATCGAGGGCGATGAGCAGCTCGAAAAGCCGCTCGCGATAGTTGTCAACGCGCCCCTGGAGCTGGAAATCCGCCTCGGTAACGGGCATCCGGCTCATGATACGTTCTCCCCAGGATTTCCACAGATTGTGGATAAAAGCCAGCCTTGACACAAGATGTTGGGGGTCGCAGAATAGGACGGGCCCGCGATGGAAACCGCGATCGACGTTCAGCTGCTGACTCATACCCCCGACCCCATCCGGGTGATGTACGTCGCGTTCCGGACGTGCTACTCGCGGTTTACGCCGCAGCAGATCTGGGCGGACATCGAGTCCGGAAAGATCACCGAAGAGAAGATGAAGACCTTCATCTTCGACAAGTTGAAGAGCGGCCATTCATCGCCGCGCACCCAGGTCTACTTCACCTTTGCCGTCAGCGGGCTGTCGCGGTCGGCCAGCCACCAGCTGGTCCGGCACAACAATGGGATCACCTTCGACCAGCAGTCGCAACGCTACTACGCCTTCAAAGAGGCCGACTTCCCCTACGTGGTGCCGGAAACCTGGGAACGAGCGGGGCTGCGCGAGGAGTACCTCGGCTTCATGCGCCGCGTCGGCGAGCTGTACGACCAGGCGCTCAAGGCCGGCATTCCCGCGGAGGACGCCCGCTTTCTCCTGCCCAACGCGGCGTCGACCAACTTGACCTTCACCGTAAATTTCGAAGAGTTCCTGCACATCGCCGACCTGCGGCTCTGCTGGCGGGCGCAATGGGAGATCCGGCACATGTGGGCCAGGGCTCGCAACGCGCTCAAGGCACGCTTCCCGGAACTCGCCAAGCCGGTGCAGCCGAAGTGTGGCGATCAACGACTCGGCTACTGCGACGAGCCGATGGCCGAGTACCTGAAATGTCCCTTGGGCGCTCGCCGCATCCGGCTGCACAAGGACGAGATCGTGGCGGCGGCGAAAGCTGGGCAGACCGTGGAATCCTCGCCGCTCTCCGAGGCGGACCTGGCTCTCCTCACGCCCAGACCCGAGTTCGAGAAGGTTCCAGCCGGAAGCCCTTCATAGCGTCGCCGCCTCTACGGTAGTCGTCCGGCGGTAGATCGCATCTAACCAATCCGTGGGAGCGACCGGAGTGGAACTGTCGTGTCACGGGTGCGTGACAGAAGCCGAGCGCAGCCCACTTACGATTCGAGAGCGACTCCATGGCTGTCGATCCCGCCCTGCTCGCGGCGTTAAACGAGGCCCTACAAAAAGATCCTCAGTCCGTACCTCTGCGCTTGCATCTCGCCGGACTGCTGATGCAGTCGGGAGGGGAACAGGCGGCCCTGGAGCACTACGCCGTGATCCTTGTTCGTGATCCGGCCAACGTTCCGGCGCTGGACGGCGCCGCGCAAGCGGCGGACGCGGTAGGCGATGCCGCGCGGGCGAACGGCTACCGACAGCTGCTCAGGGCGCTGGAGGGGGCACCCACGCCGCCAACGCCTGCATCGCCGACGGCTGAGCAGAAAGGGGAGACCCCCCGCGAGGGCGTCCCGGTGGCCCAAACGCCGGGCGACCCGACGCCATGGTGGGAAGTTGAGTGGCCGAATCTGCGGCTGAAGGACGTCGGCGGTATGGAGCATGTGAAACGACGGCTCGATATCGCCTTCCTCGGGCCGATGCGCAACCCCGATCTTCGCAAGGCATATGGCAAGTCCCTTCGGGGTGGATTGCTGCTCTACGGACCGCCCGGCTGTGGCAAGACGTTCATTGCTCGGGCGACGGCAGGCGAGCTCGGGGCCCGTTTTCTCGGCATTGGGCTGTCTGACGTCCTGGACATGTGGTTCGGCAACAGCGAACGCCGCTTACACGAGATCTTCCAGCATGCCCGCCGCAGCGCGCCCTGCGTGGTGTTTTTCGACGAATTAGACGCGATCGGACAGAAGCGTGCCAACCTCCAGGGCGCAGGCGCGATGCGCAATGTTGTGAACCAGCTGCTTGCAGAAATGGACGGGATCGGCCCTGACAACGAGGGTGTGTTCCTGCTCGGAGCAACAAACCACCCCTGGGACGTCGATAGCGCATTGGTTCGACCCGGCCGCTTCGACCGGATGACCCTCGTATTGCCACCCGACGAGCCTGCTCGCGCTGCCATCCTGAAGCACCATTTGAAGGAAAAGCCCGCGACCATGGTCGACATTCGTGCGGTCGCCTCGAAGACCGAAAACTTCTCCGGGGCCGACTTAGCGCACCTTTGTGAGTCAGCCACTGAGCTTGCGATGGAGGATTCCGTCACGAGCGGAACAGTGCGGTCCATAACGACAGCGGACTTCATGCAGGCGGTGCGCCATGTGAAGCCGAGCACCCGTGGATGGTTTGAAACCGCGCGGAATTTCGTGCTCTTTGCCAACCAGAGCGGTTCGTACGACGACCTGCAGGAGTACATGCGCCGAAACAAGCTGCTGTGAGGAATGACTCGGCCGACGCCAGGGCGTTGATAGTCGCCCAGCGCTATGAGGAGGCCATCCCTTTGCTGCAGCGGGCCATAACGCAGTACCCGCAGGATCCGGATGCTCGCTGCCTCCTTGCGATCTGCCTGATGAACACCGGGAAGCCTAAGGAGGCTGCCGAGATGGCCGCTAGCGCGATCGCGCTGGACCCCAACGCCGAGTGGCCGCACCGGATCCGCAGCGAGGCGCTTGCCGCCATCGGAAAAGGAAACAAGGCGCTGCAGGAAGCCGAGGAGGCCGTCCGCGCCGATCCAGACGAAGCGATGGCTTTCTTCATCCTCGCCGAGCGGCTCCTCCATAAGCGCTGGCGCCTCAAGAAAGCCATCGAGATGGTGAGGCGTGGCCTCTTTCTCGACCCGGAGTCGCCTCATGGTCACGAATTGCTCGGACGCATCGAGCTTCGCCGCAAGCGGTGGAAGGAGGCAGAGGTCGCCTATCGCAAGGCTCTCGCCATGCAGCCACAGAGCTGGGTCCTGATGAACAACCTGGCCATCGCCCTCCGCCGCCAAGGCCGGCAGCGGGAGGCAATTGCGATGTTCGAGAATGCCGCTCGCGCGAACCCCCGATCAAAGCTGGCGCAGCGGAACTTATACCTCGAGACTCGTCGGTATGTTGGTGTCGGTCTCTTCGCGTTCATCCTGCTGATCAACGGCGCTCGAGTGTTAGCAGGGTACTTTCGCAGCAACCCATTCGGCGCTGGCATCGTGCTGTGCATCCTTGCTTCGGTCATGCTTGCGATAGTCCTGATCAAGTGGAGGCGGAAGGCGATGCTTACGCCGGTCGCGAGGACGTTCTATGAGGCCGAGAGTCACCGCGAGTTGCTTCGGACCGGGCCCTTCGTTGGCGTTTGGTTGTTGGGAGCCTTCGCCGTGATGGTCCTCAGTCTGATGGCATACCCGTCGCTGCAGGCAGGGGCCCTGGCCCTGATGGTGGGCGGGGTGCTGGGCTGGTGGTTTGCCTGGCGCTATCTCTGGCTGACAATGGTCCGGCCCTGGCTGGAGACCCGCTTCTAAGACCACTGGCGCAGACGCGATAGGATTTCTTCGTGAGCCCGGCGCCGTCGTCTACGCTTGCACGCCACTGGATCCCGGAGCGATCGCTGCTGAGCGACGCCGGCCTGGTCATTGCGTTCAGTCTCTTCACCGGGCTGATGGCGCACATCGCGATCCCGTTGCCCTTCACGCCTGTCCCCATCACCGGGCAGACCTTCGCGGTCCTTCTCTGCGGAGCCCTGCTCGGTGCCCGACTTGGCGCCGCGTCGATGCTGCTGTACATCACCGAGGGTCTGGTCGGCCTACCGGTGTTCGCGGTCGCGGCGGGCTCCTTCAGCTACGGCTATCTCGCCGGTTTTGTGGCGGCCGCGTTCGTCGTCGGCTGGTTCGCCGACCGCGGCTGGACCAGGGAGCTGCCCTCGACCATCGTCGCGATGCTAGCCGGGGAAGTGGCGATCTACTTCTTTGGGTTGCTCTGGCTCGCGCATCTTGTTCCCGAGGCTGAGGTGCTGGCGTTCGGACTCTTCCCGTTCCTCATCGGGGACGCGATCAAGCTCGCGGCGGCGGCCGCCGTGCTCCCGGCCGGCTGGCGCTTGAGTCGTTCCCGGTGATCGCCTACTGCACCACCTGCGGGTCCAGGACGGTGACTCGGCTGGTGGCCAGGCAATCGCTGAGCGTGTGTCCGGGTTGCGACCGGATCTTTTTCCGAAACCCCAAAGTGGTGGTCACGGCCTTGATTGAAGATCAGGGGCGGGTCCTCCTGGTGCTGCGCGACATCGAGCCGGGACGCGGGCTCTGGGGCCTGCCCGGGGGCTTTGTCGACTGGGACGAGCATCCCGAGGTCGCCATGGTACGGGAGTGCCGCGAGGAAGTGCTGGTGACAGTGGAACCGATCGAGCTGCTAGCAATTCAGCATGTCGTCCACGAGGACGAAGGGATCGTCGTTCTACCCTATCGCGCCCGGTTGGTCGCCGGTCATCCGGCGGCCGGCGACGAGGTGCAGGAGGTCGGCTGGTTCCACCCGGACCGGCTGCCGCCCCTGGCCTTTTCGTCGCACCGCAAGATCCTGCAGCACTGGTCGCGGGAAGTCCTCGCCCGCGGCGCCGCCTAGGACATCTCGCCATCGCCCGCAAGAGCATCGTCACCAGGACGGGAGATGGGGGGGAGACGGGCCTGCTGTACGGCGGTCGGGTGGCGAAGACCGATCCGCGCACCGAGGCCTACGGCGACGTCGACGAGGCGATCTCCGCGCTGGGCGCCGCGCGCGCGCTGATCAACGACCGGGGACGGCACGCGATCATCCTGCGGGTCCAGAGCGAGCTCTTCACGGTTGGCGCGGAGCTGGCGACCGACTCAGCGGAGTACGGGACGCTCCAGCGGCATTTCAAGGTCGTGACCGCGGATTTCACCACCCGCTGCGAGGCGGAGATCGCCGATCTCGAAGGGCGGATCACCCTGCCGGATGCGTTTGTGATCCCAGGCGGCACGCAACCCGCGGCCGCTCTCGACCTCGCCCGCGCCATCGTGCGGCGAGCCGAGCGCCGGATCGTCGGCCTGCAACAATCCGGCCATCTTCTCAACGCGGAGGTGCTCCGCTACGTCAACCGCCTCTCCGACCTGCTCTTCATGCTGGCGCGGGCTGAGGAGGGGACAACTGTCAAACCGCTGACGGGACGGCGGGCGGGCCGCACGCCAGCAGCGCCAGCTCGCATTCGTCGCGCACCCACGGGTCGGCTTCGCGGCTGAGCGCGAGGGCCAGCCCCTGGCGGGCCGCCGGTCCGCCCAGGCGTCCCAGCGCCCACGCGGCATGGCCGCGGATGAGCGGTGCGTCGTCGACCAGGGCACCAGCGAGGGCGGGCACCGACTGGCGGTCCGCGACATTGCCCAGTGCGATACAGACGTTGCGCAGCAGACCTGTTCGGCGGGTTCGCCACACCGCGCTCTGACGAAATCGGAGACGGAACGTCTGCTCATCGAGCGTCAGTAGCTCCTCGAGCTGCGGCCGCGGCTCGACCATCGGGCCGTATGCCGTGAGCGCGGCAGGATCGGGAGCGGCCGGGCGGGCGTTCACCGGGCAGACCTCCTGGCAGAGGTCGCAGCCGAAGATCCAATCGCCGATTAGCGGTCGGATCTCATGCGGGATCACGCCGCGGTGTTCGATCGTCCAGAAGGAAATGCAGCGCCGGTTGTCGAGCACGCCCGGCCCGACGAGCGCGCCGGTGGGACAGATCCGCAGGCACGCGTCGCAGCTGCCGCAGCTCTTCTTGAGTGGCTGGTCCGGCTGGAGCGCCGCGGAGGTGACGATTTCTGCGAGCAGAACATACGACCCCGCGCCGGGCACGAGCAGGTTCGTGTTCTTGCCCAGCCAGCCGAGACCGGCGCGTGCCGCCGCGGCCCGGTCGAGCATCCAGCCGTGATCGACGTAGGTCTTCGCGGCGTAGCCCCGCTCGTGAAGCATCGCGATCAACGGCTGCATCCGCTCAAGCAGGACCTCGTGATAGTCGTGGCCGAGGGCGTAGGCGGCAATGCGGCCGCGGGGGCCCCCACCCTGCCCTCCCACTGCCGGGGAGGGGGACGGGTGCGGGTACGCCAGGGCGATCACGCTACGGGCGTCCGGCATCGCCCGGCGCGGATCCGCGCTGGCGTGGGCGCGGGTCAAATTCCACCAGCTGAGTCCATCGAGGAGGCCCTCCGCCGTGCGCGTCGCGGCAGCCGATTCGGCCTCGTGAAATGGCTCGGTACCGGTCACGCCAACGGCGCAAAAACCCAGCGCCCTGGCCCGGTCCTTGAGGGCGTCCGTCAGCGACATTTGCCCCTAGCTTAGGGCGGTCTCCGGTAGTAGGATTAGGTTCAATGCAGGGGAGTGCAGTGTGGAAGGAGCTTCAGCTCCTGCTCAGCCTGAACCTGCCTGACACTGCCTACTACCTCTGGGAAGGCACGGCCACCTGTTGCCATTGCGACGACCAACGGCTGGTGATCGGCGCCCCTACCGAACAGTCCGCTCGCCAGCTCGTCCAGGCATACCTTCCGGTCGTGCGCCGGACCCTCGAGGCGATTCCCGACGCCCCGAAGCGGGTCCAGGTCGTGGTGACGGCCGGACCTCCGGCTCACGCCTGATTGCCCGGCCGGCTTGCCCGAGTCTCGAGAGCGGCGTCGGCTGAAGGCGGAGGTCGTCGGCGACGTCCAGGGGGTCGGCTTTCGGATGTTTGCCGAGGCGCAGGCCCGCCGGCTCGGATTACAGGGCTACGTGCGCAACCGCTACGATGGCGCCGTGGAGGTTGAGGCGGAAGGGAGTACGCCAGCACTCGAGCGATTTCTCGACCTGCTACGCCAGGGCCCTCGCATGGCACGAGTCGAGGATGTCCGGGTGAAGTGGATGTCCTTCAAGGGCGATCTCGGACCCTTTGGAGTCAGAGGGTGACGCTGTGAAATTCGCGCGCCGGATGGACGAGATCGGCACTGAAACCGCCTTCGAGGTGCTGGCCAAGGCGCGCAAGCTGGAAGCGCAGGGGCGCAACATCGTGCATCTCGAGATTGGGGAGCCTGACTTCCCGACGCCGCCGAACATCGTCGAAGCGGCGCAGCGGGCGCTCCGCGATGGCTACACGCACTACACCCCGGCCGGCGGACTGATGCCGGCCCGACAGGCGGTGGCCGACTGGATTCGGCGCTGGTACGAGGTCGACGTCAAGCCCGAACAGGTGGTCATGGTCCCTGGTTCAAAGAATGTTCTCCTCTTCACGATGCTGGCCCTGGTCGAGAACGGTGACGAGGTCATCGTCCCGGATCCCGGCTATCCCATCTACGCCTCGGTGGCGACGCTGGCCGGAGGAACGCCGGTCGGAATTCCGTTGCGCGAACGGAACGACTTTCGGCTCGACATCGAGGAGCTCAAGTCAAAGATCACGCCTCGGACGAAGCTCCTGGTAATCAACTCGCCGCAGAACCCGACCGGCGGCGTGCTGTCAACCCGCGACCTGGAGCAGATCGCCGAGCTGGCGCAAAAGCACGACTTCTATGTGCTGAGCGATGAGGTGTACGGCCAGATCACCTACGACGGCCACCATGCTTCCATCATGACCGTGCCGGGCATGCTGGAGCGCACCATCTACTCGGATGGGCTGAGCAAAGCGTATGCGATGTGCGGCTGGCGGCTCGGATTTGCGGTCGCCCCGCTGCCGCTGGCGCAGAAGATGGAAACATTGATGATCAACAGCAGCTCCTGCGCGGCCGCGTTCACCCAGATGGCGGCGATCGAAGCGCTCTCGCCCCGGTCCGACCCAGCCGTCCAGGCGATGGTCGCGGAGTTCAAGCGCCGCCGGGACGTCGTGGTCGATCGGCTCAGTGCGTTGCCCGGGGTGAGCTGCCATAAGCCGTTGGGCGCCTTCTACGTGTTCCCGAACATCACCCGAACCGGTCAGAATGAGCGCGAGCTGGCCGATCGGATGCTCAATGAGGGCGGCGTCGCGGTGCTCGCCGGTACCTCCTTCGGTGAATCAGGGAAAGGCTATCTGCGCTTGTCGTACGCGAACTCGATCGACCAGATCGAGGAAGGGGTCAAGCGGATGAAAGGAGTCCTGGAGAAGACGGCAGCCCGGGCGTAATCAGGGTTCCGGCTGCTGATGGCTACCCACACCGCACCAATCCTCGACCGTATTCTCGAGTCACGGCGCGCCTCGATCGCGCGACTCAAAGCCTCCGGGACGTTCAGCGGCTTGCCGCAATCGGCCAGCGCCGCGCCGCCAGCTCGCGATTTTCGGGGGGCACTGAGCCGGCCCGGCGTGGCCCTGATCGCCGAGTGCAAGCAACGCTCGCCGTCCGGCGGCCTGCTGCAGCGCGACTATGACCCGGTCGGGCTGGCGCGCCGCTACGCAGCCAATGGGGCATCGGCGATTTCGGTGCTGACCGAGCCGGAATTTTTCGGCGGCAGCCTCGATCACCTGCAAGCGGTGCATGCCGCCGTCGAGATCCCGATCCTGTGTAAGGATTTCATCGTCGACCCGGTGCAGGTCACCGGCGCCCGGACCGTGGGGGCCGATGCCATTCTCCTGATCGCGGCGATTCTCGAGGACGGCGAGCTCAGGAGCCTTCTGGGGCTGGCGACCCGGCTCGGGATGTCCGTGGTCGTCGAGGTTCATTCTGACGCGGAGCTGCAGCGCGCGCTCGACGCTGATGCCCCCATCATCGGGCTCAACAATCGAGACCTCACAACGATGAAAACCGACCGGGCAACCACGGCGAGGTTGCGACCGCGAATCCCGGCCGGCCACCTGGTGATCAGCGAGAGTGGCATCGACAAGCGCGCGGACATCGAGGAGCTCGAACGCCTCAGCGTCGATGCCGCGCTGGTCGGCGAGTCGCTGCTGCGCGCGACCGACCTGGACAGCAAGGTTCGGGAGCTCAGCGGACGGTGACCCGGATCAAGGTGTGCGGCAACGCGCAGCGCGCCGACGTCCAGCTGGCAGTCGAGCTGGGCGTCGACCTGCTGGGCTTCATCTTCACCCGCAGCAAGCGACAGGTCCGGGTGGATCAGGCCCAGGCGCTGCTCGCGGATGTGCCGGACACCGTCGAACGGGTGGGGGTCTTTGTCGACGAACCGCCCGACCAGATCGCCGCCGTCGCGCAGGCATGCGCCCTGACCGCGATCCAGGTTTACCGACCGCTGACCCCCGCCGATCGCTCGCTCAATCTCCTGCTCTTGCCCGCCTTTCGCGTCCACGCCGGTGAGGAGCTGGCCGCCATGCAATTCGACGAGGGCGACCATCCGCTGCTCGACACCTGGGCGCCGGACACCATCGGTGGCACCGGACGAACGTGGGAGTGGTCGCAGGCGAAGGAGGTGGCGCGCCGCTATCCGGTGGTCGTCTCCGGGGGGCTGACGCCGGCCAACGTCGATGGGGCGGTGCGGGCGCTGCACCCCTGGGCGGTCGATGTTTGTAGCGGAGTCGAGGCCGAACCCGGCCGCAAGGACCATGCCAGGTTGCGCGCATTTGTTGCCGCCGTGCGCGAGGCTGATACCAAGGGGGGAGGGAGAGAGTGAAGGGATCGTTGGTCAAGGGACCCGACGCGCGCGGGCGATACGGCGGCTACGGCGGGCGGTTCATCCCCGAAACGCTGATGGCAGCGGTCGAGGAACTGGCGTTGGCCTTCGATGCGGCGCAACGCGATCCCGGCTTTCAACGCGACTTCGAGTCGCTGTCGCGGTCATTCAGCGGACGGCCAACGCCCATTTATCTGGCGGATCGGCTCAGCGAGCGCGCCGGCGGAGCGCCGATCTGGCTGAAGCGGGAGGATCTCTGCCACACGGGCGCGCACAAGATCAACAACGCGCTCGGCCAGGTGCTGCTGGCCCGACGGATGGGCAAGCAGCGGATCATCGCCGAAACTGGCGCCGGCCAGCACGGCGTCGCCGTTGCCACCGTCTGCGCAAAGTTCGGCCTGGATTGCGAGGTCTACATGGGCGTCGACGACATGGCGCGCCAGGCAATCAACGTCGACAAGATGCGGCTGCTCGGCGCCACGGTGACCCCGGTGGAGAGCGGCAGCAAAACGCTCAAGGATGCCACCAACGAGGCGATCCGTGACTGGGTCACCAATGTTCGAACGACCCATTACGTCATCGGGTCCGCCGTCGGCCCGCATCCGTATCCACTGATGGTGCGCGAGTTTCAGTCGGTGATTGGGCGCGAGGCACGCGCCCAGATGCTCGCCGAGACCGGCCGCTTGCCCTCCGTGGTGGTCGCCTGCGTCGGCGGCGGCAGTAATGCCATCGGCATCTTCGCGCCGTTCTACCACGACCCGGTCCGGCTGATTGGCGTCGAGGCAGCGGGGCGGGGCCTGACGAGCGGCGCGCACGCGGCATCGATCGTCGGCGGCCGCCCGGGCGTGCTGCACGGGTCGTTCAGTTACCTGCTGCAGGATGACGACGGCCAGGTGCTGGCGACCCACTCGATCTCAGCGGGTCTTGATTATCCGGGCGTTGGACCGGAGCACGCCTTCCTCCACGATGCGCAGCGGGCCGAGTACGTCGGCGTCACGGATCAGCAGGCGCTTGACGCCTTCCACGAAACCACTCGACTGGAAGGCATCATCCCTGCCCTGGAGAGCTCCCACGCGATCGCCTACGCGATGACGCTCGCGCCGCAGCTCCCTCCCGACGACATCGTCCTGATCAACCTCTCGGGTCGTGGCGACAAAGACCTGGACATCGTCCGGAGCGCTGCCGCCGGAGTGTGAGCGAGATCGCGTGAGCCGGATCGCGCCGATGTTCGCCCGGCTCCGCGGGGAGGGCCGCCTGGCGTTGATCGCGTACCTCACGGTCGGCTATCCGCGGCCGGCGCTGACCCCGGCGTTGGTCGAGGCCGCCGCCGGCGCCGGCGCCGACGCGATCGAGCTGGGGATTCCCTTTTCCGATCCGCTGGCCGACGGTCGTACCATCCAGGCGGCCTCTCAGCTGGCGCTGAAGGCCGGCGTCACCGTTGCCCACGCCCTCGAGTCGGCGAAGGCAGCGCGGGCGATGACCGAGGTGCCCCTGTTATTCATGACCTACCTGAATCCGATCCTGGCATTCGGTCTCGACCGCTTCTGCCACGCCGCGTCGGCGGCCGGGATCGACGGACTCATCGTGCCCGACCTCCCGCCGGCCGAATCGGGCGACCTGCGCAGGATCGCCGACGCCGCCGGCGTCGACCTGGTGTTCTTCGTCGCGCCCACCAGCAGCGCAGCGGCGATCGAGGCGGCCAGCCGAGCTGCGACCGGGTTCATCTACTGCATCGCCGTCACCGGGGTCACCGGAGCGCGGGCGCATCTGGATCCGGCCGTCCTGCCGCTCATCACGCAGGTGCGCCGGCATACGACCCTGCCGGTCGTGGTCGGCTTTGGGATCTCGAAACCGGAGCATCTGGCAGCGCTGGAGGGGAAAGCCGACGGCGCCATTGTCGCCAGCGCCCTGCTGGACGCCATTGCCCAGGCGCCCGATGATCCCGCCGCCCAGGTCCGCCGCTTTCTGACGCAGTTGCGGGTGAAGCCCGCCTCCTGACCGCGTCGCAAGCCCATCCGCTGGGCCGCGTCACATCGTCGGGAGATGGCCCAGTCGGAAGAGGTTCCCTCAACCGAGGGGGATGCCGAGGAGCGCCGGTTGATCGATCGGAGCGCGGCGGGGGACCAGGAGGCCTTCCGCCAGCTCGTGCTCCGCTATCACCGGCTGGTGATCAACGTTGCCTTCCGAGCGCTCGGCGAGGTCGCGCTGGCCGAAGACGTAGCCCAGGACGTCTTCGTCAAGGTTTACAAGGCGTTGCCGGCCTACCGCCACGACAAACCGTTCAAGCACTGGCTGCACCGGGTGGCGGCGAACACGGTGACCGACTCGCTCCGGCGGCGGCGGCCCGTCGTGTCGCTCGACGGGCTCGACCAGCCACTCGTTAGCGCCGGCTCCGATCCACAGGACATCGCGGCCCGCCACGACCTGCAGCGGGCGGTCCGTCACGCGATCGCGAGTCTGCCGCCACACTACCGTGACACCATCGCCCTGCAAGCCTTCGGCGAGCTCAGCTACGACGAGATCGCCAAAGCCCTTGACATTCCGCTCGGCACTGTGATGTCACGGCTGAACGGGGCAAAGCGCCTGCTCCGGGAGCACCTCGGTGACCTGGTTAGCCCGTCGGAGGAGGCGAATACGGCATGAAATCGGGCCGTTTGATCTTGCAGAGGCTGTGGTCCGAATGTTGAGTCATGCAACGACGCGCGACTGGCTGATCCCGTACGCGGACGGGATGCTCGCCGTGGATGAGCGCCGCCGGATCGACGGTCACATCGCCGGGTGTGCGAGCTGCGCCGGGGAACTGGGCGAGGTGCGCGAGCTCAACCTGCTGCTGGTCACGCTCCCGCCCGCCCCGCCAGTGGCCTTTGCGCCGTTCTGGCTGAACCTCCAGGCAGTCTTGCCACAGCGCCGACTGATGCGGATGCCTCGGATCCAACCCTATCGGCGGCTCGGCATCGCCTTCGCGATGGCCGTCACCGCCGCGCTCGTGGCAGCCGGCAGCGCCTTCGCCGCGCCGTCCGCGCTACCGGACAACCCGCTCTATCCTGTGAAGCAACTCGAAGAGGGCATGCGACTCGCGCTCGCACCGGCGAATGAGCGGATGCCGATTCAACTGCAGCTGGCGAATGAGCGGCTTCGGGAAGCCCAGGCGATGGCGGCGAATCACAAGCCGCTGCTGGCTGAGAACAGCCTGCGCGCCTTCCGCGTGATCGTCGACGATGCCGCGGCAGCACTGAAGAATCCGGCAGACCCGAAGGCCGCCAAGGCCGCCAAGGACGCTTTGCACAGTCTGCGCCTGAGGCTCGACGCGGTCGAGCGCGAAAACGCCAACCGCGGCGACGACGATCAGGAGGTCAAACAGCTTGTCGCAGCCGCGAACGACGAGCTCGACCGGATCGAGCAAGAGGATGCGGTGGCGGCGCCGCCCACCCTGGTGATTGGCGAGCAGGCGACGCCACGACCAACCCCGCGGCCCACCCCGCGGCCCACGCCACGGCCCTCGGACAAGGATCACCGCGACTAGGCTCGCGGGCCATCGACTGCGAAAGTCCCATTAGACTCATCCGGTGGGCGCGCGCGAAGAGGTGCTGGTCGTTCCTCGCGATGCCCTGTTTGCCGGCGATGAGTGGACAGGCTTTCGTGACACCGGTCTGGCTGAGCTGCTGGCGCGGGTGCGCGACAGCTACCGGTTCCGGCCGCGTCGCGAGGTGGAGGACGAGCCATCCGAGCCGCAGATCATCCCCTACGTCGTCTTTCGTCATGATGATCGCTACTTCCTGACCCACCGGCTGCGACGTTCGAGCGAGCGCCGGCTTCGGCATCTCTACTCGCTTGGCGTCGGCGGCCACATCAATCCCGAGGACGTCGCCGGGGCGGCCGACCCGATCGAGGCAGGGTTGCGGCGGGAATGGCAGGAAGAAGTCGTCTATGACGGCCACTTCTCCACCCGGCTGCTCGGCGCGATCAACGATCAGACCACGCCGGTCGGGCGGGTCCATGTCGGCCTCATCTTTCTGGTGGAGGGTGACCGGCCCGAGATCTCGATCCGCGAAGTCGACAAGCTGGCCGGCGCACTCCTGCCGCTGGACGCGATGCGCAGCTACTACCTGGACATGGAGTCCTGGTCGCAGCTGATCTTCGATTACCTTACCCGCGTTCCAGTCGCCTGAGCCTCAGGTCGTCAGGGCTTTCGCCAGCTCGTCGAAGTTGCGGACGTAGCGCAGCACGTCGTCCTCCGAGTGCTGGACGGAAATTGTCCAGTTCTCCTCGGCGCCGGGCGCCATGAGCACGCCCCGGTTGCATTGATAGAGCCACGACAGGTAGGCGTACTTCTTGTCGATGGTCAGATAGTCGCGGTAATTGCGGACGCGCTCCTTGCGATAGGTCACGCAGCCACGCGCCGCGAGCGTAATCGGATGGAAGGGAAGCTGGTAGTCGTTCATAACCTTGCGCAGACCGCCCTCGAGCGCTTCGGAGAGCGCATCGAAGTGCGAGTAGGCGGCGGGTGTCAGGATGGACGTCAAGGTAGTTTTCGACGCCGCCATGGTGAGCGGATTGCCATTGAAGGTGCCGATTTGCACCACCTTGTGTTCATCGATCGTCGCCATGACGTCAGCCCGGCCGCCGACCGCGCCGCACGGCAGCCCGCCGCCGATCGCTTTGGCGAGGGCCACCAGGTCGGGGGTGACTCCGAAGCGCTCGGTCGCGCCACCGGCGGCGATGGTAACGCCGGTCTTCACCTCATCGAAGATCAGCAGCGCGCCGTGTCGGTGAGCGAGGTCTCGAAGCCCCGCCAGGTACCCATCTTCGGGAAGCACGATCCCGATGTTCATCATCACCGGCTCGACGATGATCGCCGCCACCTCGCCCCGGTGCCGGTCGAGGGTACGCTCCAGGACCTCGAGGTCATTGAAAGGCACAACCGTGACCAGGTCGACGACCGCTTGCGGCGTACCGCCGCTGTAGGGGACCGACACCGGGGCGTCGGCCGCACCCATCAGGTCGGGTGGGGGCTCGACCGACACGAGCAGGGCATCGTGGTGGCCGTGGTAGCTGGCCTCGATCTTGATCAGTCGATCGCGTCCGGTGAAGCCGCGCGCCAGCCGAACCGCATCGAGCGTCGATTCGGTGCCGCTGTTCGTGAATCGCCACTGCGGCTGCCTGAACCGGCGCGCCAGCTCCTCGGCGACGATGGCGTCGTCGACCACAGGCTGGGCGAAGTGCGTCCCTTTGGCGGCCCGTTCGCTGATCGTCTTTACGATCTGCGGATGCGCATGGCCGACGACCATCACGCCGAAGCCATTATGAAAGTCGACGTACTCGTTCCCGTCGACGTCCCACACACGGCTGCCCTTGCCGTGATCGACGAAGACCGGCTGGGGCGCGGCGTCCTGGAAGGACGAGGCAACCCCTCGAGGGATGAACTGCTTGGCCTGCTTCCAGAGTTGATCGGACCGTTGCCGCTTGGTCCGGAACTGATCCTCCTCCTTGGCGATCAGTTCGGCGACGCGGCCGGGGGCGATCGGCTCGGCAACAGTACTCACGGCTTCCCTCCTCGAGATTGCTTCACGGCCAGTGCCGAAATCGCATCTAGTATGCATCGGTTGGCGTTCTGGGCGGTGATCTCCGCATGATCGTATGGAGGCGAGACCTCCACCACGTCCATTCCGACCAGTTTGGTCCGCAGCGCGATTTTGCGGATCGCCCGCAGCAGGTCCGCGGGCTGCATGCCGCCCGGCTCGGGCGTCCCCGTGCCCGGCGCGAACCCGGGATCGAGGACGTCGATGTCGACCGATAGGTAAATGAACTCCGGACCATCCAGCGCTTCCTGGATCGCCTGCTCGACGACCGTCTCGACGCCGCGATCGAGGAGTTCGCCCATCAGGTGCCAGCGCATCCCCTGGGCGCGCATCCACTCGAATGTCTCGCGTTCTGGCCAATAGCCGCGCAGGCCGATCTGCACGAAGTTGTGGCCGGGGATCGCTCCCGACTCGATCAGCCGGCGCATCGGGGTGGCGTGCGAGGCGAGGTTTCCCCAGCTGTCGCGACCAGTGTCCGCATGGGCGTCGAAGTGGACCATCGCGAGCTTGCCGCGGCCGTAAGCGTCGGCGACCGCGGTCGCGGATGGGTACGTGATCGAGTGATCGCCTCCAATGATGATCGGCACGATCTGGCGCGAGGCGATTTCGGCGACCCGGGCGCGGATCGCCTCGTGCGCCTGGTCCGCGCGCCCCGGATAGCAGACGGCATCGCCGTAGTCGACGACCGAGAGAACCTCGAAGGGCGCGACCTCGAGATCGAGGTGCCAGCTGGGCGGCTGGTAGTTTGCCACTCGCACCGCCCGCGGCCCGAAGCGGGCGCCAGGCCGGTATGTCGTGCTGTCGTCCCAGGGGGCGCCGACGATCGCAACGTCCGGTCGCAATTCGTCGAGCTCGGCCGGCTCGGTCAGCATCCGGACTTTCATGAAGGTGGCCCGACCCAGGTACTGTGGGCCATCGACCTGAGCCTCAAGGTTGGGCGTCTTTGGCATTCGCCTACAATTCTCGCAGCGCCTGGATTTGGCGCTTCAACAATCGGAAGGGGAGGATAACCATGAAGCGTTTACCAATGGTCCTGGTGACCGTGGTCATGACGCTGGCAGCCTGCGGTGGGAGCTCGACCACGTCCACGACTACGGGCGGGCCGAGCAAGGTGGACAGCATTGCCGGCGCAGTGCCGGCGTCGGTTAAGGACCTCGCGCCGCTACAGATCGCGACCGACGCAACCTATGCCCCCAATGAGTTCATCAATCCTGACAGCGGGGCGATCGAGGGCTGGGATATCGATTTTGGCAAGGCCATCTGCAAGGTCATGGGCGTCGCGTGCACCTTCAACAATGTGATCTTCTCGAATATCATTCCGCAGCTGAAAGCGGAGAATCCACGCTACCTGTTCGCCCTTTCCAGCTACACGCCGACGGATGAGCGCATCAAGGGCGGAATCGATTTCATCACCTACTACAAGGCGGGTGAGGCCTGGGTCGTCAAGGCGTCCGGCGGGCCCACCGTCAACAGCGCCGCCGATATGTGTGGCCAGACGGTCGCGGTCGAAACCGGAACCACCGAGGAAAGCGACGCCTGGGGATACATGGGCAAGCAAGTTGGCGGGACGGCGATCGCCGGTGACAAGAACAACTGCCCGGCGGGCAAGGACATCAAGGTAAGCAGCTTCGACAAGCAGACCGACGCCAACTCGGCCTTGCTGTCAGGGCGCGCCAGCATTCTCTGGGTGGATCAGCCTGTTGCCGACTACCAGGTCAAGCAGAGCGGCGGCAAGATGAAGTTGGGCGGCAAGCCTTGCAGCGTCGCGCCGTACGGCATCGCCCTGCCGAAGAACAGCCCGCTGGAGCAGCCCATGACGGACGCCGTCAAGTACCTGATCGATAACAACAGCTACTACAAAAACATCCTGAAGAACTGGGGCGTTGAGGATGGGGCTATCGAGAGCTCGGCGGTGAAGCTCAACGACACCGCCGCTGTGGGCGAGAGCTGCGTGCCGTCCTACTGAGGTAATCGTGGGCCGAGGTGGCTGATGCACTAAGACGCCCGGCGGCGATCAAGGCGGTCCCGGTCCGACACCCCGGGCGCTGGGTGGCGGCGGTTGTCGTCCTGGCAATCGCCGCCGAAGTGCTCTACACATTCATCACCGCCCCGAACTTGCAGTGGGGCGTGGTCGGTCACTACCTCTCGCACCGGCTGATCCTGCAAGGCATCGTCACCACGCTCGAGCTGACCGTCCTGGCCATGCTCATCGGGATCATTCTTGGAGTCGTCCTCGCCGTCATGCGGCTGTCGCCCAACCCGGTGGTATCGACGGTGAGCTGGTTGTACATCTGGTTTTTTCGCGGTACGCCGGTCCTGGTGCAGATCTTCTTCTGGTACAACCTCGCGCTTGTGCTTCCACACATCGGAATTGGCATCCCGTTCACCTCCATTCAGTGGCAAGCCAATACGAACGCGCTGATTCCGGCCTTCATGGCCGCGATGCTGGGGCTCGGCTTGAACGAGGGCGCCTACATGGCCGAGATCGTTCGTGCCGGCCTGATCTCCGTTGAGCATGGGCAGACCGAGGCGGCCCAGGCCCTCGGGATGACGCGGCTGCTTGTGATGCGGCGCATCGTGTTGCCCCAGGCGATGCGGGTGATCATCCCGCCAACCGGCAATGAGACCATCTCGATGCTCAAGACCTCGTCGCTGGCGTTTGTCGCGTCGGTTCCCGAGCTCTTCACGCGATCCCAGCAAATCGCCAGTGCCACCTTCGAAGTCATCGAGTTGGCGATCGTGGCCAGCATCTGGTACCTGGCGATGACCTCGATCCTGACGATCGGCCAGTATTACCTGGAACGGCGCTTCGGCCGGGGAACCCAGCGTGGATTGCCCCCCACGCCGCTGCAGCGCTTCCGCCGCATGCTCGTCACGTTTCACGCGCCGCCCCCGGACGAGGCTCAGCCGGTGGTTGTTCCAAGCCCCATCCCGCGGCGCGACGGTCGCTGACATGGGCGGAAAGCCGATGGTTCAGGCTGAGGCGGTTCACAAGAGCTTCGGCCGCCTGGAGGTGCTCCGTGGTATCGACCTCGAGGTCTACCCGAGGGAAGTCATGTGCATGATCGGACCCTCGGGGTCGGGCAAGAGCACGTTCCTGCGCTGCATCAACCACCTGGAAAAGATCGACGCCGGGCGGCTATCGGTCGATGGTGAGCTGGTCGGCTATCAGCAGCGCGGTGACAAGCTCTACGAACTTCGAGAGAGCGAGGTTTGCCAGAAGCGTTCTGAAATCGGCATGGTCTTTCAACGCTTCAACCTGTTCCCGCACAAGACCGCGCTCGAAAACGTGACGGAAGCGCCGATCCTGGTCAAACGAGAAAGCCGTTCAGCTGCCGTTGACCGAGGCCGCAAACTCCTCGACCGGGTGGGCCTGGCGCAGAAGGTCGATGCCTATCCCAACCAGCTGTCCGGCGGTCAGCAGCAGCGGGTGGCGATCGCGCGCGCCTTGGCGATGCAGCCCAAGCTGATGCTCTTTGACGAGCCCACCTCTGCGCTCGATCCCGAGCTGGTGGGCGAGGTGCTCGACGTCATGCGTGGGCTCGCCGAGGACGGCATGACCATGGTGGTCGTGACCCATGAGATGGGCTTTGCTCGCGAGGTTGGCGACAGCCTCGTCTTCATGGACGGCGGGGTCGTGGTGGAGGCCGGCAAGCCACGTGACGTCTTGACGAACCCGCAGCACGAGCGCACCCGCTCCTTTCTGTCGAAGGTGCTGTAAGCCCCCACCCTGCCCTCCCCCAGAGGGGGAGGGGAATCTCTATCGTCGGCGCTTCAGGTCTTTCAGAATCTCCCTCGAGGCGTTGCGGCCGTTGATGCCGCTGATGCCGCCGCCGGGGTGCGTGCCCGAACCACAAAGGTAGAGGTTCTTGATGGGCGTGCGGTAGTCGGCGTAGCCGGCCACAGGCCGCCAGGAAAACAGTTGGTCGAGCGTGAGGTCGCCGTGCATGATGTTGCCGCCGACGAGCCCGTACTCCTGCTCCATGTCGTATGGGCCGAGCACCTGCCGGTGCTCAACGGCTGACTTGAGGTTGGGCGCGAAACGCGAGTACCCGTCCACCACCCGGTCGGCGTAGGCCTCCAGCTCGTCGCGATGCGGCGCCTGCGACCAGCTCGCCGGCACGTACTGCGTGAAGCAGCTCATCAGCTGCTTCCCGCTGGGGGCCAGGGAATCGTCGACCACCGTGGGGATCACGCCGTCCGAGTACGGGGCCGCCGACGGCTGTCCATACTTCGCGTCGTCGAAGGCGTGTTCCAGGTACTCCATCGAGTCGCAGAGCTGGATGAACGACCGGGCCGCGGTCATCGAATCCTCCGACTCGAGGCCGTCGAACCGAGGCAGTTCTCCCAGCGCCAGGTTGACCTTGACCGTACCGGAGCGCGACTTGTATCGGTCGATCGCGCGGACGAAATCCGACGGCAGCTGGCTCGAGTCGACGAGCTCGCAAAACGTGATCTTCGGGTGGGCATTCGACACCACGGCGCGCGACCGTAATTCGGTACCGTCGACGAGCGCGACGCCCACCGATCGGCTGTCCTCGACCAGGATGCGCCCCACCCGTGCGCCGGTTCGAATCTCGGCACCGTGCTCGCGGGCATCCTCGGCGATCGCCTGGGAGACCGCGCCGGTGCCGCCTCGAACGAACGCCCACTCCGCCATCTGCCCGTCGACTTCGCCGATGTAGTGATGCAGCAGGACATAGGCCGTCCCTGGCGTGTAAGGGCCGCCATAGGTCCCGATCGCGCCCGAAACGCAGCGCGCCGCCTTGACTTGTGATGACTCGAACCATTCATCGAGTAGTTCGGCTACGGACAGCGTCATGACCTTGACGAAGTCGCTGGTGCTTTTCACGTCGAGACCCTTGAGCTGCCAGGCGAAGCGGGCTAGCTCCAGCAGGTCCGCTGGCGACTTGGCCCCAACAGCCGGTGGCGTCATCAGCAGGAGGGGCCGAACGATTCGGGCGATCGCCGCCAGGTATTCGCTGAACACCGGCCATGCGTCCGCGTCTTTCCTGGAGAATTTGCCGATTTCGGCTTTCGCCTGGCCCGGGTTTTTGGTCAGGAGCAGGTGAGAGCCATCGGGAAAAGGCACGTAGTAGTCGGCGGCAAGCGGATAAAGCGTGAGGCCGTGCCGCTGCAGCTCGAGCTCGCGGATGACCTCGGGTGGCATCAGGGAGAGAACGTAGGAAAGAGTCGAGACGGTATAGCCCGGCCAGGGATGTTCGCTGACGGCGGCACCACCCAGCACGTCCCGCCGCTCGAGCACCAGGGTTTTGAGTCCGCTGCGACCGAGGTAGGCCGCCGTCGCCAGCCCGTTGTGGCCGCCCCCGACGATGATCGCGTCGTATTGGGCGGGCATGCGGCCAGAGTATATCGGCGGGCGATTTGGCCAGCCGTCCCTTGACAAGTGCCAGCTTCAGGTTCACATTTGCGCTCAGGCTCTGCCGAGGGCCAAACACGCAAAGGAGGGTAAGCATTGGCTTTACTAGAGACGTCGGCTGACGTCCTAGCCGAAAAACGCAAGCTCCGAAAGTCGCTGTTTCGATTCGACCTGATCTTCTTTACCGTCTGCGCCATCCTCGCCATCGATACCATCGGGCAATCGTCTTCATATGGGGCGCAGGCAATCTTCTGGCTCGCCGTCTCGGCAGTCACGTTCCTGATCCCGTACGGCCTGTTGACATCGGAACTCGGCACGACGTTCCCGGTGGAGGGCGGCCCCTATGAATGGGTGCGCCTCGCCTTTGGCCACATGGCGGGGGCCATCACGGCGGTCCTCTACTGGCTGAGCAACCCGATCTGGTTGGGCGGCACGCTGGCGGCAACCGCGATCGCGGCCATGGACCTCCTCTGGGGCACCAAGATTGGCGATAACACGGGGCTCTCGATTCTGGTCGGCCTCGCCTTTATCTGGGTCGCGGTGATGATGAACATCCTCTCGTTGCGGTCCATGAAATGGGTGCCGAACCTGGGTGCCGTTGTGAAGCTCGCTCTCTTCGGCCTGTTCGCCGTTCTCGTGATCATCTCGGGCACCCAGCACGGTTTCAAGGGAAGCCTTGGCGGGATGTTCGATGGCCTCGGCCCGGCATTCGTGGGGGTGCTCGGTGTCCTGGTGTTCCAGTGGATCGGCTTCGAGTTGCAGAGTAATGCGAGCGAGGAAATCGAGAACCCGCAACGGGACATCCCGCGAGCGGTGACCCTTGCGGGCGTGATTAGCGCCCTTGGCTACGCCGTTCCCATCATCGGCGTCATCCTGGTGCTCAGCAGCAAAGACATCACCAATGTGAGCGGCTTCGTCGCCGGCTACCAGACCGTGGTGACGGACGCTCTTGGTGGTGGCGCAGCGAATGCCTTGAACGGCCTCGTCGGTGCGGCGGTGGTCTTCGCACTGCTTTCGAGCGGCGTGGTCTGGCTGATGGGCTCCGACCGGCTGATGGCCATCGGCGCATTGGCCGGGTCAGGTCCGCGCACGATGGGGTACTTCTCGGCTCGGTTCGGGACGCCTGTTCCCGTCAACGTCATCTCGGGAATCCTGGCAAGCGTCTTCCTCGTCCTGAACTTCCTGATCACGGGCGGGGACCTTAAGAGCTTCTTCACAATCGTGCTCGGCCTGGTGATCTCGACCACCACGTTTTCGTACGTGCTGGTCTTCCCGGCGCTCGTCGTTCTCCGGCGCAAGTACCCCAACGCACGCCGGCCATACAGAGTCGGCGGCGGGACGATCGGGGCCTGGGTCGTGATGGTCCTTTGCGAGTTCTACGTGGTCGCGGCGACCATCTTCTCGCTCTGGCCGAACCTGTTCTCCAGTGACGTTACGAATGCGGTGAAGGTCGGTGGTGTTGGGATCGCTCGAGGAACGTACGAACTCACGGTCTTCGGCGCGACCGCCGTCATGCTCGTGATCGCGGTGATCTTCTATGCCGTGGGTCGCAGGCACGCTGTTCACGATCGCTGGCCCGATGAGGGGATAACCGCCGACCGCCGCGAAGTCGCGGGCGTACGCCGAGCGTAGACCTTCGTCGCGTGTCGATCACGCAAGACCGATCGGTGAGCGCGGGCGAGGATCTCGCCCGCGCTTTCACGCAAGCTACTTCTCGTAGACGAGGGCGCCGCCGACGATGGTCGCCCGAATCGAGGCGTTGACGATGTCGCCCGCCGGGATCGTGAACAGATCTCGGTCGAGCACGACGACGTCCGCGAGCATTCCCGGCTCGAGCGTGCCGCGGTCGCGCTCCTGGTGGGCGGCCCAGGCGCTGCCTGAGGTATAGGCGGCCAGCGCGTCGGCGAGCGTCAGCCGTTCAGCGGGGAGCCAGCCGCCGGCAGGACGCCCGTCACGTGTCGTGCGGTTGACGGCAGCGTTCAGTCCCAGAAACGGGTCGAACGAGACGATCGGCCAGTCGGAGCCGAAAGCCAGCCGGCCGCCGGCCCGCCGGATCGATCCCCATGGCCAGCCACGCGATGCACGGTCGAGGCCGATCATCGACGTGTAGAGATCGAGCTGGGCCGGCTCGGGATCCGCGTGGTACGGCTGCATGCTCGCGACGACGCCAAGCGCCGCGAAGCGTGGGATATCGGTCGCATCGATCGTCTCGATGTGCTCGACGCGATGCCGCCTGTCCCGCGGCCCGCTGGTGGCGGCGGCCCGCTCGTAGGCGTCCAGTGCCGTGCGCACCGCGGCGTCGCCGATCGCGTGGATCTGCACTTGCCAGCCGGCCGCGTCGGCCACGCGGATGGCTTCGCGAAGTTCGCTTGGCTCCCATTGCGGGTGGCCCAGGGCGTCCGGGTCGCTGGCCCGCTTCCTCTCGTACGGTGCCAGCATCGCCGCCGTTCCGGTCTCGATGACCCCGTCGGCAAACGCCTTGACGATCCCGGTCGAGATCCACGGATCGCCGCGATGGGGGAGGGCAAGCCGCTCGTACTCGACCAACCGTCGCTCCCAATCGACCATCGAAAGCCCCGGTTGCATCAGCAGCCCCAGGCGGATCCGGACCATCGGGTCGCCCGCGGCGCGCAGCGCGGCGTACAGCTCGAATTGCTCGAGGTCGGCACCGGCGTCCTGCACGCTGGTCAGGCCCTGCCGGTGGGCGAGCTGGGCCGCTTTGGCCAGGCTCTCGACGTCCTGGGCGGTGGTGGGCCGCGGCAGAGCCGCTTCAACCAGCTCCATCGCCGCCTCCTTGAGGATGCCAGTGGCGTGGCCCGCGCCATCGCGCTGGATCTCCCCGCGCGGCGGGTCGGCCGTCTCATCAGTAATGCCGAGCCGGGCGAGGGC
>Ga0137370_10000118_pt1 | contig 26657 bp, 15 predicted proteins | sample SagtaG_11_FD_104920 | JGI IMG/M metagenome (GOLD analysis project Ga0137370, IMG submission 104920) | Vadose zone soil microbial communities from Sagehorn Ranch, Mendocino, California, USA - Sage1_R_20_16 metaG | ecosystem: Environmental > Terrestrial > Soil > Vadose zone | place: USA... | reverse complement strand
TTCGATTATTGCTGCGTTCACGCCGCCTTCGCTCTGCGCGAGCTCGGATTCGAAACGATTATGGTGAATTCGAATCCGGAAACGGTTTCCACCGATTACGACACGAGCGACAAACTTTATTTTGAGCCTCTCACTCTTGAAGACGTCCTCAACATTTACGATCAGGAAAAACCGGAGGGAGTGTTCGTTCAGTTCGGCGGGCAGACGCCGTTGAATCTGGCCAGCGGATTGAAAGCCGCGGGCGTGCCGATCCTTGGGACGCAGCCGGAAAGCATCGAGACAGCAGAGGACCGGCAACTATTCGCGGCCATGCTGGATAAACTCGGTCTGCGGCAGACGCCCAATGGCTCAGCGGTAAGTACAAAGGAAGCAGTCGCGATCGCACAGAAAATTGGTTACCCAGTGCTGGTGCGGCCTAGTTTCGTGCTGGGTGGGCGCGCAATGGAGCTCGTTTACACCGAACCTGATCTGCGCCGCTATATGGCGAGCGCCATCGAGGTCACACCCGATCGCCCCGTGCTCATCGATCGGTTTCTTGAGGACGCAATCGAAGTCGATGTCGATTGCATCTCCGATGGCGAAACCACCGTAATCGGCGCAATCATGGAACACATCGAGGAAGCAGGTATCCACAGCGGAGACAGCGCCTGTGTGATCCCCACGTTCTCACTGTCGCAAAATGTTCTCGATGAGATTTCGACCGCGACGAAATCGATGGCACGCGAGCTGAACGTGCGCGGACTGATGAATGTGCAATTCGCGGTGAAAGGCAACGATGTTTACGTCTTGGAAGTGAATCCGCGCGCGTCGCGGACGGTTCCCTTCGTCAGCAAGGCAATCGGTGTCCCGCTGGCAAAGCTGGCTGCCAAAGTGATGACCGGAGAATCATTGCGCGAACTTGGATTTACCAAGGAAATCGTGCCGAAACATTTTTCGGTGAAAGAGGCTGTGTTCCCTTTTTTGCGCTATGAAGGCCTGGATATTTCACTTGGTCCGGAGATGAAATCCACCGGTGAAGTGATGGGGATGGACATCGATCTCGGTCTCGCGTATGCGAAATCGCAAATGGCCGCGCCCCCGTCGCTGCCGAAAACGGGAAAAGTTTTTATCAGCGTCAAAGACACCGACAAGGAAGCGGTAATCCCAGTCGCGCGTGAGTTTGTGAAACTCGGTTTCGAAATCATTTCCACCAGCGGAACCGCAGAGGCGCTGACGAGATCGAAAATTAAAATAACCAAGGTGTTCAAGGTTAATGAGGGCCGCCCAAACGTTCTCGACCGGATCAAGAACGGCGATATCAATTTCATCATTAATACGCCCAGCGGAAAAATTCCACGTGAGCACGAAGTGGTCATTCGCAATGCCGCACTTGCCGCCAAGATCCCGATCATGACAACGGTGCGCGCTGCATTGGCAAGCGCGAATGGAATTCGATCACTACAAAAACGAAAAGTTCAGGTGCGCAGCCTGCAGGAATACCACGTGGGAATGACGAAGCTCGATTGACCAAATCGCAACCAGCGCGAATTCGTGATTCGGTCATTCATCCGTCATTTGTCATTCGTCATTTTAATGCCACTGGTCAGCATGAAATTATCGATTCTCCTTGCTCTCCTGGTAACCTCCAATTTGCTGGCCGCGGACGAAAAGAAAGAAACGTCTCCAACGAATTCATACAACGAAGTCGCAGTAATCAAGACCAGCGAAGGCGATATGGTCGTGGAGTTTTGGACCAATGCGGCACCAAATACGATCGAGAATTTCAAAAAACTTGCGCGGAAGGGCTTTTACGACGGAACGATTTTCCATCGGATTGTTAAGGAATTCATGATTCAAGGCGGCGATCCGAATTCGAAGGATCCGGCAAAGGAGGATAGCTACGGCGAAGGCGGACCCGATTACAACATCAAGGCCGAGTTTAACGATCATCCACACGAGCGCGGCGTCATTTCGATGGCGCGCGGGCCTGATCCGGATTCGGCCGGGTCGCAATTTTTTATCTGTCTTGGCCCCGTGCACCGGCTCGATCATCAATACACGACTTTTGGCAAATTGATCAAAGGCGACGATGTGCTGGTGAAGATTGGCGACACCCCTGTCACCAAAAATAGCAGAGGCGAGCAAAGCAAGCCGACAAAGCGAGTAGTGATCCAAAGTGTGAAGATTGTGCCAGCTGATTCTGTGAAGTAGGCGAATGAAAGTCTTTGATTAACACCCGGCTTCAGCCGGGTGTTTGTCCGGTGATAATCACGAGCCGTTTTAACGGCTTATGCGGCCGTATATGGCAAGCCGTTGAAACGGCTCATGAAACTTGCATGCTAAGTAACACCGGTCTAAAGCCCGGTGTTACTGAGAATTGGCAATGAACCTGGGGCAAACAAGAATAGCACTCATTCAAATGGGCTGCGGTCCGGACCCGGAGAAGAATTTCGCCCGCGCGATCGAGTTCGTTCGAAAGGCAGCGGGGAAAGGCGCCAAGATCGTTTGCTTACCGGAACTCTTTCGCTCGCAATATTTTTGTCAGGCGGAAGATCACGAGAATTTTGCATTGGCTGAACCAGTGCCGGGGAAATCCACAGCGGCGTTGGGAGAGGTGGCGCGGGAAACCGGCACGGTGATTATTGCGTCGCTGTTCGAGAGACGCAGCGCCGGGGTTTATCACAACACTGCGGCAATTATCGACGCGAATGGAAAATTGCTCGGCAAATATCGCAAGATGCACGTGCCCGATGATCCCCTATATCACGAGAAGTTTTATTTCACGCCTGGGGATCTCGGATTTCAGGCCTGGCGGACAACACATGGAAGTCTCGGAGTCTGCGTTTGCTGGGACCAGTGGTATCCTGAAGCGGCGCGCCTGACTGCCTTGCGTGGCGCGGAGATTATTTTTTATCCAACCGCCATTGGCTGGCATCCATCGGAAAAGAAAAAATTCGGCCGAGCACAGCACTCGGCGTGGGAAACCATCCAGCGGAGCCACGCGATCGCGAACGGTTGTTACGTCGCCGTGGCAAATCGTGTCGGCCATGAAACCCCTGCCGGCGGCGATGGCATTGAGTTTTGGGGGCAAAGCTTCGTTTGCGGGCCAGACGGGGAAATCGTCGAAAAAGGTTCAGTGGATCGGGAGGAAATTGTAATGGCCGATGTCGATTGGGACCGCGTGAACGAGTATCGGACGCATTGGCCATTTCTCCGCGACCGTCGAATCGATGCATACGCGGGCATCGACGAGCGCATGATCGACTAAAGTCCCTCAGGTGATTTTCCGGTGAGTTTCGTCGCGCCAAGTCTGCGCGAAGTGAAACGCGTACTGTTTTGAAATCTGCTTTGTGTTAATGACCATTCGATGACCGCGACGAGTGTTACATCCATGCGCCGGCCATGGTATCGCCCGTCGCTGACGATGCAAATCATGATCGGGCTGGTCGGCGGCGCGATTGTCGGATGGCTGCGACCGGATTGGGGAAATGCAGTCTATTTTTTGCGCGACATTTTCATCAACCTGATCAAATCGATCATCGCTCCGCTTGTATTTTCGACCATTGTCGTCGGAATCGCTGGCGCGGGCGCGCTTCGCAAAGTGGGGCGCATGGGAATCAAAGCGCTGATCTATTTCGAACTTGTCACGACCGCAGCGCTCTTCATCGGATTGGCCGTAGTTAACTTCATTAAGCCCGGTTTAGGCGTAACTCTCGCTGCCGCAAACACCGACGTCCTCAAGACGATTGAGCAAAGTCATCCGAAGTCATTCGCCGAAACGATCGTGCATGTCTTTCCCTCCAGTGTGATCGAATCGATGGTGCGCGGCGATGTTTTGCAGATTGTCGCATTCAGCGTGCTCTTTGCTCTTGCCGTCTCAGCCGTTGGCGAAAAAGGGAAACCAATCATCAGGGCGATGGAGAGCCTGTCGCAAATCATGTTCAAGTTCACGAATTACGTGATGATGTTTGCCCCGATTGGAGTCGGCGCAGCCATGGCGCACACAATCGGTACGCAGGGTCCGGGTGTGCTCATGAATCTCGGCAAATTGATTGGCTCACTTTATCTGGCCCTCGTGATTTTTGTTGTTTCGATTTTTGGACTGATCATTTGGATCGCGCGGATACCGTTGCGGCAGTTCGTCAAGGCAGTGCGTGAGCCGGCAGCGCTGGCCTTTGCCACAACGAGCAGCGAATCGGCGTTGCCAAAAGCAATGGAATCGATGGAGCGTTTCGGCGTGCCGCCGCATATCGTCGGCTTCGTGATGCCCACTGGCTATTCGTTCAACCTCACCGGATCGACACTATATCTGGCAATGGCCTCTGTGTTCGTAGCGCAAGCAGCTGAAACGACAATGGGTTGGCACATGTCGTTAGGCCAACAGATCACGATGATGTTAACGCTGATGGTAAGTTCCAAGGGCGTGGCCGGCGTGCCGCGGGCAGCGCTTGTCATTTTGCTGGCGGTATTAAATTCATTTGTGCCGTCCGGACTTGGCCCGATCGGTGTCGCCATTATTTTCGGCGTCGACGAATTGATGGACATGGGACGCACCTGAGTGAACGTGATCGGCAATTTTCTCGCGACTGTGGTCGTTGCGCGCTGGGAAAAAGAATTCGATGAGGCACGCGCGCGCGTCTTCGGCACCCCAGCGGAAACCGGATTGGATTTGAAATCGGGCGATGTCGCATTCGCAGACGCGGTTATCCAGCGCGACTGAGTGCGCGTGATGCGCATGTGCATTGTCCTAGACGAATCCGACGTTCACCGTCTCAAAGACAAAGTAAGAACCTATCAGCGATTAGCCCGCGTATTCAGGGTTGGATTCGACCTACGGTCGCGACGACACGAAAGATCGACAAACCTGAATCGTTCCGGCTAAGATGAGTGTGTTATGCCCACCTTGCATATCGGCACGGAAGCAACTTATCTGATGCAGATTTTCACGGCTGCATTTCTTGCGATTCTTTTTCTTCAATCTGGGATTGATAAAATCGTCGATCGCCGTGGAAACTTTGAATGGCTAAAAGGACATTTCGCAAAGAGCCCGTTTGCTGAACTGGTGCCTGCGCTGCTGACCATAATTACCATTCTCGAACTTGCAGCTGGAGTGCTGAGTGCGCTTGGGTGTGTACTCGTGATTTTCTTGCACGATCCGACCATCGCATTCTGTGGCGCGGTGATTGCAACGGTTGCAGTCCTTGCGCTATTCTTTGGCCAACGCATGGCTAAGGATTACGCCGGCGCGGCGACACTTGTTCCGTACTTTCTCCTCACGCTCATTGCAATTTATCTGCTCGCGCAGCGGTAAATCGATGAGAACTCCCTGCTGGGGCATAAGATGGTCGTCAAAAACGCAACAGCGGAATTAAGCCAGGCTTCGGCCTGTGTAATATGAGGGATTTTGTCTATTGATAAGCTCGGACCGGTCGCGCGGCTTAAGTTCTCGTAGACCTTGTATGAGAGAAGTTATCAAATCGAACTTTGCTCCCGTGCCGTTCGTAGCTGGCACCTCGTTATTTCTGTGCGCATTGATATTCTATTACTTCGCGGTTCTTAGAGTTGACTATACCAAAACATCGCTGCTCGATCTCGGTCCGCACCCCGATGCTACAGAATATTTCGCACAGGCAAAAGCGCTGGCCATTGATGGATGGCCTTCGATACAGATTGGATACGAGAAGCTGCCATCGAGGTATCCGCCTGGCTATCCGGTGCTAATGCTTCCTTGGCTGAAAATTCTGCCAACTACAGCTGTTGTGTTAGCGCCATTTAGAGCCAACCAAACTCTCGGCCTGCTGCTGCTTCTGGCTGTATTTACGTTCTATGCCTATCTTGCAATGCCGATAACGGGAGGCTTTGCCGCTCTGTTAGTCGCAACCCTTCCTTGCTTTTTCACTCTCTGCCGTTCCTCACTCAGCGACGTGAGTGCATCGCTGGTAATTGTACTGGCGTTCATGTTTGCCTACCTCGGAGTCGCGCATGAACGGCGCTCGAAGATTTATTTGTCGGCGATTCTTCTTGGCCTATCGGTAAACTTTAGACTGCAGTCGGCTTTCTTTGCACCCTTGTTGCTGGTCATGGCCATCTTTCCAAAGAGAGACATGCGTATGCGCTGGCTGCTACATTGCGCTGCCGTTGCGGTTGTCTTCGTGCTGGCTGCCAGTCCTGTGTTGCTGTTGAACACGATTCAGTTTCATTCACCATTTAGGACAGGCTACGACTTCTGGACGCCGTTTTTTAGCAAGAATCACCTTTTCTTTTCTGTTGGCTACGTTCCAAACAACGCCGCTGCGCTGTGGAACGAATTCGCTCTGCGGCCGCTCGAATATCACAACGCGAATATTTTTGGAACCGGTACCTGTTTTGTCCCAGCCTTCATTCTTTTAACTTGCGCAGGCTTGTTCTTGATCCGCATTGATCGCTTCGTTACCTGCGCTTTCTTAGCTTCCTCAGCCTTCCTGGGAGTGATCCTAACTCATAATTACAGACTTGTTGATGCAAGGTACTATCTTCCTCTTCTAATCCTCGGAATCGCCGTTGCCGTGCTGCCCGCGACATGGGCGGCAAAGAATCTTGTTACCGGCAGACGGATTATTATTGCTCTGCCAATTTTGGTCTTATTCGCTGCTGCCTGTCTCGGTTTTCCTTCGCGCTCCGGCTATAAGACACAAGGCATTGGCCGGTGCCAAGCGTGGGACGCTCTTCATTTCACGACTCCAACGCGCGAATCGGTACAGTTCGTTGCGCAAAAGGACTTCGCCAAACGGTTGAAGCGGCAACCTGGGATTGTTCTTAGCGATATTGATCCTGTTTATCTAAACGCTCTTCTGCCGCGCTCGCTCATCGCAGGCCCAATCGATGGCCAGCATAGTTACAAGTGGAGTGACACCTGGCATTATGACCATCGGCAGGCTTCGGCGTTGGTCGAGCACGGCTTGCAACAATCACTTGCCATTTACGCGCTATTCACTTCTCTCAACGATCTCACCACAAACCAGTCACGCCTGCCGAGTCTTCCCGGATACGAATGGCGCATTCTAAACAACTCCGACGGCAACGCCGCGATACTAAAACTTACTGCTCTCGGCCAAGGTCAGCCAACACCACCTGAGTGATGCGCATCACAGCTCGTTTTCATACAGCGTGCCTGTAAATTAATTCATGCAACGACCTCGTCGCGTTGTTCTATTCTCGGGTCTGCTTTTGCTGGCGGCCTATCTTCGACTAACGGGATTGACCTGGGGTCTCCACAGCGGGTATGGGCACGACCTGAATTTTCAGCCGGATGAATTCGTAAGCCTCAGGGGCGTCCTCCAGCTGGATTTATTAGCAGGCAATATCAAGGCCCCGGGGGCATACTTTGAGGGCACATTCAACTATTACCTATGGGCTGTGCCACAAGCCGTGCTCAAGCTCACCGCCACGAAGGACAGAGACTTTGGCGATTCAATCACAACAAAAGATCATTCCGATCTTTTGTATATCTCTCGATGTATGTCGGTGTTCTTCGATCTCTGCGCAGTAGTTGTCGTCTTTCTCGCGATCAGAGAAGCAACTGATGCGTTCTATCCGTCCGTTGTGGGCGCGCTTTGTTACGCCATTCTGCCAATGCAGGTGATCTACGCACATTTTATGAGGACTCACATCTTGAGCAATCTGTTATGCGCATTGGTCATTTGGTTATCACTAAAACTCCGGAAATCCCAACCGTGGCCGCTGCTTCTTCTCGTCGGTCTAATTTCTGGCCTGGGAGCGGCGACCCGATACCCGGTGGGACTCATTGTTGTGATTCCGTGTCTGTATTTGCTACTTAATGGTAGTGATAATTTACCGTCCTGGAGACTTCGAGTTCTGCAAAGTGTGAAAAAGTTTGTCGCAGGACCAGCGTGGTTGATCGGCTTGGGATTTGCAATCGGGCTGTTCCTTGGCCATCCGATGGTGTTTTTAGACCCATCAACCGTCACAAAAGCAATCACAGACGAAACATTGCAATACGCAGCATTAAAGGAGTTCAGCGGGGCTCAGTTATTTAATCTGTCGGCTGTCTGGAGATATGTCACAAACGTGATTCCATTCGCCATGTACCCTGTGTTGTGGGTCGTTCCTTACTGCTCGATTGTTTATCTTCTTCTCAGGCGCAGCCTTTACAGCCTTACCGTTCCCGTACTGATTTTCTCGCTTCTGTATCTGTATCTGATGGGAAAAGGCTACCTGGTACCCTACTTCGGCCGGATAACCATGCTTTTAATGCCTGGATTTTGTGTTCTCGTTGGGATAGCTTGGAGCGACCTGCAGTTGCAGATGAGAAACCACCGCAGACTCGTGGTTGTTTCGACCGTTGCGCTTCTGCTCATTGTTGTGCCATCTTTAATTTTTGATCTGGCGTACGGTCGGGCCATGCAGCAAAAGGATGCTCGCGAGATTGTTCGGAAAGATCTCCAGAACGCCATTGGAGAAAGACCAACGCGGATTGGTATTTTGCACGTTGGACCGGATTTTTACACCGTAATGCCGGCCGCCAAGCCACTGAATAATGAAAAGGTGACGGTCCAGTTACAAGATCCCGGAGAAAACGCTGACTTCCTTCTGGTAGGCTTTCCCACTGAAGCTGCGCCGGCGCTAATCAACGCAACTGTTCGGCAAGTTGAGACGCAGGGAAAATTTAAGTATGCAAAAAGCTATCGCGTGCCCGTAAGGATTTTTGGACACGAGTTCAGTCTCACGCACTTTCCTCCGGATATGACATATTCCTTTCCAACGATTTTGCTTTTCCGAGCAAGAACCTCGACGTGAGCTAAGCACCAGCTGATTGGGATGTCGCATACATCCAGCCGCAGGACGCAATGAAAAAAAGTGAAACGAGTACGCTAATTTCCAAAACGGCTTCCGAATCGCACGCCGGTGACATCCTACTGCTGCCCATAGCGATCCTCGCATTTTGGACCGTCGCGTATCAACTTGTGTTAATCGTCAGATGGCCAGCAAAAACGATTACGTGGTGCTTCCTGGCTTTGGCCATAGCCGGTTTTTTTTTCCTGGCGCGCTTCTGGAACAAAACGAATGCAACGCCTGGCAAAGGGTATCGCTTTCATTTATCCCACCTTTTTCTTCTCATTCTCGGTCTTGGCTCCGCAATAACAGTTCTTTTTGTGCGTCGTCCGAATCAGGACGATGTCGTCTACTTTCACAGAGTTCTGACTCAATTGTTAGATCTTAACCAGCCCATCTATCTCCGTCAGACAAGCGTTGACATGGACGCGGCGGCATTCTCGCCGGTTCATTTAGTAACCAGCTATGAGATGCTTATGGGTTTTTTGGGGCACTATCTTGGAATCGATCCGCTGTACTTTTATCAGGTAATTGGTCATGTAATTGCTGCACTCTCACTTCCGTTTATCCTCTACTGGTGCATCAGAAGATTTGGATTGAGTCACTGGACTGCAACGATCGGCACCCCGCTGGGAATGGGATTTCTGCTTCTCGCCGACAGGTCGTCCTTCGGCGTGTTGCTAGGAGCTGTTAAGTCACTACAGTCGGCCGACCCAGCCGGATGGGTCGGATTTGCAACGGTCTCCGGCTACATGTGGCAGGGTAAACCAATCGTTTTGATTTTGTTTCTGCCGATTGGTTTGGCACTCAGTTACCGATTTCTCACTCGAGGTAATGCGAGCGATCTGGTGTGGCTCGCTTTCTTAGGCGTCGCCGGCGTAGGTCTGAGCAATATTGCGCTTTATGCAATCCCGGCACTGATTTGGTGCTCTTGGATAGCGTTTGTCATCCTTCAGCTTTTCGAACACAAGACGCGAGAGAATGTATGGCAGCAGGTTCGCCGTGGCCTTTTGCTCATGATTCCGCTCATATACCCAATCGCGATTTTGGTATCGCTGAAACTGGACATAATTCCAAAGCCGATCGACATCCACCTGCTTGGACCGAGATACCTCCCGTGGCGTGAAGCCGTAGATTATGCTATCGGCGGGCCCGCGGAGTACTTGCGTGACGTCGTACTTATGGTTGCCGTGCCGTTGCTAATCGTCAGAGGGACCACTGGGCTCTTTATCTTCCTTTATCTTTGTGCTGTGTGGCTGTTTTGCTTGAACCCGTTGCTGGCACGGGTGTGGATGGCAAATATCCTTGCTCCTACCTATTTTCGCCTTGTCTATCTCTTGCAGTTTCCGCTGCTCTGTGCGTTGATTGGGGCTGCAGCGTCGCCACTAGTACGGTCACAAAGCTTGCTGAAAACCCGATTAGCAACTGTACTAGCGCTTTCAGCGGTTATTGTAACTTTCGTTTACAGTTATCGTGGACTATCGATCGTGCCGAGAAATGCGAAACTCGGCATCGGCTGGAAGTCACCAAGGGAATACCAGTTACTTCCGGCGAACGTCCAGTTTGCTAAAGCTGCCGGTAGCTACATTGCGAATGCTAAGCTGCTCGTACCGACTTGGACAGCAGGTTGTGAGTTACCGCTTCTCTTTCCAGAAATGAAAGTTGTAGCTCCACGGCTCGTCGTCCATTATTTCGCCAACGCTGGCAATTCGGAAGAAGGAATACTGCGTCAAGAGGCGCAGGATTTTATCGAGGAAAGCCATCCTGAAAACGTGACGCGGCTTCAAGTGTTAGAGCCGAAGTTTCGCGAGGTAATCGAAACCGGTCGCGCAAATGCAGTTGCCGTTCCCGAACCTGAAAGCGAGAGAGTGTTGACCACTCTGAAATCGATTGACGCTGGGTGGCATCGCGTTTTGGAAGCGGGCGGGCTGGTATTGATGCTTCCCGGTGACGCAGCACCAAGGGGTTGAAATTGAAAGCGCACTAACTCGAATGCATCGCTTCGCCACGGCGGCGGATCGCGCCGTCCAAATCTTTGCCATTTTAATTGGCGGAGTTTTCCTGCTTTCGGGAGTTATCTATCTGTATCTGGGCCGCGCAACCTGGTTGCTGGGGGGCGATTTTTGGAGCGTTTATGCTTTTGCCTGGAACCACACATGGTTTCAAAGTGCCCTGCTTAAACAAGCTGGTCACATTACGTTCTTCCCCAGCCTCATTGGTCTCGCCAATTTGCGTTTTTTTCACGGCGACGTGCAAATGCTCTTCTTTGTAGGCCTGGGGCTGCTTTTCACAACCGTTGCGCTGCTTCTGATTCCGATTTGGCGTGATAAGACCATAGGGCTGACTGCAAAGACATTGTCCACACTTGTTGTGGTCACGGGCAATTTTTGGATGGGCCGGGCCAGCATCACTGCCAACGGCGAGTTCAACTGTGAAAACTCTTTGGCCATGAGCGGAGCGGCACTGACTTTTCTTTTGATAGCCAAAACGCGTTGCTCATGGACGACCACGGCAATTGTAGTGTGTGCCGGGTTTGTCGCTTCCTTTAGTTTTGGCGGAGGGTTGGCGATTTGGCCTACTTTGCTGCTTCTGGCCTGGTGCCTGCGGCTTCCGTGGAGAACGATTGTTTTACTCGGATTCAGCGCGCTTGCAGTAGCCCTCGTCTACCAGATGGTTCCAGTACTTCCCTTCAACTGGCCAAAAGCATCGGCGGTCTCTCCCGGTAATCTCATTGGTGCTTTAACCAACTTCTGCAGACTTGTAGGGAGTCCGGTGTTATACACAATCGCGGCTTGGCGAACGGAAAAGCCGCTTACGGATTTAGAGCAATCCTTTGCTATCGCATTGTGGACCGGCCTGGCGGGTTTGGTGCTTGCAGGAATCTTTGTTATACGTCGCATCCTTTGGCGCGACCTTAAAACCGGCCTCGAAAGCACTGGCTTGTCGCTTTTAGTTTTTAACCTATTTGCTCTGATGCTTATAGCTGTCGGACGACTGAAATCGTTTGATCTGGAGCCTTTTGCTCCGCGTTATCTATTCTGGAGTTCACTCTTTTGGACGAGTTTGATTCTGCTCGCGGTCGACCGAACGGATCGCCTGCAGCGGAGCCGATGGCCCACTCTCCTTCTCCCCTTTGCGACAGCTATCGTAGCCTGGCCCGCACATTATCAGGCCTGGTTTTGGTGCAAAAACGTCCAAATTATGTATGACAAGGACGCCACCGCCGTGATCAACGGAGCTTTTGAGGCTCAAAGGATGCAACGGCTTCCTCCTGAGTTTCAACAAATTTTTGAAGAAAGGAGTCGCCTGGCCTCGCAGTTGCGGGCGCGTCGCTTGGATGTGTTCGCCGATGGCTTACAAGATTGGATCGGGCTCAGGGAAGCGGATGTCTTTGGGGAACGGCACGGGCGAGAAGGGCTTCGTGGGCAGTGCAGGATTGAAGCTTTAGGCCAGTGCGATAACGGTGCTACCGCGGCGCGGGTGATCGGACAAGCATTCAAACACGAGCAGTCGATTCCGTGGACATTGGTAATAGCCGATTCGAGCGACGTGATTCGCGGAGTGGCCCGCTCTGCGCCGATTAGCCCGTTTATCAATCGCACGTTTTATCAGAGCAAATTGACGGCGAATATTGGATTTGTCGGCTACATTAGGGATTACAATCCGCAACTACGCTACGCCGTACGGAGCGCCGATAATCTAACTCTTTCGGATGAAGAGATCCCGGTGCAACAGTAGCCGCCATGTTGCTAAAGTGAATGCTTAAGCAGAGGCTAGCAGCAAAGCACGCGCCAACAACACCTGCGATGTTACCGAGGTGATGCAAACAGATTCACGTACCAATTCCAATCCTCGGTAACCGATTCAGAACGAAAAGGGGCCAACCCATGATTTGTCACTTCGAACAGGGACCTTCTCTTATTCTTCAGAGCCTGCACGAGCTCAGGCCAGTTTGCGCCAGCCTGCTTCAACCCATATGGCCAAAATTCGAGCAGCAATTTTGCGTCCGGGTTATCAGCCAGGACACGGCTGGCGCCGCGCAACGCTTGCAGCTCATATCCTTGTATATCCATTTTGATTACATCAACGCGTTCGCCCGGCTGGAAGTAATCGTCCAGCGCTACAATATCGATATCGATAACGCGGCGGGAATCTCCCTCTGGGAGATAGGCGCAGTGATCTACGTTTAGCTTGTCCGATAGGTAGAGCTTGGATCTCTCACTGCGCTCTCCCACCCCAACCTGGGACAAGCGGACGTTCGCGCAATTACGGGTGGCAGACTGCAAGCGTTTGAAATTTTCAGGCGCAGGTTCGAATGAGTGAACAACGCCGGACGACCCAACGCAATGTGAGAGGAAGTGTGAATAGATACCAATGTTCGCGCCTGCGTCCACTACAACAGCGCCCGGAAACAAAACGCTTCTCAGAAGTCGCCGCTCCGGACGATCGGCGTACGCCTTAAAAGTGCCATAACAGAGGCGGTAGATGGGGAACGCGTGTTCGTAAATCTTGTTGCCAACTTTGCGAATATGCGAAATCAAAGAAGTCACGACGAGTTAAGGAACGCGGTAACGATTATCTCGCAGCATGACAGCTCGAAAGCTGAAGCCCAAAGTGGCGAAACAGAACTTAGGGCCCCTTGCTCTACCGCTGGATTTCAAGATCGCTGCCGCAGAACCGTAGAATGGAATTTGACGCTTCATCGCGGCTAGATGCACTTGCTGCATTATAACATTGGAAAAGATATTGAGAAACCATACGTTCGCTCAATGCGGCTTGGCTGCGGAGAGCTGTTTAAGTCAAAGGTAAACGCAGAGATGCACTGGGACCGATGGGATTTCGTGGCTCTCGGGCTCGCTGTCTTCGCTGTCATTTGGGTCTTCGTGTTTAAACTTAAGACATTTTACGCTCTTGGCTATACGTCTGACCTTTTCGTGTATGTGCAGCTTGCTCGAAGTTGGCTTGAAGGTCGCGGCCTGCTTCATGATAACTGTTTTGGGAATCACCTTGCGATTCATACCTACTTCTTGCTGCTTCCGCTCGGCCTTATAGCAAAGCCATTCGGCGCTCCGGGGTTGCTGTTCGTGCTTGCCGCGTCGGTAGGAGCAACCTACTTTTGGGCAACTCGTATTCTGCGTCTTTTGGGCGTTGACGGGCGCGTTGCAATACTCTCGGCCGGGCTAGTTCTCATCTCGCCGCTTACGGTTGCGTTCTATCAACACCCGGGCTTCGGATTCCATGTCGAGATTCTTGAGCCAGCATTGTGTTTAGTCCTGTTCTATTTTCTACTTCAACAGCGGAAACTCGCGTCAATCCTGACAGCACTAGCTCTCATCAGCGTGAAGGAGGATGCGCCGATCGCGGCGGGGGTGGTGGCGATCGTAGCAGGCGCTGAAACATGGATCTCGTCAGCAGGCAAACCCCCGCGTTGCCGCTTCAACTGGTCTGCCGCAATCACACTTCTCTTGTCGGTTTCAGCGATCCCTCTCTTACTCGCGATTTCCTGGTCACAACCGCCAACAATGTACGCGCCCCACTCGGTTGATCGCCTTGGTATCGTGGCGCCGGGAAGCTTATCAAGTCCCGGAGCGCTTTTCGTTTTTGTCGCCTCCAATGTTACTCGTTGGCTTGGTAGCAGCGTTGTCCGTCAATGGCTGTGGATCATGATCGTAGGCAGCTTTGGGACAGTTTTGTTGCGTCCGTACTATTTGGTTGTTGGTGTCCTCACAACTTTGGTCGCATGGCTCATAAACCGGAACGATCTGCTGTGGACGCCACGATTTTCTTCAACTGAGGCACTGCTTTGGTGTGTCACGTTGGTAGGTTTTGCGTCGATTGCGCGCGCTGCGCAGTACTGCAGCAAATGGACGCGAACAGCAATAGTCACGGCGGCAATTGCAATCACCGGATTGTCGACGGTCGCACAAGTAGCCCTTGTGCCTTATGTGTACTGGGCATATCTCCCTCGTGCGGCCAGCATTTACTCGCCGCAGGAACGGCAACAGGCAGATGCCGTGTTCGGAGGTTACCGTCGTGAAGCTAAGCCAGAGGAGCCCGTTGTTGCCTCCACATGGCTGTTCAGATACGCGCATGACCGAAACCTTTTCTGGCTGGACCGAATGTCTGGCCGGCCCACGCCAGTGTGGATTCTTGGCGATAGCGCCGACTCCTACGTCCCTCTCCGGATCAGCTCAGATACGATAAATCCGGAGTCTGGAATTCACATCGAGGACTACACACTAATTGATCGTCGTGGTCGTTTCGTGTTGCTCCGAAAAAGGGAGTAACGTTGTAATGACGCCCGATAGATTGGACCTTTGCGAAATGATAGCAGTGTGGCGCAGGCTAACCTGCCGACATTAACGTCGCGTCAGGGTCAGGGTGAAAAAAGCCGCGCAGACGTCCGGGAAGCGACGGCTGAGAGCGAGATCAATCGGAAATAATGCGCGGTAAAGAAAACCGGGGACTGGGAGCTTGCGGGATATTCCCCCAGTCATCATGTAGGATAGTGCGGTGAAAGGTCGAACTGAGAGATTGGCGATGTCGTAGTTCTCGTTCAAGCGTTGGAGCCACTCGCGCCGGCGGAAAAAAATCAACGAGGGCAGTGCTTGGTTAGCCGATGTTAGAGGCCCGTGCGCCTGCATCAGTTCCGGCTCGGAGATGCTGAAGTCGACTGGTTCGAAATGCAGATGCTTCCAAATGGGAGCGGATACCAGTGAAAAAAAAGGTTCCGTTGCGATCACTTTGCCACCGGACTTCAATTTGGTGGCCGCGCCGTTAAGAAACACAATCGGGCTCTTCAGGTGATGCAATACGTTGGTCAGCGTAATAACGTCAAGGCTTTTGTCTTTGATCGCGTCCAACTTGTCGATTTCATGGCAGTTAAACACAAGATCGAGGTAATCCAGGTCGAGCACGTCACTGGTAACAACGTTTGAGAGAAATTGTTTCAGAGGCGAAGTGCCGCTTCCTATCTCGAGTATCGAAAGCGCCCCCGGATTGGGAAAGTCCTTGAACTGATCGCGGTAAAGCTCGCCATACCAGAATAGAAGGTTCTTGTTGGCGCTGAGCCGTGCGCGATTACGTAGTGTCGCGGCACGGTCTTTGGCCTCTTCGTCGTGCACGACTGTTGCGCTGCTCTTGCCAGCGCGAACATACAACGAGCCAGCCAACTCCGACAGCACTGGCATGTTCTCAAAGAAACGGCCAAGGGCGTCCAATCGATCAACCAGAGGAGCCGGCGTTCTTGGGTGCAGAAAATCAAACGGATCGATTTGAACATCACGATAGCCTGTTTGTTCGAGCAGCCGCCGGAGCGGCCAGCGAAAGAACGCGGTCTCATCTGGTGAGTCGCCAAGTTTTCGCTTAATCCAGGGCACATTCTTTTGTATCGCAATCTGGGGGTTCAGCATGTTTGGCTCTGTAAAGCAAATCGTACCGCCGACTTTTAACACCCGATAAATCTCGCGGATTGCCGCTTCGATCTCGAGATGATGTAAAACTGAGCTGCCTACAACGGAATCAAACACGGCATCAGGATAGCTTAATTCATACGCGTTCTGGATTTCATAACGAACATTTGGCGCGGAACAATTTGCCTTTGCGATTTCCAGAAGCTCAGGTGAAACGTCAATCGCAACAACGTCTGCTCCGGAGCGCGCCAGCTCTCGAGTGAAATAGCCAGTACCGCAACCCAACTCAAGCACACTCATTCCTGGCCGGAGATGTCTGCTCAGCATCTTTACCCGGCGCGCCCAGCGTAGTTTGCCAGCTGGGCTCTCCCAATTCCAAATCTCTCCCGCTCCATGTTGAGCCAGGAACCGCCCGTGTTGAATTTCTCTGGCAATCCGTTCTTGCACTAGCAAAGTATGAGGTCGCGTGAGTTTAAAAGCGGGATGCCATAGTTGGGAGTCTGATGATCCAATGCCTGGCAGCGAGTTAGTATCCAAGTTTTAAGTTCAAAAAGCCGTGCCAGCACATCTTTAGCATAACAAGGCCGTTCCGGAAGACCTTGGTCATCTTGGTGGAACCGTAAATCCGTTCCTGGTAGTGGACGGGCAAGTCCAGAATTTTGAGGTTCAACTTTGCTGCACCAAATAACAGTTCATAGTCTCCCCAGCGGTCTTCAGTTCCCCAGGTACCGACCATTGGCTTAATCCGCTCCCAGTCGCTTCTCCAAAGGACTTTTGTGCCGCATAAAGTGTCCTTTACTCGTTGTCCAAGTAGATAGGTAAAAGCGACGCTGAAGAACTTGTTGCCCAACATGTTTGCACCCGTCATTGCTCCTTTCGGCAAGGGATAGACCAAGCGGGAACCGTTAACAAACTCCGCCTGCCCGGAAACGATAACATCGATGAAGTAAGGCAACTCCTCGGGAATCGTCGTCAAATCAGCATCGAGAATCATCAGAATATCCCCTGTGGCACCATCGAAACCTGTCCAGACGTTTCGTGACTTGCAGATTCCGGGCCCATGCTCAAGGCGAATGTTCTTTTCAGGATAAAGCGACTGCACGCGCAGCACTTCTTCAGCGGTGCCGTCGGTCGATCGATCGTCGCAGAAAATGATCTCCATCCGACCAGCTAAAGAGGGAATACGGCGAACGGCCTCCTCCACGTTTCCCTTCTCATTTTTGCATGGAACGACAATCGACACGGCAAGCTCTTCTGGCAAAACCGGTCGTGGTAGCAGTCGCGCAACGACCACTTGAGTCATACAGAGTTTGCCTAGAAACGGCAGGCGCGCACAAAAACGATTAAGAAAACCAGACAGCAACGGCAGATATTTCGGTAAAAGCACGATTCGATGCGTCTCGAGAGCTTCAAAACCGGCCAGCTTCAACAAATTTCGGATATCGGCACTCGAAAGCCAATTCTGCTCGGTTCGCGGCACCTTCATCCCAAGCCACTCGGCTAATGCGACAAGCGGCTCCCAAAGATGGTTGTAAGTTGTCACCAAAAGGCGCGTGTGCCTCTGGCAAATTGGCCTTAAATTTCGCAACGCTTGGAGCACATCTACGGTGTCGCCAATATCGTTAAAGAGAATGTAATCAAATTTCTCGTCTGGCGCGAAAGCCTGCTGGAATTCCTCCTTGTCCGGGAAAGCCACCGCGAATTCGAAGGACGGATTTCGTTGCCGCGCGATTTCCACAATCTCAGCGCAGATGTCAACACCTTTGCCCTTACTTGGCCGGACAACGGCCAAAAGATTGCCGATGTCGCAGCGAACTGAGAGCACTTTTTTTTCCGGCTCCACCAAAAAACGAAGAAGCCGGTTTAGCAATTCGTAATAGTATTCGTTACGATTTATCCAGTCTTCGCGCCGGGCAGCAATTTTGGTTAAATGATCTCGCGTGCGGTTGCGCCTTTGCTCGAGGGCTGCTGGTCCCCAAGTCACACTGTTCAGTTCGCACTCACTTGTAAGGCCAGCCTCACTCGCAGGCTGAGGCAATTGCGTGTTAGCCGTGGGCGAATTGGCTGCAGATCCTCTCAAAGCCGTTTCGTTCATACGCTGCACCTGCGTTGGCGCTGATTCGGCCTCACGGTAATCTTAGATCGTGAGGGCTGCTGACAGCGAGATAGGCGAGGCGCTTCAGCTCCCAGCGTCCGCGTGTTACCGTGTCGAGAATCAGTCCGCTCGCAAGCGAAAGAAACGCCAGGAGCATCAGTCCCATCGACAGAACGGCAGTTGGCAAACGCGGAACAAGGCCTGTCTTTAGATATTCGAGCACCACGGGGACCCCTAGAATCAGCGAGAGCAGCATCAAAACGGCGCAGATCGCCGAGAAGAACACCAGAGGCCGTTCTTCTCGAACCAGTCTTGCAATTGCAGAAACAATACGAAGCCCATCTCGCCATGTATGAAGCTTGCTGACTGAGCCCTGGGCGCGCTCCTTGTACGGTGTGTCCACCTCGGCGACCGGCATTAGAAGGCGGCCCGCATGCACAGTTAGCTCTGTCTCGATGCTGAAGCCTTCAGCGGTAACAGGGAAAGATTTGACAAAGCGCCGTGACAATACTCTGTACCCGGTCAGCATATCGAGTACTTTCGGTCTGAATATGATAGCAGTAGCGCGGTTCAACAGCCGATTGCCCATGACGTGACCGGTTCGATATGCGTTGCCGCCCACCGCAATTCGGCGGCCGGAAACCATATCAAGTCCGTTACTCACGAGCGTTTGGAGGAACACCGGTGCAGTCGCTGCGTCATACGTGTCGTCGCCATCTACCAGGAGATAGATATCCGCCTCAATATCAGCGAACATGCGTCGAATAACGTTGCCTTTGCCCCGCCGCAATTCAGTGCGGACAATAGCGCCTGCGGCGCGAGCAACCTCAGCCGTTTTGTCATTTGAATTATTGTCATACACGTACACGTCGGCGCTCGGTAGCGTCACCTTGAAATCCCTAATGACTTTCGCAATCGCCGCTTCTTCGTTGTAGCAGGGAATGAGGACTGCTATACGCGCAGTAGTGCTCATCGCTTGTGTTCTGTTACCAGTTTAACTGCACAGAATCGATGCGGTGTGCTTAGATAAGCTTCCATACCACGGATTCAATAGCGTCCATCGCAAAGATTGCGAGCATGAACCGAACTCCGCCTGCATCGCTGCAGGAGTGGGTTTTTGGTACGCAATTTCGCTGGAGAAAAGGGACGGCTGTGCTTGACTGATAGGTTCGACATTCCTCGTCAGAATGCCTGCGCAAGTTATCAAAATTAGCGGTGCCCGCCAGCACAATCTCAAGAACCTCCATGTGCAGATTCCACGGGAGAAATTGGTGGTCATTACCGGCTTGAGCGGCTCCGGAAAATCTTCGCTCGCCTTCGACACTCTTTATGCCGAGGGGCAACGCCGTTACGTCGAGAGCCTCTCCGCTTATGCGCGGCAATTCCTCGATCAAATGGAAAAGCCAAATGTCGATTTTATCGAAGGCCTTTCCCCGGCGATTGCCATCGAGCAGCGCAGCGCCGGTGCGAATCCGAGATCCACGATCGCGACCACCACTGAAATTTACGATTATCTGCGGGTCCTCTTTTCCGCTGTCGGTCAGCCACACGACCCCGCCACTGGTCGGCCACTGAGCCGCCAAACGCCTCAGCAAATTGTCGATGAGATCCTTACGTACGAAACCGGCTCCAAAATCGTCGCGCTAGCACCGCTGATCGAAAATCAGGCGGGCGAATTCCGCGACGTGATCGAAAAGCTAAGGCGCGAGGGGTTCGTTCGCGCGCGAATTGACGGTCAGCTTGTTGAACTGGATCGCGCCGAGCCGATTCGGCTGAACAAAAACCGGCGCCATAGGATTGAGGCCGTCGTGGATCGGTTGGTCATTCGCGAGGGAATTCGTGTGCGCCTGACAGATTCAGTTGAGACGGCACTTAAATTAGGTGGTAACAAGATGTCGATTTTGCGGTCGACGCGACAAACACCAAACGGCGAACGTGCTCCAACATCGAACATCGAATCAGAAGAGTTGGAAGAACTGCGTTACTCGACGGATTATGGGAACGCGGAAACTGGATTCACGTTAGGCGAGTTAACTCCAAGACATTTTTCCTTTAATAGCCACCTGGGGGCATGTCCCGCTTGCCATGGCCTTGGCACGCAATTGGTCTGCGATCCAGACCTGATGATTTCCGATCCTACCAGGACGCTGGCCGACGGGGCAATCACGCCATGGCGACGCGGGACAAGGCGGATGCAGGCCTACTACCGGCACCTGCAAAAGGCGCTCGTGAAACACTTTCATGTCAATGAAGACGTTCCTTTCGGCGATTTGCCGGAACAATTCAAACAAGCGCTTTACTTCGGCATCAACGAGACGCCGATTGAAATGAATCTCGGTGATAACGGCGAACAGCAATCCGCGAAACCGTTTGAGGGGCTCGTTCCGCAAATGCAGCGGCTTTACGAGCAAACGCAGAGCGAATTCACGCGCAACAGGATTCGCTCATTCATGACACCTGAAACGTGCAAGGTGTGCAACGGCGCACGGCTCAAGCCGGAAATTCTTTCTGTTACCATAAAGAATCGACATGGACGCGAACTGAACATTCATCAGTTCACCCAACTAACTATCGAATCGGCCGACCAGTTTATTTCAAACCTTGAATTAACTGCGCATCAGCGAGGCATCGTGACTGACGTGGTGCGCGAAATTCAATCACGTTTGAAATTCCTCGTTGAAGTCGGGCTCGATTATCTCACGCTGGATCGCCAGAGCGGTACGCTCTCTGGCGGCGAGGCTCAGCGAATTCGATTGGCTACGCAGATCGGCTCCGGTCTTGCGGGCGTGCTTTACATTTTGGATGAACCAAGCATCGGCCTGCACCAGCGCGACAATGGCCGATTGCTGCGCACGCTCCGTCGTCTTCGTGACCTCGGCAATTCTGTCGTCGTCGTCGAGCACGATGAAGAAACAATCCGAGCAGCCGATCACATTATCGATCTTGGTCCCGGTGCGGGACCTCGCGGAGGCGAAATTGTAGCGCAAGGCAAACTCAACGATGTCCTGTCTGCGAAGAATTCTTTAACTGCCGATTATCTTTCGGGGCGCGCGCGAATTCCGATTCCGAAACACCGCGTTCAGCCGCGTTCTGACAGTTGGCTTACAGTGGTCGGTGGAACCGAAAACAATCTCAAAGAAATCAACGTATCTTTTCCTCTCGGCTGTCTCACTTGCGTCACCGGTGTCTCCGGCAGCGGCAAGTCCACACTCGTCGACGACATTCTAAAACGGGCGTTGTTTCGGCGCTTTTACAATGCAAAAGAAAAACCGGGTGCGCATCGAACGATTCGCGGCGTGGAACAGATCGACAAGGCGATTGTGATCGACCAGAGCGCGATCGGGCGAACCCCGCGCTCGAATCCCGTGACCTACACGGGGGCTTTTACACCAATCCGCGAACTATTCAGCCAACTGCCGGCGGCGCGGGTGCGTGGTTACGATGCGGGTCGCTTCAGTTTCAATGTGAAGGGAGGCCGATGCGAAAACTGCGAAGGCGGCGGATTAATCAAGATTGAGATGCATTTTTTGCCGGACGTTTATGTCGAATGCGAAGTGTGCCATGGCAAGCGGTACAACCGCGAGACACTCGAGATTACTTACAAAGGTAAAAATATTGCCGATGTTCTCGATCTGACTGTCGACGAGGCAGCGCGTTTTTTTCGAAATGTGCCCAGCATTTCAGAAAAGCTAAACTCGCTGCTGGATGTAGGTCTGGGTTACCTTCGACTTGGCCAGGCAGGCACGACTCTCTCCGGCGGAGAAGCCCAGCGCGTAAAACTCGCGACTGAGCTTGCGAAAAAGGCAACTGGGCGCACGCTCTACATTCTCGATGAGCCGACCACCGGATTGCATTTCGCCGACATTGAGAAACTGCTGCAAGTACTGATGAAGCTGCGCAACGCCGGTAATACGGTGATCGTGATTGAACACAATCTGGAGATGATCAAATGCGCGGACTGGATTATCGATTTGGGACCTGAAGGTGGCGAACGTGGCGGCGAGGTCGTGGGCGCCGGGTCCCCGGAAAAAATTGCGGGACTTGCCGGAAGTCATACCGGCAATTATTTGCAGGCTGTACTCGAGAAGACATGAGACACATAGGGCTCATAAGTCTCATTTGTCTCGTTGGCCTATTCAGACACCTGGCCCGCGCGGACATTTCCTCTGAGATTACTGAAGCAAGCGCGCCACTGAAAGAAGGCGTGCCCGAAGTGGCGGTCGCTCGGTTGCAGGCGTTGCTAGATAGAAATCTTCCCGATGCCGAACGGCGAGCGGTAGTCGAGAAGCTTGCTGAAGCCCAGGTGGCCGGCAAAGAGCCAGAGGACACTCTCGTTTTATTGGCAGACCCTCGGCTGCGCGAACTCCCGTGGGCCAAATTCTGGCGCGCACAAGCCTTAGCCGGCCTGCATCGATGGGCTGACGCTCTGTCGCTGTATGAGGCACTGACGACGGACCGAGGTTCGCCGTTTCATGCCGCAGCTGTGTTTGGCACAGCGGAGATGCTGCGCGCCCTAGGAAAGCCGAAGGACGCTTTGCGAAAACTCAATCTTCTGCTCCACGACCAACAATGGGCTTCTCGTGCACAGCTACGAGCAGCCGAACTGTACATTGATATTGGCGATGCTCCCAATGCGCGGCGGCTTTTGGCAGAAATGAAACCAACCACCGTTGCCGAACGAAGAGAAAGACGCGCGCTACGCGGGCGGCTGGAGCTGATTTTACAGCGACCGGAAAGAGCGTTAGGCATGTTCCAAGCGCTCCTGAAAAGGCCCGAGGGAACGAGCCATGCCACGCTAATCGCCGCGCTGTTCGGCATAGCAGAAGCGCATCTGCAGCTAAAAACGCCCGAAGCTGGAGATGATTTCATTGAACGATTTATCGATCGTCAGCCGGCCGACCCGGATCTCCCTCTTCTCTTCGAAAAATTGGATGAGCTGTATCGCGCGGAGCACAAACCCTCACGCAACGAACTGGAGAAATGGGTGCGCAGGCCGGAACAGCCCCGCCGAACATTTGCGCGATGGTATCTCGCTCGACTGGAAATTCGTGCCGGACGGAGGGAGCGGGCAGCGCAATTATTTTCCGACCTGCGACGCACGAGCATCAAATCGCCGGCGATAGCACAGGGGCTAGTTGAGTTTGCGCAGTTTGAGCTGGATGAGCGGAATTTCGATGAGGCGATCGCCATTTTGGATGATGCGCGTCTGCTGCATCCGCAGCCGCCTTTGCAGGCTAAGATCGAGTTTTTGTCCGCTCATACGCAGTATTTGGCGAAACGATTCGATACGGCGGCGGCGGCTTTTGAACAAATCGCACATTCCGACTCGCCTTGGGCGAAAACGGCACTATTTAATGCATCCAGCGGCTGGCTACAGCTTGGCAATCACTCTCGTTTCCAGGCTGACTACGCCGGACTGGAGAAGCAAGGCGGTGACGAAGAAGCGCGCTCGAATTTACGATTGCAGGAAGGTTTGATCCAGGCGGCGAAAGGCGACAAGAAAGCGGCGTCATCGCTGCAGCAGTTCATTCGTGATTTCCCGAGCAATCCGCGCGTGTCGGAAGCTTGGGTTGGCTTGGCCGAGTTGGCCTTTCACTCCTCGCCACCGCGTCTCAATGAAGCGCGCAAAAATTTGGCTCATGCATTCGAATCGACGCCCACCGCCGCAGCTGCCGAGCGCGCCGATTATCTCAGCATCTGGGTGGAAGAGGCAGCGGGTGGAAACGAGACGAAAGTTATTGAGCTCGCAAAGAAATTTCTGGAGCAGCATGCCCCCTCCTCGTTCGCTTCGGAAGTTCGAATGAAACTGGCGGAACTTTATTACCGGCTGCAGGATTTCGCCGATGCGCAAACGCAGTTCGAACTTATCGCGCAAAACAATGCCGACTCCTCTCTTGCCGAAAAAGCACTTTTCTTCGCGGCGGAATCGGCCATGTCGAGCATGGGCGAGCACTCACTGGACCGGGCGCTTGTTCTGTTCGATCAGGTCGTACAGAAAAACGGCCCGCTGCGGTGGGCAGCGCGAAATCGCCAAGCCGTGATTGAACGCAAACTTGGCAAAGCGAAGGATGCTCTCGCCTTGTATGACGAGGTGTTAAAGAGCGACGCCCCCGTTTCTGAAAAACGCGAAGCCCTTTGCGGTAAAGGCGATGTCTTCTCCGAGGCCGGCGCAACCGACCCGAAAAATTACGAGCGCGCGATTGAGGCCTACGACCAATTAGCCTCCGATAAGGACGCGCCGATTGACTGGCGTAACCAAGCGCTCTTCAAGAAAGGCCTTTGCTTGGAAAAGAAAGGAGATCGCGCCGGCGCGCTTGCGACTTTTTATAAAATTGTGGACGACGAGGCAAGGCCGGATCAGCACCGCGAACTGTTCTGGTATTACAAAGCCGGATTTAATGCTGCTCGGCTGTTGGAAGAGGATTCAAAATGGGAATCTGCGGCTGCTATCTATGATAAGCTCGTTGCGGCCGGAGGCAGCCGAAGCGAAGAAGCCAAAGCGCGTGTCAACAATCTGCGTCTGGAACATTTTCTCTGGACGGACTGAAGCATTCCTCGCTGAGGTTGCTGGAAGTGGGCTGGCCTAAAAATACGAAGTGGATCAGGAAATAAGCTTGCTTAAATCCGCAGCGGGCTCAAAATCACGGCATGGGAAAAGGAACCAGACTGAGTCGCATGTGCGGCTGGTCGGTCCGAATTGTAACCGGGATCTTCGCCCTTGCATTCTGCGCATCAGCATTCGCTGATCCGAGCAAGAATGTAGTAGCGCGGCCATCGCAGCCGATGCCTGCCACGACGACAAAGAAAATTTGCTTCGTGATAATGGGTGACACGCGCATTCCGCAACCTTGCGATCGTCTCTCTGCAATTCCGACCACTGCTCACCACATGGACATTTACGGTCGTCGTCCCGGCAGATAAAATTTCCGTGACGACTTTGCCGGTGGTGACGCGCCGCCGGGCCGGCAGCGCGAGGGCAGAGTTACTTTTTCTGCGCCAAACCGTCAATCGCAATCGAAAACCTGGCCGCGCAACTGCGGCCGTTGCTTTGGACGTTAGCTACGTAGCTCAGCCAAACAAGAGTCCGCTGTCGCAAGCACCGATTTGTCGTCGTTATTCGTAAGTCCCCCGAGGAAACCACGAATCCGACGAAACGATTGACGCAAAAACAAATGTGCGGCCGAATGATTTGGCGACGCCGTCTCGCCATTTCGCCGGGCAAACTGAATTTCTCCGTCCAGACGGCTCAAGACGCACGTGGATGCGAAAAGATCCATCGCCGCATTCGCAATCCGCTCTTGGACGAGCTGCATGTCGAGGATCGGCTCGCGATAAGTGATCAGCGCGCGGTTCACAGCGAAATTAAAACGCCGTATCAAGTGGCCGAGCTGGCGGGCATGGCCGCGGAGCTGATCGCTTTGCACCGGCACATCCGGCACGCGAATTGTCGCGCCAAGCCGGCTCTTTCCCGCGGCCCACGCTTTGCTCATCCGATCGCGCGACGGTTTCATCATCGTATCGTAAATTTCCTTGAACTCCATCCCCGGCCCGCGCATTCCCACCAGCGCGATAAACGAAGTGAGCACTTCGTTTGCGCCCTCGCCGATCTGGTTAATTCGCGCGTCGCGCATCATGCGCTCCAGCGGAAGATCTACAAAATATGCCGAGCCGCCATAAATCTGGAATACATCGTTAATGCATTCCCAAAGACGCTCGGTCGTGAAGACCTTTAGCATAGCAGTCTCGAGCATGTAATCTTCCAGACCGCGATCGATGAACGACGCCGTAACTGTGGTCATCGCTTCCATCGCGTAAGCATCGGCCGCGATGCGCGCGATTTTCTTTTTGACCAAATGAAAATTACCGAGCGTCTTATTGAATTGTTTCCGCGTGTTCGCGTGATTGATCGCCAATTCCAGACACGTCTTGGCCGCGCCGGTGCAGCACGCGCCGAAGGTTGTGCGGCCGAAATCGAGCACCGTCAGTGCGACTTTGAGACCTTTCCCCAGCGGTCCGAGAATATTTTCCTTCGGAACTCTAACGTCCCGCAACGCGAAACGGCCAGTCGCTGTGCCGCGGATTCCCATCTTTGGCATTCGCTCCTCGAGCATCTCGAATCCCGGCATGTCGGGCGTGACCAGAAAAGCCGTAATCGCAGTTTTGTCCGACCCGGGCACTGGCGTGCGCGCCATCACGGTGAGTTCGTGTGCGATCGCCGCGTTGGTGATGTAACGTTTCTCGCCGTTCAAAATGAAATGCGAGCCGTCCTCCGTGGGGCGCGCCTGCATCTGCACGTTTGCCGCATCCGATCCCGCTTCTTTTTCAGTGAGCGCGAAGGA
>Ga0137370_10000112_pt1 | contig 27042 bp, 19 predicted proteins | sample SagtaG_11_FD_104920 | JGI IMG/M metagenome (GOLD analysis project Ga0137370, IMG submission 104920) | Vadose zone soil microbial communities from Sagehorn Ranch, Mendocino, California, USA - Sage1_R_20_16 metaG | ecosystem: Environmental > Terrestrial > Soil > Vadose zone | place: USA... | reverse complement strand
GTGGCGCGATTGGCGTCCGCCAGAAACGTTCAGGTGTCGGTTATCTTTCATTCCGGCATTCTAAGAGCGAAAGAGACAGCCGAAATCCTTGCCGCTCATCTCCATCCTGCAATGGGAGTAAGGCAAATTGACGGCTTGTTGCCTCAAGATGACCCGATGGTCGCCAAGAGCGAGCTGGAAACGGCTCAGCAATCGGTCATGTTGGTCGGCCATCTTCCGCACATGAAAAGGTTGGCAGGTTTGCTGGCTACTGGAAATCCAGAACGAGAGGTAGCGGAGTTTGCCCCGGCGACGATGATTTGTTTTTCCTATGAAGATTGTCAATGGAAAATCGCTGGAATACTAGCGCCGCGGCCTAATTGAGGCGGAGTTGACCGGGCAATAGGGATAGTCTAAAAGAAAGAGGACGGCGACGTGTAAAGATACTGAAAGGTAAAACCAATGGCTTCAGAGACGCTGACAATTATCGACAACCGGACCGGCAGACAGTACGAGATTCCCATCCGAAACGGCGCTATCAAAGCGACGGATTTGTTCCAAATTAAGGTCAGTGAGGATGACGGCCTCATCACTTACGATCCAGGCTTCATGAATACCGCCTCTTGCCAAAGCAAAATCACCTATATTGACGGCGATAAAGGGATATTGCGGTATCGGGGCTATCCAATCGAGCAGCTCGCGGAAAAGAGTACCTATCTGGAAACCGCTTATCTTATTCTCCATGGAGAGCTACCGACTCAATCTCAATTGGCGGGCTGGACCCACAACATTACGTATCATTCCATTATTCACGAAAATATTAAGAAGCTGATAGACGGGTTTCACCACGATGCCCATCCCATGGGGATATTGGTGAGCACCGTGGGGGCGTTATCGACCTTTTATCCAGAAGCCAAAAAAATCTTCGATGCTAACTCGCGGAAAGCTCAAACGTACCGGCTCATCAGCAAGATGCCAACTTTGGCGGCCTTTGCTTACCGCCACAGCCTCGGTCTGCCTTACTCGTACCCAGACAATGACTTAAGCTACAGCGGGAATTTTCTCAACATGCTCTTCAAAATGACCGAGCTAAAATACCAGCCGCATCCGGTGCTCGAGAGAGCTTTAGACATCCTCTTTATTCTACACGCCGATCACGAGCAGAACTGCAGCACCAACGCCATGCGTGGGGTAGGCAGTTCTCAATCCGATCCCTATTCGGCCGTGGCGGCGGCGGCGGCGGCGCTCTACGGACCGCTTCACGGTGGCGCCAATGAAGCCGTTCTCAGAATGTTGATGGGGATTGGGTCAAAAGAGAAAGTTTCTGAGTTCATAAGCAAGGTTAAAAAGGGTGAGGGAAGGCTGATGGGCTTTGGCCATCGCGTCTATAAGAACTATGATCCCCGAGCCAAGATCATCAAGGAAGTTGCCGACCAAGTGTTTGAGGTTAGAGGACGCAACCCGTTGCTCGATATCGCGCTGGAGCTCGAGCGCATCGCTTTGCAGGACGACTACTTCATCAAACGCAAGCTCTATCCCAACGTCGATTTTTATTCCGGGCTGATCTATCAATCCATGGGTTTGCCGATGGACATGTTCCCGGTTTTGTTCGCGATCCCGCGCACCTCGGGATGGATCGCCCAATGGGAAGAAATGCTGACCGATCCGGACCAGAAGCTCGCCCGCCCCAAGCAGGTCTATCTGGGTCCGGAAGTAAGGGACTATGTGCCTATGGAGAAGAGAAAATAAAAACCGATTTATCTTAGCCTGCCGCCAAGTCCTTCCAGAATAACCATAAGTTTCTGACCGATCCGAATATTCGTGCTTGTTAGGCCGTTAAGTTCCATCAATGCACGAACTTTTTGACCGTAGGAGCGCGCGATTGAAAAAAGCGTTTCTCCGCGTCGCACTTCGTGGGTCAACAGCTGCGCTGGCGGCGCTTCTTTTTCCTGGTACTGGTCATAGGCTTTAGCGAAAACCAGGGCCTTTCCAACTGGCAGTTTCACCCTGAAATTTGGCTCTGGCGGCGTGGCATTCCGTAGTAGTGAGGGATTGAGTTCCTGGATAAATTGCAGCTCCGTTCCTGCCATACCAGCGACTGTTTCCAGCCTCAAAGAGCCGCGGACCTCGACTTCATCATATTCCAATGGTTCTTGGCGATAAACATCTCCGAAGCCGTATTTTCCGGGATTGGTCGCAATGAGCGAGACGGCTACAAACTTGGGAACAAAATCACGCGTCTCGTCGCTGATTCGAGCTTTTTCGCTCAACCCCCATAAATTCTTGGCGCCGGGAGTCTGAAGTCCCTTGTCGATGGCCCCTTGCCCGGCATTGTATGCGGCCGTGACCAAGTACCACTTGCCAAAATATTGGTGCAGATCTTTCAGATGGGCTGCGGCTGCGTATGTCGATTTAACGGGATCGCGCCGTTCATCGACCCACGAGTCGATCCTCAGTCTGTACTTGCGGGCGGTGGTGGCGATAAACTGCCAAAGTCCGACGGCTCCATTCGGAGAAGAGACTTCGGGAGAAAAACCGCTCTCAATGAGCGCGAGATAGGCGAATTCTTCCGGCAAACCTTCTTCTCGTAGGATTCTTGCTATCATCGGCATGTAGCGTCCCGAGCGAGCTAATATCTTTGATAAAGACTCCCGACCGGCCTTGGAAAAATGGTTGATGAAATAGCGGACTCGGGCATGTTCGATCACGGCTTTGGAGAACTCAAGGCGCCGGCGCTCGATCGGTTGCTCCACAGCCTTATCGATGTCTTTCTGCAGCAGCTCCAACAAGCGATCGTCTGCGCTGAGGCTGGGGACATTTCTAAGGACTAAAGGTTTGTTCTGAACTATCGCCGGTTTCTCTTGCGCTTCTTTTTTAGTGGGCGCCTCTTCGTCGATTTTCGAGCTCGGCTCTGTCGTGGTCGGCGCCGGCAGACTTTCCTCTGGCGCATCGAGATGCTGCGCCGGGGCTTCGAGCGCTGCGTTACTCTCGACAAGAAATGGAAGTTGGGGAGGCGGGCTGTAAAGTTGTGTTTCTTGCGGTGACACCACGACGGGCGCGGCACTCCGCACTAGAGGAATTGGCAGCGGTGCGCAGCCAAACAAGACGCTAACTGCCGCGCTCAGGACTAGAATTTGAGTTCGTGTCCACATCGCTCGGTCACCGACGAACTCCCGCAGGGTACTCGACTATCCCGCTCCATACAACTAGAAATGCTTGACAATAGATCATTTAAGCCACTAGATTCCTTGGTGATTCCAGTAAATTGACAAAGATTGACGAATTTGGGTGAAAGCTCCAAAAAAAATTTGTCGCGGCAATTTTTGGCCGTGGCGCGGGAAGCTTATTCCTAAGTCTAGTGTGTCTGTCGACGGCTCAGAATTGACGCGAAGGAGGTTCCCTTGAAAACAAAAGTGGGTTTGATGCTTGTGTTGATTTGTTTTGGGTTGGTCTCTCTACTTTCCGGAGCCGAGCGCACGAAGTATCCGGCTCCGCGCTTTCCCTCCTATTTAAGACCGCCGAAATCCATCGACGACGTTATGCCCTACGCGCGCGCCGCAGTGCGCCAGACCGGCGGCCGCACGCCGTTAGGTCTCGTCGAGAAAGGGACGGCGGCGTTGATCGTCACGGAAATCAACGCCGATCCGATGATCATGCAGGCGATCAAGCGCGCCTTTGAAGAGCGCGGCGTCAAGCTTTACATCGTCCCCGAAAATGAGCTGTTGGGTATCAGCAAAGAGGATGCGCTGAAAGCATTTCAATCCTCACGATGGTACACCGGAGAGCAAGGCTATATGGAGGTCCGCCACTGGCGCGACGATTTGTTTATCGATAGCGAGGTGCCCAAGAAATGGCTTAAGGAACGGAGATCCGACTTGTACAATCGCGTGTACGCGAAAGGCGACGAAGCTCCGCAAAAAGAGCGCGACCTCGCGAAACAGTTTGGCGGTCCGAACGTTGCGGAGGCCATGATCAAGTTCCTCGATCAACATCCTGACGTGAAGGCGGTCTTCTGGCGGCGGGGCGGTCGACCACGCACTGCCAGACTCTTGAAACAACACAGTGCCAAGTTTTACGGCAATTTCACCTACGACAACCGCTACGAGCTGATGAACAAAGCGGCGACGTTTCCCGGCGACGTTTGGCGGCTCGCCGAGGAGCGCGTGATCGAAGCCATCGCGTGGGTGGATCGCGTCGAAGCTTTCGATCCCGAAGGAACCAACATGCATTTCGAGGTAACGGAAGATGAGGCAAAGATCTGGGCTTCGGGCGCTTACAACCAGGGCCATCTTTTTCTCTCGCCTTATCAGGCGACCGGGCGTTTTCCTTATTCCGTCGTGGATTATCCCGCCATCCAAAAAAAATGGAACGCTCCTTTAATGACGAAGGTAAACGGCGTCTTCGCCGGCACGAGCAATCACACCGGCTCGTACCCGCGCATCGAAGTGCATGTGAAAGACGGCTACGTTACTGAAGTTAAAGGTGGCGGAACTTATGGTGAGCTGTGGCGCGAGTTTCTCAAGTATCCCAAGATCAACGAGCTTAACTACCCTTACCAAAACAAGCCCGGCTATTGGTGGTTCTACGAAGCGGGCTTAGGGACGAATCCGAAATTTTTCAAGCGGCCCGATGAGAACATGGTCGGAAATAATTTATCGGAGCGTAACAACGCCGGCGTGATTCATTGGGGCTTCGGTGGCAGCGTGGTTCACGACCCGGACAAGCCGGAGGAGTCAAAGGCCTGGATCGATTTTCCCAGGCAGAACGGCCTGCCCAAAGATCACTGGTGGCATATCCACAACACGCTATTGACTTATCGCGTGCACGTGCGCGGGACGAAGAACAGCTGGCTCACGTTGATCGATAAAGGCGAGTTGACGGCGTATCGTAGCCCGGAGCTGCGCGCGCTGGCGTCGCGCTACGGCGATCCTAACGAAGTGCTCGGCGAGGACTGGGTGCCGCATCTGCCGGGAATCAATGCGCCGGGAAAATACGAGGACTACGCCAAGGATCCTTGGAAGACGTTCAGTGAGATCATGAAGAAAGTCGATGCTGGAACCTACGAATATTTCTATCCGGCAACGAAGGCAAACAAGTAATTTCGGAGGACAACGATGAAGACGAAAGTGTCGGCGGCAGTGATAGTTTACTTCGGATTGGTTTGTATTTCGATTGCCTTGGGCGCGGAAAAGAGCAAATACCCTCCGCCCCGTTTCCCGTCGTATGTAAGACCGCCGAAATCGTTGGACGATGTTCTGCCCTTCGCCCGCGCGGCCGTGCGCCAGACCGGCGGCCGCACGCCGCTTGGCTTGGTCGAGAAGGGGATGACGGTGGCGATCTTCACCGAGCCCACGGCGGAAGACATGATCATGCAGGCCATCAAGCGCGCTTACGAGGAGCGCGGCGTGAAGGTGCAGATCGTGCCTGAGCACCAACTGTTAGGCGTGAGTAAAGAAGAAGCGCTCAAAGCGGTGAAGGCATCAAGCTGGTTCACATCGGAGCAGGGCTATATGGAAGTGAGAGCATGGCTTCTGCAACGGTTCTCGGATCCTGAGGTGCCCAAGAAGTGGCTGAAAGAACACCGGCCGGATCTCTACAAGGCCGTTTTCCAGAGAGAAGAGGAAGGGGTGTCGCAGGAGCTCGTAGATCTGGGCAGAAAATTCGGCGGCAGAAGCGTAGGAGAAGCCATCGTCAAATATCTCGATCAACACAAGGAAGTGAACGCAGTTTTCTGGCGCAGGGGCGGTAGAACCGTCACGCGTAAAGCAATAGAACCGTATGGGAACAAATACTTCGGCAACTTTATCTTCGATAATCGCTACGAGTTGATGAATAAAGCGGCGACGTTTCCCGGCGACATCTGGCGGTTGGTGGAGGAACGCGTCATCGAGCCATTGTCATGGGTAGATCGCGTTGAAGTGAAGGACCCGGAGGGTACGAACTTTTCTTTCGAAGTCGATGAGAAGCAGGCGCAATCCTGGGCGGAAGGGGCTTATCAGCAGGGACACCTCTTCATGTTTCCCCATCAGGCAACCGGCCGATTTCCTTATTCATCGGTGGATTATCCGGCCTTCACCAAAAAATATAATCCGCGTTACTTAGTCAAAGTGAACGGCGTCTTCGCCGGTACCAGCAACCGCACGGGCTCTTATCCGCGGATCGAAGTGCATGTAAAAGATGGCTACGTCAAAGAAGTGGAGGGCGGCGGCATCTACGGGGAGCTCTGGCGCGAATTCCTGAAGTATCCGAAGATCAACGAGCTCACCTATCCGTATCACGACCAACCGGGTTACTGGTGGATCTACGAAGCCGGTATGGGGACCAATCCGAAGTTCTTCAAGCGGCCCGACGAGAACATGGAAGGTCACAATCAGTCGGAGCGCAACAACGCTGGCGTGATCCACTGGGGGTTTGGCTTGCGGCTCGATCACGGGCCCGACAAGCCGGTGGAATCCAAAGAGTGGATGGACTTCGCCAAACAGCATGCGCTGCCCAACGATCACTGGTGGCACATTCACAATACCCTGCCGACTTATAGAGTCAGAGTGCGCGGCACGAAAAACAGCTGGCTCACGCTAATTGACAAAGGGGAAATCGTGGCCCTGAAGAGCCCGGAGATTCGCGCGCTGGCGTCGCGCTACGGCAATCCCGATGAGGTCTTGAGCGACGACTGGTCGCCCTATTTACCGGGCATTAACGCGCCGGGGAATTATCCGGACTACGCCAAAGATCCCTGGAAGACGGTTGCCAGCGTCATGAAAAAATCGAATCGGGCACTTACGAGTACTTTTACCCCGCAGTGAAGCAGAAGACAGCTGGCAGTCGGCAGTAGGCAGTCAGACAGAACCGCTTACTGCAAGCTGCATACTTGAGATGGCTAGCATCAGGATTCGTCTCGCACAGATATTGGGGAAGAGAGCCTTCTTGGCCTTCGGCGTCGTGACGTTGTTGGTGGCGGGCTTGTTGGCCGCTATCAACCTCGCCTCCCATCACGCGCTGAAACTTTACATCGAAGATCAGCTCTCACGCTTGGCTTGGGACATCGCGCTCTATCAGACTTCGGATTTCACCATTTCGGCGGAAGTGGCGCAGAAGCTGCGCGAAATCAAAGGCGTCACGCGGGTCGAGAGCCTGAGCTTCCTTCGCTCCAAGCCACCGCCGGAGGCGATCCTTATGGTCGACGGCAAACCGCTGGCTTCGCCCTGGGTCTCGATTCTGTCGGCCACCGACGTGAACTTGTTGCCGCCCGAAGCTCGTTCTGTCAAGGCGTACGCAGACGGCGCGTTTCTCGCACTGGTGGGTCCGGAGCAGCACATGGGCAAGGCCTATTTGGCCCTGCAGGGCGCGCGATTGTTTTCAGTGAGAGTTTACTCTCATGAAAAACGACAAAGCTCAGGGCTTTTTGATCTTCCCATCCGCGGCGTGGTTCGCTTGGAGCGCGCGGATCTCAATCGCTACTTCATGAATGAGATCGGTTCGATCTCCTTCGTTCCTTATATCGGCGTGATCCTCGTGGTGCCGCACAATTTCGGGCTGCTTCAACGTTTTGACGCGCTGTCCCGCGGCGCGCTGGGAGATCAGGCGGACATCCACGTTACGGCAGGCGAGTACCTTCCCGAGGTCGTGCATCTTGTGCGAATCGATCGCAAGGCTTTGATCTCGGGCTGGGATATCGACGGCTCGCTGGCGAATCTCGAAAAGCTTCACGCGGAGGTGGAGGAAAAATCCAAGGCGCTCGGGCCGACGATCTTCGTCGACAATGCGATCCTGGTCCTGCTGAAGCGCATGGCGGAGATCTCGCGTATGATCGGTCTCGCGACCCTGCTCATCGCTATTCCGCTGCTCGGCATCGCTTGGATGCTAGCGTCGAATTTGTCCTCGCTGCTTATCTTAAACGAGCGGAGAAAACTCGGCCTCATGCGCTTGCGCGGGGTGCCGGGCAAACTGCTCGGGCAGAGTCTGCTGCTCTCCATCGGCCTCGGTGGGCTCATCGGCGGCATCATCGGCCTCACGTTGGGTACGGTCATTCCGCTCTACGTGTACGAAGGCGGCGTGCTTTCATGGGCGACGTTGTCGCGCGTCCAGGGGCCGCTTTTGATGTTGCTTTTTTTGGTGGTCGGATTGATCTTGGTGCTGCTCATCAGCCGGCGGCTCGTGCGCTACGCGACGACCATCTCGCCGTTGGAAGCGTCCCAGCGGGTGGCCGTCTCGGAATCCGGCCAAGCGCGGGCGCGCTTTGCCGTTCTCGAATGGCTCGCGCTGCTCATCGGCGCTTACAAAATCGGCAGCTGGATGTCCAATTTCGAGCTGACGGCGTTGTTGGCTGTTTCCGAGGACGACGGTGCGGCGTGGACCGGGTTTGTGAAAGCGGTTCTCGCCATCGACCGCGCTCTCGACTTTGTGGCTCTGCCGCTGTTTGTCTACGGCTTCGTGGCTCTGCTTGTGGCTCAGCGGCGATTGATCAGCGGGTTGCTCAGCTCGGTGACCTATTTCGTGGGCGGTAAATTACGTTCTCTGTCGCTCAAGCATATGTCGCTCAAACCCCATCGCATCGCGAGCTTTCTCCTGATCGTCGGACTGATGGCAAGCGTGAGTCTTTACCCGAGCATCGCGTCGAAATCGTTCGAGGACAAAGCGCTACGCGGCGCCACGGTACAGGTCGGCAGCGAGTTGCACGTCACGATCAATCCCAATGATCTGGTAACAGCCGAACAACTCGAACAAGGGCTCGGCGGACAGATCCACGCCATCGACGCGGTGCTCAAAGAGCGGCTAACGGCATTTCAACGCCGGGACGTGATTTCGGTGGATTATCTGTTCGAAGCGATATTGCCCGGCTTTTTCTTTCCCGGCTACGGCTTGAGCGGTGTGCCGCTCTATTTGATCGATGAACCTGCTCGCTATCTCAAGAGCGCCATTTTTGAAGAGAAGCTGGGTGTTAGCGCGAAGTTCAGCGACGTGATCAGGAGTCTCAAGGAGCAAAAAATCGCTGCTTCGCCGCCGGTGGCTGCCTTCTGGAACCTCGGCCCCGACGAGCCGGTGTTGTTGGGCGCTGACTTGAACAAAAAGCCGGTGTTGGTCTCCGCAGGAGGTGTGATCGGGTTTCTCCCAGGCATGCCGCCGCGCAGCATCTCGGATCGCCAGAGTTATGTTTCCGCCCGCATTGATTACCTAAACTACCTTTCCAGCACGGATGCCTACCTGGTGGGGAGCACGGGCAATCCTTTGATGGAGAATCTCAAAGTTTTGGTTCCGCGCATCCTGTTGCTCGTGCGCGCGAAACCCAATGCCGACGCCGACGCCATTGTAAAATCTCTAGCGCAGGCTCTCAAAGCGCGTCCTCTGGAGGTGCGCGAGCTCAAGCGCGAGCTGAAGAAAGTCGGCGGTGACATGTTTATTTTCCTCGCATTGGAAAACATGCGGATCTACCTGGTCGGTGGCGTGTTGCTCGCGCTGATTGCGATCCTCGCCATTGCGCTGACGAACTACTTGGAAGACCGGCGAACGCTGGGTTTGCTGCGGGTGCGCGGCGTGTCGCCGCTCTTGCTCTTCAGATTTTTCGCTTCCAGTCTCCTTGCGCCGGCGTTGCTCGGTCTCGTCGTCGGATTACTGGTCGCCGCTGGGGCAGGATTCGGTCTCACGAATCTGATCTGGAGTCTGCGCGAGTTGAAGTCCGTCGTGCACCTGCTGCCGGCGCATTTGGTCATCTCCGATTGGACGGTTTGGATCAGCCTGGGACTGCTCGCAGTCGTCGTCGCCATCGCGCTGCTCTTTAGTCTGTGGGTTTTCCGGCGTTCGGCGCGGGCGAGCATGGGAGAGGGCTAGATTCGATTTTAGATTTTCGATTTTGGATTTTAGATTCAATCGGAAATCGGCAATCCAAAATCCAAAATGGCGAGGAGGGGCGTTGATGAGCGTAGATGGTTTCTTTACCAATCGCGGGGTGAATGTCAAAGTCTCCGCTTTGACCAAATCCTATGAGACTGCCGCGGAGCAGGTGCGAGCATTAAAGGGAATTGAGTGGCAGATCGGCCCCGGCGAAGCCGTGGCGCTGATGGGACCGTCGGGCTGCGGCAAGACGACCCTGCTGAACATCCTGGGGGGAGTCGATCATGCGACTGGAGGAGAGATTCTGATTGGCGATCAGAAACTGACGGCACTGTCCGAGCGCGAATTGGAAAAGTACCGTCTCCACAAAGTCGGGTTTGTGTTCCAGTTTTTCAATCTCATCCCGACCTTAACCGCGCTCGAAAATCTGGAACTGCCGATGTTGATCGCGGGCGTTGAACCGGCGGAACGGAAGAAACGGATTGACCGGCTGTTGCAGATGGTCGGCCTCGGGGACAAGGGACACAAACGGCCCGAGGAATTGAGCGGTGGCGAGCAACAGCGCGTGGCCGTGGCGCTCTCGCTCGCCAACGATCCGTCCGTCATTCTTGCCGACGAACCCACGGGCAATCTCGACACTGAAAACACCAAAACTATCTCGGCGCTTTTCCTGTCGCTGGCTGAGCGTTACGGTAAGACCGTAATCATGGCGAGCCATGATCCAAAAGCGGTCGAGCAATTCAAGAAAGTCTACAACATGCGGGATGGGAATTTTGTCTAACGGACTTCAGCCGTTTAGGATTCTTGGACTCATTTTGGTATGCAGCGATTAGTGGACCTCTTGTGTTTATGCAGCGCATTCAAGTGGTGTGTCATCCTGAGGAGCCAATGGCGACGAAGGATCTGCATTGAGATTCTTCGCCTACGGCTCAGAATGACACTGTGGTACGTCATATGATTCGTGGTAGGTTGTGACTGATCATTAAATCAAGTGTGAACAGACAGAAAACCTACCATGTGTATATTATGAGCAACCAGTCTCGGACTCTTTATACAGGAGTCACCAACGACATAGTAAGACGAGTGTACGAGCACAAACACAAACTTGTCCCTGGCTTTACCTCCAAATACAACATTACGCGGCTCGTCTATTTCGAAGAAACCAACGACATTCAAGTTGCCCTGGCCCGTGAGAAACAGTTAAAAGGTTGGGTTCGGCAGAAAAAGATTGCGTTAATTGAATCGGCAAATCCAAAGTGGATGGACCTAAGCGCTGCTTGGTCCAAAGACGAGATTTTTCGCTAATGCTCAGAATGATACTGAGAGATCATCGACACATAGGGGGGAATAGAAAATTGCCGGTTTAGGAGGCAGGCATGAAAAATCGAACTATTATCGTTCTGATTGCTCTTTTAGCACCGGGGTTTGTAGGCGCTGCCGACGCTGCCGAGCAAACAAAATATCCCCCGCCGCGTTTTCCTTCCTACACGAAAGCGCCCAAGTCAGTCGAAGAGGTGATGCCTTACGCCCGCGCGATCGCGCGGCAAACCACCGGACTGCAGGGCGAGGGATTCGGCATTCTCAAGCAAGGAGAAGCCGTCGCGCTCGTCGTCGAAGCCACTGCGGACGATATGATCGTTGGCGCGATCAAGCGTGCTATCGAAGAGCGCGGCGTCAAAGTTCAGATCCTGCACGATTATGAGCTGGCGGGAGTGAGCCGGGCGGATGCCGCTGAGCTACGCAAAGCACGCCAGCGATTTACTTCAGAGGAAGGATACATGGAAGCAAGACAATGGGTCGAAGAACGCTTTGCGGACCCGGAGGCGCCGAAGAAATGGCTCAAAGAAAGGCGTCCTGATCTGTACAACGCGCTTTATCCATCCAAAGCTGACATGCCCGACCGCTTGAGGGAGGCGCAGAAAAAACTCGACCGAGAGAACGTCGGGAAGGGTATCAAGGACTACCTCGAAAAAAATCCCAACGTGAAAGGATTCTTCTGGGGCAGGGGTGGGACGACCACGCTCCGGCGCTATGTGCGGCCGTACGAGGAAAAATTTTTGGGCGTCATGGTCTTCGATAACCGCTGGACCGTGATGAGCAAGATCTCGCAATTTCCCGGCGACGTCTGGCGCTTGGCGGAGGAGCGGACGATTGAGCCGATCGCTTGGAGCGACCGGCTGGAGATCACGGACCCGGAGGGAACAAATCTGACGAGTGACCTTACTGAAGATATGGCGGAGCGATGGGCCCGCGGCGTTTACCAGCAGGGGCATCTCTACATGTTCCCCAATCAAGCCACCGGTCGTTTCCCATACGCGGTCGTCGAATATCCCGCTTTCCAGAAAAAATGGAATCCGCGCTCACCCACTCCGAAAGCCAATGGCGTGATCGCCGGGACGGCGAACCACGCGGGCCATTTTCCGCGAACTGAAGCGGTTATTAAGGACGGCTATGTCGTCGATGTGAAAGGAAGCGGGACCTACGCGGAAGTGTGGCGCGAGTTTCTCAAGTATCCGAAGATCAACGAGCTAACCTATCCGTATCACGATCGGCCCGGTTACTGGCTCCTCTACGAAACGGCGTTGGGGACCAACCCAAAATTTTTCAAGCGGCCCGATGAAAATCTGATCGGTGACAACGTGACGGAGCGAAACCGCAGCGGCGTTCTTCACTTTGGCCATGGAATCCGCGTTCATCACGGCCCGGATAATCCCGAATGGTCCAAAGAGTGGGTCGACTTCACGACGAAAAACAATATGCCCAACGATCACTGGTTTCATATCCACAATTATTTCTCCACTTACCGGCTGCGAGTCCGCGGAACGAAAAATACCTGGGTGACGATCATCAACAAGGGACATATGACGTCGCTCGACAGTCCGGAGGTGCGCGCTTTGACTTCGCGCTACGGCGATCCGAAGGAATTGCTCGCGGAAGACTGGGTGCCGCAGATTCCCGGCATCAACGCGCCCGGCCGCTATGAAGACTACGCCAAGGATCCGTGGAAGACGGTGTCAATGATCTTCAAAAAGGTAGAAGAAGGGAAGTACGAGTATTTTTATCCAATGGAGAAAGGCAAAGGGAAATAGTCTTCAATTAACGCGGGCGCGGGGCTGGTGTTGAGACTATGACCATGAGTCCATTCAAGCACCATCGCCGTCTTGTGGTTGCTCTGCTTGCGGTTTTCTTGCCAGCTTTGCTTTATTCGGCAGAGTGGCAAGCCGAGTGGGAAAAGGTTCTGGCCGCGGCCAAGAAAGAGAACACGGTCGTTCTAGGTATTCCAGCCAGTACCGAGTTGCGCAACGCGATCGGTTCAAAATTCAAAGAAAAGTTCGGCATCGCTCCGGAGCTGTTTCCGAGCCGCGGTCCGGAAAACGTGACGCGGATTATCAACGAATATAAGTCCGGTGTGCATTATTTTGACGTGCTGGTGGCCGGTGGAGCTACGCCTATAAGCATGGCCGCTTCCGGAGCGGCGGATGATTTTCAGCCTTACATGATTTTGCCGGAAGTCAAAGATCCGAGGAACTGGTGGGGCGGACACATCTGGGAGGACAACGTCAAGACGAAGCGTTATATCTATGCCTTTCAGTGCTATACCAGCGAAACGTTTTGGTATAACGCCGGTCAGGTAGAGCCACAGGAAATTCGCTCCTTTGACGATTTGTTGAACCCCAAGTGGAAAGGAAGAATCGGATTTCTCGATCCGCGCAATCCCGGCTCCGGACAAAACACTTGGTCTTTCCTCTGGAAAGTCAAAGGCGAAGATTATCTCGCGAAGCTCGCACAGCAAGAGCTGCTCATCAGTCAAAATCTCCGTCAGATCGCCGACGCTCTGGCAAAAGGCAAGCTCGCCTTTACAGTCGGCCTGAGTCATTACAGCTATGAACCCTTCATGAAAGCCGGTCTTCCGGTCAAACCGCTGCCTCATATAAAGGAAGGTTCTCACGCCAACAACGGCAGCGGTGTCATCACGGTTGTGAAAAATCCGCCGCATCCAAGCGCAGCCAAGGTATTTGTGAGCTGGTTTCTAAGCAAAGAAGGACAGGAACTTTACGGCAAGGCGATGGTTCAGGGAACGCGCCGGCTCGATGTGAATACGGCATGGCTTAAAGAATCGGGTGTCGAGGCGTGCAAGGACGTGATGACTGTAGATGATTATTACCGCCTGGAAACCCACTTGGAATCATCGGTCCTTAAAATCAGAAACCCCGCGATAGCGCTCGCTAACAGGCTCTTGAGATAGAGACAGAGACGTCCTCGATCACACAAGACGAGTCGTTATCATCACAGCCCGTCGTGCTTTGACAGTTTCGACTCGCAGTGATAGCTGAAAATGGGCTTTCGAATCGCTGGTAGGCGAAGAACTCCACGATAGGAACCTATTAGACTAGGGCGGTAAGTTCTTAAGGAGGTCAGTATTATGGGCAAAAAAATACGCGAGTTCATGACCCACAGGGATCCGGACGAACATATCTGGGTGGAAAGAGACGAGGCAGCGGTCATTGGCACGGCTCGCATGGGGCAAAGAATGGTGCCGAAAATTCGTCTTTTCGACCTGCTTCGGAGCGCGCCCTGCTCGGGAAACCGGGTACAGGTAACGGTTTGGGAAGGCGACACTCTGCGGATCGCCGTCGAAAATCTGTTTGACCGTGAGGAGCAACTGACGCGGGCTTCCGATCACGATTTGATTTATTTTCAGTTTTGCGGTCGCTCCACCGTGGAGAGCGAATGCGGCGTCGTGGAGCTTGAAATTGGCGAAGCCGTTTTGATTCCTGCGGCTATCTCGCATCGCTCCGCCGGAAAAGAGGACTGTTTACGGGTTAGGGTGGCAACCCGAGAGCTGGTGAATCTAGGCGTCGATCCGGAAAAGCCTCTTGCGGAAACCAAATTCACCGTGCGTCCTTCAGAACCGTTCACGCCGCAAGGGAACGGACGACAGGAACTCCAGAATGGCCACGCGCTTGAACATATTAGTTTCTGGGACCCCCAATCCGACGTTTGGATTGAGCGCGACCCCGCCGCGTTGATCGGCGCCGTCACAGAGGGTTGTCGTCCCGTCAAGAAGATCAGGGCCTTCGATTATTTTACCGGCATGACCGGAAAAGGCGGAGCCAAAGCACCCGTGCTCTATACCGGCAAGGAATTCAGGGTTGACGTTTACAATCTGGAAGAGGAACAAAGAGGCTTTCACCGAGGTTGCGACGAGGATGAAATTTGGTTTCAGTTCCGTGGCCGTTCGCTGAATCACACCGAGTGGGGCGCGATGGAACTGGAAGCCGGCCAGACGGCCATGATTCCTCGAGGCATTGCCCATCGGATCACCGGCAGCCCTGGTTTTCTCCGGCTGGTTTTTTATAGCCGCGCGCTGGTCCAACCTAAAGCTTTCAACAATGTCTCGGAACGAGAGACCAGGTTCGAAGTGCGTTAGTCGATTCTTTGCGGTCTCGCGCAAGGGCGCAAAGGGTGCAATCGCTTAACGGTTCAAAGACAAAAGGAGTTTAGCTTTTGGATTGAATCCAAAAGCGAAAATCTAAAATCCAAACTCGTCAGGTCTTGAAATCCGGGTAGCCGGCTTTCGCGGCCTTTTCCTTGTAGTCTTTCACCAGCTCTTCTCTCGGCTTCTCATGCGCCCATACGGCTTCAGTGAAGCTCCATAGCGTAAATGGATGCGCGCCAAGCGCATAGAGCTTGCCGTAGTCCTTAGTCGCGAGCGCTTCTCGCTCTTCCGGCGCGAGCTTTAGTTTCTGGCTTTTCTCCCACTTCTCGACAAACGCGCGAGGATTGCTCGCGTATTCTTTTTCCGCCATCTCATTCATGTTCACTTGATGGATGAGTTTGTTCATTAAATACTTGCTCATAAGCATTCCTCAATTACGCTTTTAATAGCGTCCAGACACCGATGGCGATAAAGCCGATTCCCGCCAGGTAATGCAAATGCTTCTCGCTAACATAATTCGACAATACGCCACCGGCGAGGACTCCGATCGCGGATGTCACGACTAGCGCTAACGAAGCTCCTGCAAAAACCGTTATCTTGCTGATCTGTTTATCCGAAGCAAACAGCATTGTCGCGAGCTGTGTCTTGTCCCCAAGCTCGGCAATAAAGACTGAAGTGAATACGGTTGAGAGAAGTTTCCAATCCATGGCCGATTATTGTCCACTGTCCCAACTAAAAAAGGGTATCGCCGGAAATCCAGCGTCCAGACCTTCCGCGTAGGAAGGTTTGCTGGCATTCGCCACGCCCATCATCATCAAAAAATTCAAATACCCACTGGTCATGTTGCCTGCTTTGATCATTTTTTGGGGCGTACAGCCTTCGGCGGCACTTTGAATATCGCCATTGGCGATCCAGCCGACGGCGGCGGCATCGAAGTTTGGATCCGTCAGGTGGCGCTCGAATTGCCTCGGTCCGCCGACTTCGAGGGAAAGATGGCCGCTGACGAGCACGCCGATTCGTTTGTTGGTGCCGAGGTTGTCGATGACTCCGCGGATCGCTTTGCCGACTTCGTAGAAGCGCTTTGGTCTTGGCATCGGCGGCGCGATGCAATTGGTCAAGATGGGCACGATAGGGATGTCCATTTCGGGCCTGACAAACATCATCGGCACAATGATCGAGTGATCGATGGTCAATTCGTTCGAATAAGAGAAGTCGACGCCCCGGTCGAAGGCGCATTCCATAATGGCGTCGGAAAGCTCGAGATCGCCCTGAAGCTTGCATGTCGGCAGGCCGAACTCGCGAGTCTCGTCGTAGAAGGTTCCGTCGTAGGCGTCCATCTTGCCGATCATGAAAGCCGGCATGTTGTCCATGAAAAACTGGTGCAGATGATCGTTGCCGATGGCGATGAGCACGTCGGGTTTCGCCTCAGCGAGCTTCTGCCGCATCATTGCGATCCGCTCTTTTACTTTTGCGGCCCCCGGCGGTTGTTGGGGTTGCTGGAAAAGACGCGGCATAAAAGGATTATGGGTAATGCCGATGATCGTGACGATCTGGGCCATGGTTTACCTCCTTCGACTCATTCTACTTGTGTTTAACATGCCGACTTGACACGTGTAAACGCTGGTAGTTGGAAGACTAAGAATGGGGGTGTATGGGATGTCACCAGATTCAATCCTCACCCCCTCTTCGATTCTCCAAGAGGAGGAAAAGGAGGATCGAATTGAAGCCGAAAGACTTTCAACCTAGTTTGACGCTGACATTAGTTCTGAGTCGGGTCGAGAATAATTTTTCCCAAGGTCTGATTCCGTTCCAGAATTCGATGCGCTTCCGCGGCGTCGCGTAGCGGCATAGTTCGATCAATGATCGCCCGAATCTTGCCCGCCTCGGCGGCTTCAAGCGCTTTATCGACATCTGGAAGATTGGTGCCCGCAGCGCCGATGATGCGCAGCCGTCGCATGTAAAGCCGCTTGACGTCCAATTTGACTTCGCCGCCACCGTGCGCGCCCGCGGTTACGAGCCGTCCGCCGATGGCGAGGCTATTCAATACGCCGGGCCAAAGCGTTGGGTCCGCAATATTCTCACAAGCGACATCGACCCCCTGACCGTCGGTCAAGCGCATGATTTCTTCAGCCAAGTTCTGCTGGCGATAATTGACGCCGAAGTCGGCGCCGTAGCTCTTTGCGGCTGCGACGCGCTCATCAGCGCCGGCGCCGGCGATGACCTTCGCGCCGAGCATCTGCGCAACCTGTACGCAGCAGCTTCCAAGGGCACCGGTGGCGCCCATGACTAGGACCCATTCCCCCGGCTTGACGTCGGCCTTGCTCGCCAGCAGATTGAATGCCATGGGAAAGTGGCGCGTGATGATGCTTCCTTCGGCGAACGAGAGGTTGGTGGGCAGTTTGAAGGCGTTGCGCGCCGGCGCCGTTACATACTCCGCGTACCCACCCCAGCGGTGCAGGCCGATGTGGCGGCTGCTGAGGCAGTTGGCTTCCTCGCCCCTCAAGCAGTAGCGGCACTTGCGACAAGCGATGAATGACAGCACAGCGACGCGATTGCCGACCTTGACCTTGTCGGTGTCGGTGCCGACGTGAGCGACGACGCCGGCCGGATCGACGCCCAAAATGTGCGGGAGCTGGACTTTGACAGGATAGTTTCCCTGGCGGACGATAAGATCCAAGGTGCGATTGACCGACACCGAGCGGACCTTCACGAGAATTTCTCCGGCTGCCGGCGTCGGCGTCGGGACTTCTTCGAGACGCAAAACCTCGGGACCGCCGAATCCTCTGAGGACGATGGCTTTCATTTCTGTGATGCGGGTAGGTCACTCCGGCAGGGCATCAACTCAGTAGCGTGGCCGCGGCACGGTTGATTAATCTGCTGCGCACTCTAACGGCCCAACGACTTGAAGAAGCCGCTCTTTTCCAGCTCATTATAGATAGTGGGGTCGATGAATTCCTCGGCTTTGCGCCCCTTGGCCCTAGGATCTGTCTCTGCGGTCTGTGTGAGGACCATGTCGATGGCCTTGTAAGGGAGGTGCGGCGGTCTTTCGATAAAGTTCGTGGCGTATTCGTAGGACGACTCCAAGGTTTCACGGTCTTGAGTACGCGTCCACTTTCCGATTATTTTCATCGCCAGCTCTTTGTCGCGAAATAAGCGATCCACGCCCTCGCTGTAGGCCATCAAGAAGCGCTTCACGGTCTCCGGGTCCTTCTTAATGGTGGAACGAGTAGAAACGATACTAGTGGTTGGGTAATCCAGCCCTACTTTGGCAAAATTAACGAGCATGGCAAAGCCGGCTTTCTTCGCCTTAAAGTCTCCCGGCGAGGACAGAATTCCTCCCTGAATTACGCCAGCCTGCATGCCAGCAAAAATTTCCGGCTGTCCGCCCATTTGAATGACTTTTACATCGCGATCTGGCTCGAACCCCCATTTTTTTAGCAAAAACCGCAAAGTGAAATCCGTGGAAGCGCCGTAGCGGGTGACCCCCAAGGCTTTGCCTCTCAGATTTTCTTGTCCTTTGATCGATGGCTGTACGAAGAGATAAAAAGACGGGACATTCACCACACCTCCAATGACCACGATGTCAGCGCCGGCGAGATCAGCATTGACAATGTTTCCGCCAGCCAGAGCCACCGTGAATTCTCCCGCGATAACGGCCTGGGACACTCGGCTCCCCCCGGCCACGTAAACAGGATCGACGTAAAGGCCGTGCTTTTCAAACAGCTTGGCGTCCTTGGCGAGGTAAAAAGCGGACTGCGTTGCGCTGATCGCGCTATAAGCCACGGCGATCCGTTTGGTTTGGGCCTCCACGGGTGCGGTCACAATGAGCATCACGAGAAAAGCAAAAAGAATTTTGAAATGCTTCATGGAACCTCCACCGACTTCAACGCGGATTCTCCTACGTACGAGAGTTTTCATAACATAGAATGACGCTTTCGCCAACGAACGATAAACGTTTGACATAAGCTCGTAACCACAATAAATGAATGCCTGAACCGAAACGCATTTTCGGAGAACCCGTAGTCAAAGTAGCACATGAACGTGTCAGCAAAAATCGCAGATATTCAGGCCAAAAGTGAGAGCTGGAATGTTCGTTTAATCGGTCATCACGACTTAAACGGTCATGGAGACGGCATGCAGCTACTCAAGAACGGCCGCTACATCTATCTCGCCCATCTGGGCACATCGCCCATGGCGCTGACCATTCTTGACGCTGCGGACCCAAGCGATCCGAGAGTGATAAAGCAGATGCCCCATCCGGACAATACACACGCGCACAAAGTCCAGATCGCCGGCGATGTTCTGATTCAGAATCAGGAGCGCCCCTACTTTGACAAATCGATCGCCGCCAGCGTGCCTAACGAGGCTGGGATCCGCATCTATAGCATTGAAAATCCGACCGAGCCGCGCGAGATTGGTTACATGAAAATCCCGGGAAAGGGCGTTCACCGGATGTGGTTTACCGACGGCAAGTACGCCCACGTCGGCGCGATGCTGCCCGGTATCAAAGAGCGCGCATATTTAATCGCGGACCTGTCGAACCCGTCGAATCCGAAGCAGGCCGGTGTGTGGTGGATTCCGGGAACCAAAGAGGGAGAAGAAACGCCGCCAGAATGGACGCCGTTTCCGGGGGAGCATTTTCACGTTCACGGCGCGATTCCCTATGGCGACCGCTCCTACGTCGCTTTGGTCGACGCGGGGATGGTCATCATCGACATCTCCGACATCAGCAAGCCGAAGACCATCAGCCGCCTCGATTGGAGTCCGCCCTACGGTGGTTACGCGCACACGACTCTGCCGCTTCCCGGAAGAAAACTCGTGGTGGCCGTCGACGAGTCGGTGAAGTATGATTGCCAGGAGGGCGAGAAGCGCGTGTGGCTGATCGATATTCGGGAAGAGAAAAATCCGGTGATTGTCAGTACATGCCCGGTGCCGGAAGGCGACTTTTGCAAGCGCGGACTCCGCTTCGGTCCGCACAATGTCCACGAGAATCGACCAAGCTCATTCCAGAGCGAAAATATCATCTTCGTCACCTATTACAACGCCGGGCTGCGAGTCTTTGACATCAGAAACAAGTTCCGTCCGGAGGAGGTGGGCTTCTTCATTCCGCCGCCGCCGGAAGGCCAAAAGGCGCCGATGTTCAACGATCTGTACGTCGATACGGATGGGCTGATCTACGTGACTGACCGAATCAAAGGCGGGTTGTATATTCTGGAATACACCGGGCCGAAGATTTAGTGAAGGAGCTACCCGGCTGCTGAAGAGTTTAGCGTTCGCCCATCGACGCGCTCAGGGTGAACGGTAGGGTGGTGCAATGAGTTGAGTTTTCCGTTCGTGCAGCCAGTCGAAGACGGGTTGCAGTTTTTCAGTAAGCTCCTAGTGTGGTGTCTCCGAAAAATTCGCAATAAAGTTTCGGCGTCATTCCGGCCGAGCGCGCGGCTGCGCGCGAGAGCCGGAATCGAGGAAACTCAAGGGACACTGGATTACCGCCCTTCGACTGCGCGTCTCAGGACATGCTTTCGCGGTAATGACGAGGGGAGACGCCGACTTATTCAATGAACTCAGGAGACAGGAGACTAATAGGAGACGTTTCAAATATAGAGAAAGTTCTGTGTCATGTCTGACCGCTTGCTGGTGAATATTTTTAACGTGGCCAAGGAGGAAATTTCATGACCAGTCTTAAAAGACTCTCAAGTGGTTTTGTCGCCCTGCTCACGATCACCGTCTTGACGAAACTTGGTGTCGCCGCGCCCATCGACGATCTGATCAAAGGCGCCAAGCAAGAAGGGACAATCGAGTTCTATGCCCCGTCAACCTTGACGCCGCAAGGCGCGCAGGCTTTGGCCGCGTCATTCAACAAGAAATACGGCCTCAACGTCAAATTGCAATTCAACCCCTCAGGAAACATGACGCGGGACATCGGCAAAGTCGTCGGCTTGGGCGCTAGCGGGGTGCCGCCGGAGTGGGATTTGATGGTGGTCACGGACGCCCACCACGCGACATTGTGGGTCAAAAAGATGCATCAGCCCTTCGACTATAAAAGCATCGGCGATGCTCCAAAAGCGATTCAATATGACAACGGCGCGGTGAGCTTTGCCAATCAGTTTGTGCTGCCCGCTTACAACAAGCAATTGGTTCCCGCCAAGGACGCGCCTAAAACTTGGGAGGATCTCTTGAATCCGAAGTGGAAGGGCAAGATCGGCGTATCGAGCGCGACCCACCACATGGCTCGGCTGGCGGCGGGACCTTGGGGCGAAGAGAAGACGACCAATTTTGTGAAGGCCCTTACCAAGCAGGAATTGATTCTCGGAAGATTGGGAGAGATCTACAACCGGCTGCTGTTGGGTGAAATCGTCGTCGCGGTTTCTTTGACCGACAGCGAAATCAAGTCGGAGAAAAACAAGAGCGCGCCGGTCGTGCATGCCGAAGGGGTGTCGCCGCTGATTGCGCCCGCCTATCAGGCGGGCGTGCCGAAGAACGCGCCGCATCCCAAAGCTGCGTACCTGATGGCTGGCTATCTCACGACTCCCGAAGCGCAAAAAATTTGGGAGAAATACGCCGGCCAAAGCTCTGCCTTGATTCCCGGAACGTCTGCCTATAAGTACGCGCAGAAAAAAACCGTCGTGTATATGACTCAGGATCAAGCCGAGATGGTTGACCGACTTTCGAGAGAATACGGGAAAATATTCGGTTTCAGCGGGCTTTAAAAAATCGTCCCCTACCTCTTTCCTCCCCCGCGAGCGGGGGAGGATGAAGGAGGGGGCCTTCGCGATAAGAGAATTCGCGTGAGCACAGCAACTGACGTTGGCGTATTCGGCCGAGCCGTCGATGTTAAGGCCAACGGGCTTGGCCTATTCGCCGGCGGGTTGATGGCGCTGCTCCTTTTCATGGTCGGTGTGCCGCTGTTGATGGTGGTCCTCATGAGCTTGCGCACCGGTTTCCCGGGCGAGGGTGGACCGCTTACGCTGGCCAACTTTATCGCCGTCTATAGCGCTCCCGGCACCTACAAAGTTTTGCTCAACACGCTTTTGTTCGCCTCGGGCACGGTCTTGGTGGCACTGGTGTTCGCGGTCCCGCTGGTTTGGCTTCTCACCCGCACCGATCTCCCTCTTAAAGGAACCATATACGTTCTCATGACCGTGGGAATTTTGATCCCGGTCTTTCTCCGCACCATCGCCTGGATTCTTTTGCTCAGTCCGCGCATCGGCCTGGTGAACCAGTGGGCGACGCAACTCTTCGGTCTCGATCATCCGCTGATCAGTTTATACAACATACCGGGGATGGCTTTTATTCAGGGCGTGTCGTTCGTGCCGTCGGCGTTTTTCATGCTGGCGGCGGCCTACCACACCATGGACCCATCACTCGAGGAGGCGGCCTACACGGCGGGAGTGAGCAAGTTTCAGACGTTTCTTCGGATCAATGTGCCGATCACCTTGCCGGCGATCGCCGGGGTGATGGTCTATCTGTTCATGAGCGCCATCGCCGTGTTCGAGGTCCCGGCGATCATCGGCTTTCCGGCGCGGATTCTCGTGTTGAGCGCTTTGATCTTTACATCGACCAATCCCCCCGCGGGCTTGCCCGACTATGGCCTGGCGGGCGCCTACGGCGCGGTCATGCTAGTTGCCGGCCTGAGTCTGGCCTTTTTCTACGTGCGTCTCGTCCAGCACGGGAAGAAATATACGGTGATCACCGGCCGCGGCTACCGGCCGCGACAGATATCTCTTGGGCGATGGAAGTGGGCCGCGCTCGCCTTCGCGATGCTTTACTTGTCCATGGAGGTCTTTATCCCATTTCTGGTTCTTGTATGGGCGTCGCTGCTGCCGCACTTGCAGCTACCCTCGGCCGAGGCTTTCTCGCAAATCTCTCTTAGCAACTACGAGACGATTTTCGACTACGTCGACGCCCTGCCCTTTATCAACACGGCGATTCTCATGTTCGCTGTGCCGACGGCGACGATGTTCCTGAGCGTGCTCGTTTCGTGGCTGGTCGTGCGGACGCAAGTCAGCTTCCGTGGCTCCCTCGATACCATCGCCTTTCTGCCGCACGCGATACCGAGCATCCTTCTCGCCGTGGGTCTCGGCTATCTCGGGCTCGCCTACAGAAACTTCTTTCCGGTTTACGGCACCATCGCGATCATCGCTATCGCTCATACGATCACCTGGATCGCCTACGGCACGCGCACCACGAATGGAGTCATGATTCAGGTGCATCGCGAGCTGGAAGAGGCGGGGAAAGTCTCTGGGGCCTCGACGCCGCGCGTGCTTGGCCGTATCGTTCTGCCGCTGGTAGCCGCTGGTATCTTCAATAGCTGGATCTGGATCAGTATGCTCTCGTATCGGGAAGTGACGATGGCGTTGGCGCTTGGGACGCGCAAAAATCTCGTGGTTTCGACAATTGTCTGGCAGTTTTGGGGCAATGGCTGGGTGCCGCAGGTGGCGGCCTTGGGTGTCGTGCTCGTGCTCTTCGCCGTGCTGGTTGTCGGCGCGTTGAAAATCGGCTTTTCACGCCTCGGGGAGGTGGGGCCGGGAAGCTAAGAATGGAGTGTTGGAGTAATGGAGTGATGGAGCCCAATACTCCAGTACTCCATTACCCCAAAGGTAGTTTCTTTTGATACGCATTCGCGGACTCAAAAAATGGTTCGACAGCCGGCGCGGCCGAGTGGAGGCACTGCGCGGCATAGATCTGGAAGTGGCGGAGAAGGAGTTCTGCGTCCTGCTCGGCCCCAGCGGCTGCGGTAAGACCACCACCTTGCGCTGCGTCGCCGGCCTGGAGAAACCCGACGCCGGCGAGCTGGAAATTGCCGGTACCATCGCGAACTCTCCGACCCGGCGAATCTACGTACCGACGGAAAAGCGCGATATCGGCATGGTATTCCAGTCCTACGCGATCTGGCCGCACATGAATGTATTTCAGAACGTTGCCTTTCCCCTGATCCGCGGCCGGAAGCAGATCGCCAAAGATCTCGTGGCCGAAAAAGTCCGCCATGCGCTTCGGCTCGTTCAACTTGACGGGCTCGAGGACCGGCCGGCGACCGATCTGAGCGGCGGCCAGCAGCAGCGCGTGGCGATGGCCCGAGCCATGGTCACGGAGCCGAAGATTTTGCTCATGGACGAGCCGCTAAGCAATCTCGACGCCCGCCTGCGGGAGCAGATGCGCGTGGAGCTCAAGAAAATTACCAAAGCCGTCGGCGTGACGACTCTCTATGTCACGCACGATCAGGCGGAAGCGCTGAGTCTCGGCGACAAAGTCTGCGTGATGTACAACGGTGAGATCCTGCAAACGGCGCCGCCGCATGAAGTCTATGCCAAGCCGAATAGCCTTTTCGTCGCCCAATTCGTCGGTGAAATGAATTTCATCAAAGGCCATGTCACCGGCCCATCACAGGTGGAATGTCCACTTGGAACTCTGCCCATCCCCGTGCCGTTAGGCGTTTCAGTCGCAAGTTCAGTCACGCTTGCGGTCCGGCCTGAACATGTAAAGCTCAATTGCACAGACGGGTTGCTTGACTCCCTGTCGGGAGCCATCACGAGCAAAAATTACCTCGGCGATGCGCAAATTCTCGAAGTCAACATCAATGGCCTGAGCCTTCTGGTGAAGCTCCCCGGCGATTCGGAATTTTCCATCGGACAGAAGGCCGGGGTGATGATCCCGCTTGGTCGCTGGCACGTTTATCCCTGACTCTTACGGCACACTAAACTTGCAGTCGCTTGCCGACTATGCAATAGAACGATTCATTATGAGTACGAACGCACAGACCGAAACATTTCGACGCAAACCCGTGGAAAATCTTCTCCGCGCGCGCTCCGTGGCGATTGTCGGCGCTTCACCCAAGGGGCGCTGGCCCATGGGCATTTATCGCAATCTCAAGAAGGTCTACAGCGGCAAGATCTTTCTCATCAATCCGAACTACAAAGAGATCGAGGGCGCTCCTTGTTATCCGAACGTCGCGGCACTGCTTGAGGTGCCGGAGGAGCTGCTCGTCTTGATTCCGACCAGAGCCGTGCTCCCCACTTTGGAGGAAGCCGCCGAGCTTGGCACTAAGTCGGCGACGATTTACACCGCCGGTTTCGGTGAGGGCGACGACCCAAAAGGAAAGGAACGCGCGCAGGCGATGAAAGATCTTTGCGACAAAACGGGCTTTGTCATCTGCGGGCCGAATTGCATGGGGTCGTATTCGCTGGACAACGGTTTGTGGACTTTTCCTACCGCTACGTCGCTGCTCAAGAAGGGGCCGGTCGGTTTGATTTTTCAAAGCGGCGGCTCGCTGGGCAACTGGATCAAGGGCGCTACCGAGCGCGGAGTTGGTTTTACTCACGCGGTTTCGAGCGGCAACGAAGTGAGTCTGGATCTCGTTGATTACTTGTCATTCCTCGTTGACGATCCTGATACCCGGCTTATTACTTTGATGGTCGAAGGCGTCCGCCGTCCCAACGAGTTCATGACCGTCGCCGAGCAGGCGCTGAACAAGAACAAACCGATTCTCATCGTCAAACTTGGACGTTCTGAGATGGGAAAACGGCAGGCGATCTCCCATACGGGTGCGCTCGCGGGAGCGGATGAAGTCTTCGATGCCGTCTGCAAACGGCTTGGACTGATTCGTGTGCCGACGTTGGAAGACTTGACGGAAACAACGCTGGCGTTCATGCCGGGCCGCTTTCCGAGAGGTAGCCGTGCGGCCATCGTTGTCAATTCCGGCGGCATGAAAGGTTTGATTTGCGATCACTGTGACGAACTTAACACGAATCTGGCGCAGTTAAGTGACAAGACCAAAGAAGCCGTGCGGCCGCTGATTCCCCCCGAATTGGTCGTGGAGAATCCGCTCGAATGCGGCGTGGCAGGCTTTGGCGACGAACAGAACTTCATCAACATCGTCAAGTTTCACGCGGAAGACGATGGCGTGGATCTCCTCGCGATTCACGGCGAACTGCCGCGCGGCGAGAAGAGAGATCCGCAGCTGTTCAGGAATTTAGCGGCGGCTACGAACAAGCCCGTGCTCGCCTTAGCGCGATCCACCTACAGCTGTACGGAGGAGAGCCGCGCTTTTCAAGAAGAGGCCGGGCTTCCTTTCTTGCAGGCGATCAAGCCGACGCTGCGCGCGCTGGCGGCGCTTGGTTTATACGGAGAGCGCAAGCGATTTGGCGTGCCGAAGTTGCCGGAGATGACGGGCAATGAAGCGGATCTCGAAGGTGAGAGACTGAATAGCCTGCTCCAAAACCACGGGATCGGATTACCGAAGCAAGCTTTGGTCGGCACGGCTGCAGATGCAGCGACAAAAGCCAAAGAGATCGGCTTCCCGGTGGCATTGAAACTCGTCGCGCCGGAGGTCGTGCACAAGACGGAATCAGGCGCAGTTGTTTTGGGTTTAAAGAGCGCTGAAGAAGTTGAAACTCACGGCAAACAGTTGCTGACCAAGACGCCCGGCAAAGCCCAATTACTGATTCAAGAGATGGTGCAGGGAACCGAAGTGCTCATCGGCGCGCGCACGGATCCACAATACGGCCCATTTTTGATGGTCGGGCTTGGCGGAATCTTTGTCGAAGTTTTGAAAGACGTAGCTATTCGCCTTTTGCCCGTCGATGAGAAAGAGGCCCGCACTATGCTCCGAGAGCTGCGCGGCTACAAAGTGCTTGAAGGCGTCCGCGGACAAAGGCCGCGCGACATCGACGCGCTGGTGCGCGCGATGGTCGGGTTGTCCGATATCTTCGCCGCGCATCGGAATCATCTTTCCGACTTCGAAATCAATCCAATTATGGTCCGGGCTCAGGGCGGCGGTGGGGCTGCTGTTGACGTTCGAT
>Ga0137370_10000111_pt1 | contig 27108 bp, 23 predicted proteins | sample SagtaG_11_FD_104920 | JGI IMG/M metagenome (GOLD analysis project Ga0137370, IMG submission 104920) | Vadose zone soil microbial communities from Sagehorn Ranch, Mendocino, California, USA - Sage1_R_20_16 metaG | ecosystem: Environmental > Terrestrial > Soil > Vadose zone | place: USA... | reverse complement strand
CCGCCGGGGGGGAACCAAGCGGCGCGGAACGGTTACGCTCCCCCCCCCGCCCGCCCCCGCGCTGAGTCCCGTGCTACCACCGGCGGCCGCGCCGCCGGCAGCGCCTCCGAGACCACGTCCGGTCGTGCGCCCCCCCCCCGATACGACGCGTGCCGACACGACCAGAGTGCGTGCGGACACGACGCGCGCGCGGCCGGACACGACGCACCCAGACACCACCAAGGCGCGGCCGGACACGAGTGCCTCAACACACTAAGCCATACCAGACCGTCCTCGAGACGATCGGCTGGACCCCCCTGATCCGGATCAATGCGGTCACGCGGGGCATTCGCACGCCGGTCTACGCGAAGGCAGAGTTCTTCAATCCCGGCGGATCGGTGAAGGACCGCATCGGTCTGGCGATGATCGAGGCAGCGGAGCGGGCCGGGAGACTCCGACCGGGCGGACTGATCGTCGAGGCGACGTCGGGCAACACCGGCGTGGGCCTGGCGATCGCGGCGGCGGTGAAAGGGTATCGCTGCATCTTCACGATGCCGGACAAGATGTCGCAGGAAAAGGCACGCCTGCTGCGCGCCCTGGGGGCGGAAGTCATCATCACCCCGACTGCCGTGCCCCCGGATCATCCCGACAACTACATCATGAAAGGCCGCGCCATCGCGGCGGCGCATGAGAACGCGATCTTCGCCGACCAGCACTACAACCCCGTGAACCCCGACGTGCACTACCACACCACCGGGCCGGAGATCTGGGAGCAGACGGACGGGAAGGTGACGCATTTCGTGTGCGCGCCGGGAACGGGTGGGACGGTGAGCGGCGCCGGCAAATTCCTCAAAGAGAAGAATCCGCAGATTCGCGTCGTCGCCGGCGATCCGGTTGGATCGATTTACACGGGGTACGCCAGGACCCACAAGAAAGGCGATGGACAACCATACAAAGTCGAGGGCATCGGCGGCGACAAGATTCCCACGTCGCTGCACTGGGACGTCATCGACGAGTGGGTGGTCGTGAGCGACAAGGACGCGATGCAGATGGCGCGGCGGTTGTCCAAGGAAGAGGGGCTATTTGTGGGGGGATCGACGGGCGTGAACGTCGTGGCGGCCCTGGACGTCGCGCGCCGCAGCGACGATCCGACGGCGCTCGTCGTGACCGTGCTGGCCGACACGGGCGAGCGCTACCTCAGCAAGGTCTACAATGAGGAGTGGCTGCGCGAAAACCAGCTGATCGACGACTCGCGCCCGACCGTCGCGCGGCTCGTGGCCGCCAAGACGGGCGATGCCCCGCCCCTGATCCACGTCGCCCCGGAGGCGTCGGTGCGTCAAGCGTTGAATCTCATGACCACCTACAACGTGTCACAGCTTCCGGTGCTCGAAGACAATGACGGCGTCGGCGCGGTGTCGGAGCAAGCGCTGATGGCGCGGGCGATCGGCCAGCCCAAGATCCTCGACAGCCCCGTACGGGACGTGATGGACTCACCGTTCCCAGTCGTGGACGCGGAGGCCCCGGTCTCCCTGCTCACGACCTTGCTGTCGCGGACGACGCCCGCTGCGTTGGTCCGGCGCAATGGCAAGGTCGTCGGCATCGTGACGCGCTACGACCTGCTACACCAGCTGGCGGGCATTCACTGATGCGGATCACGGTCCTGACGGGCGGCGCAACCCCGGAACGCGCCGTGGCGTTCGCGAGCGCCTCCCAGATCGTGGCCGCCCTTCGCAGCCGCAAGCACGACGTCCGCGTCGTCGATCTCGCCGGCAGCCTCATGGACGAACGGGCGGAGCGGGAGCTGCTGGGCGGCGCCGTAGGGCTCACTCCGCCCGCCGTCGATGCGCTCGCGGAGCGGGAGCAGCGGATGTTGTCGGAGGGGCTGGCGGCGCTCGAGGCAGTGCGGAACGCCGAGGTGCTGTTTCTGGCCGTCCATGGCGGCGCTCTCGAAGGGGGGACGCTGCAGGCGGTGCTCGACGTCATCGGAGTGCCGTATACGGGCAGCGGGCCGCTGGCGAGCGCGCTGGCGATGGACAAGGACCTCTCCAAGCGGCTGTTCCGGTCTACCGGCGTGCCCGTACCCGCGTGGTTCATGGCGCCGCCCCTGACCGCGGAAGATGTGAGCACCGCCCTTGGCTGGCCGGTTATTATCAAACCTTCCAAACAGGGCTCGTCGGTCGGATTGACCCTGGTCAAGAAGGCTCAGGATTTGGGCGCGGCGGTCACGCTGGCGGCGCGCTATGACGACGAAGTGATGGCCGAGCAGTTCATTCCCGGGATCGAGCTGACCGTGGGCGTGCTGGGGGACGTGCCGCTGCCGGTGGGGCAGATCGTTCCCAAGCACGAGTTATTCGACTACGAGACCAAGTACACGCCAGGGATGTCAGAGGAGACCTTCCCTGCCCGGATCGACACCGCGCTCGCCCGACAATTGCAGGAATATGCGCTGATGGCGCACCGCGCCTTAAAGCTCAGCGGCTATTCGCGGATCGACTTCCGGGTGAGCCCCGAGGGAGACATCTTCTGCTTAGAAGCGAACTCCCTACCGGGAATGACCCGGACGAGTCTGTTCCCTCAGGCCGCGCAGGCGGCGGGCATCCCCTTCCCGGAGCTCTGTGACCGAATCGCGAGCCTGGCCCGGAACAACAGGACGGGAAAGGGGGGATAAAAACTAGCAGCCTCAAAGGACACGTAGGAGCATAGATGGGCCCGCAGCGAATGTACGGTTTGACTCCATGGGTACGACGACTCCTCGTCGCCAACCTGCTCGTGTTCCTCATTCAGAGCACGTTGTTGACTTCCCCGAGCTTTGCCGGCGCGTTCGGGTTCTCGCCCGCGCATGCCTGGCAGTATCCGTGGACGTTCCTCACGTACATGTTCCTGCACGCGGGCATTCCGCACATCCTGTTCAACATGCTCATGCTGTTCGTCTTCGGCTCGTCGGTCGAAGACCGCATGGGTGGTCGCGCGTTCGTCCTCTTCTATCTCCTCTGCGGGATCGGTGGCGCGGCGTCGTCCTTCATCTTGCGGCAGCTGGTGCCCGTATCCCAGATCATCGGCGCGTCGGGGGCGGTGCTTGGTGTCGCGGTCGCATTCGCCTGGTATTGGCCCGACCATCCGGTGTTCGTCTTTCCGTTGCCCGATCCGGTGCCGGCGAAATGGCTCGTCACGTTTCTCGTGGCGCTGGATCTCGTGCTGGCGCTGGTCGGCGCGAGCGACGGCATCGCGCACCTCGCGCATCTCGGCGGTGTGGGAACCGCGCTGCTCTATCTCAGGGGCCAAGCGTGGTGGGTGGCGCGCGGCGAACGGCGCGGGCGCGGGCCCCCATCCGAGTCGAGTGTGCTCGTATCGCAACCGCCGCGTGTCAGTCGAGGCTCCAGCATCCCTGCATCTGCACAGCGGGGGAAGTCCCGCGGGGCGGGCGAGCCCGATGCGCGGGCGAATGCCGAGATCGATCGCGTGCTCGACAAGATCATCGCGACTGGTGTGGAAAGTCTCACGCCCGCCGAACGGAAATTCCTCACCGAAATCAGCCGCCGGTTGCGCACGCCTCCCCCGAAGGCCTAGGACGCGGGTTGTCAAGTCGGGCGACGTGACGCCGCGCTTGTCCCGGAGCGGCGCGGTTCCCAAATTGGGGCGGCAACCGCGCAATGCTCGTCAATCTCATTCCGGAATTCCTCGCGACGCTCTCCGCGTCAGATCGTTCCGCGGCGTACCACGAGTACCTCGATCGCCATCGCCCCGTTTTGAGTGCCTACTGGCAGAACTACGTTCTCGATCCCGCGTCCCCGCACGCGGCACCGATCATCGAGACGGCGCTGCGCGCCGACCGCTCCGACCTCCGGCGCCTGCTCGAAGACGTGGACGTCGTCGCCGTGGCCGAGGACGCGTTGCGCCGGGCCATGGACCTGCTCGAGGCCGACTGCCCGGTGGATCTCTACCTCATGGTGGGCGTCGGCGGCGCGAATGCGGGAGAGCTGGTCGTCGGCGGGCGCGGGATCGCGTTCGTCTGCCTCGAGCATTTCACCGGACGGGCGAACCCGCAGACGTACGGCATGGGCCTCGCGCCCGCGCTGTTGCCGCTCTGGATCGCGCACGAGGTCGCGCACGCGCTGCGCTACACCTCGGCGTCCAGCCGCGCGGCGATCCGGCGACTCGTCGGCGACCTGGGCGGCTATTACGACGTGTGGGAACTGGGCTCGCGTGCGACACTGCGCGAGCTGGTCGTCAACGAGGGCACCGCCATCGCGGCCGCGCAGGCGGTCGCACCGGGTTTCGAGCCGTGGGAGTACTTCGGCTACAACCGGCGCCAGTATCGCCGGTTGCGCGAACTGGACGCCTTTCTGCGGCGTGCGTCCGCGAACGACCTCGACGCGACGGGTCTGGGTCTGCGGTTGCGGTATCTGTCCGGCGGGATGAGTCCGGCGGCACGGCTGCTCGCCGGTAAGGTGCTGCCGGAGCGCTCCGGCTATTACCTCGGCTTCCGCCTGGTCGAGAACTATCTAGCCGAGCACGGTGCGGCATCTACGGTGCGCGCGGCGGTCGACGAGCTGCGCCAGGCAGACGATCGGGCCATCGGGGGCGGGGTCCAGACGGCGTGACGACGCGCGGCAAGCGGTCCGCGTCCGGGCGCCCCCCCCATCCGGCCCCGCCCGTGTCGCCGCCTCCCGCAGTGGGCGAGCGGCGGCACAATCGGCCGCTCCGTGAGGTGCTGGACGAGCTGCTCGCCCATACACGCGACATCGCGCGGCGCGCCAAGGCGATGACGCCGGCGGAGCTCGATTACGCGCAGCAGCGGCTGGAGTGGCTCGCGGACGAGGTCTGGCGGTTGTCGACGGGCGAGGCTACGCCCCCCGAGTAGATTACCGGGCGTATGGGCACGCGCGGCGAATTCAAAGTAGCCATCACCAAAGAGGACCTCGTCTTTGCGGCGGCACATTTCATCACAGTCGCCTTCCACCGCTGCGAGCGACTCCACGGGCACAATTACCGCGCCAGCCTCGTGGTCGAAGGCGGGCTCGAAAAAGACAGCTGGTTCGTCGTGGATTTCTCCGCGGTGAAGAAGCTGATGCGCGGCCTCACCGCCGAGCTGGATCACCGCGTGCTCTTGCCGCGCGATAATCCCCAGCTCCGGATCTCTGAGGAGAACGGCAACGTGCGCGTCGCGTTTGCCGGGCAGCCACGGTACGCATTCCCTGCGGGGGATTGTGTGATCCTGCCCATCCCGAATACGACCGTAGAGATGCTGGCCCAGTATCTCGCGGGTCGCGTCCGTGCCGAGCTCGGCGCTGTTCACCTCAAGACCATCGAGGTCGAAGTGGAAGAGAACTTCGGCCAGTCAGCGAGCTACCGTGAAACCCTCGACTAAGCTGTCGCCCACGGAGATCACCGAGCGCCTCAAGACCTTACCAGGCTGGCGGCTCGAAGACGGGGCCATCGTGCGCGAGTACCAGACCGACGGCTGGCCGACCACCTTGATGCTCGTGAACGCGATCGGCTTTCTGGCGGAGGCGGCGGACCATCATCCCGATCTCGCGGTGAGCTGGGGCAAGGTCGGGGTGAAACTATGGACGCACAGCGCGGGCGGGCTGACGGCGAGTGACGTGGAGCTGGCGCAGCTGATCGAGCAGACGGCGCTGTGGCGACCGCAACCGGGAAAGAGCGCGCTGCGGGGCACGACCAAGAAATTCGTGGGCTAAGCGCTCACTTCCCCACGCAGAACGCCGCGAACACGCGGTCGAGTACATCCTCTGGCGTAACCGCTCCGATCAAGTCGTCGAGCGCGAGCACGGCGGCGCGCAGATGCGTCGCCGTCGCCGCGGCATCGACGCCCCGGGTGCGGGCGTCCCAGAACGCATCGAGCTCCGCCAGCGCTCGCGCGAGCGCGGCACGATGCCGCGCGCGGGTCACCACCGGTTCGACGTCACCCAGCGCGAGCAACCGGCCGAAGGCGACTTCGGCCAGCTGGCGGCGGAGCTCGGCCAGCCCTTGACCCGTCACCACCGAAACGGGGACGGGGGACGGGGGACCTGGGAAGGGTAGCAAATCGGCTTTCGTTCGCACCCGCACTAGTGGCGCGGTGCATGCGGCAATGAACGAGTCCACGTCCCCCGTCCCCCGTCCCTCGTCCCCCTCTTCACAGAAAAGCACGAGATCTGCCGCCGCGAGGTACTTCTTGCTGACTTCGATCCCGAGCCGCTCGACGCGCTCGCCGGCATCACGCAAGCCGGCGGTATCCACCAGCCGAAATGGAAAGCCTTCGATGACCGCCTGCGCCTCGATCGCGTCCCGGGTGGTGCCCGGAATCTCCGTCACGATCGCGCGTTCGGTACCGAGCAGCGCATTGAAGAGCGAGGACTTCCCGGCATTGGGCCGGCCGGCGATGACCAGGAGCGCGCCCTCGTGCAGGCGTTCCCCCTCGGGGGCGGTTTTCAGAAGATCGGCCACGCGATCACGCACGACGCACCACGCACGACGCACGACGTCCTGGCTCACAGGACCTTCATCTTCCTCCGGAAAATCAATGTCGTAAGCGATCAGCGCTTCGAGCTCGAGAATCTCGGCGCGCAGGGACGCGAGGCGATCGGACAGGCCGCGCTCCAGGTGCTGAAGTGCACGCCGGCGTTGCGCCGGCGATCCCGCGTCGATGAGATCGGCCGTCGCTTCGGCCTGGAGCAGGTCCATCTTGCCGTTCAGGACCGCCCGCCGCGTGAATTCCCCGGGCGTCGCGAGGCGGGCCCCCGCGGCAACCAGGGCCGCGAGTGCCGCCGCCGGCACCAGCAGTCCCCCGTGTGTCGACAGCTCGACGACATTCTCGCCGGTGTAGGAGTGCGGCGCCGGGAACGAGGCGGCGAGGCACTCGTCGATCGGCTCGCGCGAGTCCGGGTGCCGGAGCCGGGCGCGGAAGACCGCGCGCGGCGTGAGGTGGAACGGCTCGAGGCAGCGGGCCGCGATCACGAACGCATCGCGACCTGAGAGGCGGACTAGCGCGAGGGCCGAGCGGCCAGGCGGCGTGGCGAGGGCAGCAATGACGTCGCTGAGCAGTCTAGGTCTTGGCGGGCACCGGCGGCCGTGCGCTCGCTACTGGCGCTTCACGCAGCCGGCGCTTCGCGATCAAGTACTGCTGGGGGATGCTGAAAATGTTCTGCGCCGCGTAATACAAATTGAGCCCCGACGCAAAGTTCAAGAACAGCACCGTCATGAAGATGGGCATGAAGTACACCATCATCTTGGTCTGCGGATTCGGCGGCACGCCAATCTGTCCCACCTTCGACAGCCCGAACATCGACAGACCGAGCAGGATCGGAATGATGCGGAACGGATCGGGTCGCGAGAGATCGGGGAGCCAGAGGAACGGGACTCCCCGGAAGACGATGGTGTTCGCGAAGACAAAGAACAGCGCGAGCAAGACCGGCCAGGGCAGCAGCATCGGCAAACACCCGCCGAACGGGTTGACCTTGTGCTCCTTGTAGATACGCAGCATTTCGCGCTGCAGCCGTTCCGGATCCTTGGCGTACTTCTCCTGTGTCTCCTTGAGCAATGGCGCGACCGCCTGCATCCGAATCCCCGACTCCATGGCCTTCTGGTTCAAGGGCCAGAGCAGCAGACGCACGACGATGCCGAAGAGAATCAGCGCCCAGCCATAGGCCAGGTCGAGCCGCTCGTGCATCCAGAGGAGGATGCTGGTGACGAACAGCGACACCGGGCGAATGATCGGCCGAAAGATGCCGCCGTACGGATTCGCGTCGTCCAGGCCGTGCCCCATCCGCCACAGTTGCCGATAGTCGAGCGGTCCCGCCTAGACGGAGTACCGGAACGTCCCGGCGGGCTGCACCGGCATGGTGATCAGGACGGTGGCCCGCGAGGCAGCCTTGCCCTTGCGCGGACCACCGATGGCGATTGCGCCGCCGAATGTCGGCTGGCCCTCGTCGAGCGCGAGCGCCGCCGTGAGGAAGTATTTGGACTTCACTCCGACCCACTCGAACGGTCCGTTGAGGAGCGCGCGCTGATTGGGACGAATGCCGGAAAAATCGGTGCGCTCCGTCTTGGACGCCTTCGTGACGACCGAGTAGTGTCGGTAGTCGTCCAGCGAATCCTTCTCCACCGAGCGCAACCCGTTCGCGAAATCGATGAGCAGCACCGCGCCAGCGCTGCCAAGTCCCGTGACCGAACCGTGGACCTCGAAGCGGTACTGGTCCGGCACGAAACTGTACTCGAGCGCGACGTGGGAACCGGCGCGCTCGGCGTCGAATCGCAGCGGTGGCGCGGCCTGCCCCTCATGCACGACAAGCCCCGCTGCGTCAGGACTCGGCTGGAAGTCCCAATTGTCGAGTGAGACGGTATCGCCGCTCGGCAGGACCAGGCGATGGCGCAAGAATGCGTCGCCCGCGGGCACGAGCTGCACGGGCCGCGCCGAATCGCCGGGAGCAAACGACCGGTATTGGAGGAGTTCTGCGGCCTTGAGCAGGCCCCCACGCGTACTGAAACCGAGGCGGTAGAGCGGGGCCGTCACCCAAACGATGCGGCCTGTATCGGCGTCTGACGGTCGGACGGTCGGACCGTCGGACGGGGCAGGCGGTGCAGTGGCGCGCGGCGACGCAGACGAATCGCTCACACGCAAACTGTCAGACTGTCCGACCGTCCGATGGTCCGACTTCTTCGGCGGCCAGATGATCGATGGCGCGATCGCCACCATCATCATGAGCACGAAGGCGAGGAGGAGGCGGTTCCTATCCATTACGGAACGGGATCATACCCGCCGGCGTGGAACGGATGGCACTTGAGAATCCGGCGGATGCCGAGCCACGAGCCTTTGAGGGCGCCATAGCGGGCGACGGCCTCGTAGGTGTAGCGCGAGCACGACGGCTCGAAACGACACTGCGTGAACACGAGATGCGACAGCGTGAGCTGGTAGCCACGGATGAGAGCCATTACGATCACGCGCGGCAATCGTTGCAGCGTCACGTCAGCGTCTCCACCACGCCCGTCAATTCGGCGCGTAGCACTGCAACGGAGGCGGTGTAGGCAGAGCGCTTCGCACGAATCACGAGATCGACCGACTGCAGCTTACGCAGGACGTCGCGCCGCAAGATTTCGCGCAGCCGTCGGCGCAGGCGATTGCGCCGCGCGGCCGATGACTGATGACGCGGCACGATGAGTCCGAGACGCGCGTGACCCAAACTGCTGTGACGCCAGGCGAGATCGAGATGCGGCGTGCGCCTGCGGCGACCTGCGTCCCAGCAGGCGGTGAGCTCCGAGCCGCGCGTGATCCGCACGCGGCGCGGATACCGCTCGCGCGTTTACCGGCTCCGGTGTTTGGATGGAGAACGAACGGTGAGACGCTTGCGACCCTTCTTGCGCCGGCGAGACAGGGTGGCGCGGCCCCAAACAGTTTTCATCCGTGCGCGAAATCCATGCTTATTGATGCGCCGCCGATTGCGCGGCCGATATGTCGGACCCATAAATTTCCTCGAGTAAGGCGGGGAAAGTTACCCGGCTCGTGACGCGCTGGTCAAGGTTGACTTTTCCACATGCGGCTCGTACTTTCGGGCCGCCCTTGCTGGACGTCCTTCCAAAATCTGAAAAAATCGTAATGGAGCAATCGGTAAACGAAGCTTGGAAGCGCCTCCTCGACGAAGCTCGACGTGAACTTCCCGAGGCGACGGTGCGGACATGGCTCGAGCCATCCGAGCCAATCGCACTGGACGACGGCCGTCTGATACTCGGCGCGCCGGATCAGTTCGCCGCGGAATGGAATGAATCGAAGCACGCGGCGTTTCTGGCGCGCGCCGCCGAGCGGGTGCTGGGCCGGCCGACGACGGTCGTGTTCCGCGTGCAGGAGGATCGGCAGCGGCGCCCGCAGATGGATTTCTTCGTCGCGCCGCGCGAGAGCTCAGGGGTCGCAACGGTCTCTCCGGTCGCGACGACGCCGCTCAACGAACGCTACACGTTCCAGACGTTCGTCATCGGCAAATCGAACGAGCTCGCCGCGGCCGCCGCGCACGCCGTCGCGGAAGCGCCGGGGAAGACGTACAACCCGCTGTTCATCTACGGCGCGACCGGACTCGGCAAGACGCACCTGATGCAGGCCATCGCGCACGCCGTGCTCGAGAAGAATCCCGAGACCCGGCTACAGTATTTCGGCGCCGAGCAATTCATCAACGACGTGATCGAATCGATTCACGCGCGCACGATGTCGGAATTCCGGCGGCGCTATCGGAACGACGTGGACCTCCTGCTCGTGGACGACGTGCATTTCCTCGAAGGCAAGGAAATGACGCAGGAGGAGTTCTTCCACACCTTCAATGCGCTGTTCGAGGCGCACAAGCAGATCGTGCTCACCTCCGACCGGCCGCCGAAGGAAATCCCCGGCCTGGAAGACCGGCTCATCTCCCGCTTCGAGTGGGGGATGGTCGCCGACATCGGGCACCCCGATCTCGAACATCGCATCGCCATTCTCCGGAAAAAGGCGGAGCAGGATCACCTCGAGCTGACCATTCCGGATGACGTGCTGCGCTTCATCGCGGAGCACATCCGCTCGAGTGTGCGCGAGCTGGAAGGCTGCATCATCAAGCTGCTGCTGTTCGCCTCGCTCAAGAATCGCGAGGTCACGATCGAGTTGGCCCGCGAGGCGCTCTCGGACAAGATCCGCCAGGGCGAAGACGGGGCGGGATACCACGGCACGAGCGGGTCGGCGCCGAGCATCGATCGGGTCCAGGAGGTCGTGGCGCGCCGCTGGGGGGTGACGCCGGAGGGCCTGCGGTCCAAGGCGCGGACCAAGACGCTCACGATCCCGCGCCAGGTGGCGATGTACCTCGCGCGCGACATGCTGGGGATGCAGCTGGTCGAGATTGGACAGGCGTTCGGCGGCCGCGACCACTCCACAGTGATCCATAGCGTGGATAAGGTCGAGCGGCAGATGATGCGCGACCGGACATTCAAGGAACGCGTCGAGATGGCGCGCCAGGAATTGTCCGCACTGTAACCAACAACTGGCGTGGGAAAAGGGTGTGGGATGTTGGCACTGGGGAAACCACTCCAGCTATCCGCAAAGCGCCAACAGTCCCAACAGTGCACGAACATCGTGTGATGGACGACAGGTGATTCAGTGGTTGCGCTTTAGCGATATCACCCACATATCCCCGAGGTCTACTACTACTACTAGTATTTCTATATAGAGAAGAGGTAGTAAAGACTTTCCTCATTTTGGAGACGAAGCGCCCAAGCATGAAGTTCACCATCACGCGGGAGCAGCTACAGGAAGGCCTGGCGGCGGTCGCGGCAGCCGTTCCCGCCAAAACGACCCTGCCGGTGCTTGCCAACGTGCTTGTCGAGGCATCCAAGGCGGGCAGCGGCCTGCGGCTCTCCGGAACCGATCTCGACATCGCCGTGAGCACGACCGTTCCCGCCGAAGTGGACGCGGACGGCGCCGTCACCTTACCGGCGAAGAAGCTCGTCGATATTGCGCGGGAGCTGCCTGCGGGACCGGTCCGCGTGACCGCGGCGGGCGAAGCACGTGTGTCGATCGAGTCAGGCCGCTCCAAGTTCAAGCTCCTCGGCCTGCCGCGCGAAGAGTTTCCCTCCTTCCCTGCCGTCAAGTTCGAGAAGGCTTGGAAAGCCGCAGCCGGCGTGGTCCACAAGCTCGTAAGTCACGTTGCCTTCGCGGCGTCGACCGAAGAGAGCCGGCCGATCCTGAACGGCGTGCTGTGGGAGCTGCGGCCCGACCGCATGCGGATGGTGGCAACCAATGGGCACCGCCTGGCCAAGATGGACGTTCCGGCGACGGGGGGATCCACAGCGGATCTCATCGTTCCGCCCAAGGCGTTGGAGCAGATTCGCCGGCTGTACGCGGGCGACGCCGAGATCGACCTGGCCAAGAGCGACAACCACATCGGCTTCCGCGCCGGCGGCACCCTGGTGTTCTCCCGCCTGATCGAAGGACCGTATCCGAATTACGAGCAGGTGATCCCGCGCGAGAACGACAAGCAGGCGACGGTCGACAAGGCGGCCATGGCGGCGGCGCTGCGCCGCATGAGCGTCGTGGCGAGCGATCAGACGCATCGCATCCGGCTCGCCTTCTCCGGCGGCAACGTCAAGTTCTCGGTGCAGACGCCCGACCTCGGCGAGGCCCAGGATGAGCTCGCGGTCACCTACGAGGGCGAGCCGCTCGAGATCGGCTTCAACGCGATGTATCTGCTCGAGATCCTCAAGTACATGCCGACGGACGAAGTGCGCTTCACGTTCAAGGCTCCGGAGCGCGCCGCAACCATCGAGCCCGTGGGCTGGAACGATCCCGCGTCCTACATGGCCCTCGTGATGCCGCTACGGCTTGTGGATTAGCGAGTCCGGCAGCGAATCCACCAGCGAATCGACAGGCACCAACGAATCGATGGGAATCACCGGGAGTACGGGAGGCTCGATTGGTGCGATCTCGGGGATCGAGTCCTCCAAGGCGGGCGGGACTGGGGTCTTCCCTCCGTAATAGCGCGCGAGAATCAGATCGCGGCGCGCGAGCATACGCGCCGGCCGAAACGCCGGATTGGATGTCCGTGGCTGCGGCAAGATCGCCACAAGCGCCGCGGCCTGCGCGTCGGTGAGTTGGTCCGGCGTCACACCGAAGTAGGCTTGACTCGCGGCGTTCACTCCCCAGATGCCCGGCCCGAACTCGGCCACATCGAGGTACATCTCCATGATGCGGTCTTTGCTCAACGCGAGCTCGAGCCGGATGGCCGTCACCGCTTCTTTGAGCTTGCGCAACAACGAGCGCGACGGCGACAGGTAGAGATTCTTGGCCAGCTGCTGCGTAATCGTGCTCGCGCCGCGGTGCCCACCCGCCACCCACGCATCGCGGAGCTCCACGAAATCAACGCCGTGATGCGTTTTGAATCGTGAGTCCTCGGCGATGATAACCATGCGCTCGAGCAGATGCGTGGTCGCATGACGGCTCGGCCGCGCGTTGGTCCGCCGGCTCATCGCGCAATTGTCGCGCAGCCGCATCATCGCCGTGCAGCGTGGTTCGTGATCGCGCCACCACATCGGTGGTGGCCAGACCGCGAGTAACCATGCGACAAACAGCGCGCTCGTCCCTAGCAGAACGCGTCCCGCAATTCTAGCTTTTTGCACCGCCATGGACCTCGCAGCCCTCCAGCAGCGCCTGCAACAAGCGCTTGCATCGGAATTTACCGTGGGCCCCCTGCTGGGTGAGGGGGGCTTCGCCGCGGTCTTCCGCGCGCGCGACAACGTGTTGAATCGCGATGTCGCGGTGAAAGTGCTCGACGTGGAGCTCGCGCCATCCGCGGTGGTCGCGGAGCGGTTCCTGCGCGAAGCGCAGACCGTCGCGCGCCTCGAGCATCCGCACATCGTGCCGATCTACAAGGTCGGCCGGCAGGAGGAAATCTTCTACCTCATCATGCGGTGCATCGACGGGCCGTCGCTGCGCCAATTGCTGGAGACCCAGAAGACCCTGTCCGTCGGCGACGCCGCGCGCATCACCCGCCAGGTGGCCGACGCGCTCGCCTACGCCCACAGCCACGAAATCGTCCACCGCGACATCAAGCCCGACAACATCTTGCTCGATAAGAGCGGGCACGCGCTGGTGACCGACTTCGGGATCGCCAAAGCCGCCCAGGCAGCCCAGGCGGCCACGCCCGGGTCTCCCCGGCTCACCAGCGAAGGGATGATCGTCGGGACGCCGGAATACATGAGCCCCGAGCAGGCGTCGGACGACAGCCTCGACGGCCGGTCCGACGTCTACTCCCTCGGGATCGTGCTCTACCAGATGCTCGCCGGATCGCCGCCGTTCGAGGGTCTCTCCTCGGCGGCGATTCTCGCCCAGCAGCTCACCGAGGAGCCGGAGCCGATCCGCCGCCACCGCCCCGACGTGCCGGAAGAAATGGCCGTCGTGCTCGACAAGATGCTGCAAAAGAATCGCAGCAAGCGCTTTCAGATGGCGAGCGAGGTCAGCCGGGCCCTGGTTGGCGCCCTGCCGACCGCGGCGCGCGATCGCGTGCATATACCGCTCCGGCGCCGGTTGCGGTCGATGTTTTACCGGTCCCTGGTTGGTCTGAGTGTGGCAGGGTGCCTCTTGTCCATTGCGTTCGCCGGGGGCGCAGCCGCCGTGGCCTACTATGTGTTCAGCAAACCGCCCCGCATCGCGGCGCATGCACCCCTCTCGGACAACCTGGCTCGCATGCTGCGCGCTCGCGGTGCGCTCGTCGCCGGCGACGTCGCATCGTACGCCTACCAGCCCGCCGGTCAGGAAGACTCGACGTTGTTGCTCCTTACGCGGCACCGCACGGTCGTCGTGACGCCGCATCAAGTGCGGTCCTACGCACGCGACAGCGTGCGTCGGGATATAGATCTCGAGATTCACGGCGGATTGTCGTTTCGACTGATGATTTATGCGCCGAGGATCGCGGATACGGTGTACCGGAGCCTCTCGTTCCGCGACATGATGCAGCTGCGCCCGGAGCTGAATCGGACCGTGGAAGCTGTTGCCACGAAGCGCCGCGCGGTCGCACCGCCTGCTGCGCGCCCCCGCCCCCGTTCTACCACGCCTTCCAAACCTCCGCCGCGCACGCGCCCGCGGACGGGAACGCGCCGTCGCCCCTAGGGACGACCGGTCCCGGGTTCGCGCGTTGACAAGCCGTACAGGCTCAACTCGTCGATCCGGGAGACGTCTCCGGGTGTGGTGCCGATGAGTCCGCCGCGATCCAACCCGCCAATCGAGAATCCGAACACGAAGGCGCCGCGTCTGAAGCCGCCGTCGGTGTCGAGTCGCGCGATGATCTCCATGGGCCAGCGCGAGGCTGTTGCCGCGCGCCAGCTCGCCCCAAACGCGTACGACGCCACCGAGTCGGGGGTGATCCGTGCGTCCGCCGAGAGTCCCAACGTAGGGAGGGGCGGCAGCTGCCAGGTGAAACCGGGAACGAACGTCAGCCGCTGCCGCAAACCGCGCACGATCGGCTGGCCGAGATTCGTTGCCACGAGCGCGACGGTGAGGCTCGGAAGCGCGACGTAGGAGGTGCCGAGATCCCACCCCGTCGCGTGGGTGCCGCCGCCCTCGTAGCGCGCGATGTCGAAGCCGGCTGCGAGGCCGCCGGACCCTCCCGCCAGACCGAGCCGGTAGGTACCCCCGCGCACGCCATTGTCGAGGATATCACGCTGGTACGCGAAGGACAGGCCGCGCGAGTTGAACCCGGCATTGATCTGCCGCACTCGTCCTTTGGCTCCCGGATCGCCGACGGCCACTTCCGCGTAGATCGAGGCGTCGCGCTGCACGCCCAGCCTCGCGGGATTCACCCAGATGGCCCGGGCATCCTGGACGTTCGTCGGAAAGAGGTACGCGGCGGCGCGGTTGGGAGCGACCTGTTGAGCGGCGGCCGGATTGCGCGACGGCCCGAGGGCCAAGAGCGCGAGTGCAGCGAGTCCGGCCGTCCGGCCGCCAGGCCGACCGGCCGTCAAGGCAATACCGTCACCGTAGTCTTCGACACTTGCGTGCGTGGAATCGTCATCGCCTGAATCGGCAGCGTGATCGTCATCGACGTCGAATCGCGGGACTCGCCGCCGAGATAGCGGCCATCCACGGCAACGAAATCAGTGCCGCTGCGGACGCCGGTGCCCGCGACCTCGAACGGCTGGCCGGCCTGTTGCCCGGTCCCCTTGACCGTGAAGTCGGACAGGACGTCCACGCGCAGCGCCCGCGTCGCCATCCGATCCTCCCATGCTACCGCATGTGATCGGTTGATGCTCGTAACGGTCACGCTGCCCGCGGCCCGATCGTTCTCGGTCACCGTGTCAGCCCACGTCGCGCCGAGTGTAAGGCCGGTGGAGGGGAGCCGCGGGAAGAAGTTCTTGAACGAGCCGACCACGGGAGCCAGGGATTGGGCCGCCGTGCTGTCGGATGCTTTCTGGTTGCGGAACTCACCCTTCGGCGTCAGCCGGCCGGCGAACGAGAGCGCCTTTGCGGCGCCGAGGTTGATGCCCATTGGCGCCGTCGTGCCCGAGTCGGCGACGATCGAATCGATCGTGATCGTCGTCGGATAGCCGCTCGTATCGGCAGGTCCGAGGATCGTGACGGCGAAGAACGCGCGCAGCCCGAAATCGAGCGGCTGGCGGATACCCTGGAATTCCTGGTCGATGTGGATGATCTGGTGCATCACGTACCGCAGTGCGCTCGGCCCCAAACGGATTGCCGCATCCGCGCGGCCCGGCGGGCCTGGAGGGAGCGGTGGGGGTGGTGCGAGCGCGGGATTGGCCGGTGTCGGATTGGACGGAAAGGGTTTTGGGCTGCAGCTGAGCGCACTGAGTGCGGCTGCCACGAACAGGAGGCGACGCATCCGCTATTCCTTGGTCTTGGTACGTCCGAAGATGGCCACTACCTCAGTCTCCTCGCTTATGACCTTGAGGAGTTTCCACCCCCGCTTCCGCATGTCGTTGCGCCAGCTGATGAGCTTCTCCCATTCTGCAGCGGTCGTTCGAAAGACGCGTAAATCCGCGACATTCTCCCAGTGCGGAGGATAGGGCGTGGACGGAGGCTTGTGGGGCGTGGTGCTCACAGGAGAGGAAGTGGTGAGACCATAAGCCGAGTTCTGTTTACTCGTTGGTACGAGCAGATGGTCATCTCTCTGGGATGGCTGTCGCCAGCCACCTCGTGCGGCCTACCCGCAGCTCGAACGACCCGGGCCGGGTCTCGCTGCTTATTTGGCCTTGCTCCGACCGGGGGTTGCCGTGCCGCGCCTGTTGCCAGACGCGCGGTGGGCTCTTACCCCACCGTTTCACCCTTACCCTTTGGATACAAGGGCGGTCTGTTCTCTGTGGCCCTGTTCCGTCGCCTCACGGCGCCCAGGCGTTACCTGGCGGTCTGCCCTGTGGAGCTCGGACTTTCCTCGAATGGCCCCTGCTGCCGGCCACCCGCGACCATCGGCCCCACCACTTCCAGGCTGGGAAGTTACCGGCCACCTGGGCCGCCCGGCAAGTCTTACTTCGCGAAGCGCCTGATCACGCGACCCAAACTGTCGGTCGCGGCGCCGTCGAGCCAGAACCCTGCATGCTCGGTGAACGCGGCGAATCGCAACCGCGACAATTCGGCTGGCGCGAATGTCGCGCGCACTGGCTCGAGGCCGATGGCGGAGAGCGCGAACACATCGCGCACTCGATAGCGGCGTGCCAACGTCGGCCGCGTGTCCTCACGCAGCCAGAGGAAAACCGGCGCGTCGGGGCTCGAGAACCCGCGCAGCAAGCCGAGCGAGAACCAGTCGGTGGGCGCATCGCTGGTGTGAAACGCAAATCGGACATCAGGACGCAGGCGCCGCAGCTCACCGCGCAGCACCGACGCGCGCTCGGCGACCGCGTCCTCGAGCCCCTGGAAATAGCGGCTCAACCAACCGCGCTCGAGCAAGGTGTCGTAGCGCACCGCCGGCGGCAGCGCGGCGAGGCGCTCGATCTCGGCACGCTCCAGACCCAGCGCCGCCAACCCAATCTGATAATCGGCATCGCAGAAGCCGCTGCCGCGGAACAACGCCATCGCGCTGTCGAGGTCCAGTGCGACGCCCGTGATCACGTCGGGCTTGATAGCGCCCGCCCCCAACCGCGCGAGCACGCGATACGTCGGGCGCAAGCCATTGCGCCAGTACACTGAGTCGAGCCCACAGGGAATCCGTGTCAGCGCCCCGTGCCGGTCGACTTCGTCCGCTCCGTCCGAGGAGATCGCCGAGAGCACGGCAGCCGGAAACCAGCGGATACTCGTCGCCTGCAGCCGTTCCCCCGTAATCTTCCAGAGATTGCGAGTGCTGGTCGTATCGGTGAGGGCGGCTTGTGGGATCGTCGTCGCGAGCGCGTTCAACGCGGCGACGTCGACAAACCGCAACAGCGAATCGAGTGACCAGAGCGTGAATCGGCTCCACAACACGCGCATCCCCTGCCGCGTGACCCAGCCGGGGACCGAGACGTTGTCGCCCGCTCGGTTGGGGTTGGGCGGTTCCGGCAGCGCGATGGCCTCAGCTCCCACGGGGGGTGCCAGGCTCGGGGGGCGCACCGCGACCGGCTGTGGCGGGTTCGGGAGCTGAAGCGAAGTGCCATGTGTCGCCGCCCCGACGCTCGCCCATTCTGCCGGTCGCCGTGTCCAGCGGGCGAGCGCCACAAGGAAGGCGCGCGTCGCGGCACTGGTATCGGCGGAGGCAAGCAAGCTGCGGCTCGCGATGACAATCAGTCCGTCACGGGCGCGGCTTGCAGCCACCACCGCGGCGTTCGGCGCGCGCGCCAGCGTCTGGCTGCGGTCGTGGAGCACGAGTGGACGGTTGCGGCCGGCCGGGAATGGCGCGAAGCCGGCGTTGTCGAGCGCCGAATGCGGCAGGGGCGTCGCCGAGATCTGCACCGCGCGCGGATCCTCGCCGATCGCGATGCCGGCGCCCTGTGCGGCCAGCCACCGGTTCATGACCCACCGATCCAGTTCACCGTCGGTGTAGCCGAAGACGACGACGCCGTCGCGGCGGATCCATTCGGCCAGAATCGCCAGGTCGCCGGTCGTCAATGCGTCGGAGCGGGCTCCGGGCTCCCGCCCGCCGAGGAGTATGAGCGTGCGGTAACGACCCAGATCTGCACGGGTGAGATGGGGATAGAAGCGGCGGTACTCCACGCGATAGCCGGCGGCATGCCAGGGCGCCACCGTCGCGTCCAGCGTCACCGGGTCAGCGAGTGTCAGATCGACCAGGAGGAGGCGGTGCGCCTGAGATTGGCAGCCCGCGATCAACGCCAGCGACAGGAGATACGCGATTCTCACCGCCGCGGCTCGATCAGCCGGTTGTACTTCCGGAGCGCGGCGCGGAGGCGGTCGTGCGGCAGAGCGTAGACGCGCAGGCCGTTGCTTCCGGTCATCGTTTCGGCTGCTACCATCGCGTTGACGATTGCCTCCTCGGTCGCCTGGACGGTTGCTTCGAACAGCGGTGTGATCCGCTCGTTCGGAAGCATCGTGACGCTGACGTTTGCCTCCGGCTTCGCCGAGCCGGGATTCGCCGTGGAGAAGGCGACAAAGATGTCACCGGAGGCATTGCCGCCCAATCCTCCGAGCCGGCCCACGCCGAGAGCGCCCCGTTTCGCGATGCGCTTGAGCTGGTGTGGCAGCAGCGGCGCGTCGGTCGCAATGACGATGATGATCGACCCGCGCTCGGCATCTTCGCAGCGGCGGGCCCCACCCGGGCGTGCGACGCCAGGGATCGAGTCCCGGCACGGCAGCAGATCCGGGATCTCCTGTCCCACGGGGACGCCGGCGATGGAGAGCCGCGCACGCGAGCCATAGTTGCATTGCACGAGCACCCCGACGGTGTACCCGCCAGTGGTCGTCGGGAGCCGCCGCGATGCCGTGCCGATGCCGCCCTTGAACTGGTTGCAAATCATGCCCGTGCCGCCGCCCACATTGCCTTCGGCGACTGCACCCCCACGGGCGCTGTCGAGCGCGGCAAAGGCGTTCTCTTTTGTGACGTGAAAGCCGTTGATGTCGTTGAGTGCGCCATCCCAGGTCTCCGCTACGACCGGGAGCGACCAGTCGAACTCGAAGCCCTTGCGGACGAGCCATTCGATGACCGCGTCGCGAACGACGCCGACGCTATGCGTGTTGGTGATCATCACGGGCCCCGCGAGGAATCCCGATTCTTCGAGCCACGTGGTGCCCGTCATCTCGCCGTTGCCGTTGAGCGTGAACCAGCCGCCGAAGACCGGGTCACCATTCGTCGCGCCGCGCGGGAAGATCGCGGTGACCCCCGTGCGGACGGGGCCCTGGCCCACCACGAGCTTCCCCTGCCCTCTGATGATCGTGCTGTGCCCGACGGTCACCCCCGCGACGTCGGTGATCGCGTCGAGTGGCCCCGGGGTGCCGTCGAATGGCACGCCTAGGTCGCGGGCGCGCGGACGACCTTGCGCCGGGAGCGAGGACGGGACGAGGAGCAGCGCGAGCAGCCAGCGCATGTCAGGTCACCAAGGCATAGGGAAGCAAGGCGTGCCGCATGTCGGCGGCGGTTTGCCAGCGCGCCTCGCGGGCCTTGGAGAGAGCTTTCATGATGGTATCGCTCAGCGCGCGGGGCACGTCGCGCCGCAGCTTGCGCAAATCCGGTGGAGGGGCGTGCTGTTGCATGTCGAGCACCGCCGCCGCGCTCGCGGCGGCGAACGGGGGCCGGCCGGCGAGCGCTTCGAACAGCACGACGCCAAGGGAATAGATGTCGGTCCGGCCGTCGATATCGGGAGAGCCACCCGCCTGCTCGGGGCTCATGTATTCCTCCGTGCCCACGACGAAGCCGCTGCGGGTGACGCGGTCCTCGCCCGAGTGAGCGATCGCCCGCGCGATCCCGAAATCGACCAGGATCGCGCCACTCCCCTCGGCCGACAGCACGATGTTGTCCGGCTTGATGTCGCGATGCGCGAGCCCCCGCTCGTGCGCGTGCCCCAGCGCGTCGAGGACCTCGGTGGCGACGCGGACGGCGCGATCGATCGGCAGCATCCGCTCGCGGCGGATCACCTGCCGCAGCGTCTCACCGGCGACAAACGGCATCACGAACCAGAGCAGGTAGTCGGTTTCGCCGGAATCGAGCAGCGGCGCGATGTGCGGGTGGTCGAGCGTGGAGGCGTAGCGAATCTCGCGCAGAAACCGATCGGCGGCGACGGAGACGGCGAGCTCGGGATGCAGCACCTTGATCGCGACCCTGCGGCCGTCCATATCGAAGGCGCCGTAGAGCGTGGCATTGCCGCCGCGCCCCACCGCGGTGATGACGTTATAGCGATCGCCCAGCGCCTGGCGGACCCGCCCGATCAGTTCCCGAGCCATCGCGGCACAATAGGCGGCCCGGGAACGCAAAAAGGAAGGGTGCTACAGTTCTATGGGGCCGGAGGTATTCGTGTCCAATAGAGGTCGTCAAAAATGGCGTAGGCCGAGCCCTTGCCCGCGAACCGCACTCCCGCAATGCCATCCCCACTGACGCAGAGTCGCTGGGATCTGCGGTCCGTCGTCGATTCCGTCCGGCTCAGGACGTTGCCGTTGGCGTCGAGTGCCTCGATGAACGCCACGCCACCCGGGAAGATGTTGTGGAATCCGGTCGGTGTCGCGTTGATGCAGGCCTCGGCTGCGGGGATGACGAACGACGCCTTGATGGTGCCGTAGCCGTACTGGCTGAAGTCCGACGCGACGCCCAGGGGACAGACGCTGATGTTGTTCTGACCGGAGTTGAACCCGAGCAGCCCGTAATCGTTCGCGTACACGGCGGTCCCCGGGCACAGGCCGAGTGGATTGCTCCGGGTGAACGTGACGCCAAGCCGGGAATACACCGAGTTCACCGACGCACCGGGCAAAATCGATTCGAGCTCTGGGGTCTGATCGAAGTTCAGGCCGAGCTCGCTGGGCAGCGCCCAGGTGAACCGGCTGAACATGTCCGTGCTCCCGCCGGCGCCCAAATCAAACAGCGCCCTCGTGCTCGCGAACAGCGGCCGCGGCGTGACCAGCGAGCGGAGTCTCGCGGCGAGGGCTCCGAGGAGGGAGCGGGGGGATCCCCGGGATCCCAGCACGTTGTACCCGGGATCGCAGTGCAAGAACGGCGCGGGGACGTTGTTCAATGCGCGGATCGGCGGGTCTGCGCCGACGTGCAGCTGGAAGATCTGGAGCAAGTCCGACGTCGCATGATCGAGACCGCCGATAACCGGGCAAATCCCGACGGTCACTGGCGTGTTGAATTTGCCGCTGGCGTTGACTTCAGTGAGCGGCGGCTCCGTGTGGAAATCGTAGCACGAATTGCCGACGGCGCCGACGTCACCCGGGAACACAGGCTCGGGTAACCCTGGGATGCAGGGGCGATCGTCCGCGGACTCGATGATGAGCGTGACCGGTTGGTCCACCGCGCCGGCGGGGACGACCACCCCCGCCTGACCCTGCGTCGTCACGATCGTGGTGCTTTGTCCGGGCTGCACAGTTGCTTCGCCGCAGTCTGAATCCACGCGCTCACATTGCGAGCCGACGCCGATGAAGAATGTGATCGGAAGCGTGCGGTCGGCGAGGAGCGGGATGAACTCGCCCGTGTTGACATTCTTCAGCTCATTGCCGCCGTCCACGACGTCCACATCGGCCACGCCCAACTCGCGAGCCCCTGCCGTCGTCGTGATCCGATACGTACAGGCCGAATCGAGGTTGTCGTCAGCCGTGTGCCAGGGTGTCTGGTAATCGGCGTCCTCGACCTGTACGTCCGATCCCGCCAGCGTGCGAATGATTTCGCCGTTGCAGAGATTGGTAATGGTGACGATCGGACTGAGCTGTCTGGAGAAGACCTGGCCTGCGGGGGCTCCCTGGTTGAGCATCGGGGGAAGCCAGACGAAGAAGACGTTGCCGTCGTGATTGGCGTCGAGGAAGAGCGCAGTGGGGCCAGCCGAATAGCTGCGGTCGCCGTGACAGGCGACCCCAAGGGCGACGATCGCCACGTACCGCAGATAGCTTGAGCGACACTTCATTGTAGGGTATCCGACGTGAGATAAAGGAGAAACAAAGGGCGGAGGGGGCCGACGCACCATCGCGCAGGAGAACCATGTCTTCTCCACCGGAGGATGTAATTCCATGGGGGGGAGGGCCTGGGCGGCCATGGCAAAAAGCAAGGGCGGCTCCGGCGAGCCGCCCTCGGCTTCAGAGAGATTGGCCCAACTCAGGGCCCTGTTGCGTCGGCACAAATAGCCCTGATCGCCATGGTGTGGGCGGCTGCGTCCTCGTTCCTCAGCGACGCACCCCAGACATCTTGCGCCCCACCGTTGATCGTACCGGGAGCCGATTCCTGCACGCGCGTGTTGAAGTCCGCGCTGCCCTCACCAATCACCTGCGCCCCACCGGCCACGATTGACTTGCCAACGGGGCACAGGACGCTCTGCCGGTCAAACCCACCCGCGGCAGCGAGGGGAATATTGCCACTGGCGATCACCTCATAGCCCGAAAGCGGGAAAGCGCAGATCGCGTAGATGCGGACCGTGTGCGAGCTCGCGTCCGTGTTCTTGACTGATACGCCCCAAACGTCCTGGGCTCCACCGTTCACGGTCGCGGGGCCGGATTCCTGAATCCGCGTGTTGAAATCGGCGGCCCCTTCACCGATCACAAGAACACCGCCGCCAAGTACTTTCTTTCCCGCAGGGCAAACCACGCTCTGGCGATTGAATCCACCAGAGCCGAGCAAGACGTCGCTACTCAGCACGGCGTAGCCCGCCGGAGTGTTCGCGCAGACCGCATAGATCTGCACATTGTGGGGGCTCGCATCCAGGTTCTTCATAGATGCTCCCCAGACATCTTGCGCCCCGCCGTTGATCGTGCCGGGAGCCGATTCCTGCAACCGGGTATTGAAATCTGCACTTCCTTCACCGACCACTGCCGCGCCACCGCCCAACACCTTCGTTCCGACGGGGCACGCCACGCTTTGGATAACAAATCCTCCGCCTGCCGCGAGCGCGAGGACTCCACTGCTCACGACCTGGTAGCCCGCCAATGGGACCACGAGACCCGTCGCGGTGATGGTCTGCGGGCTGTTGGTCACTTGCGTCGTCGTGACTTGCAGCGTGTTCACGCCGGCCCCAAGTCGCCACGATACAGACACGACCCCGTCAGTACCGGTGGTGGCTGCGCACGAATTCCCCTCCGCACAGCTGCTGGTGCTAACGGTTCCACCGCCGCCAGTCACTGTGAAAGTCAGCGACTGTCCTACCACAGGCGACGGATGACCATGGTGATCGCTATCCACCAGCACCGATGCCTGCACCGTCGAGCCCGCCGGTGCGGTCGCGCCCTGGCCCGATGTGACGGCCATGGAGGCGAACCGCGTGAAACCGAAGAAGCTGAAACCGTCGGTGCTGCCGCCCGCGCCCAAGTCGACGGCATGGAGCGCGGCGGGCTGAATGGCACGAGCGATCGTCTGCGTCATCGCGTGCCAGCCTGCCTTGGCAATGTCGCCCAGGCGCCCGGAGCGGAACGCCGCGCGGATCGTCGGAGTAGTCGGACCGAAACCGTCACAGCGGATGAACGGCGCTGCCACTTCCGCGAGCCGCGTCAGGGGGCCCGTCGCTTGTCCGCCGACTTCCTCTTGGCGTGCCAGCTCGAAGGGGGGTCCTTCCCCGCCGATATCAGCAGGGATTTGGAAACAGACGCCGGCGATTACGTTGTTCGCGAACGGCAAGCCGCCCTCGATCTGATGCAAATCTGGATCTGTACGGAACCGATAACATCCCTCCATTTGCTCGAGGCCGCTGCTGAGGCAGTTGGGGCCCGCCCGGTCGATGATCACAACGACTTGATCGATGCCCAGATTGGGATTGAGCCACCCGCTCGTGAAGCGGGCTCCGGCGAATCCCGTGTTCGTCGTGATGTCGAGCGTGCCGGTGGGAATCACATTGGGCACGACCTGTTCCACAAAGTCATTCGAGTTGCTCGATCCAAACGCGCCTTGCTCGATCCGCACTTTGATGGGCAGCGTGCGGCCGTTCTGGAATGGCACGACATCACCCGTCATCAGATTCTTCACGCCACCGAGCACCGGATCGACGTCGAGGAAACCGAGCGCCGTGCCCCGCGCCGAGCCGCGTACGGTGATTCGGTAGAAACTCGTGAGGATCAACGCCGCCGCCTGCGTATCCCAGTTCAACTGATACTGCTCGTTGAGCAGATCGAGGGCCATTGTCGCGGGCCCGAACACCAGCGGTCCCCCTTTGCAATCGGTCGTCGGGACGAGGATCGGATTCGCCGCGAGCTCGCAAACTTCGGCCACCGGCGCGAGGTGCGCGTTAAACTTGCCGACATCGTAGAACTGTGAGCCTACAGGACTCGGGACGAGCGGAGGAAGGAAGAAGAAGTTCGGGTTCCCGGCGTGATTACCGTCTTGGATCGCCGCGCTGAGTTGCGGGGGGGGTTGCAGTGAATTGTCTCTACACCCTGCAACAACGACGACGGCGACTGCGACGACGGAAAAGCACGTGACGTGCCTCATGGGGCGCTCCTGCGCGACACATTGGACCCGCGATGTGTGGCACGTCTAGGGGCGCGCCAGGGACGAACGACGGGCGACGGACCAGCGGAACACCCTTAAAAATCTCCCGGGGAAATTCCTAGCGCTAGACCCTCGACCGTTGCAGATGTGATACACATCCACACGCTGATTATCGCGCGGCAATGAGTGCCTTGAAGCGGGGATCGTCCTGGATGGGGCGCCACCACCAATGCACGCTCTTGCGGAAGCCCTCGCGATGCTTGGGGTTAGCGATGAGGTACTCGCCCAGCAGGCGCAGCGCTTCCTCCTTGTCCCCGAGCGTCACGCGCATGACCGCCTCGTAGCCAAGCAACTCCTTCTGCGGGTCGATGTCCGCATTTCCTTTGGAGCGCTCCAGAACATGCCGGGCGCTATCGGGGAGGCCGGCGCGAGCCAGCACACCGGCCACCCAGATCTGCTCGAGCAGCTGGGTGAACGGGCGGCCGCGCTCCGGGGAAAGGCGCACCCCCTCGCTCGCGAGACGCCAGGCGCGGTCCACATCGGGATCCGTTGCCTTGGTGGTGGCCATGAGCATCAGCTGACACTGCTCGAACTGCGCGCTGTTTGGGAACCGCCGACGGCCCTTGTCACACCAGTCGGCGGCGGGCTCAAACAGCTCCAGATCGTAGGACGTGACAAATAAGCGATACAGGATAGCGTCGGCCGAGGCGAGGTAGGCATCCGCCTCGTACGCGCTGCGGGCCGCGCGATTGGCCTCGATCAGGTCCCGCCGTTGATAGTAGTAGAGGTACGAAAGCGTATTCCATGCGCCCACTTGCTGTGGATTGATGCGCGTGGCGGCTTCGAGATCCGTCTGCGACGCGCTGAGCAGTTTGTCAGCAGCAGCGGAATCGGGCACCAGTCCCCGGGAGAACCGCCAGAAGCGAAGCGTCCCACGCATCTCGAGCGCATCGGGGTTCTGGGGCTCGGCGTGCAAGGCACGTTCCGCGTGCCCCAAGCCGATCGTCAGCCACTTGTCCTGCTCATGCGGCACTTGCTCGAGCCGGGACCGCAAGTAAGCGACTCGCGCTCGCAGCACGATCGGTTGGACCCACGCCGGGTCCGCTTGCTCCGCGTACGCCAGCAGCGAATCCGCGCGCGCGTACAGCGTTGCAGCGGCGGCAGGATCGCGCACGGCGGCGGCGAGCGCGTCCTTCTGGGACTTCTGCGCCTGTTGGACGAGCGACCATGCCTCCACGCTCTTGGTCTCGGACCGTTCTTCGCGCAGCCGGACCTCGTCGCCGAGGCGCTCGCGCAGCAACACCGCCGCCTGGCTGACGAGGGAGTCGCGCATCGCCAGGGGTGCGGCGATCGGGAGCTCGAAGCTCTGGCGTCGCCCGACGTCCGCGCCACTCGCACCATCGATCAGCCGGACCGTCACACGCGCTCGCCCGCCTCCACCCACCGGCTCCACTTCCCCTTCGACCAGCGTGCCGGCCTCGAGCGCGCGCGCAATCGAGTCGCGAGGCACGTCGCGCCCGCGGAAGGGCGCGACGCCGTTGCGCGATATGACATCCAGGGCGCGGATGGCGCTCAATTGGTCGATCAGCGATTCGGTGAAGCCGTCGGCCAGATATCGCAGTGAGCTGTCGCGACTCGCGTCGTTGAAGTAGAGCACGGCAACGCGATTCAGCGCGAGGGCTCCGGCGCCGGCGCCGCCACCGCGGTGACGGCCGAACAGCAGCCAGGCGCCGGCGATCAACGCGACCGCGCCAAGGCCGATTCCCGCGGTGATGGGGCGCCGCCATGTCATTCTCCGCGTGTGCCGGCGCGCGGCGGTCACGCGCGACACGGCGCCCGTACTCGCCGCGGTCAAGGCCTTCGCGAATTCGCCCGATGTCTGATACCGGTCGGCTGGCACTTTCTCGAGCGCGCGCTCAATGACGAGCTCGAGCTCGTCGGGAATTGCATCGCGCACGATTTTCAAGCGCGGCACCGAATCGAGCGAATGGCGCGCCATAATGGCCTGCGCCGTCGGTCCGGTGAACGGCGGCTGCCCAGCGAGTGTCTCGTACAGCACGCACGCGAGACTGTAGATGTCGCTGCGGCGGTCGACCTGGCCCGATCCCGACGCCTGCTCCGGCGGCATGTAGGCCGGCGTGCCGAT
>Ga0137370_10000106_pt1 | contig 27709 bp, 26 predicted proteins | sample SagtaG_11_FD_104920 | JGI IMG/M metagenome (GOLD analysis project Ga0137370, IMG submission 104920) | Vadose zone soil microbial communities from Sagehorn Ranch, Mendocino, California, USA - Sage1_R_20_16 metaG | ecosystem: Environmental > Terrestrial > Soil > Vadose zone | place: USA... | reverse complement strand
CAACCGCCAGGTGACGAACCGGCGGATCGGTGAGACGGCGAATTGGCGATTTGGCTCGCGTCCGCTCATCCGGCTATTCGCAGTCCAGCCCTTTCCCGATTCAATCGGTTAATCTGCCAGTAGTCGATTACTGCTGCTTGGCGCGCTCTTCGATATACTTGATTACGTCGCCGACTGTCTGCAGCTTTTCGGCGTCTTCATCCGGAACTTCGACCGAAAATTCTTCCTCAAATGCCATTACCAGTTCGACGATATCCAGCGAGTCCGCGCCCAAATCCTCAATGAACGACGCCTGTGGGGTAACCTGTTCAGGGTTAACGCCCAGTTGCTCGACAATAATGTCCTTAACTTTCTCTTCGATCGATTTTTCCGCCATAAAATTTGTTCGGTTTGTGTTGATCGCGCGTGGAAAAGCTCCGGCGGCTGCCGGACAATCCCGAGCACAGCATGGCAAGTAAATGAATTAAAGAGGTTGTCAATCATTTTCCGGACGAACCCCGGCCCTCATCGACCTCTTGGCATTTCGAGCCCTTCGGCCCGCTCAGGAGATGCTCTGTCGAGAATGGAGCCGCTGGGAAAGCCGCGACGTGGACGGGCAGGCCGAACGTTGCGGGGACGGGAAATGAGCCAATCAAATCTCTGGATCGTCTCACGGTTGCTTGCCTTGATTCTAGGATTAGAGATTTCTGCAGCCTTCGTGTTTGCTTCCGTTTGTCATTCGAGTAGATGAAGCCGATGACATCGTCGCCCGTCGAGCGTATCGATCTGTTGGATCTAAAGCTGCTGCCTGCCTGGGTGAAAGAACCAGTCGAGGCAAAGCGTTATGCCGACGTGCAAGGCGAGCACGATCTCGAGCGTCCGGCGCGGCACCATCGGGGCAAGCCGATGCAGAGAGGAAGACGGTTTTCAGGCAGCTCCGATAGACCGCGAGGGGGCCCCCAACGGCCAATAACGAAAGCAGGCAAGCACGAGGCAAGGCGTCAGCGGTCCGGGCCAGATCGGCATTCGGCACGGCGCGGAAGGATGGAAGATCACCTGGGACGAGACGAGCAGCCTTCCGTAACACGAACGCCATCGCAGATCATCATTCATTTCCTGCCATACCCTCCGGCGTTCGAAAATGTCGTCGCGCAAATCAAGTCCGGTTCGGTGGCATATTCTCTGTACGCCCTTGCGCGTTTGTTCCTTGAAAAGCCTGAACGCTACGAAGTGCGGCTCACGGCGAAAGCGGAATCGCCGCTTTATCGGCTTGGTGATAATGGGACGTTGTCTCTGAATCGAGAATTTCTCGAGCAAAATGCATTCCGCCTCGCTCAGTCCGATTTCTTTAGGATGGACATTATCGAGGCCGAACCAATCAAGGGCAATTTTTCAAACGTGGCTCGATGCCGGTTGAGCGGAACGCTTCTTGGTCCGACCAACCATCACAATTACCAATCGCAACTACGTGGCCTCTATGAGCAACGCTTCAGCCGCCGGATGAGCTTCGCCGATTATCAGCGACAGATCGAAATCGTAAACGACGCAAAGTTGATTGAAAGTTGGAAAGAAGAAGCTCGAAAGATGGTTACCTACACGACGAGCCATGAAGAAGCTCCTTTAACATTCTCTTCCGCGACGGAAGCAGAGCGGCATTTCCGGGCGCATTACTTGACGGGATTAATCAAAGGCCAGGAGGAAGCAACCATCGGTGGGGTCTTGAGCCGGCACTCACCGGACAGGGTACTCAATCAGGCGGTGGAGGATGCCTGGGTCCGGGAAACACGTTCGCCCTCAGGGATGATGCAGGAGTTGGCTGGACGATTTCGACACAATGGGCTCCACGTTTTCCGGCATCGGCGTGGGATGTTGTTTGTATCGCCAATCCGGACACGCGCCTTTGTTTACGAACATTCTGGCGTGTCTCCGACTGTAAATGCAATTCTCGAAGCGCTGGCAGGAACAGCGGTAATCCATCGTAAACAGCTTTTTGAAAAGCTGATTGGCGATGTTACTGCTGAAGATGCAGAGCCACGCAAACTGGCGCTCGCGTCCGATCTGCGTTGGTTGATCAGCGAAGGCTACGTGATCGAATTCAATGATGGCTCGCTCGATCTTCCACGAGGAAAAACCAAGCCGCAGGAAGGTGTAGCGCCGGAAGCGCCGGTAGCAGCAGTGGAACGCGGGTCCATTGGACCGGCTGAACAAACATTCGCGTTAGCGATTTGGCGTGGACCTTACTCGCCGACGATTTTCAGCGAAGGCGCCGAATCGCCCCCTTCGTAACGAAGAACTTCATTTTTTTTGTTCAAGACTGCAATACGCGGTGCATGTAATGCCGCTTCTTCGGGTGTGCAGCGAGCGAAACTCATGACGGTGAGGCGGTCGCCGATTTTGCCGAGATGCGCCGTGGCACCGTTTAGCTCGATGATTCCACGCCGTACTTCGCCGAAAATTGCATAGGTCTCAAATCGTTGACCATTGTTCAAATTGCTTACCAGGATTTTTTCATACGGGATCAGGCCGACGAGTTCAGCCAGGTCGGTAGAAATCGTCAGGCTGCCTTCATAATCCAGGCTCGCCCCGGTAACGGTAGCACGGTGAATCTTCGATTTGAGGAGAGTGAGTTGCATGTCCTTCATCATTCCGAGCGATGTCGAGGAATCCCGTGGCGTTACCCACTGGTATGTTTACGGGATGTTTCGACTGCGCTCGACATGACGAACGCTTTAAATCGCGCCGGCTTTTCTCAGCGCTTTGTAAGCGCCGTGTTTGTTGATCGTCTTGAGGCCGCGCGCTGTAACGCGAATGCGCACAAACTTCTTTAGCTCCGGCACCCAAATGCGCTGGCTTTGCAGGTTCGGCGCGAAAACGCGCGGCACATTTTTCGTGACGTGCCGACCCACGCCGCCCTTCTTTTTGGCCAACCCGCGCCGGTGGATCACGCTACCGCGCGTGGCTTTCGATCCTGTGATGCTGCAAACTCTGGACATGATATAACCTCAAAAGCAGGCGCGTAAGCTGCCGCGCATCGGTTGACTGGTCAAGTGGATGTTCGTATACCGCGCTCCGAATTTTTCTCGTCGAAAAATTCATGGTTGAACGCGCAACTGCCGAAGGCGGTCAAATTTAGCTCGCACAAAGGCCAGTCGACTCTGCAAGATCAACATTTCGCGTAATCAGTGCACAAAAATAATAATAAGTTGCGGATTGGGATCGTCGGAGCGGGCAACATTGTTCGCGCGCGTCACTTGCCGGCTCTCAAGAAACATCCGGAAGTCGAGATCGTTGCCGTCTCCAATTCAACCTACGAAAGCTCGGAAAAATTTTGCGAGGAATATTGTCCATCGGCTACTCCGATGCGGAATTGGGCAGAGCTACTTGCCCTGCCGGATATCGACATCATTTGGATCGGTACGCCGCCGGTAATGCATTCGGCTGTGACCGTCTCGGCACTTGAGGCCGGCAAACACGTCTTTTGTCAGGCGCGTATGTCGATGGACCTGGTGGAAGCTGAGGAAATGCTCGCCGCTTCGAAGCGTTATCCCGAACTAGTGACCATGCTCTGTCCGCCCCCGATGGGGATGCGCGCTGATTTACTTGTGAAAAAACTCCTGGCCGAGGATTACATCGGCCGTCCGCACCACGTGCGGTTGCAAAGTTTTACCAGCAACTATTTGGATCCAGCTGCCCCTCCGCATTGGCGGCAGAAGATCGAAATTAGCGGACTCCATGTGCTCACGCTGGGGATTTACATCGAAGTGTTGCAACGCTTGCTCGGTGATCTCAACGGCGTGTTCGCGCGCGGCAAAGTCATTCAGTCAATCAGTCAGGGCTACGAAGTTATCATCCCCGATTTGCTCACAGTTCTTTGCGCTTTCGATAACGGCGCCGAAGGCGTGCTCGAATTCAGCGGGATCGATGCCTTGGCACCAGGCGATCGGGTCGAAATTTACGGCAACAGCGGCACGCTCACCTACGATTTCGGGTCTGATGTGGTTCAAGCGGGGAAGATTGGTGATCGCGGGCTGCACGTTGTCGATCTTCCTTCGGAATTGGAGACCGAATGGCGGGTGGAAGAAGATTTTCTAGCTGCGGTAAAATCGAAGGGTCGCGTGCGTCCGCATCCTACTTTCGAAGATGGCCTTCGTTACATGCGCGTCGTGCAGGCTGTCTCTGATTCTCGGGCGCGCAACGAGTGGGTGGCGGTTAAGCGATAGCGAAGCCGTTTCGGTCTAGGGTGTCATCGCGTCATCCACGAGAAATCGTCTCACCACCAGCGCCCAGGCCAGCAGCGTAATCAGCTGGTACCACGCGAAGAACCGGTCGTAACCCCGCCGACGAGCAATGAGTCCAGTGCCCGCCAGTAGCGCGTATTGGCCAACAAAGGGAAGGTACCAAATCGGATGGAAAATATCGCTGTGAATGGCGGTTTGCGTGACGTCGAGCAAACACATCGCGACGAGCGTCGAATAATAGCCCGATCGGTTCCGTTCAAAACGACCCTTGTGTTCTTCCTCTTCCGATAGATCGGGCGGGTAAAGGAAAACCGTCAGCATGTAGAGTGTGACCGTCCACACGATCAGCACAAGGAACTTGTCGAAGCTCCAGTTGACCTCGGTATTCCACTTGAAAGTGACCCACCATTGCAAGGCCAGCAGCACCAGCGTCGCAAGGGTTAGGACAATGTGGACCTCATCGAGTGGGTTCTCGTTGCGGCGATAAAACGCTCTGCCGGCGCCGGCCAGCAGATTGGTTACGCCCAGACCAATGATGATCGACATCAGCGCGGCGATAAACTCGAAACTGCTCATGAGATTCTGCGCGTTCTGCATGGCACGCGACCCTAACGCAAACGCCCTTGTGAAATCGAGCGGCAAATGTGAGTCCCGGCAGCACACACGTCTCGCGTGCGCTACCGCGGATGCTAGGAGGGCGGCCGATGAAAACCCGCCTTCGTTAACAACCAGTCGAGCGCGTTACTTAATTCGGTCACGGCAGTGCCTTCGATCGGATCATTGTGATAGGCACTCCGTAACGAGACTACGCGCTTCTCGCCAGCATAGGCATCGACCACGAACCGGTGATAATGCGGTGGAACGACTTCATCTTTTTCTGCGAGCAGGAAGATCGCCGGGGCGTTGATTGCTTTCGCATTTGAAATGCTGTCGAGATCTTTCGGAATCTGTAGCGCAACAGGACCCGCGAGCAGCCATAAGTTCCACCAGCCAAACCGGCGCAGAATCATTTCGCGCAAGGGTGGAGGATTTTGCAGAATTAATCCGGCAATGCCGGCAGGCCGGTGCGCGCCTACGTGCAGCGCAGCGGTCGCACCGATGCTTGTCCCAAAAGGGACGATTGGCTGGTCGCCTGCGTGGCGTCTTAGTTCATCAAACGCTGCGAGCGCAGCCGGTCCGATCTTGGAAAGCCGCGCTGGCCCTGTGCTGCCGCCGAATCCTGGATAATTCACTCCCCAGATTTCCACTGCGCGATCGTTCCACATCTCGGCCTCAGCAGCAGGCCAGCGCTCAGCGCGGTCAGCGTTGCCATAAAAGCGCAAAATGTACGCGTCCGCATTGCCTTTAGATCGCGCCAGTTGGGATTGCGCAATCCACACTTCCAATTGGCCATTTTCGAATGGAATAGTTTTTCGAACGGCGCCACCTGGATTGATCGGCGTCCTTGTTGGAAACAAGATCAGGTGATCCGGCAAATGACAGAAAAACATCGCGACTAAATATACGATGCCGATTGCGAGTAAGCGCCAAAGCGGCGGAAGGATTCTTAGCCTCACATTTGTTTAGCCCACGAAACACACGAATGACACGAAAGGAGGGTAGCAAGATTGATTAGGACAAGGGAAGAGCCGGCCATTTTTAAATTTCGCGTTTTTCGTGTGTTTGGTGTGACAACTATGATTTAAGCGCCTTTTGTCATTCGTTAGGCTGGAATAACAGCAGCAGCGGAGAAAGCAGCGACGGTGATGCAATGAGTCTGCGAGCCTTACGGAGCCGTTGGGATCGTGGATTTGGTTTCATTGGTTTTCTCCACGGCCGCGAGGAATCGCTGATAGAGGAATGAGGCGACCATTGCGATGATGGCGACTACTACGAACGCGCTGATACGATAAAGTTGGTCGAGCTGCGAAAGATCGTGAAAGAAAAGTTTCACGACGGTAACACCAAGCAGACCGAGGCTCGCGAAACGCACAGGCGCAATTTGCTTGCGGATGCCAACGATAAGCATCAATAGCGCAAACAGTGCCCAGGCGATGCTATAACTCATGTCGCGCGCGAAGTTTCCTGAGAATTGAAACGTGAGCGCAACGGTGCCGGACGTGTTGAAGTAATCTGCGATTTCAATGTTCACCAACAGAAACGCGAGCACCGTACCTAGGGTGTAAAGCAAGGGCCGCACGTTAGATCCGAGCACGAGATGGCGCGGCGGCGTGAGGAAACGCGCTGCCGCGAACAGACACACTGTCGCGATGCCGTAGGTGTAAAGATACCAATTAAGAATTGGGAACGCAGCGCGCGGATGATAACTCAGCACAGCAGGATTGAGGGCAAGGCGCGCAAACACAACCACGAGCAAAACGATACCTGTCAGGCGCAATCCCGGATGCGGGACCCGACGAAACAGCCAGCAAAGCGCTGCGCCTTCCAAGGCCCAGCCCATCGTGATCCATTGTCGATCAAACTGGATCGGGAAAATCAGTGTGATGAAGAACAGCGCTGCGCCTCCAAACAGCGCGAGTTGCGCATTTCGGGCCGAGCTCGCGATCGGCGTGCGTTTAAGCAACATAAGAAATCCGAGGAGCGAGGGCACAGCAAATGCCATGGGCACGAGACCGGGAACCTGGCTCGGATAAGCGCTTCGGACGACGGCATACACCAGATAAAAATTCAACGGCCCAGCTAATGCTGCGGCAGCCCATGGCCCAGTTTTCCCGGCAAACTTGCGGTGGAAAACGAACGGAAAGATACTGAACACCGCGTAGAATCCGAGGTACCAAATTAACGGCGTTTCTGCGCGTGACGGATTGGACGGATTGAAATGTTCGAAATGCCACGCGTGCTCTAATGCGAGCACGCAGGCAAGTCCCACCGCTGGCAGCACGTCCAGCGAGAGCATTTCGCTCAGGCCGAGAAGCAAAACGACCAGCAACAGTGCAAGCCCAAACACCGCCGACGGATCCACAAGGGGCAACCGCTGCGTCACCATGATTAACAGCAGGAACGGCGTCACGGCCGACAACGCTGGAAGCTGAACAGAAAGGTTTCCCGGATCGGTGATGTTGCCGAAAAGTTCTGGCGCGTGCGTTCCCGTCGCGGTGAAACGTTGGCAGGCCCAACTTGCAGCGGCCAGAAAGAAAATCGCAAAGCCGCCAAGGACGAACAGCGCTGTCGGCAAACCAGTGAGTTCGCTTGGAATTCGCAGCAACCACCCGCCTATCGCTGCCAAAGTGAGCAGGAGCATGGCGACAATCGGCAGGAGCCTGCCCGTTACCAGGGCGAGACCAAGCGCAAGAAGATCGACAATCAACACGAACGGCCAAACTACAATTGAGAGCTCGGTGATTTGAAAAATCGGCATCAGAATCAGGAGAAGTGAGAAGGCCGGAAATGCCTGACTCCACCACGGGACATGAATCTTTCGAACGCGTTGCAGCACAAGCGGCGTCGCGGAATGAAACAGCGCGAAAATAAAATAGAATGTTAGTGCAGTATAAAGATTTGCGTTGGTGAGATATGAGTTTGTCCACGCAGCGAGAAGAATGAATGCCGTGAGCCCAGCGAGGGCGTTAACAATAGTCAGTCTGCGATCGAGCAACGTGAGCAGGAGAAGGCCAAAATCGACGATGAAAACATAGGCGAATAAGAGCGTTGGCCGGTGCGCGATTGTTGGGAACGAGAGGAGGTAAAACGCCGAGAGGATCGCTGCTCCTCCGAGCCCGAGTGCGCAGCCAAGAAGCTCATCGTTTATTTTCGTGGTACGTTTTCCCCAGGCTGCAGCTGCGAGAAACAGCCCCTGAAATCCGGCGAACACAGCCATGGCAACAAGCACTTTGTTGCCGTCGAAATATTTTTCGGGAACAAAGAACGTGGTGATCCAGGCGAGCTGCATTAAGGCTGTTCCGGCGGCGCCCAGAATCGGAAGTGCATTCCATCGTCGTCGTTGCGCGACCGCAAGGAGACCCATATCGAGCAAGGCGATATAGCCGAAGAGACCAAGCGGGTAATCTTCGCCTGTCGAAAGCAAGACCGGTGTGAGAAAACCGCCAGCAATCCCAAGCACAGCGACGACCATTGCGTTCAACCGAACGGCGAGCAGAAATGCGGCCGCCGTGATTAGCGTCATCAACAAAAACGTTGGGATCGGGCCGAAGAATGCGAAGTGATAATAAGCTCGGCAGGCAAACGTCACGGCATAGAACACAAGAATTCCTGTCGCGCACAGCGTCTGCGCAGTGACGGCGTTTTCCTTCCGCTTCAAAAGGAGACCACCGATGACAAGGCCTGCTCCAACAACAAATCCGATCGCAACCCGCAGTTCCGGCGAGATGAGATTGTGCTCGAACGAATATTTGACGAAAAACGCCACACCGAGGAAAAGCGCGAGCCCGCCAATCCACGCGAAGAGTTTCGCGCCCATGAATTGTTCCCAATTAATCGGTGGCTTAGCGGGCTTTGTGATTTTAGGAACGGTTGCTTCGATGAATGTTTTCGGGATTGGCGGCGGCACCGATTTTTCTTCTTGAAGCACTGGGCTGGGGGTCGTGACTGGAAGTGGTGGCTGGACGGTTTTTGCTACTGCTGCAACAGCCGCCGGCTCTTGGACGTAAATGGATTGCCGTCGCAAACCGTGCACTTCGTCTTCGAGTGAGGACAATCGCGTAGCTAAACCGTCGATGCTGCGCTTTGCGCTGTTTGCTTTGACGAGGGCGACAAACGGCAGGATGACAATCGCAATCAACAGACCGACGAGGAGTAGGACCAGGAGTTCCATTTATTTATTAGTTTTGACCGAGTGTTCGGCCTTGCTGCAGAGGATAACTACTTTGCGTGACCAATGTTAATTGATAAAAATTGCGGATTTCATCGACGCTTTCGATCATGAACATTCATCACTTGGAGCTGTTCTATTTCGTCGCGAAGCACGGCGGGATCGCAGCCGCGGTGCGCAATATCCCTTACGGTATCCAACAACCTGCGGTGAGCGGGCAGATTACGAAGCTAGAGGAGTCGCTAGGTACCAAGCTGTTTCAGCGACGTCCATTCGCGCTTTCGCCTGCGGGGTTGGAATTATTCGAGTTTATCAAACCGTTTTTCGACAACATCGAGATCGTCGGTGAAAAGCTGCGTCAGAATAAATCGCCGCAATTGCGCCTTGCCGCTCCGTCGATCGTGCTTCACGACTATGTTCCGGAGCTGCTGCAGAAACTCCGGACCAAATTTCCCGAGTTTCGACTCTATCTGCACGAAGCGGCGCGCGCCGAAGCCGAGAGATTACTTTTGGCGCGAGATGTCGATCTTGCCATTACGCTGGTTGAGAAAAAATCGCGCGCTGGGATTCAGGTTCGAGCTTTAGTCGAGCTACCGTTGATTCTGCTCGTTCACAGAAATTCCAGGCTCACTCGCGCTGGGGAGTTGTGGAAGTGCGACAAGATCGAAGAAACGCTGATCAGTTTTCCGCGAACGGATCCCATCCACGCTTCCTTTCAACGCGGTCTCGAGGGTGTTGGAGTCGAATGGTTTTGCGGCATCGAAGTCAACTCAGCTCGCTTGATCGAGCGTTACGTCGCGAGCGGTTATGGGATCGGTTTGGCAGTGGCGGTCCCGGGCTTTAAGCCGGCCGCAGGCGTACGCGTTTTGGAGTTGCCAAAATTTCCGCCGGTTGTTGTGGGCGCGTCATGGTCAGGCAAGCTTTCGAATATTTCAAGGCAACTTCTCGACGAGTTGGAAACTGAAGCCCAAGTGCAAAAGCGCCGAATGAAAAGTGCACCGCGCCATTAAGCCGAAGTTGGTCGAGTTGCTGCCGCGGTGCGCTAGTCGGCCTCGTCTTTGAGCATCGATTTGATCTGCTCGCGCAATTCCGGCGTATCCTGATGTCCGTGTGTGGAGACTGCATGCCGGACTGCCGCGTCGAGCACCTCTTGCTCCGTTCCGGAGATTTTGAGCGAGCAATTTTTCTCGCTCGGATGATCCCGGCAATCGATTGATTTTCTTTGAGCGGCCATTGTAATCTCCTGGTTTCCTTAACTCTTTTTTAGTTCAGCCAAATCTTTAAGCACTTGCTCGCTGTGCTCAGCGGGTTTGACGCCGGTGTAGACCTTCGCAATTTCGCCCTTTGGATTAATGACGAACGTGTTCCGCGCCGCCAGTTTGCTGCCTTTGTAATCCATCACCGATCCATACTCAGTCGAGACTTTGGCATCAGGATCGGCCAGCAATTTGAAGTTGAGTCCTTCTTTCGTGCAAAAATCCTTGTGGGATTGCGCTGTGTCCACACTCACCCCGAGAATCACAACTCCAGAGTCCTCGTATTTGGAAAGATCGCGCTGGAAATTGCGCGCCTCCATTGTGCAGCCGCTGGTAAAATCTTTTGGGTAAAAGTAAAGCACGACCCATTTGCCGCGATAATCCTTTAGGCTCACTTGCGAACCGTCTCCGGTCGTTAGGCTGAAATCCGGCGCCGGCTTTCCGACCCCCGGTTGCTGTTGCGTTTCTGCTGCTCCCATCACGCCAAAGGTGCCAAGTCCGATGATTACTGACAAGATCATGTCTCTCATTTTCATGCCCCAGTTTTGAAGCGCATAGGCAACTAGTCAAGGAATGCAGCCCAAGGGCTTTGCGCGGATTTAAAACGCCACGGCTCAGAATCATTACTCGTTGAAAGGAAAGGCTTGCGCAAGATTACGCGTTTGAGGCAAAACTGAGCTAGATGGCTCAGATGATCGCATCGCCGCACGCCGAAGTGAAACCGGCGCGGCTGATTCTTGGCCTGATCGCCTGTCTGGGGCTTGTCTTCACGTTCTTCACGCTGTTGTTCAGTTTCACTTCAATCCCGGCAAACTCCGTAGGGGTGAAGACTCGTTTTGGCGCTTACCACGATGTCGTCAATCCGGGACTCGCTTATGCGATTCCGTACATCGACGAGATACACATTGTTCCTATCCAGCGCCTACTGAAACTGGAGTTTGGTTTTTCCACGCCGAACGCCACCAACGTTTACCAGGGCGACATGGAACCGGAGGACACTGAGACCATGATAACAGGTGACCTTAACACGGCGCTTGTGCCATGGGTCGTGCAGTATCGGATTACCGATCCAAAAACGTATCTGTTCGGGGCACGTGAACCGGAAAAGACATTGCGGGACCTATCGGAAAGCGTGATGCGCGAAGTGATTGGCGATCGTACGGTGGACGAAGTACTCACGGTTGGCCGACACGACATTGAAACATCGACATTGAAACGTCTGGCCGATTTGTGTTCCCAGTACGGCCTGGGACTCCAGATTCAACAAGTGCAACTGGCGACCGTGCGTCCGCCGCCAGCAGTGCAGGCTGCCTTCAACGAGGTCAATCAGGCGCAACAGGAAAAGCAAACCGCTATCAATCAAGCTTGGGCGCTGTACAACGACGCCGTGCCGAACGCGCGCGGCCAGGCAAAGGAGCGGGAGAAACAGGCCGAAGCATATGCCTTTCGCCGGGTGAATGAGGCCAAGGGCGAAGCGCAAAAATTTTCATTGTTGCTCGCCGAGTACGGCAAAGCGCCCGAGGTGACGCGGCGGCGTCTTTATCTCGAAGCGATGCAAGCGATCATGCCCAATTTACAAAAGAAAATCATCGTCGATGACAGCTTGAAGAACATTCTCCAGACGTTGCCGCTACTGCCGACGGAGCAGCCCAAGACCTCGCCATGAACGTGATTGATGTGACTCCGCGACCCGCTGCTGTCTCCGCGATTGTGCGCTTTTTGCAAAGCCGAGTGATGTCGCTCTTAGGGATTCTTTTCATCTTGACCGCGCTCAAATGGGGAACACTGCTCTTCGTTGTTCACCAATATGAAACTGTGATCATCACGCGCTTTGGTAAAATCGTTCGCACGGTTGCAAGTCCCGGATTGAAGATCAAGCTGCCGGTGATCGATAAAGTACACCGTTTTGACAAGCGCATCCTGGCCTGGGACGGACCGCCGACGGAATGCCCGACCAAAGACAAGCTCTACATTATTGTCGATTGTTTTGCCCGATGGCGTATCAGCGATCCATTTCTCTACTACAATCGGCTCAACGACGAGCGCAGTGCGCTCTCGCGTCTGGATGACATTCTGGGAAGCGAAACGCGGACCGCTGTCGCTGCGCACGATCTTGTAGAGATTATCCGCGTCACCAAAGGACGGAAACCGGTGCGTGACGAGGAGTTGGAGAAAAGCGGCACCGTGTTGCCTAGCACCATTCCGGAAATCGAGCTCGGTCGCGGTGAAATCGAAAAGCAAATCACCGAACGCACTCGACAGAAGATTTCCGATTTCGGAATCGAATTACTCGACGAACGCTTTAAACGCAGCAAATACAATCCCGCCGTCGCCGAAAAAATTATTGAGCGTATGTCGAGTGAACGGCATCAGATCGCTGCCCGATTTCGTTCCGAAGGCCGAGGTGAGGCGGCCAATATCAACGGTCAAAAGGAAAGCGATGTGGCCTCAATCAGTTCCACAGCAACGAAGAATGCTTTGGAAACTGAAGGAAAGGCCGATGCCGAGGCGGCTTCCATCTATGCCGCTGCGTTCAACCCGCCTGATGCACAAGAGCTCTATACGTTTCTTCGCAGCCTCGACGTGATGCGGGCCGCATTTGAAAAAGACACCACGGCAGTTATCTCCACTAACAGCGATCTTGGCCGGATGCTCAAGTCGATGGCTGAAGTAGTCACTCCACCAAAAGCGGCGCATTAATGCATTTGGGACGAAGTCCTTGGCGGGCGCACTCCTAAGGCTTGCGCGAAACAAGACAAAGATGCTCGGCTATCAGTATTGCCTGAAAAGTAATGTAACCTTTTGTTTTTGAGCCATGAGAGTCTGGACCATCGGACATTCAACGCGGACCATCGATAAATTCATTTCGCTGCTACGAGGGCATGGAATCAAGTTGCTCGTCGATGTTCGAACCTTGCCGGGATCGAAGCGCTATCCGCAGTTTAATAAAGAGGCGCTGGCAGACTCGTTAGGCCAGTCTGGAATTCGCTACGAACATTTTCCCGAGCTCGGCGGGCGGAGAAAACCAAAAGTCGAATCACGCAACAACGCCTGGCGCAATGAATCCTTTCGCGGTTATGCCGATTACATGGAGACAAAAGAGTTCGGCAACGGTGTAAAGCGTCTTCTCCATTTTGCAGCCGGCGCCGGATCAACTGCGATCATGTGCGCAGAAGCGGTCTGGTGGCGCTGCCATCGGTCGCTGATTTCTGATTATCTAAAAGCGCGCGGCGTTGAGGTAATACATATCCTAGATACAGCCAAAACCGACCCGCATCCATACACATCTGCCGCGCGCATCGTGAATGGAGAATTGAGTTACGCCGCAGAAGACGCGCTGCTGTAGCGGCGATCGACGACCGCCGAATCCAAGGGCGCGCTCGCAAATGCCGGACTCTGAAACGAGCGCACCAATTCGAGCATCGCATCGCGTCGACGACGCTGGGCGGTAGTGTCGGATTTGGACTGCCGCGAAAATAACCCCGGCTGTTACCGCGATCGCGTTAATTAGCTTCGCAAAGGTCGACAGGTCCACTTCAATGGGGATTGGTCACGCGCCCAAGGAAAAGGCAAACACCGCTGGGCACGTGCTGAATGGCATAAATGAATGGGCGATCAACTTTCACTTCAATCGGGGGTGGTTTAGGCCGTGCAATCGCGGTCGCTCTCATCATCACGACTGCGGTGGCAGCTGCTGCTTCGGTCCCTTTTTCGTCTACGGCGATGAAGGTCTTGTGAAAGACGTTGGAGATGTAGAGGTAATCATTCGGCTTGCGCGGCGCCATCTTATCGAAATTCGCGCTGCCTTGCGGAATATTGAACGCGCTTTTCATTCCCAGCGCCTGAAGGTTTTCCGCGAGCGCAATCGTAGGTGGTTCGAGCTTGAACTTTGGCAAATGCAGATCGACATCCTGTGTTTCGAGCCTTGTGCATTTCGCTAAAACGTCCGCGGTGAGGTTTGATTCAAGCGTCCGCAGACCGTTCACGTCGTCGGGCATGAGAACGAGAAATTGGAGATCGCCGCCGACGTAGGGAAGGCTGACGGCGGTAAAGCCTTCGCGCTTGGCATAACCAAAGCGATCCGTTTTTCGCATCATTGGAACATCAAGCGGCGCACCGCCACGGACATGGAATGGTTCCGGCTGAGTTGCCTTATCGGGAAATGGATCCGTCCACGGCGCTTTGAGATAAAGCGCGTTCGCCAGCACGAGCCGTGTCAGTTTATTCAGTGCATTCGCAGGAATGAGATCTTGAATCTTGTCGCGCGTCTGATCTGCCACCCATTTGTTGATGTGCCGGGCAGCAGCTGCAGGATTTACAGTGAAATCGATCGGCTCAAAAGCAGCGCCGTAGTTTTGTTTTACCAGCGATAAAAAATTCTGGCGAAAATCGTAGTCTTTTTGAGCAAAGAGTCGGTTGGCAATATTCAACGTGATCGGTTCGCTCGGGCCGCCAAATTCCTTGGATTTCTTCACCAGTTCGGTTGTCTTCGCGCTCATTTCTTCCAGCGAATGCTGAAGCGACGCGAACGAGGTAGCTACTATGCTGGCATTGCTTGAAAAATGCAGCACACGCGCCATTTCAGTGTGCGTCTCGCCATCCGCGCCGGCAAACGTCATGGCCAGGGCGGTTTCAATCGAGTACGGTGAGACGCAAACGTTCTGTTCGCCGGTAGCGAGCTGTCGATAAAGCTCGGCCGCGAAGTCGTTCGTTGCCTTTGTCGCGAGGTCAAAGTTTGGCGCTGCATGCCCCATAACAGCGACTAACGCGCTGGATACCTGCAAGATCAAAGAGCGTTTCATACCAGCATGAAACACTTAAATTGTGAAGCTTGCGACGCTAATTCGACATATTGAAGACGGTGCGTTCTGTGTGACAATTTCTTCATGGACGAAGCGAAAATCCCGACGCGCAGCGATATTTCCGATTCTGATAAGTGGGACCTGACGCAACTTTTTGCCGATATCGGCAAATGGCAGGAGGATTTTGCCTGGCTGCAGCGGACATATCCAAAGCTTCAGGAGTGGAAGGGCAGAGTAGGGGAGTCGGCGCAAACGGTGGCGTCAGTGCTCGAGTTCGAAAAGTCGCTCGATTTGAAGATCGAACGCGTCTATCACTTCGCGTCGCTACAACTGGCAGAGGACAGCACCAACAACGAATACCTTGCGCGGATTGGGCAGGTTCAGAATCTGCTGACGAAGATTGGCGAAACGGCAGCGTTTGTTGTTCCGGAAATTCTGGCGATCGACGACGAAACGTTCGACAAATTCATTGCCGCTCCCGCACTCGCTCAGTGGCGAATCAAGTTGCACAAGATTCGGCGAATGAAGCCGCATGTGCTGTCAGTTCCCGAGGAACGCCTTCTTGCGCTGGGGAGTGTCGCACTGAGCGGTTATGACGACACCTTTTCGCAATTGACCGATGTAGACATGAAGTTCGGCGTTCTGGTTGATGAGAAAGGGCGCGAGAAACCGCTTACCCAAAGCTCGTTCAGCTCATTTTTGGTCAAGCGCGATCATGAATTGCGCAAACGCGCGTTCCATCAATTCTATTCAGAATTTCGCGATCATCAGTACACACTCGCCGCGTCACTCGCTTACGCCGTCAAGGCGGATGTCTTCCACGCGCGAGCACGACATTACTCGTCTGCTCTCGAAGCAACGCTGTTTCCAGATGATATGCCTGTCGCGGTTTACGACGGCTTGATTCAAGCGGTTCGCGCGAATTTGAAACCGCTCTTTCGCTATTTCGATTTGCGTCGCCGCGCGCTTGGGTTGGGCGAGCTGCATCACTACGACACGTACGTTCCGCTGGTTCCGGAAATCGAGACGCGCTTCACGTTTGATCAGGCTGCAGAGATGGTCTTAAGCGCGCTCGAACCACTCGGGAAGGAGTATGTCAGTGTGCTCGCGGAAGGCCTGCGCACCGGTCGCTGGTGCGATCGCTACGAAAATAGAGGCAAACGCAGCGGCGCGTTTTCATCCGGAAGCTACCAGGCGCCTCCCTACATCCTGATGAATTATAAGGAGGACGTTTTCTCCGACGTTTACACGCTGGCGCACGAAGCTGGTCATTCCATGCATAGCTGGTTCTCGCAAAATTCGCAGCGATTTCAGGATTATGAATATCCGATTTTTCTGGCCGAGGTGGCATCGACATTCAACGAGGAGCTTCTCACCGACCATTTACTGAAAACAACGAGCGATCCGAAGATGCGTGCCTACATCATCAACAGGCAAATCGACGACCTGCGAGGCACACTTTTCCGGCAAACCATGTTTGCTGAGTTCGAGAAAATCATCCACGCCATCGAAGATAGCGGCGACGCGCTGACGCTCGACGTTTTCAGGTCGCAATATCACAAGCTCCTCGAAGCGTACTTTGCCGAAAATCTCGTGCTCGATCCCGAGCTGGATTTGGAATGCCTGCGTATTCCGCATTTCTACCATGCGTTTTACGTTTATAAATATGCAACGGGAATTTCCGCTGCGGTTGCGCTTTCGCAGCGCGTGCTGTCCGGCGAATCCGGAACTGTAGAGGCATATCTTAATTATCTGCGCTCCGGCGGCTCGAAGTTTCCGCTCGAGACGTTAAAAGTGGCAGGTGTGGACATGACCAGCTCTGCACCAATCGAGAGCGCATTGCGTTTGTTTGAACAGCGGCTCGACGAATTGGAAGCCCTGCTGCCGTAGGTCGTCCAAGTGTCGACGCTATGGCGGCAGCCGTGTCGGCTGCGTCTTAGATATTGCAGGCGGCATGCCTGCGACTACAAATTCGCTCAATGCAGTTCGGTGCCGATGACCTTCGCCAAAGATTGGAGCCAGTGTTCCGGAACAACTTCGAAAGGTTCGGAGAGCTCGGAGCCGCCGTGTCTATCTGGCAAGATGGGAAACCAATTGTAGATCTCCACGGTGGATTTTGCGACGCCCGTCACGAAAAGGCATGGGAAGCTGACACGGTCGTACTGGTCTGGTCGGCCACCAAGGGTATTGGCAGCGCGTGTGTGTTGCATGCGCTGCAGGAGCACAGGATTAACATCGACAGGCGCGTGACGGAGTTTTGGCCAGAGTTCGCTCACGCTGACAAAGAAAAGATCACCCTCTCACAATTGCTTTCGCATCAGGCCGGGCTTTGCGCTTTGGATGCGCGAGTTGACATACTCGATTACAGCGCAGTTATCAGGGCGCTTGAAGTGCAAAAGCCATGGTGGTCGCCGGGGACTGCACACGGCTATCACGCTCGTACGTTTGGATTCTTACTCGATGAACTCGTGCGTCGCATTGCAGGGAAAACTTTATCGCAGTATTGGCGCGAAGTTTTTGCGCAGCCACTCAATCTCGATCTTTGGATCGGCTTGCCCGAAGAAGAGAATTCACGCGTGGCGACAGTTTACCCAGCAAAAAGCGGAAGGCCTCCGGAACCGAAGCAATTTTACAGCGACCTGACTAAACCCGGTACCCTGGCGCGCAAAACGTTTACGTCGCCGTACGGATTGAATTCAGTCAGCGGGATGAACACTCCTGAACGCCGCGCGCAGCCAATCGTTTCGTTTGGCGGGATCGGAAGCGCGTCGGCGCTGGCGAAATTCTACGCCATGCTTGCGAATGGGGGGCAGCTCGATGGGCAAACCTTCTTCTCAGAAGAAACAGTCGCATGGATGACCGCGACGCTCGCGGATGGCATGGACCGCGTTTTTCAAATACCAACAGCGTTTTCAGCCGGGTTCATGCAAGATCCGCGAAACGTGGCGCGAAGAATGTTCGGGAAGCCGTCGGGCGCTTTTGGGCATCCCGGTGCCGGTGGTGTCCACGCGTTCGCCGATCCCGAAAACAGGCTCTCATTCGCCTATGTGATGAATCAAATGGAGCAATCGCTTCTGCCCAACGAAAAATCGCTGCGCCTGGTGGACGCGATTTATCTGTAGCCGCGTCTCTGTGAGACGCGCAACGCCGCGTGAGATGGGAATATGCGCGCCTACGCTTCGCAGAGCGAAGCGGCTACAGTTCGCTAATGATTGTGAGTGCGATGTTTCGCCGGTGCGGTGCGCTACGATGTTCGAAGAGGAAAATTCCCTGCCAGGTCCCGAGATGCATTTTGCCATTAACAATCGGCACCGTCTCGCTGGTGCGCGTCAGGACCGTGCGGATGTGTGACGGCATGTCGTCGCTGCCCTCGGAGCTGTGTGTGAAGTACTCCAGATCTTCCGGCACGAGGCGATTGAAGAATTCCTCCAGATCACGTCGTGCAGTTGGATCGGCATTTTCCATGATGATCACGCTGCAACTGGTATGTTGGACAAAAACGGTCGCCGTTCCGTTTCGCACTCCGCTCTTGTCGATCTTCGACTGCACTTCGTCCGTGATTTCGTAGAGGCCCTTGCCGTCGGTACGAACTTCAATTCGATCGTGGCAGATGCCCATAGCCGAACAAAGCCCCAACGTAGGCCCTTGTCATCCAGAGCCGTGCAGATGGCGAGGGATCCCCAGAGGGTAGTCGATCACACAAGGTACACTTACGTAGCGCCGGCAATTTACCTGAAGTTCTTTGCTTCGCTCAGGATAACACGCTTTTGGTCTTTTTGAGTGAGCGGCACCCTTTCGACAAAGGCAGACCAGACTCCCGTGCGCGCGTTGATTTGCGGGCGACGATGGCCTAATGCATACCGATGCGAGGCGATCTGGAACGGGTGTTGTTTGATGAGCCGGCGATTCATCGACGGTTGCACGATATCGCCGCACAAATTTCCAATGACTATCGCAAGCGAGAATTAACCGTGATCGCCGTATTACACGGGAGTCTGATGTTCGTTGCCGATCTGCTTCGTCGAATTCCTCTTCCCATGAAATTGGAGTGCCTGACCGTGTCGAGTTATCGCGGAAAAGCGCAGACCAGCGGTGACGTCATTTTCAAGGAGATCCCCCTGCCGGAGGTCGCGGGTCGAGATGTTTTGATCGTGGATAATATTCTCGATAGCGGTCACACGCTCGCAGCGGTTCGCGAGACGTTGGAGACAGCCAAGCCGCGCAGCATTCGGGTATGCGTGCTGTTGAGTAAAAAGAAGCAGCGCGCCCGGGAGGTTGATGCCGATTACGTGGGATTCGAAATCGAAGACGAATTTGTGGTTGGTTACGGCCTCGACTTCCGGGAACGTTATCGCAATCTTCCCTATATCGGCGTGCTGAGGAGAGAATTGCTGGAGCAAGCGGACAGATGAAAGTGCGAGTGCAATTTTACGCGCAGCTGCGCGATCTAGTCGGAATGCGCGAGTTGCATGTCGATGTTGCAGAAGGGTCAACTGTGCACGACTTGCTCGAGCAAATTTATGCGCAGCAACCGAAGCTTTGTGCGCACGACAAAAGCATCTTGATCGGAGCAGGCGTGGAATTTGTGAATCGAAATTACAAACTCTCTCCGGGAGAAGAAATTTCAATCATGCCGCCCGTGCAGGGTGGATGAGAAGCACCAAGTCCCAACGTCCAAGCTCCAAAGAACCACCAAATTTCAAACACCAATCATTCTCGTTCGTAATCCCTCTTTGAAGATTGATCCTTCGAGGTTTTCCGGCTGTTGGATGTTGGCGTTTGGAGTTTTGGCCAGTCAGTCTCGAAAATTTTTGAAATTTGTCGCGACACCAAAGTCGCAGCCACGGACAAATTGAATCACTGCCTGCAGATCGTCTTTCTTCTTTCCGGTTACTCGAATTTGTCGATCTTGCAGCTGGCTTTGCACCTTGAAACCTTGTGATTTGATGGCCTGAATGATTTCCTTTGCCTTGTTTCCTTCGAGGCCCTGCTGAATTTTCAATTCCTGCCGGGCGTGTCCGACTGATGAAATGGCGGGGTCGTTCTGTTCGATATTGCGCAAGTCCACGCCACGCTTTGAAAGTTTGCCGATGACAATTTCACGCAGTCCCCGAAGGTGCCCGGCATCTTGCGCGGTGAGGGTTATCTTATCCGTCTCAGGAAGTATCTCGGCGGTTATGCCTTTGAAGTCGAAGCGGGTTGCTAATTCCTTGCGCGCCTGATTCACGGCATTATCAAGTTCTTGCTTGTCCACTTCAGAGACAATGTCGAATGAAGGCATGACAGTTCGGATGCTGGATATTGATAATTGATGCTCGATGCCAAACCCGCGCGCAAGCAAAAGCCTTATGGATTTGCCTCCACGATCGTAACGTCGCCGTTCGCGGTACGCACTTTGATCGCTGCCTCTCCCCCACCGTTAACTGAGGTGTTGATTTTCTCAGCTCTTGCGGATGCCGCTCGCGCGACCGGGGCATCATCAAAATCGCTGGCGACCCTCCCACGCACTGTTTCGGCCACAAGATAAAAAGCAGCTTTGCTGGGAAGAAACGCCCATGCGTTTCCGCGTCCGATATCGGCCTGGATCGTGAACTTTCCCGGGCCCCACCAATCGTAAGAGAGGGAAAGGTTACCGCGCTGCAGCGCAAGGTCGCTGTCGGTGAAGCAGTTGTGAGCGACCATGCGACCATCGCCTAACCAGGCATGCACACTTCGCCCGTGCATTCCGTCCACGAAAACTTCGCCCGCATCAAGACGCAGTAGCGATATGTTGGCGGTTGCTGGAATCACGATCGTGCAATCCACGGTGCCCGAACGATCAAACAAAGCCCAGCTCGGTTTGGGAGGAAGCTTGACGTTGATTGAAACGGAGGTTGGCTGCACAGAAACATCGATCGCGATCTCTTTCAGCCGAGTGCGACTGTAGGCTCTCTTCGTAGCATGGACCTGCAGTTTGTTCGTATTTGAACCGTAGACTAGAACTGCGCCATCGTGGTTTTGAATGCTTATGTCCGTGTTTGGCTGGACTGTGTAGAGCTGCTCGAAAGTTTCCTCCAGGACGGAATTGCTCTCTGAGCCACAACCGGCAAGCGACAACAGCAGCACGGCAACCATCTGCCGAAACTTAGGCGCTTTAATGAGAGGTGACTGCACGCACAAACTCTATCAGTGCGTGCAGGTTGTTCATCAAGGGTTCCTGCAAAAGGCGCGAGTTATTCTGATGAGCGCCCCGGCTCCAGTTCCTTGTGCAGAGCTCGATACGCTTCTTCTTCAGCCGTACTCCATGGCCCACTTTGATCGACAAACCAATGCTTCGCCGCGTCGGCTTGGCCGATCTTCGTTTTCGCGCAACGATGATCGATGATTTGATAATAACGATTGCCGATCTTCTCGTCTCGATCTTTCACCCAAAGACCAGCTTGATTTACAACGTCCGCTAATTCCTCTGAATTGTCCGGTAACAACGCCGCGGCCTTGATCGCCAGAGCGCCAGCAATCAGCCGATAATGAAAACGGATGTCGGGCTCGATCTTGTTCGCAGCGAGGCGCTGAATTTCCTTTTGGGACGCTTTCAGCGCGATCGGAATGCTTTTCTTTTTTTCATTGCCATCTTTATCATACGAGACCTGTTGGTAGAAACCGGAACGCCGCTGTTTGGCCAGATCGGGAAAGTCAAACGCACCGCTGTCGACGAACGCGTCTGGCGCGATCTCAGTCCCCATCAATTCCATCCCGTCGTAGCGCGCGAGCCATGCTGCGGTGAACCATGCGTGCGCGCGGTCGGTTTTGGAAAGTTTTTCGTTGCCGCCGTCTTTCAATGCCTTCACGTACTTTTCGAGGACTTTGTCGTACGGCGGCGACATGTACGGTCCGGCGTCAGCGTAACGCTGTTCACGAACCAACCGGCGGCCGAGTAAATACCTTAGCTTCGCGTTGTAATCTTCGCCCTCTTTCGGAGGCGGAGTCGCGGGCAAAGCTTCGACATATTCTTTCAATTCTTTCGTGGTAAGAACGCGTTCTGCCACAACCGCGGCATCGTTCCAAAGATGTCCTTTGAAAAGCGTATCGAGCGCTTGAACAAAATCTCCTCGCGCGAGGCGAAGGCCACCGAGATCGCCATGTGCGCTTTGGCCCCAGCCCCAATCTGGGCCTTCGGGAAAGTAATCGTATTCCGTCCACTTCTCGTCAGTGCCTTCGGTCGGGGTATAGGCTGGCGCACTCCCCAGCGATTCCACTGCTTCCGCCATGCTCTTTGCGGCTTCGGCGAGTTTGCCAGCGCGACGTTGCAACTTTGCCCGTAACCACAATGCGGCGGGGTTGTCGCCTTTACTCAACTCCAGCCAATGCGCTGCACCCTTGTAGTCCCCGTTGTTGTATGCAACCCAGGCGAGATACTCCGCGTCTTCGATGCGGGCCAGTTTTGCTTGGTCGATAATGTTGAGCCAGCGAGCGCAGCGATTAACCGGCGCCGCTTCTGAGTCGGACGGATAAAGATCGGGCGAGGTGGCAGTCGCCAAAATGTGCACCGTCACCAATCGCCGCAGCAACGGATCCTGCGCCGCTGATTCTAACTTCGAGACTTCCTTCTGTTCTTCCTCCTTTTTTTGCTCGTCGTTCCAGGCACTTCTCTCGTCTGCTTCCGCACCGTAATTCAACATCCCTTCGACTGGCTCACGATCAGGAACGAGCGCTTTCAGCGAAACAACCGCGCTCGGGTCGCCAAGAGCAAGTTGGGTCAAAAACAGTGGAGCCGCTTTCTCCGGGTGCTCTTGCTTCCATTCGGCGCGGCCTTCCCATCCGTAACTTTCCGCCGCCAGGCCTAACGAGTCGGCGAATCCGGCTTTCGCGAATTCGCGCGTGCGCTCAAACCACTGTGACGCGCTTTGATAATCGTTCGTTTTGAGCCCAAGTTTTCCGAGCATGAACGCAGCCCACACCGTGCGATAATGCCGATCTTGCTCAGGTCGTTTGAGTAAATCCTCCCAGGCTTTACGCGCTTCCTCCCAATCTTTATTCAGGAATGCGCCAGCGCCGCGATGGTAATCTGCAAACTCTGAATCGAATTCAGCAGTTGGAGATGTCGACGTAATCGTTTCGCGCGCAAGCTTGTGTTGCTCCTTTGCTTTCGTTGGATCGGGCGGTTTGATTCGCCCTTCCTTCAATGCGGCATCGAAATCTTTAATATCGGCGTCTTCGGTGGCCTGAGTGACGTTGCTGTTGTCCGATGTTTCCTCGTCACTTTTTTGCTCGGCCTTTTCTGAAACGACACGTTTCTCTGTCGGACGAAATTCCTTGGCGAGCCGTCGTACTTCCAAGCCCCAATAGAATTCCGGTGACCCATCCACGTTTTTGCCGCCCGCGTCTAGGTAAAAATCGGGACCGTAATATCCGGTCGCGTGCAATCTGCCCAGGAGGCACAGCGTCGCCACAACTGCCAGTAACAATTTAGCGAAGTGGCTCACTTTGATTTGAGAATTCGATTTGCAGATTAGTCGGTTGGTTGAACCGGAGCCAACCTATTTCGCGGGTCGCGCCCGGTGGTAATCGAAACCCGGTTTGAGCAACAGAGCTGAAAACGGCGAGACCATTTTCCGGTCGAACGCTCCAACCGGAAAGTGCGTCGGAGGCTTCCAATCCTGCCTCGCTCCATTTCGCAGTTACATTCAAGCTCAGTTGCTCGTCCGCTTCGCCCCCATTCACGATCGACAGATCGATCGGGTTCGCGCCATCCTGCCGGACGCTGAGTTGATGTTTAGGAGGACGGCCCGCCATCACCGCCGCTAGCGTCGGCCAACGCCAGTTGCGCGTGTCGGTCGCAATGGGAACGCGATACCAAATTAATTCGCGCAATTGTGGGGGCCTCGCTTTTTGCCATTGGCGAACGAGCGCCGCGATTTCATCGGCATCAGCGCCGAATTCCAAAATCCGCGTACCTGGTGGCCAGGAAGGCTGGACGCTGTCCATGGCCACGCTCAATAGTTTTCCATCACGAGTGTAACCCGCGGCGCAGCGATAGGTCGGCACCGCCACTGAAAAGGGCATCCGCAATTTTCCGGCTCGAGCGATCCACTCGTGTGCCAAGTTTGAGTCGCACAAGGTCGCGTTGCCCCGCGCTGAAATCGGGACCGAATGAACTTGCAATACATAGCCGTCCGTTTCGCGCACTAGGGGAAGAAAATTCGCATCGTACAACCACGTTGGCAGCACAGTAATCACGAACCGGACGGGTTGAATAATCGGCCGCAGCATGGACAACCACGTCCGATAAGCACGGAGGTTCTTTTGCGCGCAGTCAAAGTCGAATTGGAACTCTTCGATTTTCACATTGTGCGCGCGAGCGTTATCGAGAAGTTGTTTCGTAACATCGACAATCACGCGTGCCGGTACGTCATCTGCGCGGAACGGCCCGGCAAAATGCGCAATGCGAAGTGCGACAGAGCAGTGTTGATTCTGCCGCTGCACCGCGTTCCAATCGATTGATGCTTGGACAGTCTCGGGAGTCTTGCCGCCGAAGTTGATCTCTGCGCCAAGCAGAACAACACCATTCAGTCGTCGTTCGGCTTCCGACAGCGAATCAATTACCGCGGACGTCCATTCGCGTTGCCAGATATAGCCGCGTTGTGGCAACGGGTCCGAAACTTCTACATTGGATCGGTGGCACCCCGCGAGAGCGAAGATTGCCACGCAGAAAATTATGATCGCTTTCAAATCTAGACCCAAAGCGTGCGGTCGAACGTCCTGTATTGAATCGCTTCGCTCACGTGCTCGGGCGAGATTTCAGCCTTGCCATCGAGATCGGCGATCGTGCGTGAAACTTTCAGGATCCGATCATAAGCGCGGGCGCTCAGGTTCAATTCGTTCATGGCCAGGCGAATCAGTTCTTGCGAATCCTGAGTCAGTTTGCAGTGCTGCTTAAGCTGGCGCGTCCCCATGCGTGCGTTGCAACTTACCTTCGCATCGCCGCGAAAACGTTCTTGCTGGCGTTGACGCGCGCGAGCAACACGCTCACGGATCGTGACCGACATTTCTTCAGCCCGCTCGCTGGCAACGTCTCGATACTCGACCGCTGGAACCTCAATGTGCAAATCGATGCGATCCAGCAACGGGCCGGAAACGCGCTGGCGATAACGTTGCACCTGGGCCGGACCGCAACGGCATTCGCGTTTGAGATCGCCAAAATAGCCGCACGGGCACGGATTCATCGCGGCGACAAGCATGAACTCCGAGGGAAAAGTGACGCTCCCCGCAGCGCGAGAAACGGTAACTTTCCCGTCTTCAAGAGGCTGGCGCATGACTTCCAATGCCGATCTTTTGAACTCAGGCAGCTCATCAAGAAAAAGGACACCGTTGTGAGCGAGACTGACTTCACCCGGGTTTGGAAACGCGCCACCGCCAAGTAACCCGATGTCGCTGATGGTGTGATGCGGCGGCCGAAATGGTCGCGTAGAAACGAAGGATTTCTCGGCATCGAGCAAGCCGGCGATGCTGTGAATCTTTGTCGTCTCAATCGCTTCTTCGAGAGACAGGGGCGGGATGATGGTAGGTATACACTTGGCTAGCATTGATTTTCCCGAGCCCGGCGGTCCCACCATCAATACGTTGTGACCGCCAGCTACCGCGACTTCGACTGCGCGTTTGACGTGGCCTTGACCCTTAACGTTTGCGAAATCGACGTCATAGCTTTGGTGGGCAGCAAAAAATCCCGTCAAATCAGCGCGCGTTGGAAGCAGAGGACTTTCGCCGCGCAAGAACGCGAATGTCTGTCGCAAATTTTGGACGCCATAAATGTCGATCTTATCGACCATTGCGGCTTCCAGAGCATTTGCCTCGGGAACGAATAATGCGCGCTTACCGCGCCGCCGCGCTTCCAGTGCGACCGGCAGGACGCCTTTAACGGCTCGGACCGCGCCGTCCAACGCGAGCTCACCTACGAAGCTGAAGTTTTCGAAAGGCGAGCTATCCAGCCCCTCTGTCACCGCGATCATTCCAAGCGCGATCGGTAGATCAAAGCTCGGTCCCTCTTTTTTGATATCGGCCGGCGCGAGATTGATCGTCGTGCGACCGCGGGGCCAATAGTAGCCGCTATTGGCTATGGCCGTGGTCACCCGGTCGCGGCTTTCCCTCACCGCAGCGTCGGGAAGCCCAACAATAACGATGTTCGGCTCACCGCCGGCGCCGTTGACCTCAATTTCAACCTCGTATGCGTCCACACCATAAACAGCCGCGGAGTAGATTTTCGCCAACATCGCCGTTGCAGAGTCGCAAAAAATCGGTGCGCGGAAAAGCGTCAAATATCCCTCTAAAGTGGGATGTCACTCACGCCTACAAATCTCGTAGAATATATAGAGGGTTCATCCTAAGTAACCGTATGGAATGGCGGGCAAAATAGGAGCTCCAAAAAAATTGAACAGGAGGCATCCAATCACTGTCATTATTCGGAATATTTAACCTTGTTAACTACTTGCCAGGATGTTAGAACGCGTGATCGACAAGCCTGCGACGAAGAAGAGGTACGGAAAGTTGTCGACTCGAACCCCCCAAATGATTGATGAAAAAGAGTTATATGGCTGCTGAGGATAGCGATACCGGAATTAAGATTTACCTGCGTGAGATCGGGCAAATCCCACTCTTGACTCCTGAGCAGGAGATCGAGCTGGCCGCTAAGATCAAAAAAGGCGATCGCGAAGCGCGAGCGCTGATGATTCGCTCAAATTTGCGCTTGGTCGTAAAAATTGCGCACGATTACGCCAATCTAGGCCTACCGCTTCTCGACCTGATCTCGGAAGGCAACATTGGCCTGATGAAGGCAGTGGAACGTTTCGATCCCGCAAAGGGCGGGAAGCTAAGCACATACGCTGCGTGGTGGATCAAACAATCCATCAAACGGGCACTGGCTAATCAGAGCAAGACGATCCGGCTACCCGTGCATCTGGTGGACAAAATCTCTAAGATGCGCCGGGTTTCTCTCCAGATGAGCGAGGAGCTTGGCCGCGAGCCCACTGATGAAGAACTTGGTGATGAAATTGGAATCGCCAGCGGAAAGGTTTCGCAGTTAAAGACTGTATCGATCCGCCCGGCATCGCTTGATGCACCGATTAGCGACGATGATTCCACCGAGTTCGGTGAGATCGTTGGCGATGAGGACGCTCAAACGCCGTTTGAACTGCTGCGGGACAAGAACCTGCGTAACGAAGTCGGCGGTTTGCTCGACGTGCTTGATGACCGTGAGAAGAAGATCATTTTCCAGCGTTTCGGTCTCGACGGCGGCAAACCGAAAACGCTCGAGGAAGTGGGCAAGAAATTCGGCGTCACCCGCGAACGGATTCGCCAGCTGCAAAACATCGCGCTTTCGAAGTTGCGCCGCGCGCTCAGCAAAAAGGAGCGCCCGGTCGACGTCGAGTTGCCGGTGGAAGCGTAAGCTGGATCGATATCCTGGCTTTCAAAACGCGCGGCCATGCAGTCCGCGCGTTTTGTCATTTGACCACGCGCAGTTGGATCGAGTCGATTAATGCACGCCCCATCCGCACATCACTGACAATCACCATGCGGTCTCCAGGCGCCGCCCACTTGTTCTTGCGCAAAAACTTCTCGGCTGCTGCCATAGTCTTGTCTGGGCCCCCAGTAAAATCGATACAGGTGGGAAACGTTCCCCAACAGAGCGCGAGT
>Ga0137370_10000103_pt1 | contig 28059 bp, 24 predicted proteins | sample SagtaG_11_FD_104920 | JGI IMG/M metagenome (GOLD analysis project Ga0137370, IMG submission 104920) | Vadose zone soil microbial communities from Sagehorn Ranch, Mendocino, California, USA - Sage1_R_20_16 metaG | ecosystem: Environmental > Terrestrial > Soil > Vadose zone | place: USA... | reverse complement strand
TTCTGTTTTCGGGCTTCATTACGTTCCGAAACCTTAAGCTCTATCTCTTTACCTGAAATTTGATAGCTGTCTGGCTCAGCCCTTAAGACTAAGTTCCGTTTGAATTGCCAACACTCAAACTGAAACAAACCCAGGTTATTGCCTAACGATCGGAATTCCTCTCTGGCAATCTTCCGCGCCTCCGTCGAGAGGCCTTGGCTCAGCAGTTCATTGAGGTCGCTTTTCAATCGCTGCAGTACCGCAATGGCCACTGATGTGTTGAAGTCATCGTCCATCGCGTGGCGGAATGCAACCTTGCGTTCTTCGATCGCTGCCATCAGCCCCTTATCAGCCGTGGCCCTCTCTTCAGACTCTTTCAGTCGCGTGAATAGATCGTAGAACCCGTTCGCCGCATTCTTGGCTTCTTTCAAACTTTGGTCGGAAAAATCCAATGGACTGCGATAGTGGGTTCCGAGTAGGAAATATCGCAGCATCTCCCCGGTTTCTGCCTCAGGCCATCCAGACTTCTCAAAGATTTCTCGGATCGTAAAGAAATTCCCCAGAGACTTCGACATCTTTTCCTGGTTGATCTGCACAAAGCCGTTGTGAATCCAGTAGCGTGCGAATTCTTTCCCCGTGGCACCGCAAGATTGTGCGATTTCATTCTCGTGATGGGGGAAAATGAGGTCCATCCCCCCACCATGAATATCGAAGGTCTCACCCAAATGGCGCATGGCCATAGCAGAACATTCGATGTGCCATCCGGGACGCCCGGCCCCCCAGGGGCTTTCCCATGACGGCTCGCCCGGCTTGCTGCTCTTCCAGAGAGCGAAGTCCATCGGATGGCGTTTCCGCTCATCCACGCCCACGCGTGCGCCAGCTTGCATATCATCCAACCGCCGCTTTGAGAGACGCCCGTACCCTGAATACTTGGCCACTTCAAAATACACGTCCCCATCGACTTGGTATGCCAGACCCTTCGCGATCAAGGCTTCGGTCAATTGAACGATGTCCGCCATGTGTTCAGTAGCTTTGGGCTCGACCGAGGCTTGCCGAACACCCAATTTCTTCATGTCTTCGTAGTAGGCTTGGATATATTTTGCAGTGATCGTATCGCAGCTGACGCCCTGTTCGTTCGCCCGCTTAATGATCTTGTCATCAACATCGGTGAAGTTTTTTGCAAACTCGACTCGATAACCGGAGGACTCTAAATGGCGTCGAATGACGTCGAAAACCAAAGCGCTTCTTGCATGACCCAAATGGCAATAGTCGTAGACCGTCACTCCGCACACGTACATGCGCACAGTCTTCGCCGTCAGCGATTGAAACGGTTCTTTCTTGCCAGTCAACGTGTTGTAGATCGTCAGCATCGGCTGCCTATGACTCCAGTTTCGGCTGGCGCCTTGGCCAATGCGACCACACAAAGTAGCCGATGGCCAAGGCGAGCCCGACGCCGATCGCAATATCGAATTCGTGGAAGTAGTCTGTCAGCTGCTCCCAATGCTCTCCCATTTTCACGCCGACATAGGCCAGAAGATAACACCAGGGCAGCGCACCGAGAAAGGTGAAGAGTATGAACCGATAAATGTTTACACCGGCGATACCGGCCGGCAACGAGATGAAGGTCCGGACGATCGGAAGCATCCGGCCGAAAAAAACGGCTGCCTCGCCATACTTGGCGAACCATCGATCCGCCATCTCAATGTCTTTTCGCGAAACCAACATAAAGGGCCCGTATCGTTCGACAAAGGGCCGACCCCCCCACACACCGGCGTAGTAGGCCACAATCGACCCTGCGACGTTACCAATAGCGCCGGCCAATGTCACGCCCAGCATCGTGAACTGTCCAGTCGTCACAAGATACCCGGCAAAGGGCATGATGATTTCGCTGGGCAACGGGATGCAGGCGCTCTCAATAGCCATGGTGAGGAAAATACCTGTGTAGCCGAATGTCGAGATCGTCGACACGACAAACCGGCTGATTTCTGTAATGATCGCTTCGACCAGACTCCCCACAACAGCTTAGCTCCTCTGCTTGCCCTTCAACTTCGACAATGCAGCCACCTGACGCGCATTTGGTCGACTGACCGTTTCCCACTGCCGGAATCGATCCAACGCTCCATAATTCGTCGTATCGAGGTGAATGGGGGTGAGCGAAACCGCCCCTTGCTCAAGCGCCTCATGGTCGGCATCCTTGCTTCGACTCCAGGACACACGGGTCCCGGCAATCCAATAGTAGGTTCGGCCATGCGGATCGACCTTTTCGATAATCGGATTGTCGAAGCGCCTGCGGCTGAGACAGGTGACTCGGACTCCAGTGATCGACCTGAACGGCCGATTTGGGATGTTGAGATTTACGAGCGTTTCGTCCGGCAAACCCTCTTTCTGGATCAATCGAGCGATACGAACGGCGTACCGAGCCCCGGCATCGAAATAAAAATGTTCCAGCCCCTCCTGTGACACAGCCATCGAGGGAACACCGAGGATCGTCCCTTCCATCGCTGCCGAGACCGTCCCGGAATACAACACGTCGTCGCCAAGGTTTACGCCTTTATTGATCCCTGAGACGAGGAGATCGGGTGATGCCGACATGACCTTCAACACGGCCAGATTCACACAATCGACAGGAGTCCCGTTGACAGCGTACATCCGTGTCCCACATTGATGCACTCGCAGTGGTTTATGGAGGGTCAAGGCATGCGCTACGGCAGTCCGTTCACGATCCGGCGCGACCACCCACACCTGGCCCACTCTGGCCAAGGCCTTGGCGAGTACTGTCAAACCAGGCGAGTGAATCCCATCATCGTTGGTGACCAGAATGCGCATGGTTCCGTCTGGAAAAAAAGAAGCTGCCGGCGGCAGCTTCTTCGGTCAGTCTTGGGGCAGGCGATGATCCAGAAGATCTGACTAACGTCTCCTGTCACACCAGATCTCTTATCTCTTCACGATATTTGGTCGGGGCGAGCCGATTTGAACGGCCGACCACTCGCACCCCAAGCGAGTACGCTACCGGGCTGCGCCACGCCCCTACACGCTCCTTCAATTTCACCATCTACTTCACATTGTCTCCTTTGAGGCTGGTGGAGTGCAATCGGCTCGGGGAAGAGACGAAGCGCGACCGTCGTCAATCAGAATGCGACTCCAATACTTTGAGAATTGCCTGGAGATTCCCCCGCAGTTTCTGCACGAGTTCTTTGGGACGCACCCGTTGGCTTGCGACCCTTCCCCGCCTGGCCCAATACCGTTTCACACCTGCAAGTGTATGCCCTTCTTCATAGAGCATCCGCTTGATCTCCAATACCGTTTCGACTTCTCGCTTGACATAGAGTCGCTGATTGCCACGACTTTTCTTCGGCTTAAGAAACGGGAATTCTGACTCCCAGAATCGCAACACGTAAGCCGGTAGCTTGGCAATCTGGCTGACTTCACCGATTTTATAAAAGACTTTGCTGCCCAGCCTGGGCTCGTTCCCCATGACCGGTCCTCGTGGTGGGATGAGCTACGGTGATTGAACGCGGCTATGAATTAACGTATTTCTTAAACACTTGACTGGGGCGAAACGTTACCACACGACGAGGCGTGATTCCTATTTCTTCGCCAGTCCGAGGGTTTCGGCCCTTCCGTGCCCCTTTACTGCGTACCACAAAGTTTCCAAATCCAGCAATCTTGACCGACTCTCCCTTATGCAAGACCGCTTTCAACATATTCAGCACGAGTTCGACGATATCTGCGGCTTCATTTTTTGAAATACCGACCTGTTTGTAGATTTCGTTCGCGATATCTGCCTTTCTCATGCTTTCCCCTCCGACACCCGCGCAAACTTCTCGAATGATCGCCTGTGAACTTACTACGAACGATTAACAGTTTCGCTATAAGTTACGTGAGGTTATAAGACCTGTCAAGAAGAAAGATGCCGGATCCGATATCCTACTCATTCATTTTTGGCAAGCAACTTGTATTCGATGCTGTCCGCCAGCGCTTGCCAGCTTGCTTCCATGATGTTCTCAGACACGCCGACGGTGCCCCATTTATCCTTATGATCGCCTGATTCGATCAATACACGGACCTTGGACTCCGTCCCACGATTGGCCGACAGCACTCGCACCTTGTAGTCGAGCAGTTTGACTTCTCGTAGCTGGGGATAGAACCTTTCCAACGCTTTCCGCAACGCATGGTCGAGCGCATTGACCGGACCGGCTCCGACTGCTGCCGCATGTTCCACCACTTCGCCGACCTTCACCATGACTGTGGCCTCCGACAACGAGGCGCCATGGTCTTGTTTTTTTTCGACAATTACCCGAAAACCCAGGAGTTGGAAGGATGGCCTATGCGTCCCCATCGCTTTCCGCATGAGTAACTCGAAGGAGCCTTCTGCCGCCTCAAACTGGTAGCCCTCACTTTCACGCTCCTTCAAGGTATCGATCAGTTCCTGTAACTTGGCGTGGCCCTTGTCCAATTTGATCCCGTAGGCTTCGACCTTCTCCAGTAATCCGCTGCGACCTGCCGAGTCCGATACCAGCACACGCTGGCGGTTGCCAACCAGCCCCGGGATCACATGTTCATAGGTCGCAGGATTCTTGAGTACCGCGTGGATATGGACTCCGCCCTTATGGGCAAATGCCGAATCTCCCACATAGGGCTGGTGCTTATTGGGCATGAGATTCGCGATTTCGGTCACGAACCCCGAGACCCGCTTAAGATGGCTCAAACGGTCTCTCAACACCGGACGTTTCATCTTCAGTTCAAGATTGGGAATAATCGAACAGAGATTAGCATTGCCGCACCGCTCGCCGATCCCGTTAATCGTCCCTTGCACTTGCACCACGCCGGTTTCGATTGCCACTAGCGAATTCGCGACGGCCATTTCGCAATCGTTGTGGGCGTGAATCCCCAAGGGCACCGCACACTCCCGACGAACGACCTGGCAGATCTCTTTGATTTCCCAGGGCATCGATCCCCCGTTGGTGTCGCAGAGTATTATCCGCTCGGCCCCGGCCGCGACGGCTTGACGGATGGTCTCCAGCGCATAATCCTGATTGGTCTTGTATCCATCAAAGAAATGTTCCGCATCGTAGAACACCCTCCGACCTTTCGAGCAGAGATGGGCTATGGAATCGCTGATGAGTTCGAGATTCTTCACAAGGGAAATTCCGAGCGCATCGGTGACGTGCAGCGACCAGGTTTTTCCAAAGAGCGTGATGATCGCGGTGTCTGCCTCCAGCAACGCCCGGATATTCGGATCCTTCTGTACCGCGTTGCTCGATTTTCTTGTCGACCCGAACGACACCATCGTCGCCGTCTGCAACGGAATGGTCTTGATCATCCGAAAGAACTCGATGTCTTTGGGATTCGCCCCGGGCCACCCGCCTTCAATGAACTGCACGCCCAGCCCATCTAACTGTTGGGCAACCCGAACCTTATCTTCAGCCGAAAAGGTGACATCCTCGGCCTGAGCCCCGTCTCGTAAGGTCGTGTCATAGATTTCCAGTGGTACTGGCCTGGCGGCAGGCGGAGGTGCGCCGGACGACGCCGAACTGACATGCCTGCCTTGTGAGGATCGTGCTTGTGAAGCTTTTCGAGCCATACAGGAAACGCTACCAGGAACAGGACAACCCTGTCGAGACTCACGTCGCCGAAATCTGCTACCTCATGATTCGGTCCCTTGCCGGCGACTGATCCAATCCGAACGCGGTATGGAGCGAGCGCATCGCGAGCTCGGCATACTTTTCATCGATGACACAAGATATCTTGATCTCCGACGTGCTGATCATGAGGATGTTCACTCCTTCTTGCGACAAGACTTCGAACATTTTGGCGGCGACTCCTGAATGGGAACGCATCCCCACGCCGACAAGGGAGACCTTGGCGATCGCCTTGGTCACGGCAACCGATTTGGCGGCGATGATTTTCGCCACGTCCTGAATCAGCGGCAGGGCCTTCTTGAGGTCCGCCCGTGGAATCGTGAAGGAAATATCCGTCATGCCCGACTGACTCATGTTCTGGATGATCATGTCGACGTTGATGTTGGCCTTGGCTACCGGCCCGAACAGTTTGGATGCGATACCTGGTTTGTCCGGCACTCCCACAATTGTGATTTTGGCCTGATTCCGATCGCCGGTGACTCCCGACACCGCAACCGCTTCCATATCTTCATCTTCACGCGTCACAAGCGTCCCCTTTCCTTCTTTGAAACTGGAGTTCACCTCTACCGGTACATTGAACTTCGCGGCAAATTCGACGGAGCGGCTCTGCAGCACTTTGGCGCCCAGACTGGCCATTTCCAGCATTTCCTCATAGGAAATCTTGGCGATTCGTCGAGCCGCCTGCACAATGTTGGGGTCCGACGTGTACACGCCGTCGACGTCGGTAAAAATGATGCACCGATCGGCCTTCAACGCCGCCGCCAATGCGACTGCTGTGAGATCGGAGCCTCCGCGCCCCAACGTCGTGACATCCGACCGCTCGTTGATCCCTTGAAAACCGGCGACCACTGGAATAATTCCCTTGAGCAGCGCCTCCCGGATTCGATCGGCGCTCACCCGGGTAATACGCGCTTTCGTATGAGCACTGTCGGTCATGATCCCGACTTGGCGTCCCGTAAAGGATTGGGCATCAAGTCCCCGGGCCCGCAAGGCCATCGCCAACAAGGCGATGGTCACCCGCTCTCCGGTCGACAGGAGCATATCGAGTTCACGATCGTCCGGCAGCAGCGTGACTTCATGCGCCAACCGAATCAAGCGATCCGTTTCTCCGCTCATCGCGGACAGGACAACCACGACACGATGGCCATCCTTGTGAGCTTTCTCGACAAGGTCGGCCACGCAGTGGATCCGCTCGATCGTGCCCACGGACGTTCCCCCATATTTCTGGACAATCAGCGTCACGACCGTCAAGATCCTTTTGCGAACAGTCGTACGACGAACTTCGTCGCATCACGAGGAGGAACGGTCGAGGCTCGCGCATCAGCCTCGATAAATCTCCGTCCGGTCGCAGCAGAGGGGGTTGCCGCACTGTCACGATAGGCGAAGAACGCCGGACCTTCCGCCGCCTGGCCATGATGGACGTTGCCCGAGTCGCAGACGACCACGATACGATGAGAACCCAATTTGGCCAGTCCTTCGAGCAGCGGCCCTACCAGCTCATGATCGACCGCTTCGATACTCTTCACCTTGGCCGCGACATCCGATCCGTAGACAACCTCGTCCGGTAACTCCACATGCACGTATGCAAAATCATTTTTCTTCAGTTCCTCAAGGGCAACCGCCGCTTGTGTACGAAGATCCGCACCGGCTAATCTCGCGCCATCCACGGCTTCGAGCCCGGCCATGATACCGAGTCCGCGATGGACATCGTTCCGTGAAACTACCACACCAGACATCTTCAATCGTTCAGAGAGGCTTGGCCAGAGAATGGCCCGGCCTTGACCCCAGAGCCAGAGACAATTGGCCGGCTTCTGCCCCGCCTCCCGACGTTCATCGTTGAGGGGATGATCGCGCAATATCTGAAACGAGGCGTCCATGAGTTTCCTGAGAATGTCGGATCCGTCTCCCGTCGGCAATGTATCGGCGATCGTTCGACCAACCAATAACTGTGGGTCTGTACAAACCGCTCGTGACTTCCCGTTGACCCACACCATGAGATGACGGTGGCCTAACCCGGGGTAGAACTGAATCATTTCAGACCCGAGCTGCTCATTGATCGCCTCGATCAATTCGCGGGCCTCTTCTGTCGAAATCAGGCCTGCAGTCGCATCATCCATCACCACGTGCGGTCCGAGCTTCTTGATCTCGTTCAACCCGCCTTTACTCCCAGACTGGGCGTCCGCCCGCAGCGTGACCATCGTACAGCGATAAACCACATCATGCTCGCCGATGGCGACACCCAGACTGGCCGCTTCGAGCGGACCAGGCCCCTGGTAGTATTTCTTGGGATCATATCCGAGAATGGTGGTTCCCATCAGACCGTTCCCCTGTCGCACGTTCTCAGGCGCCGGGGCTAGAAGCCCAAGCTCCCCACCTTGCGCGACACGATCCAGGTGAGGGGTCGAAGCCGATTGAAGAGGAGTCCGTCCGGCCAATTCCTTCCGAGGATGGTCAGCCATTCCATCGGCATGGAGAATCACGTGTTTCATCGAAGCCCCGCGCTCATTGTGTCTACACCCTTAAAAGGCGAGCGACATCCTCCCGCGTCGCTCTAACGGTTTTCGGTTGGGTCGATACGCTGATGGCTGTGTCGGCATCTTTCAATCCATGGCCGGTCAAGGTGCAGACCACTATCTCGCCTTCATGCAATCCACCCTGCTTGCTCAACTTCATCACACCGGCAACCGATGCGGCGGACGCCGGTTCGCAGAAAATCCCCTCCGTCGCCGCCACCGCCCTATAGGCCTGCAGAATCTCTTCATCCGTCACCGAATCGATCGCCCCCTTGGATTCCTTTACGGCATTCAAGGCCGCTTCCCAGCTGGCCGGGTTGCCGATCCGGATTGCCGAGGCCACCGTCTGCGGATTCTCCACGATACGGCCAAGCACAATGGGCGCTGCACCGGCCGCTTGAAACCCTAGCATGCGAGGCAGCCTCGTGGATTGATTGGCCGCACGGTATTCCTGGTACCCCTTCCAATAGGCCGCAATGTTGCCGGCATTCCCAACCGGCAACACATGAACAGTCGGGGCGTCGCCGAGTTGATCGCAGACCTCCATCGCAGCAGTTTTCTGCCCCTCGATCCGGTAGGGATTGATCGAGTTGACCAGCTCGATGTGGTAGCTCGCCGACAATTCTTTAACTATGGTCAAGGCCTGGTCGAAGTTTCCTTCAATCTGCATGACTGTTGCTTGATGCATCATGGCCTGAGACAGTTTACCCATTGCAATTTTCCCGGCAGGAATCAACACATAGACTGCCAGTCCCGCCCGAGCACCATAGGCTGCGGCGGAGGCAGAAGTATTCCCCGTGGAGGCACAGATCACTGCCTTGGCGCCAGACTCAACGGCCTTTGAGATGGCCATCGTCATGCCGCGATCTTTGAAGGATCCCGTCGGATTCATGCCTTCGAATTTGAGATAGAGATCAATGCCAGGAGCGATCTGCTTGACCAGCCGTGTCGCCCTAATAAGCGGAGTGTTGCCTTCACTGAGCGTGACCACCGGGGTACGGTCGGTGACCGGCAGAAACTTCCGATATTCTTCGATTACACCACCCCAGCAATTCATCGCATTACTCGTCCTTGCCCTCGAAACGGATCAAGGTGGTTGGCTCGGAGATGAAGGCCATGCGATTGATCACTCGCAAGGCTGTTTGGACATCGCGTTCCGTAGCGGTATGGGTCTTGATCACGACCGGCACCGTTTGCCCTTCGCGCCGGCCCTGTTGAAGGACAGATGAGATACTGATACCGCACCGGCCCAGCTCCCCTGCGATTTGCGACAAGACGCCTGGGCGGTCCAACACCATAAAGCGGAGGTAATAGAGCGAGCTGATTTCTTCCATCATCCGCATCCGAAGCGGACGACGTTGGTCCTGCTGGAACGAGGTGGGTGGCACTCGCCCAACCGCTCCTTTCAACAGATTGCGCGCGATGCCGATGAGATCACCGACCACCGCGCTGCCAGTCGGCATAGACCCCGCACCCCGGCCATAGAGCACCACGTCGCCTACGGCATCGCCGACAAGCTGAATCGCGTTGTAGACTCCTTCGACTTGGGCGATCGGAGATGAGGAAGGCAGCATCGTGGGATGCACTCGAGCTTCGACTTCGTTGCCGACCAGCTTGGCAATGCCCAGCAGCTTGATCGTACAACCGAACTCTTTGGCATACGCGACATCGAGCGGCGTAATGTGGGTGATCCCCTCGGTGTATACATCTTTGACATTGACCGGTGTTCCATAGGCCAGCGCCACCAGGATCGCCAGCTTGTGCGCCGAATCAATACCGGCCACATCGAATGTCGGATCCGTTTCGGCATAACCAGCCTGTTTCGCTTCGTCGAGTACCGTCTCAAAACGCTGGCCTTCTCGGGTCATGCGCGAGAGAATGTAATTGGCCGTCCCATTGATGATCCCATAAATGGATTGGATGGTGTTGGCCGCCAGCCCTTCCCTCAATGCCTGGATGACGGGAATCCCCCCGCCCACGCTCGCTTCGAACCCCAGGTCGACGCCCGCGCGGGAAGCCGCGGCAAATATTTCTTCTCCGTGTAACGCAAGCAAGGCCTTATTGGCCGTGACGACATGTTTACCCGCTGCCATGGCCTCCAGGATGATGCGTTTGGCAGAATCGCACCCTCCGATCAACTCAACAACGATGTCGATCGACGGATCGGTGAGAATCTGCATCGCATCAATCGTGAGTAGGCCAGGCGGCAGGATAAGACCTCGATCACGTGTCACATTGAGATCCGCAATCCGAACGATCTCGGTCGGCACACCAACCCGGCGGCTGATCAACGAGGCGTTCTCTAAGAGAATCTTCACGACACCCGTCCCGACCGTTCCGAACCCAATGATGCCAACTCCTACGCGCGAGATCATTCTTCCGATCCCTCAAGCTTCAGGGCCTTGCGAATGCCTCGAATGGCTTGCCTCGTGCGATGTTCATTTTCGACGAGGCCGAAACGCACATATTCGTTCCCACCTTCACCGAACCCGATCCCGGGAGACAAGGCCACTTTTGCCTCGCGGAGCAGGAGCTTCGAAAATTCCAACGACCCCAGAGACCGATAGGGAATGGGAATTCTGGCCCAAACTAACATAGTAGCTAAAGGCTTGTTCACCTGCCACCCGATGCGGTTCAGTCCGCTCACCAGCACATCACGACGCTTCTGGTAGCGCAACACAGTCTCTTTGACACAGTCCTGTGGTCCATTGAGGGCAATGACGCTGGCAATCTGCAGAGGCTGAAAAATTCCGTAATCCAGGTAGCTCTTGATTTTGGCCAAGGCTCCGACAACCTCTCGATTACCACAACAAAAGCCTACGCGCCAACCAGGCATGTTGTAGGACTTGGAGAGGGTATAGAACTCGACACCGACATCCTTGGCCCCGGGAACCTGCAGGAAGCTCGGCGCCTTATATCCGTCGAAGACTAAGTCGGCATAGGCGAGGTCATGAATGACAATTACATTATGTTCTCTGGCAAAGGCGACGATTTTCTTAAAAAACACGAGATCCGCCACGGCAGTGGTAGGATTATGCGGAAAATTGATGACCAAGATTTTGGGTCTCGGAAAGGTCTGGCGATAGACCCTTTGTAAGTCGTCGAAGAAGTCACTATCCGGACGCAGCTCGATCCCGCGAACTTCTCCGCCCGCAATGATAAAACTATACATATGAATGGGATAGGTCGGCGTCGGCGTCAGGACGACGTCGCCGGGCCCGATCAAGGCCAGCGCCAGATGTGCCAATCCTTCTTTGGAGCCGATCGTGACGATGGTCTCGGTCTCAGGATCGAGATCGACATCGTAATTCCGCTTGTACCACCCCGCGATCGCATGTCGCAATTTTGTAATCCCGCGCGAGGCCGAGTAGCGATGATTTTTCCCCTTCCGCGCCGCCTCGATCATCTTCTCGACGACATGGCTGGGCGTCGGTTGGTCTGGGTTTCCCATTCCGAAGTCGATTATGTCTTCACCCTGTTGACGAGCCTCGAGCTTGAGACTCTGTACCTGGGCAAACACATAAGGCGGAAGCCGTTTGATGCGATAAAATCCGTCACCTAATCCCATGAGGCTCCCTGTCACTAATCCCCACATGAGCGGAGGTATCGAGAGATCGCCCTCCACCGCATCAGGGGGCCTATTCTAATGGCGGGGGAGCATCGAGTCAAATTATGTCGTGATTCTGTGGGGTTCGGTATGCCGACTCTTCAGACTGACTGGGACAACACACCACCAACTCTCCCTCCCAGTCCTTGCCCCTCCCAGTCAATTTCTGTTACAACTGCAACGCCGTTCGCACTCATCACGCAACTTATTTTCTCCTTGCTCCACATAGCCAGAACGGAGGATCCGTGCCTCGACTTGGGGTGAACATTGATCATGTGGCCACCTTGCGCCAGGCCCGCGGTGGAACAGACCCGGACCCCCTTGCCGCCGCAGTACTGGTTGAATTGGCCGGAGCTGACGGTATTGTCGTCCACCTCAGAGAAGATCGGCGTCACATTCAAGACCGCGATCTTCGCCTCTTGCGGGAACTCATTCGCACCAAGCTCGATCTGGAGATGGCCGCCGATGAAACGATGGCCAAAATTGCCCTGACCATAAAACCAGATATGGTCACGCTCGTCCCGGAACACCGTCAGGAACTCACGACTGAAGGCGGCCTGGACGTAGCCGGTCACAAAGATCGTATCCAGCAGGTCGTGGCCCTGCTCCAGGATGGCGGCATTCCCGTCAGCCTCTTCATCGAACCGGATTTGGCCCAGGTCAAAGCCTCGCACAGAATCTCAGCCGATTTCATCGAGATCCATACTGGCCGGTATGCGAATGCCCGGCGCTCGAAGGAAGCCGACACGGAAGTAGCGGCCATTACGCAGGCCGCAAAACTCTCCTACAAACTCGGAATGGGCGTCAATGCCGGGCACGGATTAGACTATCGCAACGTGACGCGATTGACTCGCATCCCGGAAATCGTTGAATACAATATCGGCCACAGCATCATTGCCCGAGCGGTTCTGGTGGGCCTCGACCAAGCCGTTAGGGAGATGAAAGCGTTGCTGAGTTGAACCATCGTACAGGTGCGGCACCCTGCGTTCCTCCATGGACAGCGCCATTCGTCCTTGTCATGACATTGCGTCGTAGGCAACAAATTGCTTTCCTCCCCGTGCGCACCCGATTCGTCATGCGGTATCGATCCCGCACGCAAGGCCACCGATGAAGATCGTGACTGGAGCCGAGATGCAGACACTCGATCGCCGCACAATCATCGAAGCACATGTTCCCAGTACCGTCTTGATGGAGCGGGCCGGCGAGGGAATTGTCAGGCATCTGGAGGAGCACTGCGGACCAGCACGAGGCAAGACCATTACCATCCTCTGCGGAAAAGGGAACAACGGAGGAGACGGGTTGGTTCTGGCTCGACTGCTGTACCGCCGACAGGCTCGGATTCACGTGGTTCTCCTCACACCGATCACCGACCTGAGTCGCGATACCGCGGCCATGTATCGTCGGTTCGTTCGGGTCGCCGGGCGAGCAGCGATCGTTCGATTCCTGTCTGCCGACCAGATGCGGCTCCTTCTCGCCTCTAGCGACATCCTCGTCGATGCCCTCCTTGGTACTGGGTTGTCCTCCATAGTGACCGGAACCTATCGTGAGGCCATCGAACTCATCAACAGTGCCGGGAAACCAGTCATCGCGGTTGATATCCCGTCCGGTCTCCATGCTGATACCGGCGCCATACTAGGGCAAGCGATCCGCGCCACGATGACCATCACATGTGGCCTCCCGAAACTCGGCCTCTATGTTGATAAAGGGATTGACCAGGCCGGTGCAATCCGCGTCGTCGATATCGGCATTCCACCCGCCTATGTGGATGCCATCGAGAGCCGGATACTGCTACTGACAAGCGACAGTGCTTTTCGGTCTCTACCGGACCGCGTACCCTCCGCGCATAAGGGAACTTTTGGTCATGCGGGGATTATTGCAGGGTCCGTGGGAAAAACAGGCGCGGCGGCGTTGGCGGCCCAGGCGGCACTCCGCGTTGGAGCCGGTCTGGTAACCGTGGCCACCCCCAGCAGCGTCAACGATGTACTGGAAGCAAAGTTACTGGAAGCGATGACGATGCCTCTCCCGGAAACGAAGGCACGTACACTGGCCCGCTCAGGACTCGATCGTGTCTTAACCTTTATCCAGACACGCACAGCGATCGCCATTGGTCCTGGGCTCTCGACACATCACGACACCGTCGAACTCGTGCAGTCGCTCATGAAGCATTTGAATCGGCCCTCCGTCCTAGATGCCGATGCGCTTAACGCCTTGACTGGCCGGGCCTCGTTGCTGACCGAATGTAAAACTCCGCCCATTCTCACACCGCACCCTGGTGAGATGGCCCGGCTCGAAGTCGATGCCACCACCCAAAGCGTTAATGCAGATCGAATAGGCACGGCCAGACGGTTCGCCCGGGAACGCGGCGTGTTCGTCGTCTTAAAAGGCGCACGTACTGTCATCGCCCGCCCCGATGGGCTTGTCGCCATTTGCCCGACCGGTAATCCCGGTATGGCCACGGCCGGAACCGGTGATGTCTTGACCGGCATGATCGTCGGCTTACTGGCGCAAGGGGTCTCCGCATGGGACGCCGCCTGTGCCGCGACCTATTTTCATGGATCGGCCGGCGACTTGGCCTCCCAACGCCTCGGGCAGCCCGGAATGCTCGCCAGCGACCTAATCACTCAGATTCCTTATGCGCTCCAGCGGACTAAAACAACCTAACGTAACTCGGTCAGCCAAGGCGAAACAACCTGCCGCTCGCCATAGCGCCACGTCGAGCCTTCCGTGGAAACTGGTGTCCACATCGCACCGGCACACCGATCGGCTAGGCCAAGCGATCGGCCGCGCGCTTCGTGGGGGAGAAACGATCGCGCTCTACGGGCCGCTCGGAGCCGGCAAGACGGCGCTCGTTCGCGGAATCGCGCAGGGTCTGGGCGCATCGCCAACGGCAATCAGCAGCCCAACATTCGTCGTGATTCACGAATATTATCAAGGGCGCCTGCCGCTTGCCCACGTGGATCTGTACCGTATTCGCTCGCACCGCGAGCTTGAGTCGACAGGACTGATCGAGTATTTCTCCGGCCAGACAGTGACAGCAATAGAATGGGCCGACAAGGGCCTTGGCGCGCTACCGCAGGACCGGATCGAAATTGCGCTGAACCATCGTGCCCCGCGGAGCCGGACGATTCAGTTGAGCCCGACAGGGCCAAAGTCTGATGAGGTCCTCGCCCTCGCACGCATGCAGTACAGCAAGACCAGCAAGGTGCATCAAGCCTCCCCACGTCGGCCATTGAACAGGGAGAAAACAACGAGGTCATGATTAGGCTAATTCTGGTCGGAATTCTTCTGCTCCTCTCCCTGGCCTTTTTCCTTCAGAACCAGGAACAGGAAGTCACACTCCGGTACTTCTTTGGTCTCTTTGAAGCCTCGACGCCGATCTATAGGCCCATCCTTGCGGGATTCGCAGTGGGGCTGCTAGTCGCCGGCATTCTTCTCTTTCCCCCATGGGTGCGGGGCCGTATTGAACTCCGCAGAAAAACCAAAGCGCTGCAGGAAGCTGAGGTGGACTTAGAGCGATTACGCCACTCGCTCGAAAAAGTCACCGGCCGTATATCCCCTGGCCTGACCGTGGAACCACATCGAGACCGACGCGATGAGTGACGCAGACGCCTCACCGTTAATGCTGCAATACCGCGAAATCAAGCGCGGCTATCCCGACGCTATTCTGTTGTTCCGCGTCGGCGACTTCTATGAAATGTTTTACGCGGATGCGCAGATCGCCTCCAAGTTGCTCTCCATTGCCCTTACTTCTCGCGATAAATCCAGCACCAACCCAGTTCCGCTCTGCGGAGTGCCCTACCATGCTGTGCAGGGATATATCGCAAAGCTTCTCAAGGCTGGCCGGACTGTAGCGCTCTGCGAACAGGTGGAAGACCCGAAACTCGCGAAGGGTCTCGTGCGCCGCGAAGTCGTTCGCTTATATACGCCGGGGACGCTGATTGATATTGAATTTCTTTCTCCCGGAGAATCGCATTTCTTGGCGGCCGTCGCCTACCCCGACGCCACGACCCAATCTGCCAAGGGTCAATTCGTCATTGGACTGGCCTGTGTGGATGTCTCCACCGGGGAGTTTTGGATAACAGAGTTCCACGGGGCAGCGGCAGAGAGCCAGCTCATGGATGAACTGGCTCGGCTGGAACCACGGGAAGTACTTCACCCTGATTCTACTACGAATGCCGGATCGTGCCTGACTCGTCTCCGTGGGCCGCGCCTCTGCGCACGACCCTCCGCATCCTTCAATCCCAAAGATGCCGCGCAACTCCTCCAAACACAGTTTGCGGTGCACTCGCTCGACGGATTCGGCTGTCGCGGCCTGACCGCAGGGATTGGAGCCGCCGGAGCGGTCCTGCGATATTTTCGTGAAACCCAGCCAACCGCCTCCCTCGCATATCTCCGCCGTCTACAAACACGCTGGAGCAGCGACGCGATGCATTTGGATAGCGCGACGATTCGCAATCTCGAACTCGTCCGGCCTTTGGAAGCCACTGAGCACCGATCAGGACAGGACCAGCCGACGGTCTTGTGGGTGTTGGACCGCACCACGACGGCCATGGGCAGTCGCTTGATACGCGATTGGCTCCTCAGACCCCTCCTCGATCGCGGCGCCATTCAAGCTCGACTCGATGCGGTCGGGGAGTTGAAAGACCGGATTCAACAACGCGTGTCGCTCCGGACTACGCTCCGTGATGTGCAAGATATCGCCCGTCTGAGTAGCCGTGTGACGCTCGGCGTTGCAGGACCTCGCGAACTACTCGCGTTGAAAGAATCGGTGAGCGCCCTCCCAGAATTACGGTCCCATCTCCAGCCGTTCCACGCTTCGTTGCTGGCCGGTGTCCGCGAGTCATGGGACGACTGTCGCGACGTGCATCACACGATTGAGCAGGCCGTCAAGACGGATGCGCCGATGTCCCTTCGTGACGGCGGCACGATTCGGGAAGGGTACCATGCCGGAGTCGATGAACTGCGCAAGGCAAGCACGGAAGGCAAGGGCTGGATCGCTTCGTTGGAAGCCAAAGAACGTGAGCGAACAGGGATCGATTCTTTGAAGGTTCGCTACAATCAGGTGTTCGGCTACTACATTGAAATTACCAAGACACACTTGTCCCGAGTCCCTCCTGATTACATTCGCAAGCAGACCCTGGTTAATGCCGAACGATTCATGACGCCGGACCTGAAAGAGCTGGAAGAGCGTGTCACAGGCGCTGAGATTAAACTGGTGGCGCTCGAGCAGGAGCTGTTCGAACAATTGCGCGGGCGCTTGGCAAACGAGGTGCCTCGTCTTCAAGCCATGGCCCAGACCGTTGCGTTGCTCGACGCCCTGGCCGGGCTGGCCGAGACCGCGGCCTTACATCGCTACGTCAAACCCATCGTCGATGAGAGCAGCACGATCCTCATTCGGGAAGGCCGCCACCCTGTCGTTGAGCAGCTCAGTAGTGATCTGGCATTCGTACCCAACGACACGACCCTCGACTGTGAGGGCAACCGGCTTATGATCCTCACAGGGCCCAACATGGCAGGGAAGAGCACCTACCTCCGCCAGGTCGCGCTGATCGTCCTGTTGGCGCAGATCGGGAGCTTCGTACCGGCGACCGAAGCCCGCATCGGACTGGTCGACCGGATTTTCACGCGCGTAGGAGCCTCGGATAACCTGGCCGCCGGACAGAGCACCTTCATGGTAGAGATGATCGAATCGGCTCACATCTTGAATAGTGCAACTTCCCGCAGCTTGATTCTTCTGGATGAGATCGGCCGAGGAACCAGCACCTACGATGGACTGAGCATTGCCTGGGCTATCGCGGAGCATATCCAAGACCGCCGACACTTGGGAGCCAGAACACTGTTCGCCACCCACTATCACGAGATGACGCAACTGGAAGGGTTACGCGAAGGGATCAGAAACTATTGCGTGGCGGTCCACGAACGGGATGGCGACGTAGTCTTCTTGCGTAAAATTGTGCCGGGCGGCGCAGACCGCAGTTACGGCATTCATGTCGCTAAACTGGCGGGGCTCCCTCCGACGGTCATTGCCCGAGCGCAACAAGTCCTGGCCCAGTTGGAACAGCCGGATAATACCATCGAGGGTACGCCCATATCTTCAGAGATAGAGCCACCACATGCCTTGCTTCCTCACCCACATCCGATCATCGAGGAAGTGAAACAAATCGACCTCTTCTCCATGACGCCGCTCGATGCGCTCAATCGCCTCGCTGACCTACAGCGCCGGATCGGGCCAACCGGGCAAGACGATCACAAGAAATAAAAAAAGGTGGCATCCCCTTTCGGAGATGCCACCTTTACAAACAGAGACTGGCTCAGTTCAGTGAGCAACACCTGTGTTGTACTTCGCGGTCCAGGGAATCAAACCAGCGATGGGCGCTCCACCTGGGAGCAATACATCATACTGCATGGCTACGGCACCCCCATCCGGAGACTTCGGTGAGGTATTGAGCTGTTGCTTCGCTGCTGCGCAGCCTGCCTCAATTTCGCTCTTCCCCGCACACTCCTTCAACCGCAGACCTGAGATGCTCAGAGGCTTCCCCATGGAACCGGCCACTTCAGGAAGTTTCTTGACTGAGGAAATGACCCGGTGATTCTGTTCTGGCTCCGTCACGGTAAACTCGATCAAGTCAGTCGTGCTGGACGGAGGCACTTCCTTGGCCGCTGCCGGCCCCGCATGGGGACGGCCCAGCTTCTTGAGTTCTTCCCAAGCACCCTTGTCCGCATAAAACTTCAGGTTTTTGCCCGGCTGCATTTTCTGCCAGAAGTAGCCGCTTTCAGCGTTGCCGCCAAACACAGCCACATTAATCCAGACCGCCTCATCATAAGGGTCGAGCACGATCACGCGACCCTGCAATGTCGTCGGCTTGCTCATATCGCCCCACTCAAAACGCTCTTGGAATGATTCGATCGCCAGTGCGGTGGAAGCAGCAGAGGCCACCAGCGCTACGGCGGCCATTACGGCCCAACCTTTCGCATGAAACTTCATGATCGCGTCCTCCTTAACAGGACATGAAAGAATTACCGCTCGTTAAGGTCTAATCCTTAATAACCTTAAACCCGGTGATCGTCCGACCATCCAGACTCACTTCCATCGCGACGAGTTCCTGGGAGGCCTTGATGATCTGATCCATGAGAGCCTTATCCTTCACAGCCAACCGGACGGTCGTGGCGGCATGGTACCACCCGGAATAGGGGTTATTCCTATCCGTTCCACCCACAAAGCCCCAGCCGCAGCAGGTGAACAATGGATCAGGCGGTTTCACATCGAGATCGGAAGACGAACGGCCATTCGGGGTTCCTGAACCTGGTTCACCGGCATTCCAATATTGAATCCCGAAGAGCAACTCTCCATCCGGATTGTCGGCCCACTGTGACCATACCCGACCCTTGAGAGTCTTGATGATTTCACCCTTCATCGGCTTTCCACCGACGATGTTGTCAGTTGGACCAGTTACACCGGACACATCGGCAGCAACGGCGAACTCGGCCGTCAGCATGCTGAGCACAGAAATCACTGTCACGGCGGTTATAAGTATGACCCTTGGCATACCTAGTCCCTCCTTCATAAAATTACAACCACAATAACCGATCGATACTTAGTGTAAGAACAACGAACGCTATAAATCTCTTTCAGGGATCACATAGCCATGACTGATGGTGTTTTAGCCAGATCTCCTTGTTTTTCTGTGTGCTCCGTCCCTTCGATTCAGAGTCGTTGTCAGATTTTTTCATGGTACTGAAAACCATGAAACTGTGTCAAGAAATTGTTTGCCCGATGAATTGATTCACATATGATGAAAAATGCGTTTAATAATCAATACATTATAGAAACCTATCTCAATGTCTTTGTCTACTTCTGAGTTTTTTTGATGAGTTTCTATTAGAAAATTCTCATCTGTGGGACTGCAGACTGGACGAGGCGAGAGGCCCAAGCCCGGTGATCGCGAGGGAGTCCAGCTCGAAAAATTTGCGGCCCACGTTGAAGACCTGCTCTACATTCACACGATCGATATGAGCCAGCATGTCGTCCAGCGACATATGTCTTCCGTGTGTGAGCTCGTCTTTCGCCAATTTGCTCATGCGGCTGTGCGAACTCTCAAGGCTCAGCATCAAGCTACCCTTCATCTGGGTCTTCGCCCTCTCAAGTTCTTTCTGTTCGACGCCTTTGATGCCGATCTGCCGAATACCTCGGCAGACGAGATCCACAACGCGATCCACCTCTTTCGGCCTCGTCGCCGCATACACAGTGATCATGCCGCCATCCGAATAACCGGACAAGAAAGAGTAGATCGAATAGACGAGACCCCGCTTCTCTCGGACTTCCTGGAATAAACGCGAACTCACACTGCCGCCCAACACATTGTTGAGCGTATACAACGCATACCGATCCTGGTGTCCTGCAGCGACGCCTTTGAGACCGAGACAAAGATGCACCTGTTCCAACCGTTTCTTCTTCAGCAAGACACCGCCACGCACGTCAGGAGGACGACGCCTGTTGGCGTAAACCGCCTTTGCAACACGACCCTTGCCGAAATACCTCGCGACCAGCCCATCAAGCTTGGCTTGCTCAAAGTTCCCGGCAATCGAAACCACTGTCTGGCTCGGATCGTAGTAGGTCTCTATATAGGTCAGCAGATCCCGGCGTCGCAGCCCCCTGATCGTCTTCTCTCGACCTAGAATAGAGCGACCGAGTGGATGACGCCCCAGCACTTGGCCCATGTGAAGCTCTTGCACGAGATCTTCTGGATCGTCCTGGACCATGCGAATTTCTTCCAGGACGACCTGTTTTTCCTTTTCGATGTCTTTGGGTGCGAAACGAGAATGGTGAAACAGGTCTGAGAGAAGTTCGAGCGCTCGATCCAGTTGCTGGTCCAATACCTTCACGTAATAGGTCGTCGTCTCCCGCGAGGTGAAGGCATTCATCTCTCCACCAAGCGCGTCGATTTCGCGCGAAATTTCCGAGGAGGAACGATTGCGCGTTCCTTTAAAGAGCATGTGTTCGATGAAGTGGGAATACCCTGCCTGGGAAGACTGCTCGTCCCGCGACCCGGTGTTGACCCACACGCCGACCGTGACTGACTTGAGCGTCGGCATCCGTTCGGTCACCACCCGTACCCCGTTGTCAAGGACGAGCTTGCGATACAAGACGTCTACCTAGCGTGCGAATCCGGCGCTACTGCCCCGGTCGGAGGCGGCATAGCTTCCTTGCGACTAAGGCGAATTTTTCCTTGCCGATCCACTTCCAGGACCTTCACCAGGATTTGATCGCCTTCCTTCACCTCGTCGGATACCGCTTGGACTCGATGGTGTGCCAGCTGCGAGATGTGCACCAGTCCATCAGTTCCCGGCAGGACCTCGACAAACGCGCCGAAATCCATGATCTTCCGAACTGTCCCCATATAGATCTTCCCGATCTCGACCTCCTCAGTGATCCGACTGATCATTTCTTTGGCCTTCTCGGCCGAGGCCCCGTCTACCGATGCGATCGTCACGGTCCCACTGTCGTCGACATTGATCTTCACCCCGCAATCCGCAATGATGCCACGGATCGTTTTGCCGCCCGGACCGATAATCTCTCGGATCTTGTCCTGCTTCACCTTCATCGTGAAGATCCGCGGCGCATAGGAGGACAGAGCGGTTCTTGGCGCCTGGAGCGCCTTCTCCATACAACTCAAAATATGCAAACGGCCTGCTTTGGCCTGCTCCAAGGCCTTCTGCATCAAGGCTGACGTAATCCCGCCGATCTTGATATCCATCTGCAGCGCGGTCACGCCCTGCTTGGTGCCGCAGACCTTAAAATCCATGTCACCCAAGTGATCCTCCAGTCCGAGGATATCAGAAAGGATCATGACTCGATCGCCTTCCTTGATCAATCCCATCGCGATCCCGGCAACGGCTTCTCTGATCGGTACGCCGGCGTCCATCATGGCAAGGCTCCCACCACAGACAGTCGCCATCGAAGAGGACCCGTTGGATTCGAGGATGTCGGACACGATGCGGAGCGTATAGGGGAAGGCTTCCTTGCTGGGAACCACCGGGGCCAACGCCCGTTCCGCCAATGCACCATGGCCGACTTCCCGGCGTCCTGGTGAGCGAAGCGGCCGCGCCTCGCCGACACTGAAGGGCGGGAAATTGTAATGGAGCATGAATGTCCTCATGTACTCCCCTTCCAACGCATCGATCCGCTGTTCGTCGTCCGTGGTCCCCAACGTGACCACAGCCAAACTTTGGGTCTCGCCCCTGGTGAAAATCGCAGAGCCGTGTGTCCGTGGCAGCGCGCTGACTTGGCAGGTGATCGGACGAATATCGGACGGACCACGTCCATCCGCCCGCGACCCTTTCTCCAGGATCATGTTACGAACTTCCGTATATTCCAGCTCATGGAACACTAACTTGACGTGCCGCTCCCGATTCGGATCGTCCGCGCTCTTGAGTTTTTGAACGGCACCGTCTTTGACCTCATCCAACCGATCCTGCCTGGCCGCTTTGTTCGGGATCATGATGGCCTCGCGGATCCCTTGCGCCACCAGAGCCTTCACTTGAGCGGCGAGCACGGAGTCGACTTGCTCCTTCGCCACCTTCCGCTTGGGCTTGCCGGCGGCGGCTTGTAGCTCGCGAATCTTGGCCACAATCTTCTTGACCTCGGCATGGGCAAGTTCGATCGCCTCAAGCATGATGACTTCGGACAATTCATTCGCCCCTGCTTCGACCATCATGACCGCATCAGCCGTCCCCGCCACAACAAGGTGCAGCTCGCTCTTCGCCACTGTCTCAAGGTCCGGATTGACGATGAACTTGCCGTCCAACCGACCGATCCTCACGCCTGCGATCGGATTGTCAAACGGAATATTCGAGATGGTGAGGGCAGCAGAGGAGGCAATAATGGCGAGTATGTCGGACGAGCCCGTCTGATCGGCCGAGAGGACTGAGGCGATGACCTGAGTCTCGAAGTAATAGCCCTCAGGGAAGAGCGGACGGAGCCCCCGATCGATCTGCCGACTGGTCAGCACAGCCTTTTCCGATGGACGCGCTTCCCGCTTGAAATACCCGCCGGGAATCTTCCCGGCTGCGAAAGATTTCTCCTGATAATCGACCGTGAGGGGAAGAAAATCGATGCCCGCCTTGGCGACCTGTGAGGCTACGGCCGTCGCCAGCACGACGGTGTCGCCGTACGAAGCCCAAATCGAACCGTCTGCTTGCCGTGCCACACGACCGGTCTCGAGTCGCAGGGTGCGCCCAGCAACCTCTATTTCAACTGTGTGTACCATCTGGGTCTCCTCTGGTTAGGCCCCACAGATGCCCACAGAGATGCGATCGGGTCCGAGCTCAAGTCATAAGGAAAAAGTAAAACGGCAAAAGTGAAGAGGTCTCTACTTTTGAGTTTTTCATTTTTACTTTTGACTTGTGCACACGAGCGCATTTCAGTGTTCACCTGTGCGACTGACTACCGCCCGCTGTTGAGCCTCCTGTGCGACAGCGAGACGGAATACTACTTTCTGATGCCCAATCGCTCAATCACCGCACGATAGCGCACATCGCTGACGCCACGAAGATAATCGAGCAAACGCCGCCGACGCCCGACCAAGAGAAGGAGGCCACGCCGTGAGTGATGATCCTTCTTGTGGAGCTTGAAATGTTCCGTCAAATACGTGATTCGGTTGGTCAACACCGCGATCTGGACTTCCGGCGAGCCGGAATCTGTATCATGCTGGCGGTACTGCTTGATCAACTCAGTCTTTACTTCCTTTAGTAATGCCATGGGCTCCTTCCTTCCTGTTCCTTTCCTTCATCCACAACGAAATCTCATACCTCCTGATCGATCAACACCTTCTCAACCTTCAGTGCGCCGCCCGAGGTCTCTGGACATTTCCCGATCGCCACCAGGCGTCCGTCAGTATCGTGAATACGAACCGGCGTATGTGACCCGCGCTCGGCATCGGCTGCCCCCTCCCAACGAAGAATCTTGGCCGCAGGCAACGGAGCCCCGTGTCGCACACGGTCGGCGGTCTGTTCATCCACCACCACAATCCGCAGTTGGTCCAAGGCACGATCCAGCGACATCAGATCCTCTCCCAATCGACCGAGGGCATGACGGGTGACCACTTCATCGACCGTCAGCGCATGATCGATGGTCAGGGGGCCCACCCGCCTTCGCTCCAACGTCAACATGTGGCCGCCGACACCCAAAGCTTCTCCAATGTCGGCACAGAGCGTCCGCACATAGGTCCCCTTCGAACAGACGATGCGCAATGTCACATCACGCTCCTGCACCGCCTCCACCTCAAGGGTATGGATGACGATCGTTCGCGCGTCCCGCGCAATCGTTTTGCCAGCCCGAGCAGACTTATACAGAGGAACCCCCCCGACTTTCACCGCCGAATACATCGGCGGAACTTGCTCAATCGTCCCGCGGAATCGACCGACCACCTCATGAATCGCCTTGAGCGTCACCTGATCTTTCACCTGGCTCGCCAGCACCGTTCCCGTCGCATCCTGCGTGTCGGTGGTTTCGCCGAGGCGAAGTACTGCACGATATTCTTTATCCCACTCAACAAGATATTCAGCAATGCGGGTTCCCCGACCGATCAGTACAGGCAAGACTCCCGTTGCGGCAGGATCGAGTGTGCCGGCATGACCGACCTTAGCTCCGCCGAGAAGATGCCGCACCTTCGCCACGACGTCGTGGGAGGTACACCCAGATTCTTTCTTGATCGTCAGAACGCCGTCGACGACGGCACAACTCTGTGCGAGATCCATCATCACGTCCCCGATGCTACGAACTCGTCTGCCCTTCGGACATCCCGCCCTCAGCCTCCGTGTTGACGTGGAGATCGCCCAATAACTTCAACACACGATCGCCTCTCGGCCCACTGACATCCTTGGCAAAAACGATCTCAGGCAGATACCGGAGCGAGAGCCGACGGCCCAGCTCACTACGCACAAACCCGCTAGCTTGAGCCAAACCGGCAAATGCATTTCGCTCTACTTCTTCCGTACCCATGGCCGTCACGAACACGCGCGCAATCCGCAGATCGCTGGTCAATTTCACGTCGGTCACGGTCACAGACTGCACGCGTGGGTCTTTGATCTTCCGCATGAGAATATCGGCCACTTCCATGCGGATTTGATCCGCCACACGATCGGCCCGATGATATCCTGTCTTGGCCACCGCGCGCTCCACCTGGACATGCCGACGTCACAACAGTTCCACACGAGACTGGACGATTTCCACCGCCGGGACGCTCCGAATCAGATTCAGCGCCTGGTCACAGACTTGGTTGACGTATCGTCCTTCGTTGGCTACGCAGGCAAGACCTAATACGGCCTTCTGCCACAGATCCTGTCCATCGACCTCAGCTACGGAGAGATTGAACTTCTCCCGCAATCGATCTTTGAGACTCAACAGCACTTGCCGCTTGTCCTTCAACGACTGACTGTCGGGGATAAACAGCTCGACCGTACAGAGTCCGACAATGATACCCACGGGGCAGATTCACGCCTCAGAGCTTTGCGGCAATCTTGTCGACCGCATAGGCTTCAATGATATCCCCAGCCTTGACATCGTTGAAATTCTCGACGCTGATTCCGCACTCATATCCCTGCTGCACCTCGCGGACGTCATCCTTAAAGCGACGCAACGACCCGAGCTTCCCTTCATAGACCACCACATTGTCACGAATCACTCGTGCTCCGACAGCCGCCCGAGTGATCGTGCCATCCACCACATAGGCCCCCGCAATGACGCCGGCCTTAGACACCGTAAAGACCTGTCGCACCTCGGCCCGTCCCAACATCCGCTCCTTGAGCGTCGGTTCGAGCAGCCCTTCCATCGCGGCCTTAATTTCGGCCATCGCGTCGTAAATAATGGTGTACAGGCGGACGTCGACGCCTTGCTGTTCAGCCAGGGCTGAGGCCTTCGGTTCCGGCCTGATATTGAACCCGATAATAATGGCGTTTGACGCGGCAGCCAGCAACACGTCGGATTCCGTGATCCCACCGACCCCGCTGTGAATGACGCGCAGCTTGACCGCGGCGGTTGCAAGTTTTTCTACGCCTGCGGTTAGTGCTTCAGCCGATCCCTGGACGTCAGACTTGATTACCAGTGCCAGCTCCTTCACCGACCCTTCTTTAATCTTGGCAAATAAGTCGTCGAGCGTGACCTTGGCTGACCCAGACAAATCAGCCGTTCGCTGCTTGCGAGCTCGATCTTCCGCAATCTCTCGCGCGACCCGCTCGTCTTTGACGACCTGAAATACATCACCGGCAAACGGCACACCAGGGAGCCCGGCCACTTCTACCGGAATAGAAGGACCAGCCTCTTGCACCTTTGCTCCCGTATGAGTAATCAAGGCGCGAACTTTCCCGCTAACAATCCCGACGACAAACACGTCGCCGACGCGAAGCGTTCCGCTCTGAACCAGCACCGTCGCCACCGGGCCACGCCCCCGCTCCAGCTTGGCTTCCACCACAACGCCCTTAGCCAAGCGATGCGGGTCGGCCTTGAGCTCCAGTACTTCGGATTGCAGGAGAATCATCTCCAGCAAGGTGTCCAGCCCGATCTTCTCTTTGGCCGAGACCTCAACCATGATCGTGTCACCACCCCAGGACTCGGATATGAGTCCATGTTCAGACAAGGCGTTCTTAACACGATCAGGATTGGCGCCGGGCTTATCGATCTTGTTGATTGCCACAATAATCGGAACGGACGCAGCTTTGGCGTGATTAATCGCTTCGATCGTTTGCGGCATTACCCCATCATCTGCTGCCACGACCAGGATGACGATATCGGTGATCTTGGCGCCACGACCTCGCATGGCGGTGAAGGCTTCGTGGCCCGGCGTGTCCAGGAACGTCACCTGTTTCCCGCGTACCGCAACCGTGTACGCGCCGATATGCTGCGTAATCCCACCGGCCTCGCCTTCCGCCACCTTCGTTTGCCTGATGGCATCAAGCAACGAGGTCTTGCCGTGATCGACATGGCCCATGATTGTCACGACCGCTGGCCGCGGTTCAAGCTGAACCTCTTCCTCCGTTTGCACGACGGAATCCAGCAACTCTTCTCCGGCCTTCTCCATCGACACATCGATCTTGACCCCGCTCTCCTCAGCAATGATCACGGCTGCATCAACGTTCATGGTCTGATTGAACGTGAGCATCTGGCCCATATCCATCAGCTTGCGCATGATGTCGGCCGGGCGCTGTCCGATCAGCTCGGCAAACTCCTTCACGGTCATACCGGGCGTAAGCTTGAAGCTCTTCCTCCGTGGCTTGGTCACTTCCCCCGGCGTGCTGTGATGCACGTGCTTGCTGCGGTCGTCGCGGCGCTGCTGCACCGGAATAGCACGAAGGTCCTGCCAGCGAGCCGCATCCTCACGAAGCCGAAGCTCTTCTTCTTCCCTCGTACGGCCGGGTTTACGAGCTCTCTTCGCCTTCTCTTTCAGACCCTCGGCTTGCATCTCTTCAAGGGAGAGGGCTTTCTTTTTTCCTGTGATCACATCGACGCTTGGCACAACGGCGAGTTTGCCGACAGTCGTAGGAACCGGAACGGTCGTTGTTCCTATGGAATGCGGTTGGTCGAGCCTCGCCGCCGGGTCAAGATGCGCAACGTCTGGAGTCTCCGCGTGCCGATGCGCGGCCGGCGGCTGGCTAACCACGAGGGGGTCGACAAGCGCTCCGCTTGTGCCTGCTGAGTCACCTGTGGGCAGGGACGCGGCCTCTTCCGCTGGAACATCATCGGCTCTCTTGCGCTTAATCAGAATGCGACGCTTGTCGGACTTGGAAGAATCCTCCGCCGCCTGAGCTGCCTGGGTCGACCCGGCCTTGGCTCCCGTTGCCTGGTCGAACGGCATACCGACCTTACTCCGCTCGCCACGACCTGCATCGACCTCTGCCGCCCTGCCCGCCGTTTTCCTGTGAGCATTGAGTTTCGGGCCGAGCTTCTCCAGGACCTTCTGCACCACCTCGTCATCCAACGCACTACTGTGCGACGCGACGGTGATCCCCATCCGCTTCAATTCAGGGATGAGATCACGGTTTTCCATCCCGAGTTGCTTAGCCAATGCATACACACGCATGAGAAATTGACACCTACTCCTCTGTATCCGGGTTATCCAACATCCGACTCTGATTCTGCCCGGGCTTTTAACTCCTGCTCTCGCGCTTCTTCCTGCAGATGCAGCGCTTCGGCTTCCTCTGCCAATGCTGCCTTGATTTCTTTATCCCGTTCAGCCTTTTCCTTTTCGTATTCAGTGGCACTGATGATATCGATCTTCCAGCCGGTCAGACGAGCCGCCAGCCGCACATTCTGGCCATTCTTTCC
>Ga0137370_10000099_pt1 | contig 28525 bp, 28 predicted proteins | sample SagtaG_11_FD_104920 | JGI IMG/M metagenome (GOLD analysis project Ga0137370, IMG submission 104920) | Vadose zone soil microbial communities from Sagehorn Ranch, Mendocino, California, USA - Sage1_R_20_16 metaG | ecosystem: Environmental > Terrestrial > Soil > Vadose zone | place: USA... | reverse complement strand
TCACCGGTTAAAAAATGGTCGCAGCCTTTACCGAGGCCGCGAAATCATAGGCGGCAATCACGGTTTTCTTCGCTCGAAAAACTGGCATCTCGCGGGATCTTCAAGCGAAGGCACTGGCGCTTCGCTAACGTATCAGATTACATCGGACGATTTTTCGCCGACCGAATATCCATTGAACGTGAGCGTCAATCTGACCTACAGCCTCGAGGCCCACAAACTGAGCGTGCTTTTCGAGTTTCGAAATCATGAGCCCGATTTAACCGCACACGTTGCGTTCGGATTGCATCCGGGCTTCGCAGCGACTTCATTTGGGAGCTTCCGTCTGCAGATGCCGCGAGGCTGCTATCGGCGATATTTTTCACCGGGTAATTTTTTATCCGGAGAGACCCGCGACATCGAATTTCCCGGTGGCGAAATGCCGTTTTCCAAAGACGAATTGCCCGGTTCCGTCATTCTTGAGCTCGTTGATGTCGCGCGGCGGAAATTTTCCTATGTCGATCCGCCGAGCGGCCGGTGGGTAACCTTGGATCTTACCGGAGTGCCTTACGTCACGCTGTGGTCCGATGGCGGACCATTTCTCTGCGTCGAGCCGTGCTGGGGCCTGACCGATCATCACGAGCAGCGCGCGTTCGAAAACAAACAAGGAATCCAAACTGTCCCGCCTCGCGGCGAGTTGCGCGCGTCCTTGAGCATGGCCCCGCAACTTGCGTCGGCCGACTAATCACTGATTACTGATCACCGATTCTGTTCACGGATCACTTAGCTTTGCCGCTTATGCCTGCCGCTTCACTCAACGCTCTGCTCACGAACTCGATCGATTACGCGGGAATGTTCCCGCCGTGCAGTCTTGGGCTCGAGCCCGCTCTGAAAAATCACGCCCAATATGTTCATTCGGCCGATAGCTGGATGCTTGGCGGATTCGTTCTTCCCATTGAACAATTCGACGCGGCCAAACAACTTCTTTCGGAGTTCGACCCTTTGCATGCGCTACGCATCGCCGTGCTCGGACCGAGGACTGCGACAGCTGACGCATTTTTGGACGCGCTCGACGACACCGATGCGGCGATTCGTTCGTTTGCGAGATACGATGTCGATCTCATATCGATTAACCACCTCGAAATGCTTTTACCGCCTGATGTTGATCTTGGAGTGTTGAAAGAGGCGAGAGCGATTCTAGGCGATCTGCCGGCTTTCTGGGAAGCGCCACCGGAGAGGGCGCAGCAAACCATAGCGTTGGTCGCCGGGCACAATTCCGATGAGGAGGTCGCAACGTTTGGTTATAAACTACGCACGGGCGGAGTGACGGCCGATGCGTTTCCAAGCTCGGCGCAGATCGCCAACGCCCTTGTGAGCCCCGCTACGCATCAGCTTCCGATCAAGTTTACAGCGGGGCTGCATCATCCGATCCGGCAGTTTCGCGATGAAGTGAAAACAAAAATGCACGGATTTCTTAATGTGCTCGGCGCCGCCGTCCTTGCGGCGGAGCATCGATGGAATGCAGATCAAACTGCGATCATGCTCGAAGATGAAAAGCCCAATTCATTTTCGTTCACGGGCGATTTTTTTGCATGGCGAGAATGGAAGATTGACGTGGAACGGCTGCGATATCGCCGGAAATTCGTCAGATCGTTTGGCAGTTGCAGCTTCGATGAACCCCGTGAGGATTTGAGCGCTCTGAGACTTCTTTGAATCACCACGAAGGACACGAAGATCACGAAGTTCTTTGAAAATGGAAAATTCAAATAACTCTTCGTGTCCTTTGTGATCTTCGTGGTTAAATCATAGCCATGGCTCTTCGCTCTTTCGTCGAGGTTTTACCTGATTCGGATTTTCCGATTCAAAATCTTCCCTTCGGAGTTTTTCAACCGAAAGAGGATAAGCCACGCGTTGGTGTCGCGATCGGCGATCGGGTTGTTGATCTTTCGGCGCTGGAGGAACTCGGTCATTTTCAGTCACCAGAATTTCAAGGCCGAAAAGTGTTTTCGGAAGAGTCGCTGAATTCATTTCTCGCGCTGGGTCAACCCGCGTGGCGTAAAACACGAGAGGTCCTTCAGCATCTTCTGGCAGCAGACGCGCCGATATTGCGCGACGACCCGGTTATTCGCGCTCGAGTTTTCCATGCGCAAAAAGACGTGATAATGAAGCTGCCGGTGAGCATCGGCAACTACACCGATTTCTATTCGTCATATCATCACGCGCACAACGTCGGCACCATGTTGCGCGGCCCCGAGAACGCGTTGATGCCGAATTGGAAGTGGTTGCCCGTGGCATATCACGGACGCGCCAGCTCGGTTGTGATCAGTGGGACGGATGTCCGCCGGCCAAGCGGGCAGATCAAGCCACCGGATGCTTCAGAGCCAATGTTCAGTGCGAGCAAAAGTCTGGATTACGAATTGGAGATGGCGTTCCTGATCGGCCCTGGCAATTCGTTAGGCGCACCAGTGCCCATTGATCGCGCAATGGATCATATCTTCGGCCTTGTTCTGATGAACGATTGGAGCGCGCGCGATATCCAGGCGTGGGAGTATCAGCCGCTGGGGCCTTTTTTGGCAAAAAACTTTTGCACAAGCATTTCGCCCTGGGTTGTCACGCTCGAGGCGCTCGAACCATTCAGGAAACCACTTCCGCCGCAGGACCCTGCGCCACTGCCGTACTTGCGGGCGAAAAACGATTTTACGTTCGACATTCAGCTTGAAGCGCGGTTGCAAGCCTTATCGATGAAAGCGCCGCACGTCATCACCCGCACAAATTTCCAAAATCTTTACTGGAGCATTTCGCAGCAACTCGCTCACCATACAATCACCGGTTGCAACTTGGAACCCGGCGACTTGCTCGCGAGCGGCACGATCAGCGGAGCCACAGACGAATCGCGCGGCTGCATGTTAGAATTAACCTGGCGCGGCGCGAATCCATTGAAGCTTCCAAACGGCGAAGCGCGCAAATGGCTTGAAGACGGCGACACACTCACCATCACCGGCTGGTGCCAAGGCAACAGCTATCGAGTTGGCTTCGGCGAAGTGAGCGGGCGGATTTTGCCCGCGGCGTAAAGCCCAGCAGCGCTCAATACCGCACGCGAGCCAGAAATAATCCTTCAGCAGGCGCCGCGAGGCGCGACGGGCCGATCTGGCCTGAGTTCAGGCGCGCAGTGATCTCTTCGATTCGCATTTTGCCAAGCGCGCATTTCACAAGTGAACCAACGATTAATCGGACCATCTTGTATAGAAAGCCGTCGCCATCAAACTCGATGGTTAAGCAAGGACCTTTTTGCCGAACACGCACAGAATAAATTGTGCGGATCGTGGTTTGTTCAGCTTTGCCACGATTGGCTGCGAAGCCAGCGAAATCATGAGTGCCACCGAAATATTTGGCCCCTTCCTTCAGTGATTTAAAGTTTAGCGGCCGCGTGATATGCCAGGCGCGGCGATATTCGAACGGAGGCAAAACGGGCGCGTACCAGATTCGATAACGATACACTTTCCCTTTTGCCGAGAGTCGCGCGTGAAAATTGTCCGATACATACTGGCAGCGGAGCACGCGGACGGCGGGCGGCAGCGACGCATTAAGCGCTTCAATCCAACGTGCACGTGCTAAAGCTTTGTTAACGTCGGCATGTGCGCATTGCGCGAGCGCGTGCACGCCTGCGTCGGTTCGCCCGGCGCCGTGAACGCGCACAGACGCGCCGGTGAGGCGCTCGAACGCGCGCTCGAGATAATCCTGAATGGTATTACGGTGAGATTGACTCTGCCAGCCGGCGAATGGCGCGCCATCGTACGCGATAATCAATTTCAGTCTTCGGGACATGGCGATCTAGCAATCGTGATCGGTGATTTGTGATCCGTGAACAGCAAAATTCTGCCACCGATCACCGTTCACTGATCACATTTGGCGTCCGCGGCGCGCCGGTCCAGATAGCTTTGCAAAATCATTTGAGCTGCTACCTGATCGACGTAGCCACGCGTTTGTCGCGTTTTTTTTCCCGCATCGCGCAATGCGCGATGGGCTGCGACCGTAGTCAAGCGCTCATCCCAGGTGACGACTGGGCATGGCAGGACTGCACGCAATTTTTCTACAAAGTGGATGACTTCGGTTGCAGCCGCCCCGAGTTGACCGTTCATCTGACGGGGCATCCCCGTCACGACGTGGTCAATTTTTTTTTCCTGCACGATCTCAGCTATCCGCGATGCCGCCAGCTCGTTGGCTGGAATGGTTTCGAGCGGGTGCGCCAACAATTGTAGTTCGTCGGAGATCGCCGCGCCGATACGTGCGCGCCCAAGATCAAGACCCAAAATTGGATTCATCGCACATGCAATTTATTGTGCTTCAGGCGGAATTTTGACGATAAGTTCCTTGATTCGTTCGGCTTCGTGTCGATCACAAATCAATAGGGCATCATCCGTTCGCACGACGATGAGATTATGAACGCCAAGTAGCGCAACGGTCGTCCCATTCTCTTCGAAGACGACGTTATTGCTCGAATCGACTACAGTGATCGCGCGGTTCGCGGCATTGCCGTGTTGGTCCTTCTCAAAATAATTGGCCACAGTTCGCCAGCTCCCGATATCATCCCAATCGAAGCTGGCCTCTACCACAAGGACGCGGTCTGCTTTTTCCATGATCGCGTAATCGAATGAAATGCGGGGCAGTTTACTGAAATTGACACTCAACGCCTTCTCGAAATTCCCCGGAGCGCGAACCTGGGAAATGAAATCCGCCAGCTCCGGCGCGTGACGATTGAATTCGCGTAGCACTATTGGAACTGACCAAACGAACATGCCTGCATTCCATCGAAAATTTCCCCTGCGCAAAAACGATTCAGCCAGATCAGGATTTGGTTTTTCGCGAAAGCGCACGACCCGATGAATCGCATCGCTGTCAGGCCGCTTATGCAAACGAACCGGCTTGCCGTGCTCAATGTAACCGAAGCCGGGACACGCCCATGTTGGTTTGATACCGATGGTGACAAGCTCGCTTGTCTCCTCGGCCGCATCGGCAGCCAGAGTGAGTGTTTCCTGAAAGGCTGTTCGGTTTGTGATGATATGATCGGCAGGCAGAACGGCCATAACCGCTGCGTGATCGTGAGCGGCTACCCAGCCGGTCCCGAGGGCGACGGCAGCGGCTGTGTCGCGTTTGGCTGGTTCGGCGACGATGTTTTCCTTTGGGAAATTCCCGAGCAATTTGCGAACTGCGTTCCCCTGTTCTGCATTGGTCAGGATCAGAATGCGCTCGCGCGGGATGAGGCCCTCCAAGCGGGCCAATGTTTCTTCGAGCAGAGTTTTGTCTGAGATGAGGCGCAGGAGCTGTTTGGGGCGCGCGCGGCGGCTCAATGGCCAAAAACGTTCACCGCTGCCACCGGCGAGTATGAGCGCGTACATCGAATCAGGCATGTTGGTGCAGGCTGGATCGCGTCGCGAAAATTGCCGTTTCTTTTTCCCAAACGCGACGTATATGGTAGGCGATGTCCTTCCCGATATCCATTTCAAAAACTTCTGAACAAGCGGCAGTGGACCCACTGCTTACGCTGACCCGCACTGCGATTGGCCTGGGCTTGGGAATCCTGCTCGCAGACAAGATCAAACCTCCGCTGCGTCAGGTAGCCGCGATTGCGCTTGTGGCAGTTGGCGCGTTGGCAGCCGCGCCGTGGCTGATAAAGATCACTCTCGGACAAATCAATCGACCGGAATCCGAATGGGGCAGCCGTGCCCGTTTGCGCTCTATTCGAGGGGATTCTGGCTACAGCTCCGACAACGACATCTATTGAGCAGCTTGTAGAGGGACACAAGCACCGCTACACGGCGTCTGCGGGTTTGATTGTCGGCAACAATGACAACGATGCCGGCTACAGCAATGCTTCGGCGACTGAATCTGCCAGCAGTTTGCCTGGTCGAGTTAGCGCAAAATTGCCGTGTGATTCGCGAAGTAATCCGAGCGCGATAAACTCATTTCTTTCTCGCCGGCGACCTTTCAGCTCCGCAGCAGAAACTCCTTCGCGGGTGCGCAGCGAGAGCGCGATTCGCTCTGTGCGTTTCATGTCGGAAGTCAGGGTTTCTGCGGAGCCAGTTGGTGATTGCCCGGTGAAAACCCGATCGATGTAGCTCCGATAATCACAAACGTTTTGCCAGCGCTGCATGCCGACGGTTGAGACGGCGCTCGGGCCGATGCCGAAGTAATCTTCGCCCATCCAATAGGCGCGATTGTGAACCGACGAAAACCCGGGACGCGCATAGTTTGAAATTTCATAGTGTTCGTACCCAGCATCCTCCAGAATCGACATCGACATCTCTAAAAACTCGGCATCCGCGTCCGGGTCTTGCCGAAATTCACCGCGCGCGTGGCGCAGAAAGAATTCCGTGTCCTCCTCGTAAGTGAGGCAATAGGCAGAGACATGCTCAGGCTGGAGAGCGATCGTTTTCTCCAGCGTCGATCTCCAATGCTCGAGGCTCTGTCCTGGTAATCCGAACATCAGATCGATATTGATGTTTGAGAAGCCGGCCGCTCGCAGAATACCAAACGACTCTTTCGCTTGTCGCGCGTCATGCTCGCGACCGAGTAGTTTCAGCAAGTCGTTATGCCAGGATTGAACGCCGAGGCTGATTCTGGTAATTCCGAACTCGCGAAGAAGAGCTGCTTTGCGCGCTGACACACTTCCTGGATTTGCTTCCATTGTCCACTCGGCGAGCTGCGACAAGTCCAGTCGCTCACGAAATCCGCGCAGTAGCACTTCCAGTTGGGGGATACTGAGCGCAGTGGGCGTGCCGCCACCGAAATAAATGGTGGATGGACGACTCAAGGAGCGACGGTCTCCAGTCCGCCGGGGCGACTGATGCAATTCCAGTTCGCGCAATATCGCTTCACAAAATCGCCATGTCTGCGAACGATCGAGTAAATCTTTGTAAAATGCGCAGTACGGACAGATTCGGGCGCAGAAGGGGATATGAACGTACAGGTGGCGAATCATTACGCGGTCAGAAGCAGTCTGTTTGTTTGGCGCTTCACAGAAACGCCTGAGAAGCTTCGTATGCGTTGCTGAAGTATTGTGCTTCGCGCCGTTACTCATAAAATCCGTCTGCCGTGGGTCCCATCATGCTGCTGCGAAACGTAACTGTCGTTTTGTTTTGCGCTATCTCGTCCGCGCTGGCGCAAACCCAGCAACCTGCCCCAACGCCATCGATTGTTTATGCGGTGCATAATCCCGACTCAATCAAAGATTACAACACGAACCCGCGCGTCGTGCGTGAGATGGTGAACCGGCTCGTCCTCGCGGCGACCGGCCAGTCTGACGCTGCTAAAGCGTGGACGTCGCTCGTCTCCCCCGATGAAAGGGTTGGAATCAAAATTTGCGCAGCAGGCGGCGAACTTTTCACGACACATCACGACATCGTGAATGCAATCGTGGATGGGCTGGCTGCAGCTGGTCATCCCCGCAGTAGCATAATTATTTGGGACCGGTCGCTGGGTGGAGTAAAAGGCGCCGGATATCGGCCTCGAGTTGACGGTTACCAGTTAAAAGCGATCACGCCGCACGATGGATATGACGCCAAAGCGGTTCTGTCTGCGCCTTTGACCGGTAAGCTGGTCTGGGGCGATTTCGAGTACGTCGGGGACATAACGAAAGAGCCGATTCTGTCCGACACTGAGCATACGAGTAACGTGAGTCATTTTTCGAAGATCATTTCGAGCGACGTGGATAAAGTCATCAACGTACCTGTGATGAGTGTCAGCGAAACGAATGGAATCGCTGGTTGCATTTACAACATGACAATCCCGAACATCGATAACTGGCGTCGATTTGCGCAGGGCTCTCGTTTCGGCGCGGAAAGTCTTGCGGAAATTTATAGTAATCCACTCATCGCAAAGAAGGTCGTTTTCAATCTGATGGATGGCCTGCTTGCGCAATATGCAGGCGGTCCGCAGCCGCAACCGAATTACGCCATTCATAACGCCACGCTGTACGCGAGCAAGGACCCGGTCGCTTTGGACGCGATGGCATTGAAACGCTTGGAAGAATGGCGGACGCGCGCGAGTCTGCCGAAGGTCGCTCCACAGGCAGCCTATATCGGCTTTGCCAGCCAGCTCGGCCTCGGCAACTCAGCGTCCGACCGCATCGAGCTGAGAAACATCGGCCGATGAAATTCTCTGCTTTAGCCGGGGTCGCTGACCAAAGTGATGTACAATGACCGAGTGGTCGTATCGAAGCGATAATGCCGGCATCACCGATGCCGGTTACAGGTGATGAGCGCGCATTCTACACTGTCGTTGCAGACAAAACTCCTGCGATCGGTTTCCCGTTCATTTTATCTTTCGATCCGATTTTTGCCAGCTCAGCTGCGCCAACCAATCGCACTCGCGTATCTCCTCGCGCGATCAACAGATACCGTCGCGGATACCACGGGAATTTCCCGCCTCGTGCGAATTGAAACTCTGAAGATGTTCTCGAATGGGATTCAGGGCAAAGCTTCGCGTGATGTCGTTGTCGATCTGATCGGCTCGTTTATCCCGTTACAGGCGAACAAGAACGAACAACAGCTGCTCAAGTCGTTGCCGCATTGCCTTGATTGGCAGGACCAGATCGAGCATGCCGATCGTTACGATATCCGCGTCGTGCTCGGCAAAATCACTCGCGGCCAGATGCTCGATCTGGAGCGCTTCGATGATCCGCAAGAAATTCGCGCGCTCACTACCGCTGCCGATCTGGATGAATACACATATTTGGTTGCCGGTTGTGTGGGTGAGTTTTGGACACGGCTCTGTTTCCGGCATGTTCGGAATTTCGCCAGCCTAGGCGAGGATGAGATGCTGGCTCTCGGCAAACGCTACGGCATGGCGCTTCAACTGATTAACGTGCTGCGCGATGCCGGTGCGGATCTGCGGGCGGGCAGATGTTATTTCCCGGAATACGAATTAACTGCCGCGCATCTGACCGCGTCGCAGATTTTTTCTGAACCGCAGCGCTTCGAGCCGATCTATCGAACATGGCTGGAGAAAGCAAAGACTGGGCTTGAGTCTGGGATGCAATATTCGCGCGCGATTGAAAATCGCCGTGTGCGTGCTGCTACAGTTTTGCCCGCTTTAATCGGCGCGCGGACCCTTGCGCTTTTAGATCACGCCAGAACAGATGCGTTGCAGCGCACGGTCAAAGTTCCCCGCAGCGAAGTGCGGAGGATGATTTTGTCCCTTGCTGTGACCTTCGCATCTCGCACACAAATCGACGCGATGTTTCAACGGGCAAACCTGTAGCGGCGGTCTGCGACCGCCGCAAAACAACAAGGTCGGCGCTCATAGAGCGCCGCTACAGAAAATAATTTCTCTGCCGCTCAGTGATCGGTCGTTCGAGTCGCTCCAGTACCTGGAGCATGTCTTCCCAGACTTTGCGTTTTTCCGAAGGCGCCTGGTTTCGAAGCAGGTAGGCGGGATGATACGTAATCATGAGAGGAATCTTGTTGTATGCGTGCCAGCGGCCGCGCAATTCCCGCATGGTCCCTCGCATTCCAAGCAGACCTTCCACAGCGACGGCGCCGAGCGCGACCAAGACTCGCGGCTGGATCACATCGATCTGCTCCACCAGATACGGCCGGCAGGTCTGCATCTCGGTCGGCGTGGGCGCGCGATTTCCAAAACTCCCCGGTGGCGTGTCCGGCCGGCATTTGAGGATGTTTGCAATGTAGACGTCCTCGCGCGCGAAATTCATCGCCTTGAGAATTCTCGTCAGCAATTGTCCCGCGCGTCCCACAAACGGCTCGCCTTGCTGATCCTCATCGACTCCGGGCGCTTCACCGATGAACATCAAATCCGCGTCGGGATTTCCTACTCCGAAAACCGTTTGTGTGCGCGAGCGCGCGAGATGTGCGCATTTGGTGCAGGCGCAAACGCGCTGGCGGATTGGCTCGAGTAATTCTGCTTTGTTGGGTGCTGGGTATTGCCGTCGCTCTGTGAGCGACGTGGGCGCTTCGCGCAGCGAAGCGGCTACAGAAGCGCTTTGCAATCCGGCGAGCACGCTTTTTGACACGCGAGGCAATCGATCATTCGACTCTCGAATTTTCTCCAACGCTGCGATTACGAAATCGAGAGCCGGCTGCGTCATTGTTGCGATCATGTGAAATTTTGCGCGCGAACGCAAACTCTTTGATCGTGCAACGATGAGCGCACGACTAAGCGACTACGATTACGATCTGCCGCGGGAGTTGATTGCGCAGCGCCCACTTGAGCACCGCGAAGATTCCAGAATGATGGTGCTCGATCGGGCCAGGCAGACGATTCAAAATCGCCAGTTTCGTGAACTGAAAACATTCCTGCAGCGCGGCGACCTGCTTGTCTTAAACGACACACGGGTTCTTCCAGCGCGCCGGTTCTCCGATGATGGCACGGTTGAATTCTTGTTCCTCGAACGGCTTGGCCCAAAGAGCTGGAAATGTCTGGTCAAGCCAGGCCGAAAAATGCGGATCGGCGCGACAGCAAGGATCGACAAGGTCGCATTGCGCGTTGATGAGATTACGGCCAACGGCGAACGCATCGTTGCATCGGATGAAGAGCTCGATCCTTTTTCCGGGGGTTCCATGCCGTTGCCGCCCTACATCAAGAGGCCGAGCGACGACGAAGACCTGGCCAGATATCAGACTGTTTTTGCGCACGCAACCGGCGCGGTTGCCGCGCCCACGGCTGGTCTGCATTTCACTCCGGAAATCTTGAGTGAAATTCCGCACACGTTCGTGACTCTGCACGTCGGCCCCGGAACATTTCTGCCGGTGCGAACAGAGAAGATCACCGAACATCGCATGCACGCGGAGCGCTTTTCCGTTTCGCCCGAAGCCGCAAACAAGATTAACAGTGCCCGGCGCGTCCTGGCTGTCGGAACAACGGTCGTTCGCGTTTTGGAAAGCGCAGCCCTTGAAACTCGACCGCGAAAGAAAAGTACAGGTCAAGCGCATCGCTTGCCCAGGCCAGGCGGAGCGCCTGTCCTACAACAACCGGGCACAGATACATCTTACAAACGGCAGATTGAACCGCAGTCAGGTGAAACGGAGCTGTTCATCCATTCGCCGTTTGCGTTTCGAGTTGTCGATACTCTGCTGACGAATTTTCATCTACCGCGCTCGACCTTGCTGATGCTGGTGAGCGCATTTGCAGGCCGCGATTTCTTGCTGGGCGCTTACGAAGAAGCGGTTCGCGAACGGTACCGCTTTTATAGCTACGGCGATTGCATGCTGATTTTGTAGAAAATCAACCACGAATGCACACGAATTGACACGAATCATTAGAATCCCGAAATCTGGATGACCCGCCTCGCGATGGCTTTGGCGTGGCAGGCGAATGACGAGTGAAGATGAGCCCATATCTAATCTGCTTTCTTTTTAATTTGTGTTTATTCGTGTTCATTCGTGGTTAAAAGCACTTCATGCCGGACCAACCTCGAGGCGAACTGGTCATCCAAACGATCGCCATGCCGAAGGACACAAATGCCAATGGCGACATCTTCGGCGGCTGGGTGACGTCACAAATGGACCTGGGCAGCGGAATTCTCGCCGTGAAAACTGCGCATGCGCGCGTCGTCACAGTGGCGATGGAAGGCATGTCATTTCTCGAACCGGTGAGAGTGGGGGATACCGTCAGCTGTTATGCGCGAGTGGAGAAAATCGGGCGGACTTCGATGACTATCCCGGTCGAGGTTTGGGTGACGCGCCATATGACTGGCGAAGAGCGCCGCGTCACCCACGGTGTGTTTACGCTAGTCGCGGTTGATGAATCCGGTAAACCGATTCCAGTAAAGAGAAGCTAAACACGAATGGACACGAATTACAGAAATGACGAAGTCCCAATCCCGAACGACGAACTAATGACAGAGCCCGAATGAAGAGACCGCTCCAACGTTTTAGCGCTTCAACGATTTAACAGGGCGAAGCCATGTCGCGGTTCGCTTATCTCTTCGAACGGTTCCCCTCGTTCGGACAGACGTTTTGCTACCGGGAAGTTACGGAGCTTGATCGACAAGGCACCGCGCCGCCGATTTTCTCGATCCGAAATCCAAAAGGCGAACCGCCGCAGGATTGGGACGCTCGAATCGTCAAACGTGTGCATTATCTGCCCGAAGAAAAGGAATTGTTGGATGACGTTCAGCGAGCGCTCAAAAAGCGAAAGCTCACGCCGGAAATTGTTACTGCGCTCGATGAATGGGGTCGGCGCACCGATTTTCTTCGGCTCTATCAGGCCGTTTATGTCGGTTTGCGTCTGCAAGAGCTGGGTGTCCGCCATGTTCACGCACATTTCGCCGGAATGGCCGCGCGCACCGCTTTGTGGATCCACAGATTTTTTCCGATGACGTTTAGTTTTACCGCGCATGCCAACGATATTTTTGCGCCGCGCCAGTTTGAGATTGGACTCGATAAGCTCGTCGATGCGGCGCGCGTAATTGTCACCGAGACTGATTACGCTGCGCAATGTTTGCAAAAGCGTTTTCCACAGCGCGCCGATCGCGTCCGCCGCATTTATAATGGCCTGGATTTCGCAGAATTCGGGCGAACTGATTTTTCCTCTACTCCGCCATTGATCATTGCAGTCGGTCGCTTGATCGCGAAAAAAGGATTTGCCAACCTGATTCACACCTGCGGCGTGCTCGCGCAACGCGGAAAATCATTTCGATGCGAGATCATCGGCGAAGGCCCGCAGGAGAACGAATTACGCGCGCAAATCGACAAGCTGAATCTGCGAAATCGCCTCGTGTTACTCGGTGCTAAACCACAGCGCGAAGTCCGCCAGCATCTTGCCGCGGCGAGCGTTTTCGTATTGCCGAGCGTGCTCGATCCCGAGGGAGGGATGGACAACCTTCCTACAGTCATTATGGAAGCGATGGCGACAGGCTTACCGGTCATCTCGACCAACATTGCTGGGATCCCCGAGATGGTGGTACAAAATGAAACAGGTTTTCTCGTACAACCAGCCGATCCAATTGCACTGGCCAAAGCGATCGAAGATGTGATTGATGACCCTTTGTTAGCGCAAAGGCTTGGTGAAGCCGGGAATCAGCGTGCACGGGAGCTATTTTCGATTGAAAAAAATGTGCGCGAATTGTGCGCGCTGCTTCCTTAGCGGGGCTCTATGAGCGCCGAGATTGTAGCCACGGGCCTATGGCCCGTCAAACGTTGGCCCAAACATGACCGCCCACAGGTCGCTGGCTACAGCAAATCGCGAACGCAGTTAACAGCGCGCAGGTAAACATGATGCGGACCGCCGCGCATTAGTTCTCCGCTCATCAAATTCACCGGATCATTTTTTCCTGCAGGCATGAGTTGCCGCATAGGGTTTTCGCCAGGTCTTTCACGCGAGATTTCCAAGAGATCGCCGCATTCTGCGCGAGTGACGCGGAATTCTACGTCGCCTGCGGTCAACGCGATTTCATGAATTGGTTGGCCTTCGCGCTCGCGCAGTTCAACTTCGATGTTGCGTCTGGCCGGCCCGGTAAACCGCAATTTGCTGGACGAGCTCGTTTTCTCGGGCCGCCAATTCAACTGTGCTCCGAGCCAACCGGTAAAAAGGAACGCAGTCGATCGGAATCCGGGTGCAAAATCGATGCGCACGTTACTGATTTTGGTCAGGCGATGATGCGAAGCCGGATGATCGAAGAACTGTGCGACCGCGAAGCGGACATGGTCGAGTCGTGTCCAATTTAAGTCGCACAACACGAGGCGCTGCTTCGCTTCGCGATGAGCTGTTTCGACTAACGCCATTTGCACGGGAAAATCTTTCCAGTCGTGGCTGTCGTAGATGAATCGGTCGACCCACTCCCAGAGTTGCACGTCCATCGGTTCGCGGAATTCCTCCTGCCACCAGAGATAGAACGGCAGATCTGAATCCAGATGCGAGAAAACTATGTTCGGCAGCAGAGTCGTGCATCCGCCTTTAAGCAGAAACGAAACTTGCTCGGAACAAACCTGTTTGCTTCCGGCATGGCTAACATGACAATGCGCGCTGACCCAGGCATCCACGCGATCGTCTGGCGCATTGCAATCAGCTTCGATGACGATGGCACGACAGGCGTGGTTCTCAGTAATTTTCGCCATCAATTGCGTATTCTTGTTCAGCGAGCCTGCTTCTTCGCTGTAAACAGCAAGATTCATAAGCGAAGCGCGGGTCATTGCGCCTTCGCCGTCCTGCCAGAGTTTTTTCAGCTCCTGGTCGATCTTGCCGATAGCAACCGGAAGTCCGGGCGAATATGTTTCAGTTACGGCGGGCATCGGTCAGAGTCTCCTCCACGCCCGACCGTCGCGGGCGAGCAAATCATCCGCTGCCTCTGGGCCCCATGATCCTGCGGGATAAAAAAACAACTCGGGCGCATTTTTCTTCACGTGCCACGCCTCCTCGATGGGATCGATGTATGCCCAGGCTTCTTCTACTTCGTCCCGGCGCGCAAAGAGCGTGGCGTCGCCGCTCATCGCATCGAGCAGCAAACGTTCGTACGCCTCCGGGCTGGCTTTGCCGAAAGACGTTCCGTAATGAAAATCCATTTTCACCGGCTCAATGCGAAAGCTCGTGCCGGGTACCTTTGCATGAATCCGCAACGAGATGCCTTCATCCGGTTGAATCCGAATGACCAGCACATTGAGGTCATGCAAGTCCTTGTTAAACAAGACCGGGGGCGCTTTTTTGAAATGGATGGAAATTTCCGTTGCAGATTTCGGCAGCCGTTTCCCGACACGCATGTAAACCGGCACGTCGGCCCAGCGCCAATCGTCGATGAACAAGCGCAACGCGACGAAGGTCTCCGTTTGCGAATCCGGGTTGACGTTTTGTTCCTGGCGATAATCGGCGACCGGATCGCCGTGAATGGCGCCTTTGGTATATTGCCCGCGAACAACGTTGGCTGCGATGTCTTCAGGCGACCAGCGGCGCAGCGATCGCACGACCTTGACCTTTTCATCGCGAATACTGTCCGCGCTTAGGTCCGTTGGTGGTTCCATCGCCACAAGGCAAAGAAGCTGGAGCAAATGGTTCTGTACCATGTCGCGCAACGCCCCGGCTGTTTCATAATAACCGGCGCGTGCTTCCACCCCGAGCGTTTCCGCCGCCGTGATCTGGAGGTGGTCGATATAGTGCGTATTCCAAAGCGGCGCGAAAATCGCGTTTGCGAACCGCAGCACCAAAATATTTTGTGCGGTTTCCTTACCGAGAAAATGATCTATCCGATAGGTTTGTTCTTCACTGAAAGAATTGCGGACGATTCGATTGAGCTCGCGCGCTGAGGCAAGATCGGTTCCGAACGGTTTTTCGATGATTATGCGGGCCCAGCTTCCTTTGCACGTTTGATTTAACCCTGCGGCTTTTAAGTGCTTCAGAATCGGTTCGAACTGGTCGGGACCAGCCGCCAGGTAAAACAGGCGATTCCCCCGAGTGCCGTGGTTTTTGTCGATCTCGCTGAGGCGTTCGCTCAGCCGCTTGTAACCAGCCTCGTCGCCGAACTCGCTCTGGTGATAAAACAGCGATTGCGAAAATGTTTTCCAGATTTCGTCGCGCACCGCTTGGCGCGAAAATTTCCGCACGGCTTCCTCCATCTCTTTCCGAAAATCGTCATCGCTCTTCGGCCGGCGCGCGAAACCGATGATCACCGCCGCGGGCGGCAATTCGCCATCATCGGCAAGGTTGTAGAGCGCAGGAATCAATTTCCGATGCGTCAAATCGCCGGTGGCGCCGAAAATCACAATGCTGCATGGCTGGGGCACCGCGCGCGTCGACAGACCTTCGCGCAACGGATTCGTCTGCTGCTGCTCAGCGGAACGATTCATGAATCAATTCCAGATTACGCAGACGTGCCGTGAGCGAAAGCCGAATCCATTGGCCCGCACTCAAACGCTAGCCGCGCGCACAAACACGATTAGAAATCTCACCACCTATCCAGGTAGCGGAAATCTGCGGGTGACTTCGCGTACTTTATCGCGGACGCGATTCAGCTCGGCTTCGTCGGTGCGATTCGTTAGGGCTTCGGCCATGAGATCGGAAATCTCGAGCATCTCTTCTTCTTTCATGCCGCGCGTGGTGACTGCGGGCGTGCCGACGCGGATGCCGCCGGGTTTGAAGGGCGAGCTGGTGTCGAACGGGATGGCGTTTTTGTTTACGGTAATGCCCGCGCGGTCGAGAACTTCCTGCGCTTCTTTTCCGTTGAGGTCCTTCGGGCGAAGATCGACAAGCATCAGGTGATTATCGGTGCCGCCGGAGACGATGCGGTAACCGTGCTTGGCGATGCCGGCGGCGAGCGCTTTCGCGTTGATCACGACCTGGCGTTGATAATCGCGGAACTGCGGTTGCAGCGCTTCGTGGAAACAAACCGCTTTGGCGGCGATCACGTGCATCAACGGACCGCCTTGGACACCGGGAAACACAGTGGCATCGATTTGTTTGGCGAATCTCTCTTCGCACATGACGATGCCGCCCCGAGGGCCGCGCAGACTTTTGTGGGTCGTGGTGGTGACGAATTGCGCGTGCGGAATCGGGCTGGGATGCTGGCCGCCAGCAACGAGTCCGGCAATGTGCGCGATGTCGATGAAAAGAATCGCGCCGACTGAATCGGCGATTTGTCGCAACCGTGGAAAATCGATGATGCGCGGATACGCCGACGCGCCGGCGGTGATCATCACCGGCCGCACTTCCTCGGCTTGTTTTTGCAACGCATCGTAATCGATTTGCTCGGTCTTCTCGCTCACGCCGTACTGCGATACCGCGTAAAATTTCCCGGAGAAATTCGCCGGATGGCCGTGCGTGAGATGGCCGCCGTGCGCAAGATTCATGGCGAGAATCTTGTCGCCGGGTTTCAGCATCGAGAAATAAACGGCCATGTTCGCCTGTGCGCCGCTGTGTGGCTGCACGTTGACGTGCTCGCAGCCGAACAGACGTTTGGCGCGATCGATCGCCAATTGCTCGGCGGTATCGACATTTTCGCACCCGCCGTACCAGCGCTTCCGCGGATAACCTTCGGCGTACTTGTTCGTGAGAACGCTTCCTTGTGCCTCCATGATTGCGTGGCTGGTGAAATTCTCAGAGGCAATCAATTCGATATTTTCCCGCTGACGCTTTTCCTCCGCCACGATCGCATCGAGAATCTCTGGATCTGTCCGGCGCAATGCTTCGCCATAAATGCGAGGTGAGGATGTCGACTTTTGCGGTTCCATGGGATAAGCAATATCATCACCGGGGTAAACACTGCCAGTGCGAGCTGCGCCTGGCGGGACCAGCGAGCTTTGTTCGACAAACGCGAGTACACTCGGCAACGCGTTCTTGATGATGCGCGCACAATCCTCGTAAACTTCGCGTCCCAGACCGATCGGGTCGGGCACGTCGCGCCACACCGTTGTGCCAGGCTCTTCAAATTCGCGAAGCAAAAATGATTTTTCACCCCCTTGAGGAAACAGTGTTTGGATCGTCTCAAGGTGCGCGCCAGTCATCGCAAAAATGTGCGTAGCGTGATCGACGAGGGCCGCCGTGAGCGGCTGACTGCGCACGTCGCTAATATCCGTACCGTCTTCTGCGCAGACTTGCACAGCATACAGACTTGGGGGCTGGCCGCGCACTGCGTGGACACCAGCCGAAACAACGTCGATGTCCCCACGATTTCCAATCAAACGGCGAAAAAGCCCCTCGGCGATCGGGCTACGGCAAATATTACCGGTGCAGACAAAGAGGACACTTTTCACGGCTCGAACGGCGCGAGCGAGCGCCATTCGAACCTAGAAGCGAACCCGCCCAAGTCAACGTGAAGCGGAAAAGTGTATCATATGACCAACGCCATGTTCGCGTCAGAGACGGGCGCGGACGTCAATGGCAGCACGCGAGGGCGCGTGCGCTCTCCGGATTTTAACCGCGTGGTACGTGCAACCGGAATTTGTGCCAAAGATAAAGGACCAAAATCGCTCCGAGGATAGATACGATTAAACCGCCGAGATGAAACCGCCCGCCGGCGCTTGGCGGATAAAACAGATGCGTTACCGCCCCACCAATGATCGACCCGACAATGCCAAGCACGATTGTCCACGTGATCGATAGATGAGTATGCATCAGGGCTTTCGCGACACAGCCCGCAAGGAAACCAACAATGATGTACCAGATAAGATGAAGCATGATTTCTGGCATATCAGATCGTCTTGTTTGGAGCCACGCAAAAAGTCTTGGTTCCTTTCAGCAATGACATCCTGAAGCAATGCCGAATGACAAATGACTGTCGACCAAAAGCGGCCTTGGGTGTTTTGCCATTTGTCATTCGACATTTGGATTTCGTCATTCCCGTTGCAATTCGCGCTTCTCGGCAGCGCGAATTGCCGCTATTCTGGTGGACGGTTCGGTTGGCTTTCCGGATATGACGATCGACACATTGCGCCAGGTGCCGTTGTTTGAATCCCTCGACAACGAGGCGGCCGACGAATTGTGTCAACTGCTTACGAGCATTGATTCCAAGGCCGGGGCTTTTCTGTTCCGCCACGGTGAGCAGGGAGACGCGATGTACATAATTGAACGGGGGAAAGTCCGGATTTGCGTTCAGACCCTTGATGGACACCAGTTCACTTTGAGTGAATTGGGCCGCGGCGATTTTTTCGGTGAAATGGCGTTGCTCGATGGTCAACACCGCTCGGCGGACGCGCTCGTTTCCGAGGACGCGCGGCTGGCCGTGCTCTCGCGCGACCATTTTCTTTCGTTTATGCGGAGCAATCCCAATGTCGCACTGGAAATGCTCACCGCGCTGGTGAATCGGTTGCGCCATACGGACGAGCTCCTGCGTCACAGCACTACGCGCAATGTGAACGTGGAGGAAGCGGCGCAGCTTACGCTTGCTGATCGGGCTTCGGATGTTATCGCGGAATTTGGCGGCAGTTGGAAATTCATCCTTGCCGCCGTGTTCTTCTTCAACGTGTGGGTATGGGTTAATGCCTCGCTGCAGTTGCTGGGTAAAACCGCGTTCGATGCGTATCCCTACCTAATGCTGAGCACTGCGATTAACATGCTTGCTGTGCTGCAAGCGCCGATCATTTTAATGTCGCAGAACCGGCAAGCCCACAAAGACCGGCTTCGGGCCGAAATCGATTACCAGGTTAATCTAAAGAACGAACTCGCATTGAATGAAATTATCGAGCGCTTAAAGACGCTCGAGCGCGAGTATCTGCGATTGGCCTCGGATAAAGAATCCGAATGACAATGGCGATGCTGAAGGCTGTCGTCATTAGCCAACGCGAACCTTACATCATTTGTTGGTTGCTCACACTTTGCCTGCCTCGAAGTTTGCCGCACCAATGAGGCTGTTTATGGTTGTTCGAGTATGAAAAAGCTGGGAGCCAGGATCCTTGTCATCATAGCGACTACTGTAGTATTCGCCGCTTGCTCCTCAGGTCCGAGTCCCGAGCAGCAGACACGCGAGTCGCAGGAGCAGAGAGAGGCCGAACGGCAGCAGGCGGAGTTTCGCAAAAGCCTGCCTCCGGTTAGTAATCCCGGCCAGGGTTGGTAAGAGGTCGCTCTGCGATCTCCTACTTCCAGCTCGTGCTCATAGTCGTAATCGAACAGCCGATCGCAAGCAGCAGCACGAGAACGAGAAACCACTGTTCATCGTTGTCCGGCTACTAGCTTTGCGCTTCGAGGCATGCTTAAAGTGACAGATGCGTTCGCAATGGAAGCGAATCCGGTATCGTCTGGAGTGGATAGGTCTTCTCCTTGCGGCAAGGCTGATTCCATTGTGTTCTCGAAGAATCTGCGATTATGTCGCCCGATTAGCCGCCGCGCTATTGAGCTTTCTTGATCGTCCCCGGTACCGCGTCGCCCTGAGCAATCTCGAGGTCGCGTTCGGGAATCGGTTCTCTCCAGCTGAGCGTCGCAAACTTGCGCGTCAATCATTTCAATACTTCGCGCAAACCATGGTGGATCTGCTGTGGAGCCCGCGCCTGACACAACAAAATTTCAGTCGTTACATCGAATGTCAGAATTTTGAGGAAACCGCTCGCGGCACGGGTCCGGAGCGCAGCATTATTATCGCGTGCTATCATTACGGCAACTTCGAATGGCTCAGTCTCGCCTGCGGTTTTCTGGATTTGAAAGGCACGATTATCTCGCAGGAATTTAAGAATTCGTTGCTTGATCCAATTTTCAAAAAATTGCGCGAACAATCCGGGCACGAACTGGTCCCGCGCGAACGCGGTATCATTCGACTTTACAAGGTGCTTCGTCGAAAGGGGCGCACAGCGCTGCTAGTCGATCTGACAGTGCCACCCAGCCTGGGCGCCGTGGCGATTGATTGTTTTGGATTGAAAACCAGCGTTACATCTGCGCATGCCTGGCTACATGAGCAGACCGGCGCACCGATCATTCCCGCGCATTGCGAGCCGCTGCCAGATGGACGTTACCGGCTCGTATTCCATCCGAAAATCGAGCGCACCGGTGAAATGACGCATCAGCAAATCGCACAGGCATGCTGGAACTCCTTTGAACCGTATATGCGAGAAAGCCCGGCGCCCTGGCTTTGGATGTACAAACATTGGCGCTACCTTCCCTCAAAGCCTGAGAGGCCTTATCCCTTCTATTCAAATTTTTACCGGCCGTTCGAAGACATGCTTGAGCACGACCGCGAGGTTGAAGATAAAACGCTTACAAAAGTTAAGAACCTGCAACAATAGAACACTCGGACGCGTTAGCAGTTGAGTGATTTGACCTCTCGCAGCTTCCGAATCCTAACCACTCAGTTGCGGCGCGCTTGATTCCGTCACTGTCGCAGATTAAGCGTGCTTCGGTCATGACTCATTCATCGGCATCCAGCTCGAGTGAAATATTGCGCGCTCATTGCGCCGCTATTGCGAAGGAAGAAGCCGCGCTGCGGGAAGGTGGAGGCAGGGCCGGTCATGAACGCCAGCGCAAGATGGGCAGGTTACCCGTGCGCCAACGTCTCAGTCACCTGCTCGACAAAGATGCACAATTTTTTGAGATCGGCCTCTGGGCCGCTTACAGAATGTATGAGCAATGGGGCAAGATTCCGGCAGCGGGAGTAGTGACGGGGATTGGCAACGTTGCCGGTGTGCCCTGCATGATCGTTGCCAACGACGCGACGGTGAAAGCAGGTGCGTTTTTTCCGCAAACGACCAAGAAGGTCATTCGCGCTCAACGGATCGCGTTCGAGTGCGCGCTTCCAATCGTTTATCTGGTCGATTCCGCCGGCGTGTTCCTGCCGATGCAGGATGAAATTTTTCCAGACGAAGACGATTTCGGGCGAATCTTTCGCAATAACTCGGTCATTTCGGCGGCGGGCATTCCACAGTTTGCAGCGATCATGGGCAATTGCGTCGCTGGGGGAGCGTACCTGCCGGTGCTATGCGACAAAATCTTGATGACGAAAGGCAGCGGCTTGTATCTGGCTGGCCCTTCCCTGGTGAAAGCGGCTATCGGTCAAATCGTCGATGCGGAAGAACTGGGCGGCGCGCAAATGCACGCGGAGATAAGCGGGACAGTTGATTTTTTCGAGAAGGATGATCCATCGTGCTTGAAGCGTCTTCGCTCGCTTGTCGCATTGTTGCCTGAAGCTCAGCAGTCCAAAACGTCGACAACGAAGGAGAGGTCGCAACCGGCGAAAAACCCTGAGAGCATCTATAGTCTGATCAGCTTCGATGGCCAGAAAAATTACGACGCGCGCAATCTGATCGCCACTGTTATCGATGAAAACTCAATGGATGAATACAAGGCCGACTACGGCAAGACGATCGTAACAGCGTATGCCCGTATCAATGGCCAGCCTGTGGGCATTGTCGCAAACCAGCGTTTGCAAGTCAGAACCAAAAAAGAAGGAATCCAGATGGGCGGTGTCATTTACTCCGATAGCGCTGATAAGGCAGCGCGCTTTGTGATGGACTGCAATCAAACCGGTTTGCCCATCATCTTTTTCCAGGATGTTACTGGCTTTATGGTTGGCCGCGACGCGGAAGAGAGCGGAATCATTCGCAGCGGTGCGAAGCTGGTAAACGCGGTTAGCAATTCCACCGTGCCGAAGATTACGGTCGTCGTAGGCGGATCATTCGGCGCCGGGAATTACGCGATGTGTGGCAAGGCATACGACCCCCGATTCATCGTTGCGTGGCCAACTGCGCGCTACGCCGTGATGGGCGCCGCTCAGGCATCGGACACGGTGTTTTCAATTCTAGCGCGCGCACGGGAGCGAGGTGACAAAAAAGCGACACACGAGGAGCTGGAAGAACTTCGCGAGAAAGTGAAACAAAGCTATGAAGAGCAGACCGACATTCGCTACGGCGCGGCTCGCGGGTGGGTGGACGCGATCATTCAACCACACGAGACGCGGGATGTTTTGATCCGCTTATTAGAGTACGTCTCGCGACCGACGCCAAAAGCGCCTTTCCACACCGGAGTGATACAAGTTTAATTCGACATTCGTCGTTCGGATTTCGACATTCCACTCATGCCCGTCGTTCTTATTGAAAAGCAGTCGCCGCAAATAACTGTAGTAACTCTCAACCGGCCTGAACGCCGTAACGCGCTTACTCTAGAGTTACTCAGTCAATTGTGCGCCGCGATCAAAGTGGCCTCGGACGAACCACAAAACCGGCTAATTATTCTGCGCGGCGCGGGTGCCGCCTTTTGCACCGGTCTCGATTTAAAGGAAGCAGCCGATCAAACCAAAGCGCACGCTACAGCGGAGATGGTCGCCAATACCTTGATCGCCGTTAGTCAGACGCATCTCGTGACCATCGCTGCGGTGCATGGCGCGGCTGTGGCAGGCGGAGCAGGTATCATGTCAGCATGCGATTTTGTGGTGGCAGCAGAACGAACCAGGATTGGATATCCTGAGGTGCGTCGCGGCTTGGTTGCCGGACTAGTTATGACTTTCCTCGGCCGGCAGGTAAGCGAACGAAACATGCGCGAGTTGCTGTTAGGCTCAGAGTTAATTTACGCCGAACGCGCAAAGGAAATCGGGCTTGTAAATCGGGTCGTAGCTCAGAATGATCTGATGCCTGAAGCGCTGAAGTTCGCCGCGTCAGTGTTGCAAGGCGCTCCCGGCGCGGTGGCGCAAACCAAACGATTGATTGACGAACTCTGGTGGCGCTCCGTAAAGGACGATGTCGATCTTGCACTGAAATATCACATGCAGGCCCGCGAATCGGATGAAGCGCGCGAAGGCATCGCCGCATTTAATGAAAAGCGAAAGCCTAAGTGGGCTGAAGGGGCATAGCGGAAGTTAGGCAACTCGCCTGACAGGCTATCATTCGCCGAGGCGCGGTTTCCAATCTGCCCTTGTGAGCCGGGATAGGCCAGTCTGCGGCGGTCGTCAAATCGCCGTTTCTACGGCTTCGGTGCCGCTGATGGCCCTTGATAGGTTGCGCTGCCAAATCCCAAGATAGGGAAAAATATGACTGACAGTAAGATCAGGCCGATCGCAAAGCCGACACCTTTTCCGAAGCTTTTCGCGAGATCGATCGAGAGGATGATAAAGAAGATCGGAAAGCAGATTAGCAGCAGCAGAACCCACCATGCTGGCCGGCCAACGATCTTGCACCAGACGATCCAGTTGTAGATCGGGATGATGGCGGCCCAGCCTGGCTGTCCGGCTTTTGAGAAGATTTTCCACCAGGCGGCGATTATCAGGATGGCGTACGCGGTGTAGCAGATCCAGAAGACCGGGCCGGGCGGCTTGCCTTGTGATGAGTATGAGTACTCGACTTGCGCGAGCAGGGAGGCGTTACCGTGAAAGAGATTTTGTATAAGTTCGAGTGATTTCATAGTGGTTAGGGTTGAAGACGAAGGCTTAACAGTTCGCTGCTGGCCACGGCAAGAAGAATCTCGTGACCTTGTGTCTCTCGGTCTTGGGCGCAACTTAACGGAGGCTCTAACTAAAGAATACTTTTAATAGGCTTTCATCGTCAGCGCCCGCTCGCTTTACGAATCCTAGTCAAAGCGCGATGGTCGCGGCGGATGAAAACGAAAAGCGGCGGACTGAGACACACTTGGCGCCCGCGAGTTGGCTGGGGCGTGCCAGTAGCATGGGTGACGCTTTGTATCGTTTGGAGCTCGACATGGCTTGCTATTAAGATTGGGCTCCGCGATTTGCCGCCAATTTCGTTTGTGGCGATTCGCTTCCTAATCGCCATCATTGTGCTCATCGTTGTTTCGATTGGCCGCACGCGATTGTTACCACTGCGCCGCACCGAGTATGTGGTTATGGCGATTACCGGAATTCTCATGTTCGCTGTGAACTACACCTTGCTGTTCTGGGCTGAGCTTCATGTTTCATCCGGTCTTGCTGCTGTTTTACAAGCGACGATTCCGATTTTCGGAATGTTTTTCGCGCACTCGATGCTGCCAGACGAACCGCTGCGTTTGCATAGACTTACCGGCGCAATCATTGCTCTCGGCGGAGTGACCGTAATTTGCGGGCGGCTGCTTGGTTTCAATGGTCCGCTCGCTTTCTGGGGCGGCGTCGCTGTGGTAGTCGGGGCTGCCAGCGCGGCCTACGCCAATGTCTTGGTCAAAGCGCGATCAATCCAGCTTGCACCGGCCATGCTCGCAGCGTGGCAAATGATTTTTGGAATTACCCCATTGTTGATTCTTGGATTGGCGATCGATGGGAATCCAGCGCGCTTTCACTGGACTACCACGGCCATCTTTTGCCTCTTTTATCTCGCGATCATCGGCTCGGCGCTAACTTTTCTGCTTCTTTACTGGCTTCTGCCGCGACTGACCGTAGCGCAGTTGCAAAGCATCTCCCTCATTACTCCACCAGGCGCCGTGATGCTCGGCTGGTTGATGGGTGGCGAAACATTTCCGCTCTCCTCGTTGTTAGGCGCGGGGTTAGTGCTTACCGGCGTATGGATGATTTTCCGAAAAGGAGAAGTCCGCGAGCCAGTGATTCAGGAAGGGTAGGCCACGCCATTTCAAACCGTGCACACAATGGATCGACACACTGCCGGAAGACTTAGCCGAGGATGCGGATGGCCAGGTTAAAGGTGCTGATTGCCTTGTCATCGCGCTGCCACGCGCGTTTATTGATCAAGCTAAGCACAGTGGAGCCTTCGGCCTTGGCGCGAAAGAAAAGCCTGCGCACGCCTCCAGTACCGGGACTCTTCAGATCAGGAGGCAGAAACTCGTCGCCTTCGGTCGCTAACAAGGCTTCATCGATGCTACCGATCGTCCACCGATAACCGGTTGTCGGATTTTCCTTCAGTTCGATCGTGATCTTTGCACCGCGCTCTACTTGGACCTGCGCGCCGTTATCTTTCTGCTCGAATACGTCTTCGGCCACGTCTTAACATGTACCGCTCAGCCTTATTGCAAAATCCGTACCGTCCAAAAATCGTCGGCGAGATTCTTGTCGGGATCGAGGTAGTCGTAGGGCATCGTGAAGTAGCCTTTCTGTCCCCAGTCGGTGCCCCAGGAATTCCGAATTGTAAACCGCTGCGCGCCATTATCGTAACCGACTGCCATGACCGCGTGGCCACCCATCACCTTCTCCTTTGGGGCAGGCATGTTTAACACCCCAGACTTTGCCACCGCTGCCGATTCGAAAGCTTCATAAACAGTAAAACCAAAGACAAAAGGGAATCCTTCTGCCAGGCAGTTGCGCATCTCATTCACCGTGCTGATTCGATGGTAAGAGAGTATTCGATGCTTTTTCGCTGAGCGATAGCAGGCCACCGTGGGTTTCTTCGTGAATTTGTTAATCTTGTATGGCCACTGGGCTTCGGTGCAAACTCCCAGCTTAGCCAGCGACTTAATGCCATCGCGAATGAACGCGCCGCTGTCCTGATTGACTGTGCCTTCTATCATGCGTTCGTTGTAATACACGAACAAGCGACTGAGATCCGTAAACGGCGCGCCGTCTTTAATTTCAAGGAACTCGAGTGCGCCGACCAGAGCATTGGCAGTGCAACTACCAAGCTGTCCCTGGTCTTCAACCGGTGAACATTTCGATCGCAGATCGACTTTTGCCGGCGGCGATACTAGCCCAGGCGCGATCGCCGAATAGAAAAGATCACGATGATCAGGCAGATCCGGCAGCCAGCCATACCATTTAGGTGAACGCTTATTTAGTTTTGTTGATGTAGGCATATTTAGATACGAGTTAGAGGTTAATTGTGACTTTCAGAGGAAATGTTGCATTTAGCCAGCGCCTAGAAGGTTATAGGTTTCTCCGTTTACCTTGGCAGGTTGGTCAGGCCAAATTTCAAATAAGACCCCGGAATTAACTCCGCCGCGCCGCGGACTCGATGGTATGCCGAGCAATTTGGCGGCTGCGATGGAGATTTCGCCAATGTCACTGCCGCCGCTGACGTCGGCCACTACCGCGTCGATCGTTTGCTGTTTGTAGGTTAGCCGTGCTTTGCATCCTATGACGATGCCTTTAGCTTTCATGCGCACGTGAGGATTAACTACCACATACGGGACTGCAGTGGAATCGACATAACGTGTCTCGACCGGTCTGCCTTTCCACTCGTACGTAGTTTTAGAATACCAGTTGCCATTCCCGTCGTCTTTAGGTTTGCCGGTTTGTGGGTCGGCAGCGAGCACGTCGCGCCAACTCCTGTTAGGATAGCCCGCGTTCGCAAGTGCATCTAGTCCCTTGTCATCCTTTCGATAAGCGAAGAGGTTCCCGTTTTGCCCGTTGGAACCGTCGGCGTCAACCGCGGCACCGCCTTGCCAATGAACACGGCCATCATCGTCTTGAATTACTGTAATGCCTTTGACGGTTGCCAGGGGATTTGAGCTCATGGGGTCAGGTTTGTTTAATTTTAAAAGACTATTACCTAGGCTGTGGTTTAGACTTTGCGTGTCCTAATTCTTGTTTTCATTGCTGGCGGTGGTTGTAATCCAGTCGACTAACCGGGGACCGAAGCCGGTGACTTGATTTTCGAACATAGTAGAACGTTTTAACCATCCTTTTTTGTTCCGATGTCCTTTTCATTGGGAGCGCGTCCGTTGCTGCGAATATTGACGAACCGCTGCAGTGTGTCGAACCAGAATGGTGCGCCGAGAGACGCTGCCAATCCCGTTAGGAGCCAGCCTAGAAGCGCGCCGACGAAGTGTCCTGGATCGTAAAGGTATTGCATTTGCGCTTGGCTCCAGCCAATTGGCACACTCACGTTGCTTAGCTTGGTCATTGCGGCGTTAGCGTTGTTGATAAGTTGGCTAAGGTTCTGTGTAGTGTCTTCGGCCGGACCAGGACTGGGTTGAGCCGCCCTCGCGGGGTCCGTGTGAGGGGTAACGACCTCTCCGGCAGTACCGGCTTTCGCCGTGCTTATCGCCTGGGTTACCGTATCCGCCAAAAGCTTCGGATCACTAGAGAGCGATTGAATGATATGGATCGTGTCCACATTACAAGCAACTGCGAGGGCAAGCGCCAGACCAAGAAGCCATTTCTGCGCATACCGTTTGTACCAGCCGCTTACCCGATCCATGCTGCGGTTATACCAATCGGCAATGCCTTTTTTAAAGCTGGCAAGGTCATTGTCAGCGGCATCCAGAATTGCGGTCAAGCTCTGCTTGAACTTGCTGTCCGGCAACGCAGCGACACTTGTCTGAAAGTCGGAGATGTTGCGGATAGTGTTAGGGTTAGCAGCCTTGACTATATCCAGCACAGCAGCCGTGAACGGTTCTGCCCCAATATAGGCTGGATTGCCATTCGTGGCGCGTGATAAAGCATCGACCAGACCGTGTTCGAGGACTTGCGTTACCTTGTTGGAATCTTGCAAAAGCTGTTGCAGTCCCTGTTTCAAAAAGTCTGCTCGCTTGTCCAGGTATGAAAGCCAGAACTCATTTAACGCCGAAACAACGAGACTAAATAAAAGATAGATAAATGCGATTCCGATTGCCAGATTCAAAACCGTCAACATAGCTGAATGCAACGTCTAGCTCGCCATCGCGCTTTTCATAATGTCAGTCAAGTCGCTGCCCATCAGGACTTCGGTGGCGGCGCGATCTTGCGATCTACCAGGACGTCGCGGTCGATGCCTTTTAGGACCTGGCGCATTAGCTCAATCGTTGCGTCCGTCTCGAAGTAGGCCCCGTGAATTTGCATTCCATTAACTGTCGATGGAAAGAACGTGGAGCAATCGATGTCCCAGACGTTGTCTGTCGGCGAAGCCGGCTCTGCTAAAGGCGGTCGGTTCGCGAGGCCACTGCGGCCCAGGCGGCGAATACCAAAGTGTTTTAAGCCTGCTGAAGCACCAAGAACTGCATCACGCCCGCTGTAAAGCGCCGTGATCCGATACGTTAGGTTAGCAACAGCGTTACCGTCGTCGTTGTCGGGTGCACCTTCATCAAACAGGTTGTTGTCCACGTCGGCCGCGACCATGAGCAGCTGATTGACCAAGCTCACAAGCAGCGGCTGGTTTTTTCGCGTCCAGGCAGCGGCCATGGCTTTTTGTAAAACATAATTTCCCATGCTGTGAGAAATGACGGAGACCTTGGCCTTGCAAGGTTCAGTCTTCGGCTTCTTACCCTGAGTAAGTGCGACCTCCGCTTTGAGCGCGTCATCTTGTTTCTTTACGAGCCAGTCGAAAAGGTCACTAAGAATATTAGT